>Ga0070752_1000869_pt1 | contig 22746 bp, 34 predicted proteins | sample VirMetDEL_Aug_30_FD_77440 | JGI IMG/M metagenome (GOLD analysis project Ga0070752, IMG submission 77440) | Aqueous microbial communities from the Delaware River and Bay under freshwater to marine salinity gradient to study organic matter... | ecosystem: Environmental > Aquatic > Marine > Coastal...
AAGTAAAGCAAAAAAGAAACTTTTTTTTAATTCATATAAATCAAGTGTTTAACTTAACTTGCGAATCTTATCAATATATATCTTTCGGAAACCTTTTCTTAGAGTTCCTTTTACAAGATACCAATCATTCAATCTTCCATCCTCAACTATAGGTTTGCCCATCTTAGGATATTTAAATCTATCTATTGTACTTATAATTGGACCAGTGTCATCTTCAAATGTCATATTCAGCCATAGATTGTGAGTTTCTGCTATGCGACCACCTCTTTTTGCTAGGTTGACAGTTTCATTTAAGTCTCTTAAATTTTTCTCTTTTAACTTGCCAAAAAATACATATACTCCAGGATTATCAGCTTCAAGTGTGTCTATATCTATTATATCCGATTTAATGTTGTGAGAAGCTGGATCTTTCTTAATATGTCCAAACCTGCGTTCACATTCAAATATATCGTCGTATGGTGTTCCTCCCTCGTTTAAAAGACGATCTTGCCTTGGAGTTAAAGGTTGCTGTAAATTTCTACGATTAATTATGTCTTCAGCAAGTTTTGGACCAACACCTTTTATACCTATTAAACCACCTATGAGTTCACCATTTTGCACAGACCAATTTATTTTAGATTTATATTTATCATATGGTTTGTAAACTAATCCCTCTTTTACAACTTCTCTTAAAAGTCTTACACCTTGCTCATCATCTCTTACATTTCTTAAACATGCAGCAGCAAACTCAAGTGGGAACTTACTTTTTAACACACAACACCAATAACTGACCATTCCATATGCTATTGCATGACTTCTATTGAATGCCCATGATCCCATTGTATTAATATTTTTCCATATATTTAATGCTTGGTCTTCTTCAATACCATTCTGTTCTGCACCAACTTTAAACCTTTGCCAATACCTATCAAAGAACTCTTCACCATAACTTTTACTCATAGCTTTCCTTAATTGAGAAACATCCTCCCAACTTAGTTTACCAACATCTCTGGCTATGTTCATGACTTGCTCTTGGTAAACTACAACACCAAATGTAACTTCTGTTATTTCTTTTGTTAAGGGATGCAAATATTCTGTAGGACTTTCCCCAACTCTTCTTTTTATATATTGAGTTGTTCCTCCAGAGTTAAGTGGTCCAGGACGAGCCAAAGCAGTAATTGAAGCAACGTCCTCAAAATCAGCTATTTTCATTTGTCTAGTTAATGATTGAAGAGCATATCCTTCAAATTGAAATATTCCTGCATATTTCTCATCATTTAATATCTTGAATGCTTTTTCATCATCTAATCTATAATTTATTAATTTTTCTCGTTCCCAGCCAACTTGATCCAAAATATCTTGCAATACAGATAAAGTCCTTAAACCTAATGCATCTATTTTAAGTAAGTTTAAATCTTCTGCATCTTTTTTATCTATTTGTGCTGCACCAGATTGATTGTTAACTGAACAATATTTATGCACTGGCTCTTCTGTTACTATTATTCCTGCAGCATGAACACCAGTATGCCTAGCATGATTCTCCATAGTCGATGCTATTTTCATTTGAGGATATTTAGCAAGGACTTGCTTACCAACTTCAAGATCATTAAATGTATCCATGATGCACATCGCAGCACGAGCATCACCAGAACTTCTTTCAATAATAGCACCTTTTAAATCATTTACTTCCCATGCTGGTATTCCTAGTTCTTTGGCAACTTCTGTTATAGTGCTTTTGGCTTTATAACGAGAAACTGTTCCTAGATGGGCAACTTTTTCTAAACCATATTTTTCTATTAAATATTGTATAACCATCTCACGTCTATCATCTTGAAAGTCAATATCTATATCTGGTAAATCTTCGCGAGTTATATCTATAAATCTTTCAAACAATAAATTATGCCTTATCGGATCTATATCAGTAATTCCAGTTAAATAACATACTAATGATCCTGCTGATGATCCTCTTGCTGGACCAACCAGCATATGCTTTTTTGCATAATTAATCATATCAGCTATAACAAAAAAATAATCCTCAAACTTTTTATCTGCAATCATATCTATTTCTCTTGTCAATCTTGCAGAATAAATTTTATCTTTTAAATCTATATTCCTTGCTGGTGCTCCCTCTTCACACAATTTCCTTAGAGTTTTATCTGAGTGAAATGAAATCATTTGTGCTACTGGTAAATCAACATTGCACTGGTCGGCTAATAAATAAGTATTTTTAAAAGAATCATCTGGTATCCAAGGAACACAATCTTTAAGTTCCCATTCATTTAATATGTGCATTGGTGCAGTTCTATCTGTCCTATTCCTTCCAACAAGAACTTCATATGCTTTTTTATCAATAACTTTTGGATAATAATTATCACTTGTTGCTATAGTTCTAAATCCCTTCTGATTTGCAAACTCAAGAGATTTACGAGTGCTCATAGGATTAATCTCTATATAAAGATTATCTTTTTTGCTCAGAGGTAACATTCCCCACTCTGGGTGAGTTCCACTTAATATTATAACATTGTCTGATATATCAAAGAGCTCAGAATACCCAAGACGAGGGAAATAGTAAAATCGCTGAAGACTAGTTGAGTCTGTGACGAGTTTATATATTTCTTCGAGTCCTGAATTATTTTTTGCGATGAAAGACATTTGATTTGCTGGTTGCTTTGATCTATCGAATGGGTCTGATACGACTGCGATTTCAGTTCCGAACAATGGTTTCTTTCCTGACTTTTTGCATGCGTTGTTAAAAGAAACATGCCCCCAAGTGCCAGTGTCACATATACCAATAGTATCTTCTTGACATGATTCGATAATTTTAGATATCGGACCATATGATTTCCTAAACGAGTATTCTGTTCTTGTTCTAACATTTATCAACTTTCCTCCCTCACTTTCATAATCATTCTAATAATATCGCTTTTTATTTGAAATTTTGCTAGTTGATCAAGTGGCGACACTGTAAAACTTGACTCCCATATTTTGATTGTCTTCTCTATCTCATTATCTATTTCGCTGGAAGTCATTACATATGTCCTTCTTTTTTGTACCATTTAATAATCTCAACTGTAGCTTCAACATCAACTAAAGACCTATGTGCACCATCAATCTTTTTACCAAATAACTCTTCATATATATCTCCGAGTTTTTTCATCTTTCCCCAAACTGCTTGACCCACTTCAACTGTGCATATATGATTTGGTGGCCATGGAAATTTAGTCAGCTTATCATTTCTTTCTAATTCAAATTTTAATATCTTTCTATCAAAAGCTAAATTATGAGCAACAAGACATTCCTCTCCTAAAAAGAATTCACAAAGTTTAGAGTAATATGCTATAAAAGGTTTTTCATCTTTTAATACATCATCTGTTATTTTAGTAATTTTTGTAATTATAGGATCTAGTGGATGTCCAGGATTACAAAAAAATTCTAATCTATCTATTTCTTTAAGATCCTTATCAAGTTTTATAGCACCTAACTCTATAATCCTTGGTTGTATATCTAAATCAGATCCTTCAGCTTTTGGAAGACCAGTGGTCTCAAGATCGAATACTATCATCATATGACTCCAACATAAATGAATAAACTCCCAAATCGTGCATTGAGTCTTTGTGTTTAGTTTCCCATTGATTTGAATATCTAATTAACTTACTAACAATCATATTTAAAAGACCCATGCGATTAAAATCATCAACTGTTTTTAATTCAATACCATTAGGAAATAAAACTTTCATAACTTCCCCATATTGATTATAAGAGTTGCCATATGCTTTTCCTCTTTGCTCAAATGTTTTTAATGCTTCTCTTATATTTGATGCAGGATTTGGTTTTTTACTTTTACTCAACTTGATACTCCTTTTTTAATAATTTTGCATATGCACGAGTTCCACAATCATAACCTTTTTTATAATAGTGAGAAAAAGTTTTATCAGGATCTTTCTCACCTTCACAGATAGCATCTGTAACACCATCTTCAAAGAATGAAAGATATGATGCTCTCTTTTTAGATTCAATCGTCTCTTTTACCAGCTTCTTCTTCTGTTCCATCATCATGACCTCTATCATATGCTTTTTTAATTTCCTCATCATAAGTATCAGCTTTATTGATCAGAGACTCAAGTTCTGACCTTAAAGTTGCTCTTACATCAAATATTCTAGCAACCTTTTCTCCACCTAGTTCGATGTCGTTACCAATAATCCTAATATCCATTAAAAGTCTCCATCTCTAGGTTGTAAGCAGGTTAATCCTAATTTCCTCCACATATCTACACATATTCTTCTATCCTCTAAAACAAACCATATTTGAGACGATTTAAAATTATCTTTAAATAGAGATTCTTTAACTTCATCATCATAACGATTATCTTCACTTTTCCTCATGATTAATTTATCACATGGTATATCGTAAATCTTCAACCACTCTAAAGTTGCATGTCTGTGATACTCATCACGAGCAGTCATTATAACAATATCAGTATCATCGTCTTTTAGATTCCTAAGAATATTACAAACACTTTCAATAGGAGTATCTTCTATTCCTGCTTTATTAAATTCATAATAATTTTTACTATTGTAAAAATGAGCTCTCTTTTCATAGTTTGATATTGTACCATCCAGATCGCTGATTATTATACGTTTATCCATGATGGCACCTCCGAACTTTTCCAAATAGCAAAACCTAATTTTTCACCATTGTAATAATTTCTATATGCCTGAACTGGATCATCACATTTATATTGGTCTGGCATACACTGAGGAACAGTTGTAACTGCACGATGCCTTATAGGTTGATTGTGATCGAGGTGTAATTCCCAAGAAAACCTTTTCATATTATCTGGTTGAAAATAAAGCCACTCCTCTAATTTTTTACAAGAGTGAACCTTACCATATCTTATAAAATATTCTTCAAGTAAACCTAAAAATAATTGATATGCCCATACATAATTAGGAACACAATCTCTTACCCAAACAGCACAAGGATGATTTTTAAAAGCAGTTTTATATAAACCAGTTTCATCAGCCCATTGGTCACCATCCAAAACTCTATGAGCAGTACAAAGTAATTGTGCAGTTTCAAGTATCATCTTAACAACATGCTTATCACAGTGCATATTTGCAGCGACTCTTGGGTCTCTATCTAACATAAATATATTCATTAATTTTCCTTTCTAAAATATAAATTTATTATAATAATTAAAACTAATATTAAAAGTTTTAATTTAAAGATTTAGCCATTGATGGTGCAGCCCACTCCTTTGGAGTTAAAAATGGCTCTGCCCATGGATGCTCTTTTACTACTGCGTCAACCATGCCTTTGAAAACTTCACGATATTCACCTTGAGCTCTTGGGCTTAATCTACTCTTAGCCATCTCATGTAAAGTCCTTAGATTAAACTTAGCAACAATATTAGTATAAATATTTGTTGGTAAAACTCCACGAGCATCTTCTGCAGCAACACCCATCTCTCTCATCTGCTGGTATCTCATATTTATTACTTCCATAGTCTGGTCGTAAATCATTTTTGCTGCTTCATTATTAGCTATTGCTTCTGGGACATAATAATCAAATCCTGCCATATCTACAGTCCTTTGAGACTGCTGGGCATATGATGCTTGACGAGTCCTTACAAACTGATGAGTGAATCCTCTTGATACATCTCTTATATCAAAAGTGTAATCAATAAACTCCCAAGATGATTTTATAGTATTAAGCATGTAGTCTAATTCTTTTTGCTTAGCTTCTTCAGACCATGCTGATATTTTAGAATAAGAATCGTCCTCATTCATTAACCTTGTATTTTTAGTAAACAGCAATAGATTGACTGCGTCGCTGGTCGCATTAATTAATTTAACTTTCATTGATCTTTTCCTTTCTTTATTAATTGACCTATTAACATTAAATTTCTTCCAACCACTCCGATTATACATTGTGATTGTAGTTCTAGTTCCCATTTAAATCCCGTTGTTTCTGGATCATAATATGGGTTATTCATTAGCATTTTAAATGATGACTCTGTCCAAAAGGATTTGTGAGTAAGATCTTGATATGCTAATTCTGATGTGTAATATGGTACACCATATTGGAATATACCACCATACATTAAAACTCTTTGAACTTCTTTTAAAAATAATATAGCATCCTCGCCTGTTAGGTGCTCGAGGAAGTGGTAACAATGCATCATTGATACCTTACCATCAGTCGTTGGTATTGGGTTTTTAGGAAAGTTCCAGTTTGGTAATCCAAGATACATATCTGCTAATGATTTCTTTTCACCACTTTCTCCAATACCTATTGTAATTCCAGATATAGGTGTTTTAAGAATACCTATATCTCTGTCAAGTGCCAACTTGGCTAGAACTCTATGCTCCATTTTTATGCATCCACTTCTCATAGTTTGAATTTGTATTAATAAATTTCTCTATCACTTGTATATCATTAACAACATCATCAAGTAATAATTGTCTCCATGTAGCAAAACGACCAATAGAATATATGTTATATTTACTAGTCATTTCATAAATAAAATCTTTTCTTAACTTTTCATTGATTGGTCTTATCTTACCATATTTCTGATAAGACTCTTCAAGACCTACTAACTTATTTGCACGGAAACCAAAGTCATCATATAATGCTGACATAATATGAGAACCAGCACTTGCATCTGGCTTTTCTATTGATTCAGATATTACAATATTTCCTATTACAGATATTCTGTAATGCTTAACATTTGGGTCTGGGTAATAAACAGTTTGATGTATATCAACTTCTGGAGAATCAATAATAGCTTTTTGAGTCCATATCTCTTGATAAGGAAATTCTGGTATATCTTTCCATTGAACTATTTTCATTAATGTAGGCATAGGCAGTGTAGATATTAATGGTTCTCTTTCTCTGTTTTCAATAATATCTAATCCATTTACTTTATAATCATAAACTATATTGCAATCACTTGCCATCTGACTTATTATATTCCCTGGAGCAATATATCTTTCAACAGGTTTTAAATTATCTATAGAGCGACTCAATACTGAATTTGTAACCTTTTGAGAATACATATTGCTATAATATAAGTTTGGCTCTGTTATCAAACCTTTCTCAGATTTAATACCTTTTGTAACACTTACTTTTTTAAATGGAATAGAACAAGCAGTGCCTACATCACTTGTTCTAAATCTTAATAAAGCTGAATGATTATTAGGAAGCTCGCTCTGAGATTCATAAATCTTAGGATGATATTTCCTTAATATATTTCCTGATAAAAGTCCTGCCAGACCTGCTCCATAAATAATCATTTTAGTTCCTTTAAAATTTTTTTAATCTTTCTTGTTACTCTTACAGCCAGAGCATGAGTAGTTGTCGCTGGTTCTCTGGTTGGTTCTATTGGGTAAGAACAAGAATCTAAAACACTAAGAATTAATCTCAATTCATTACTATCTAGTTTAGTTGTCATCTTTAAATACTCCTTGAAAATTATTAATCCTAGTTATGATTGCCTGCCAAGCACGAATATTCTGATTACATTCTGCAACAAAATGCTTTAATACTTTTTTCTTAGTAGGCATTCTTTTACCAGTCTTTGGGTCTGGAAAAGGAATATCATCATCATACTTTTTCATAATATAATAAAGTGTCAAGTCTTTTGGATCTTTTTCAGCACAAGACATAATATTATTTAAGAGCATCTGAGCATCTGTAAGTTGCATCATATTAAACTCCTGACTTTGGTCCGCAAGTTATATCTACTACAACTGGGATCATTTGACCATTGATTTTTCTACGACCATAGAACATAACAGGTCTTAGATTTACACTTTTACAATCTTCAATTGCGTTGATAACTTCTTGCCGATCCATGATGTTCATCTCCTCCTCGACAATTAGCTTTGTATTGGGAGTGCCACTACTACAAGCAGAAAGCACCCCAACAGAGATTAGAGCCAGAACTCTAATCATTAAACTTATCCTCAACAAGAACATAACCTTTATCAAGATCCCAAGCAAGGTCTTGTCTGCGACCTCCGAGAGCAATATACTCTTCATAAGGAATATCCCCACTGGCATTAATAAGTATGCCCATTGAATGAAAACCTTTAGTTGCTTCTCTTCTAGGATTCTCAGTTACATTACACCGAATCATCTTACCAGCAAATCTGCCTTTAGTAGTTTCTTGTGACGCAACTTTTTTAGGTTTTGATGGAACAGAGTCTGAGACTAGCTTTTCATCCATTCCTGGAGTCCAACCTTTTTCAGGAGCAATTGAAAGTAATTTAGAAAATATTCTTTTGGCACCAGTTATTTTATCTGGAAACTTTTTAGTTTGATCGCCACTAAGATTATTAAAGATGTTAACTAATTTTTGAAGAGTTGTATTATCATTATTAGCTAATTCTGTAGGAGTGCTGGCAACAATGAAACCATTGCCATAACTTTGAGTTTGCTTCCTTGAAGCAAAAGATTTAGTCTTATAAGTTTTATTATCAAATATATATATAGTCATTTTATTTCCTTTCTAAATATAAGCCGAACAATTCAGCTTATAAATATGTTATCTCTCTTTTCAATACAAAAGTAAAGCAAAAAAGAAACTTTTTTTTAATTCAGCTTTTTCAACACTATACTTCAAAGTATCGAAGACCTCTAGGTCTGACCAAAAATAAGTTTTGTTTTGTTCTAGTCAAAGCAACATACCAAACTCTGTTTTCCTCATCCCCACCTAAATTTTCCCAAGATAACTTTCCCATATCTGTTAATAGCACTAGGTTATCTGCTTCACCACCTTTTGATTGATGAATTGTAGATATAGTTATTCTTGGTTTGCTACTAAATTTTTCTCCATTCCTTAAACATGATCTTAAATATTCTCTCTCGTCTGGTGCTATACCTTTTAAAACTTTCATCCAATCATACTGTTTTGCGTCAGATGGCAGACCAATATCGTTAATAAAATATTTTTCTAGCTTCTCAATTTTAACTTTAAATCCTAAAAAGTTTATAATATTTTTTGCTTCATGATTTGATATTGATTCGCCTTTTCTCATTTTCTCCCAACTTATTATAGCACGAGTTTCTTCGCTGTCAAGAGAACTTTTACCATATATGTTGTAAGCAAATCCCTGCTGGCGAACTGCTTGTTTGTATCTATTTAATAAATATTTACTCCTGCTTAAAAGCATCCATGTTCCTTCAGCAGAAAAATCTATGTCTTGTTCACTTACTACATATTCTACTGAACCTTTTTCATCTCTTGGTTGCCACTCTTTTGGATACCTATTTTTTATTCTTTTTACAACATCTCCAGCAAGACTATGAACTGATGATGGTATTCTATAACTTTTTGGCAATATTCTTTTTTTACCTTTTAAACTCAAAAATTTAGTTATATCTGCCCCAGCCCAACCAAATATGGCTTGATCATCATCCCCAGCTATATAAACCTCACTGGCAGACAAACTTGCTCTTATAGCCATTTTATATTGTAAAGAAGATAAATCTTGTGCTTCATCTATTATACAAATATCTATTGGTAAAGTTGATTCATAACTTTCAAGCATATCTGTAAAATCATATAAACCATTTTCTTTTTTATACTTCATTAATGAATGGTGGTATTGTTTCACTGCATGTAAAGTCAAATCATTTACTTGTGTAATATTATATTGGTCTTCAATTGTACGAATGCCTACTCTGGCCAGAGACTCAAGTCTTGAACATTTATCCCCAAGACCATCGCCAGTGTGTAAACCTAAATCCTCATCATATATTCCTCTAAACTCAACACCGAGAGCTTTGCCAAATTTACGATAATGAGTGTTAGTCATAACTTCATCTCTTTGCATTCCTAATTGTTTAAAAGCAAGTGAATGCAAAGTTCTAAAATATGGAAATCTATTTTCATCAAAGTTAAACTGAACCATTGCTCTTTCTTGTGCTTCGTATGCAGCTTTACGAGTAAAAGCAAGATATGCTATTCTTTCTGGTGGTATACCACGACCAATAGCAGATTGGACTATATTTAGTAATGTTGTTGTCTTTCCTGTTCCTGGAGGACCAAGTATTAGTTCAACATGCCTAGTCATCAAACTCACCATTCATGTACATCTTTTCAAGCTCCTCATCACTTAAATTTTTAAAAGTTTTTGGATTTAATTTAGTTTTATTTTTCTTTTCAATTACTTTTAAGTTTGGGATCTTCGCTTCAATTGGAATTTCATTTGTCCTAAATATATGTTTACAGACTAAACATACTCTTTTCCTTTTAATAGTTGATGTTCCTGCAAATTCACCTTTTTGTTGGTAAATAATCAAACGACTATCTTCAACACTTGTTTTGCCAGTTTTGCATTTTACACATAGCATCAAAAGTCCTCCTCAACACTTGATGGTATCGTTAAGTCTTCATCGTCATAAAAGTCTGGCGATGGCACTGACCATACTTTAACTGGCTTTGATTTAATTCTAAATGCTTTTCTATCACCACCCAAGTTCCTTAACCAAGACCACACTTGATGTTGAGATGGATATCTAAATCTTCTTGCTTCAAGAAATATAAATAAATCTTCTGACCTAAAATAAACTTTGCCCTCGTCAGAACTATGCCATGGCTTGCCATTCATTATCTCATCTTTTTGACGTGCTTGTACTTTTCCAGTAACAAATAAATCGAGAATCTTTTCAAACTGACCTTGAGGACTAGCATCGTCTGGATCTTGTACAACTTCAACTGTGCTTAGTAATTCATTTATCCTTTGCTCCCATCTTTGTGCAGGCATAGTGCTTGGGCACTTATTTAATTTTTCTACACATATCTTTTGTAACTGTTTCTGATCAAGTAATTGTTGAGTTGTTATTTCTATTCTTTCTCCTTGCATTTCAATATACCATCTTACTGATGATCTATTTTCAGTTTCATATTTAGTTATGGCATCAACCTCAATGGATGCTCCACCACCACCTATGCTCCCAACTCCATAGTCTCTTTTCATACATTTAGACTTTTCACAATAGTTACATATTGGTGTTTGTTTACAAGTATATGCATAATCTTTTTTGCTGACTGCTTTAACAAGACCATTTACCTCTGATGCAGGCAATGGTTCAGATACATGCTCATAATTAAACTTCATTAAATCTTCTTGCCAATCGTCTGGATTCTTTTTGCGATAATACACACCAACATTAAATAGTGATATATTGCGACCACCTTCAGGAAAACCCATCGTCAGTATGTGTTGTAAACACGGAGGACCATCATTAAATGTTTCAACTAGCTTTGGTGTATATGATTCTAATTTTTCAAATGTTGTTCTTTTCTTTTCAGCCAGATTAATAAATTCAGATAAATTTAATTTTTTGCCTTTGTGTATTGCATGCCTTTCACTTTTATCCCCATCCCAATAGCAAAGATTAATCCAGTTTCCTCTATCACGTTCATTGGCTCTGCTAATTTGCTTTGGGAATATTTCTGCACCACCATAACCTAATTGTGCGGCAAACTCGTTTAACTTACTTACCATATCAATTGCAGCAATTGCAGGTTCACAGAATAAATATAAATGAGCACCACCAGATTTACTTCTGCAGAGTACAAGTGGTGTATCTCTAATTTTCTTTTCAAGACTCTCAAGAGATTCATTTAACTTTACATCGCCACGAATATCTACATCAACCACTCCAAAATTACATGAGTTGTTTTGCTTCAGCATTATTATGCCAAGAATATATTCGCCACCTCTTAAATGTTCTTCAAAGTTTTTTTGACTTGCTGGTTCGCTCATCGTAATCGCACGACCAGACATTTTACCATCTGCTTCTTCTTTTTGAACTCTGTATTGGCCATGAGCATATTCATAGCCATTAAATAATTTCATAAATCTTTTTGTAAGGTCAGACATATATTTCCTTTCTGAAAAGACGTGAGCCACTGTAAGAGTTAAGCCCACTAAACCCCAAAAAAACTTAACTCTTGGGGGAGTGGCTCACTGTTAGTCTGGATTAAGCAGACTAATTAGAATGAATCTTCTTCAGAAGATGTCTCAGTTTCTGGAGATACTTTAACATCACCTTCAGCAATCTTCTTTTTAAAAGATCTTGCTTCAAGATAAAGTTGTGTACCATTCTCAAGGTTATCTATTACACCACCAGACTTGGCATCGTATAACATTTCAATCTCCCAATTGAACCATGAACCATCATCGTTACTTTCTGGCACTGAGAATATTTTATAAGCAGTCCAAAACATTGCAGGATTAATCGTACCACTACCATTTGGATGAGGTATCTGTAAACGATTAATCATAGAGTTCCAACGACGAGATTTCTTTAATCCAGAACTTGCCATTGAAATAAGTGCTGGTGTATAACTACCATCCTCAGCTACAACATAAACAAAATACTCTGCAGAGCGAACCATTTCATTTCCCTCTGGTGTAAAATATTTTCCTTTTTCACTTTGAGTGCAATTATTTAATAATTCTGGTTTGTTACCATGATCAGCGACCAAACCTTTCCTATCAGCTTTCCACTCTATGAATGTTGTGCGATAACTTACTGGAACAACTGTAAGTCCAGCTTCACCATCATATGCTTTGTTTGATACAGAATCAAATATATGACCTGCCTCAGCACCTTCAACATATTGCCCTTCTCTTTTATTTACTTGAGGGGATCCAGTTTGTAGAATCCTCAATCTTGGTATCATCATGTCATCATTTGACATATTGTGACCAGTTTCAGCATCTTCTAATAGTAAGCTGATATCAACTATATTGGAGCCTTGCTCCTTTTTCGCTACTTTATTATTTGCCATGATATTTATCCTTTCCTAATCTTGGCTCTGCGACCTTCATAAATTTTAAAAAGATCGCGAGGGATGTTCTGTCCATTATCTATTTTTTCTTTAATAAAAGAATTAATAGTTGCTGGGTGAACACCTATTGCACGTTTGTAATGAAGTGATCTGTTTTTAAGTTCTTGAGTGAACTCATTGCACAAAGCATCTTCATCACGACCAAATTGAACCTCAACATTGCTCTTAATTAATTCCGCACCACCATTAGTACGCAACCATTCAAAACACTGCTGTTGCCTAATTTCAAGTTCTGCCTTGTCATCGCCTTTGGCTCTTATAATAGAGCTTTGTGATGGGACAGAAGCTGAAACAACATCTTCAACTTTAACCTTAGCACCATTGTTAAGAGTAAAGTCTTTCATGTTCAATTCTTGCATTAGATCAGGCAAGTCTTGATTAGCCAACTTATTGAGATCCTGCTTTTTGTGCTTCAATGACAATTCAATTATTGAAATCTCTTCTTCAAGATCAAACATTTGTTGTGCCATATCAGCGATTGCACCTAGTTCATTTGATGCAGGTGCTACATCGTCAAGCAGATTTATACTCATCTTTTTCCTTTCTTAATTCAAGAGCGACTGGCATGTACCATCCTTTGCGTCTATCCCTTTCGCCCTCTTCCATATTTCGCTCCCATCGGAGCACTCTTACTGTGGATGCTTTTTCGCCAGCTATCATACAACATATCATAACAGCGATAGGATCTCCACCTCCTGGCCAAAGTAAATAATCCTCTGGACAGAAATCTTTCATTATTTGTCTTGCTTTATATATAGATGGTCCAGGAAGAAACTGTGGCTTATCATTAGCTTCAAATATTACTTCTAATGCTCCATATCTTGCAGCATCAGTAAGATCTGGAACCCATCCAAACTTATTTTTTATTGGTCGATTGACCACATAAACTTTTGACATTCTAAAGTCCTTTCTCAGTATTTTTATTATTATGTCTTATTATTATAGTAATTAAAAGAAGAATTTATCAAATACTGTTGTTATGATAAATATTTCCCTATGTCCATAGTTTTTAATTTTTTGCCATGTATTTCTTTTAATCTTGCTAACTCTTCAACATATTGTTTTCTGGTCAATATCATGTATTCAACTTCACCATCTGGATATATAAACTCATACAATTTATTATTATGCATGTATTTATTTGCAACTGAATTGAATTGTTTTAATAAATCTCTATTGCCATTAAATATTATTTTAGATTTAATATCGCCAGTGTAATTATCGCTCTCATGAATATAATCTCTAATGCTTATAAGATTTCTTATGTTTGTACTCTCACAAGAATCACGCAGTGAACCATCAACATCATAATTTTCTAATCTGTGCATCTTCATTTATTTTTCCTCCATATATTTTTTTACTAAATGGCTTACAACATTTTGAAGACTTACATCAAATCCTGTTTTATCATATATAACTTTTTGTATTGTTTTAATATCACTAATTAATTGAGGATTACTTATCTGAATCAGATCTCTATTCTTTTGTCTTTCAACATAATTATGTTTGCTTGTTGTCATTGCATTTCCTTTCTGAATAAATATTATTAACCTTATATCTTATATAGAAAGAAAATTAAAGAAAAAAATTTATTGTTTGAAATTTAGAGAATTGTGGGAACGTTGGTTTCGTCAGTGATTTTATTTAATTATAACATGATGTTAGTCTGCGTTTCCTATCTAATGGATTAAAGGAAACGTATCCCAGACTCTGGTAACTATTTTTCTAAGTTGTTGTTTTCATTGAATATCTTTTTTACGAATATTGTTTACTTCCCTGTAAAAAAAAGATAAGATATCTGTATAAATTGAGAAAGGAATAAAAATGAAAAGCGATGAACTTAAATTAATTCATAATCTTCTAGATGATTACGCAGAAATTGTTTTCAACGATTCTGAAGAGTATAGCAAAGAAACAAATGTTAATTTAACTAAGGCATTAAAAATAATTAAGACATTGAGAAAGGAAAAAACAAATGCTTAAAAAATATTTTATTACTGTTACTATTGAGATTAAGAATACAGAAACAAATGAAGTTTCAAATTATGCTGTTGATAATTTTCTAGTTAATAATGGCACACGTTATAACTTCAATCCCTCTAAGTCAATGGCTATGAGCTTCTATTCATATGATGAAGCTGAAGAGTTCAGAACTAATTTTGATTTCGAAACTTTACCTTGTTTTAAATATCTTACTGATAGAGGATATGAGGTGATTGTTTATTCAGATGTGACAGATGTTGACTATAAATATTGTAACAATCATATGTATACTGATATTCAACCTTGCGAGATTGTAAGAGTTATTTCTCCAAAGACTATTGAAGTCAGGCAGATGGATACAGTTCAGACTGTAAAGCCAAAAGAATTTATTCCTGGAGGTTTTTCTGCTCACTGTGTAGACCAAGATAAGCAAGAATATAATTACAATTCCAATAGTTCAAATAATTCAGTCAGAGCAAGATTACAAAAAGATGGCTCTTATAAATCAATTATGGGCAGGCATTATTTAAGAGAACAACCTTTAAAATTTCATGATTATAATTTCTAATAACTGGGGAGCATGGCTCCCCTTTTTTATATGGTTAGTAGATGATACAAGAAAGCTATTACAATTATATGATTCGGAGGACTGCACAAATGGTTTTGATAAAAGAAATTAAAGACGAAGTGGAGGGTCTTAACAAAGAGTTGATCAGATTAAGGGATCAATTATCAGAGGAGAAGTCCGAAGAAAAATTATCTTCTGTTAAAAATATGTTGAGGATTGTTCATGTTGTCTCTGCTAAATTAAAATTTATGCAACATTACGATAATTAAAACTATCTTTTCTGATCAGAAAAGGATATCTTTCTATTGTTTCCTCCCCTATTGAGATCAGCCAGATAAATTCTGGCTTTTCTTTTTTCTAAAAAAGAGTAATAATTGTGACAGTTAGTTTATCAGTTTACCACTGGAAATAAGGTTTAAAGGAATAAAACATGGCTACAAAGAATAAGAAAGTGCAGGTGCAGAGACCTGTTAAAGATGGACCACCAATACAACCTGAGAAATTTAATGGCAAATTTAAATCAGTTGAGCCAATGAAGTATCAGAAGCCAGCAAGAGAAAGACCATATAAATGGAATCACCATACAACTATTAACTGGATAATGGGACAAGCAGATCCTGTTGGATTCCTTGCGCAAGTTATGCAAGGCAAAGAGATCTTTCCTGTTTATTCAGATGATGGTGGCGAGTTATCAACTGTTGGTAAGATTTCTGCAGATCCTGAATTAAGAGTTATGGCTGCAAAAACTTTACTTGGTAAATGTGTTCCTGATTTGAAAGCAGTAGAGATCAAAGCACAAGTTGAAGAAAAAAAGATAATAGATATAACTAGGATAAGTGATAATGACCTCACCACCATTGAGCGAGTTCTTGAACACTCTGTCATTGACGCAAGTGAGAGCAGAGAAGATGAAGAGATCGCTGAAGGAGTTTACTCGAAATTCATGGCAAGCGATTGAGCCAGGACGAGACTTCTATGACAACTGGCATATAGATGCTGTCAGTGAACATCTTCAAGCTGTTGTTGAAGGCAAGATAAAAAGATTGATAATAAATATTCCTCCTAGGCATATGAAATCAATTAGTGTTGCTGTTGCATTACCTGCATGGACTTGGACCATCCAGCCAGAAAAAAGATTTTTGTTTGCGAGTTATGCTGGTTCACTTTCTATCAGGGATTCAGTAAAGTGCAGAAGACTGATTGACAGTCAATGGTACAAAACTTATTTTGGAGATATGTATAATCTTACATCTGATCAGAATCAAAAGCAAAGATTCGAGAATGATAAAACTGGTCAGAGAATCGCAACATCTGTAGATGGAGCATTGACTGGTGAAGGTGGTGATATAATAGTTATTGATGATCCTCACAATGTAAGAGAAGCAGAATCTTCCACAGTTAGACAAGGTGTTCTTGACTGGTGGGATCAAGCGATGCAGACTAGATTGAATGATCCAAAGACTGGTGCCTTTATTATTATAATGCAGAGAGTTCATGAGAACGATCTCACTGGCCACATATTAGGGAATGAATACAATGCTTGGGATCATCTATGTTTACCTGCAAGATATGAAGTCGGACATCCAACACCAACAAGATCTACTCTCGGATTTGGGGATCCTCGAACGAAAGAAGGTGAGTTGTTGTGGCCAGAGAGAGTGGACGAGAAAACTCTTGAGACTCTTGAAACGAGTCTTGGGACATACGCAAGTGCAGGTCAATTGCAGCAGAGACCAATGCCCAAAGGTGGTGGGATATTAAAATCCAAATGGTGGGTGCCATGGGAGAAAGAAGAACTGCCACATATTGAATATGTAATACAAAGTTACGATACTGCATTTTCTACAAAAGAAAAAAGTTCTTATTCTGCTAGAACAACATGGGGAGTCTTTAGAGAAGATGGGCAGGTAAATGCTATTGTTATTGAGATGTGGTATGATAGAGTTACATATCCTCAATTAAGAAAACTTGCTCAGGAGTCTTATGATGATTGGCAACCAGATGCAGTTCTGATAGAAAAGAAAGCTTCTGGTCAAAGTTTGCTACAAGATTTGCGCATGGCAGGTGTACCAGTTTTGGCTTATAATCCTGATAGAGACAAGGAAGCAAGAGCTCACGCGAGCAGTGCATTATTAGAAGATGGAAGAATTTACTTTCCTTCTGACAAAAAATGGGCTAAAAATTTAATAGATATATGTGCAGCATTTCCTGCAGGCGACAATGATGATATAGTTGACACATGTACACAAGCATGGTTAAGATTAAGAAAAGGTTGGTTTATAACACATTCAACTGATTATGATGAAGATAATGAGCAACCTCAAAAAAGGATGACATTCTATGGCTAAATCCCCAACAGTTATTCCATTCGCAGAAAGTATGCCTGCTGACGACTTCCAAATAGAGAAGATAAATGACGATGAAGTTCTTATTGGTGATCCTAGTCTTGATATTGTAGAAGAAGATAAAACTGCTTTTGATGAAAACCTAGCAGAGTCAGTTAGCAAGAACGAGCTGGATGAAAAGTCAGGCTCTCTGATCAGTAGTTATGAGTCTGATAAAGAAGCAAGATCTGAATGGGAACATAGATATAAACAAGGTCTTGAAACATTAGATCCTGAAGGTGGTCAGCAAGAGGAAGAGAATCAAAGAGCAACAAGAGGTCTGAGCACAGTTGTTCATCCTATGATTGCTGAAGCAGCAACTCAATTTAATGCAAGAGCAATAGCAGAATTATATCCATCAGGTGGTCCAGTTAAAACAGTTATTGTTGGCGAGCCAAATGAAGAACTAGAAGAGCAAGCCAGAAGAGTCAAAGACTATATGAATTATCAGATCACTCAAGAGATGCCTGAGTATTTCCCTGATCTGGATCAAATGTTATTTCAGTTGCCTTTGGTTGGGCATACTTTTAAAAAGGTATGGTGGGATGCAAACTTAGACAGACAGTGTTCGCAGTTTGTAAAAGCAGAAGACTTTATTGTATCACCAGAGAGCAAAGATTTATATACATCATCAAGATATACACATCTGATCAGAATACCAAGAAATGATTTTAACAAATATGTAAAAGCAGGTTGGTATCTACCAAGTAAATATTCATCAGATGATATTGATCCATCTGGAGATATAGGCAGTGAGATTGAAGGTGTTGATCCTTATGGCGACTCTTCTGATGAGGTTATGACTTTATTAGAGATGCATGTTTATGATTCGTTTGAAGGAATAGATAACATAGATGACGATGATGAGAATGCAGTTGCCTTGCCTTATGTTGTTACAATAGACTATGATTCCGAAAAGATTGTAAGTATCCGCAGAAACTGGATGCAAGAAGATGAGCAACAAAAAAGAAGAGATTGGTTTGTAAGTTATAAATTTCTTCCTGGAACTGGCTTTTATGGTTTTGGACTTTTCCATATGATTGGTGGACTAGGTAAAGCTGCAACTGGATCTCTTAGAGCATTGTTAGATTCCGCTGCATTTGCAAATATGCAAGGTGGATTTAAATTAAAAGGCAGAGTTACAGGTGGCGATATGCAAATCAATCCTGGAGAGTTTGCTGATCTTGATGCCACAGTTGACGATGTAAATAAAGCAATAATGCCTTTACCATTTAAAGAGCCAAGTGGTACATTGTTTAATTTAATGAATGCGATAGCTGATGCTGGTCGCAGATTCGCAAGCACTGCAGATCTAAACGTCGGAGATGCAAATCCAAATGCACCTGTCGGCTCAACTGTTGCTCTAATTGAACAAGGCAGTAAATCATTTTCAGCTATACACAAAAGATTGCATTATTCACAAGGTCAAGAGTTTAAATTATTATCAAAATTAAATGCAATTTACTTACCTGAGTCTGGTAATTTCTCTATGGCTGGTGCAACAGGAATAATATATGCTGCAGACTTTGATGATCGTATAGACATTATTCCTGTTAGTGATCCGAACATATTTAGCACTGCACAAAGAATCGCACAAGCTCAGGCAATATTACAGATGAGCCAAGCAGCACCTCAGCTACATGATCAATATGAAGCATACAAAAGAATGTATGAAGCTATAAGAATAAATAATGTTGATGAGATATTAAAAGCTCCAGAAGAAGCAGCAAGACTCGATCCAATAGATGAAAACCTTAGCACGATGTATGGTAAACCAATAAGAGCTTTTCCTGAGCAGGATCATGAATCTCATATCGCAGTTCATTTACAGTTTCTTTCAGACCCATCGCTTGCAGGGAATCCTGGAGCAAAAGCTATGCAACCAATATTAATTGCACACGTTGCTGAGCATATAGCATTATTATATCGCCAGAGAATGCAGGCAAGTATAGGAGTTTCATTAGCACCATTGCCAAATCTGCTTGATCCTAAATTTAAGTTTGAGAATATAAGTCCAGAACTCGACATGCAAATAAGTCAGAGAGCAGCAGAGGTTGTAGCACAATCTCCTCAGATGGCTGCAATTAAACCATTGGCTGCATTAGCACAGCAGCAGCAACAACAGAATCCATTACAATATGCACAACAACTCGCAGCACTTGAAGCACAAGCACTTCAAGCAAGGACACAAGCACAGATTCAAGCAGATCAAGCCAAAGCTCAACAAAAACTTGCAATCAACGAAGCAGAAGCTAAGCAAGATCTGCAAATTGAACAAGCAAAACTTGCAGCAGACCTTGAAGCGAAAGTTAAAAAACTTGAATTAGAACTACAACTAGAGCGAGAAAAAAATCAAATTAAAATGCAACAGGAGATAATTAAAAATGGCTAGTAAAGAAGAAATAATGCAACAGATGCAAACTCTTTTAGGAAAAGGAGCAACTTCTGATAAAGAGATGTCAATGATGAATGAAAATTTAAAAATGGCATCAGGAGCAGGAGCAACTTCTGATATGGAGATGAAAATGTTATTAGAGAATATTGACAAAGGACTTTCCCCTGGAATGAGAAGTCCTGGAGCAGGAGCAACTTCTGAATTAGAGATTGCTGCAATCAAAGAATCAATAGCTGATCTTGAAACTATGAAGGATTTAGTTTCTATGGGAATGACACCTGAACAAGCAATGGATGAAATATCAAGAATGAAAACTAGTCCTGTTAATCCAAGTGCTTTTAGTGGAGCAGTAGAAGGTGCTGCAAGTGCTGGAGGCATGGGAGCATTAGGTGCAATGTCAGATAAAGATATGGCTGCATTTTTACAAGCTCAAGTTGCAAAATCCAGAGAAGATAGAGGCATGGGAGCATTATCAGGAGTTCCTGCAGGTAATCAGATGCCAATGCCAAGACCAACAATGATGCCACAATCTATGGGGCAAGACAGAACATTCAATCCAATGGATAGAATAACACCAACGAATGCTCCATCAACATAAGAGGTATTTATGGCGACAAATGCAAATATAGGAGCTCTTGGCAGTTTAAGTAAAGAAGCATATGGTTCTCTTAAATCTGGTTTTGATAGAACTAATCCAGCTTTTTCACTAGGACCACTCGATGTAACCAGAGGTCAAGTGATGAATACAATGTTAGGATTTACACCTTTCGGTGTTCCTGCACAAGTGATGAATGCATATACTTCTTATAATGCAGAAAAAGCAGCACAACAAGCACTTGGTCAGAATATAGGACTTACAGATACAGCCAAAGGAATCATGGGCTTAGGAACTACATCGCTGGACACTGCCAGAGGTATTGCTGACACTAACAAAGATAACAAAGTATCTACAAGAGAAGCTCAGAACTTTGGTATGCAATATGGCAAGATGACTGCTTACAATGTTGGACTAAACCCAATGTCAGGCTATACGCCAAATACTGTATCCATACAAGGTTTAACTCCATTTGGTAAAACTGATCCTGATGCTGGACTCGGTGGTATAAATACAACTGGGCAAGTGGCTGATGTTATGACCCAACAACAAGTAGACGATATGTTTAGTGGCATTGATACTACAAGTGGTGTTACAGGTCTTGGTGGTGGTAAAGGTGCAAGTTATACTGGCATTACTAATTTTTCACCAACAGAAGGAGTGGATACATCAGATCCAGAATCTACTGGTTCTACTGGTGTAAGTGTTAGTAATCAAAGTTATGCTGACGATGCACAAAGTTCTGGAACTGGTGGTGGTGGTGGAACATACATATGCACAGCATTATATGAAATGGGTGATATGAAAACATATATATACAAATATGATCAGATATATGGTAAACGTGTTGATCCAGCAGTTTATAGAGGATATGAGCTTTGGGGGAAATTTTTAGCTAAACAAATTAGAAAAAAAGGTTTAACATATAAGATTGTAAAACCATTAGCATTGGCTTGGGCTTATCAAATGGCTTATGACTTATCAAAAGGTAAAAAAGGCAGAAATAATAAACCTGTTAAAATACTTAAAACGATTGGCGAAGGAGTTTGCTATGCTCTTGGTCAAATTTTTAAAAGGAGATTCAAATGGCAGAAATCAATGTAGAGAATATGGAAGACAATGCAGCATTGTTTATGGAGAAGATGGGCTTTCCTCATGATGCTCCTGGACTAGAACTAACTGATCAGCAGGTTGTAAACTTTTTATTATTATGTCATCAAGAAATGATTATGCCAGAGGAAGAAGAATCTGAAGAAGAACATATGGATGGTGATGTTAAAGTTAAAGTAATGAAAGTTGATAGTGGCGACATGCGTGGTATCATGGACGAGATACTTGGTCATGGTGGTCCGAAAGTTAGTATGTAATTATGCCATTTAGTAAATATTCCCCAAAGCAAAAGAAGTTGGCAGCAATGGCTGGTAATAAGAAAAAAATTACTGGAGCAGATCTTAAAAAACTTGCTAGTCTAAAAAAGAAAAAGAAAAAGACTAGGAAAGCATAATGTCATTATATGCAAACATACATGCTAAACGTAAAAGAATAAAAGCAGGATCAAAAGAGAAGATGCGTAAAAAAGGTGCGAAAGGTGCACCAAAAGCATCAGCATTTAAAAGGGCAAAGAAAAGTGTCAAAAAGAAAGTTTAAAAAAGTTCCTAAGACTAAAAAAGGTGTACCAAAGAAATATGTTGCTGGTGCAAAGAATCCAAAGGCAAGGGAAAAAGAAATTAAAAGGACTGCAAAACTATATCGCGAGGGCAAGTTAACACCTGCTATGATGGACAGAATAAGTAAAAAAAGGAGCAAATCATAATGGCAGAAACTAAAAAGAAAAAAGGTGGCAAATATGCAGGCATTCCTGGAGCGAGTCGTTTCTCAAAAGAAAAATTAGATAAGGTATACAAAAGAGGACTTGGTGCATATTATTCATCAGGAAGTAGACCAAAGACATCAGCCAATGCTTGGGCTATGGG
>Ga0070752_1000870_pt1 | contig 22735 bp, 18 predicted proteins | sample VirMetDEL_Aug_30_FD_77440 | JGI IMG/M metagenome (GOLD analysis project Ga0070752, IMG submission 77440) | Aqueous microbial communities from the Delaware River and Bay under freshwater to marine salinity gradient to study organic matter... | ecosystem: Environmental > Aquatic > Marine > Coastal...
ATCGGACCAGTTGATTCAGGTCACTCGTTGTAGATTGAACAAAATATTGCCACTAAAAAGGCTTGTTTTCTATTTTTATGCGAATAATCTTGTAATTCTTACAACAAATCGACGACAGGCACTCTTCAATGACTCTTCGAATCGCAATCAATGGTTTTGGCCGTATCGGCCGCAATGTCCTGCGCGCACTGTATACCCAAGGCTATCGCCAGGATTTGCAGATCGTCGCGATCAATGACTTGGGCGACAGCTCGATCAATGCCCACCTGCTCAAATACGACACCGTCCACGGTACTTTCGATGCAGAAGTCGCACACGATCAGGAAAGCCTGACCGTCAATGGTGACCGGATCGCCGTCAGTGCCATTCGCAACCCGGCCGAGCTGCCCTGGGCTGCGCACAATATCGACGTGGTGTTCGAATGCACCGGCCTGTTCACCGACCGGGCCAAGGCTGCTGCCCATATTAGCGCCGGCGCGCGCAAGGTGATCATCTCTGCCCCGGCCAAAGGCGCGGATGCCACCGTGGTCTACGGGGTAAATCATGACATTTTGCGTCAATCCCACCAGATCATCTCCAACGCTTCCTGCACCACCAACTGCCTGGCACCCGTGGCCCAGGTGCTGCACCGCGAGCTGGGCATCGAAAGCGGCCTGATGACCACCATCCATGCCTACACCAACGACCAGAACCTGACCGACGTCTACCACACCGACCCCTACCGCGCGCGCTCGGCCACCCAGAACATGATCCCGAGCAAGACCGGCGCCGCCGAAGCGGTCGGCCTGGTGCTGCCGGAACTGGCGGGCAAGCTGACCGGCATGGCCGTGCGGGTGCCGGTGATCAACGTATCGCTGGTGGACCTGACCGTGCAGTTGAAGAAAGACGCTACCGCCGAGGAAGTCAACGCGCTGCTCAAGGAAGCCAGCCAGCACTCGAAGATCCTCGGCTACAACACCCTGCCGCTGGTTTCCAGTGACTTCAACCACAACCCGCTGTCGTCGATCTTCGACGCCAACCACACCAAGTCCAGCGGCAAACTGCTGAAAGTGCTGGCTTGGTACGACAACGAGTGGGGCTTCTCCAACCGCATGCTGGACAACTGCCTGGCGCTCTGCAACGCCGAATAATCTTTTGTGGGAGGGGCGGTTCGACTTGCTCCCGATGGCGGTGTATCAGTCATGCATGTGTTGACTGACATTCCGTAATCGGGAGCAAGCCCCTCCCACATTTGATCGGTAGAGGCCTAGAGAAACAGCCACTTGCCATTTGTGCTGATGATACGCATTATCATTAACTACAAATCGGTCCGGTATCGCTGTGAGCCAATCTCGCTTCAACCAAGTCTTTCTCACCCAACGGGTGATTCTGCTACGCACCTTGCAGCGGATGGTGAACAACCACAGCACCGCCGAGGACCTGTTGCAGGAAACCTACCTGCGCGTGACCCGGGCCCTGGGCGAGCGGCCGATCGATCACCTCGAACCCTTCGTCTACCAGACCGCGCGCAACCTCGCGCTGGATCACTTGCGTTCCCGCAGGATACAGGCGCGCACACTGCAGGAAGATGTCCCGCTGGACGTCCTGCAAAGCGTCGCCGCCCCCATCAGCACGCCCGAAGACGCGACCCAGGCCGAGCAACTGCTTGAGCACCTGAGCATCAGCCTCGGCCAATTGAGTGCCCGCCAGCAACGGATTTTCATCCTCAGCCGCCTGCACGGTTGCAGTTACCAGGAGATTGCCGATCAATTGGAAGTGTCCTTGAGCACGGTGCAAAAGGAACTGAAATTGATCATGGCCATCTGTGTAGGTGTGGCCGAACGGCTGGATCAGCCTTAAGCTTCACCCGACAGAAATGTCGACCCAGGCTGTAGGAAAGATAAATAGAACGTGGCGAAGACCCGAGGCACACCGTGACCGACCCGAATAAACTGCGCCCCCACGCGCTGGCTCATGAGGTGTTGCAAGACCCGGCGATGGACCAGGCCCTCGACTGGCTGATCGCCTTGCAGTGCCCGCAACCCGGGCAGCAGGCCGCGTTCGAAGCCTGGCTGGCCGGCGATCCGGCACGCGTCCGTGCCTTCGGCAAAGCCCAGGCCGCCTGGGGCGGGGCGCCCGTCCACAGCGCCGCCGTCGCGCTGGCCGCACCGCGCAAACCCGGGGCCTGGCGCCGTATCAAACCGCATTGGAAACCACTGGCCACCGCCGCCGTGTTGATGCTCGGGCTGTTCAGCTTCAGCAACCTGCCGGTACGTCTGCAAGCCGACCACCTCACCGTGGTGGGTGAGCGCCAGCGCCTGCAATTGGATGATGGCTCGAACGTCCTGTTGAACACCGATTCGGCGTTCTCCAGCACCACCCGGGATCACCTGCGCATCGCCCGCCTCTACCAAGGCGAAGCGTTTTTCGAGGTAACGCCCAACCGCGGCCTGCCCCTGGAAGTCGACGCCGGCCCGGTGCGCGCCAGCGTGCGCGACACCGCGTTCGCCGTGCGCTACCTCAACGGCGAAGCGCAGGTGCAGGTGCAGCGCGGCGACGTCGACCTGAGCAACACCTTCGACGATGCCCGCGTGCGCCTGAGCGCCGGGCAAAGCATCCGCATCGGCCCCAACGGCTTCGGTCAACCCGCCAGGCTCGACGCCAACAAGGACCTGGCCTGGGTCCAGGGCCGGCTGATCTTCGAAAACCGTCCGATGAGCGAAGTGCTCGCCGAATTGCGCCGCTACTACCCCGGCTGGATCGTCAACACCAACGACCAACTCGCCAGCGTCGCCGTCACCGGCAACTACCGCCTCGACCAACCGTTGGACGTAGTGCGTTCCCTGGCCCACATCACCTCGGCCAAGCTCTCTGAATACCCGGCCTTGGTGATCCTGAACTAAATGAGAATTATTTTTACTCGATAGACCTCGGCTGTACGTCTCGTCTTAGCCAATGCAACTGATTCCTATTTGAACCAGTGCGCAACTATAAGACTCGTACTTCCGGAGCGCTCTCGATGTCCTCTCGTTTCAATCGCCGGTCTTCTTCACCCGTGCTGTCCTTGCTGACCGCCGCCCTCCTGCTGGCCGGTACCCCGCTGACGGTCGCCGCCGCCGAACCGACCGCCCGCAGCCACGGCAACTACAGCTTCAGCATCGAACAGCAGCCACTGGTTTCGGCACTCAATGCCTTCACCGCCGTGACCGGCTGGCAAGTCGGCCTGCCGGCGGAGCTGGGCCAGGGCGTGTCGTCCCCTGGCGTGCGCGGTGCGCTGTCGCCGGAAAAAGCCCTGGAGCGCTTGTTGGTGGGGACCAACCTGGGCTACCGCAAACTCGGCAACAGCAACATCGTCCTGGAAAAGCGCGCTGCCGGCGGTGTCCTCAACCTGCAACAGGTGACCATCAGCGCCACCCGTAACGAGCAGGACGTCAACAGCGTACCGAACACCGTCAGCGTGCATGATCGCCAAACGCTGGACCGCCAGAACGTCAACACGATCCGCGAGCTGGTGCGTTACGAGCCCGGCGTCTCGGTCGGTGGCGCCGGCACCCGTGCCGGCAATGCGGGCTACAACATTCGCGGTATCGACGGCGACCGCATCCTCACCCAGGTCGATGGCGTGGAAGTGCCGGACAACTTCTTCAACGGCCCCTACGCCAAGACCCGTCGCAACTACGTCGACCCGGAAATCGTCAAGCGCGTGGAAATCCTGCGCGGCCCGGCGTCGGCCCTGTACGGCAGCAGCGCCATCGGCGGCGCGGTGAGCTATTTCACCCTCGACCCGGACGACATCATCAAGCCCGGCCAGGACGTCGGCGCCCGCCTCAAGACCGGCTACAGCTCCGCCGACGAGAGCTGGCTGACCTCCGCCACCGTCGCCGGCCGCGTACAGGACGTCGACGGTTTGCTGCACCTGAGCCAGCGCAACGGCCATGAAACCGAAGCCTACGACGGCAACAACGCCACCGGCCTGGCCCGCACCGGCGCCAACCCCGAGGAGGCGCGCACCACCAACGTGTTGGCCAAACTGGGCTGGAACTATGGCGATGACAACCGTCTGGGCCTGACTTACGAGAAGTACAAGGACGATCGCGACGTCAACCTGAAGAATGCCGTGGGTGGCCCGTTCGTCGGTGGTCAAGGTTTCAATCTCTACCGTGATCGCCGAGGCAACGACACCATCACCCGCGAACGTTTCGGCCTGGAAAACACCTTTGCCTTCGACTCGCCCGTGACCGATCGCATCAAGACCAGCCTCAATTACCAGATCGCCAAGACCGACCAGAGCACCGCAGAAATCTACCAGGCCGGCCGTCGGGTATTGCGCACCCGCGACACGCTTTATGAAGAAAAACAGTGGGTATTCGATGCCCAGCTGGACAAGGCATTCAGCGTCGGCGAAACCGATCACCAAGTGACCTACGGCACCACGCTCAAGCAGCAGAAAGTCACCGGCTCCCGCGAGGGCGCGGCCACTTGCCTTGCCGTCGGCGCCGGTTGCACAGCCATTGGCGCGCCCAGCCCAACGGCCAGCGACAGCGTGAAGAAGGCCAGCGACTTCCCCGACCCGACCATCAACACCTATTCGTTGTTTGCCCTGGACCAGATTGCCTGGGACAAATGGACCTTCCTGCCCAGCCTGCGTTATGACTACACCCAGCTCAAACCCAAGCTGACTCAAGCGTTCCTCAGTACCGTCAACCCGACCGGCCAATACCCGGTGAGCGACAAGGAAAAAACCTGGCACCGTGTCACCCCCAAGTTTGGCCTGACGTATGCCCTGACCGATCACTACACCCTGTTTGGCCAATACGCCGAAGGCTTCCGCACCCCCTCGGCCAAGGCGCTGTACGGACGCTTTGAAAACCTGAACCTGGGCTACACCGTCGAGCCCAACCCCGACCTCAAGCCGGAAACCAGCAAAGGCATCGAAACCGGGATTCGCGGCAAGTTCGCCGCAGGCTCCTTCGACATCGCGGTGTTTTACAACAAGTACCGCGACTTTATCGACGAAGACAACGCGGTCGTCGGCGGCACCGTCGAACAGTTCCAGGCCGTCAATATCAAGCGCGCAACCATCAAGGGCGCGGAAGCCAAGGGCCGCTTGAACCTCGACGCCTTCGGGGCGCCTCAGGGCCTGTATACCCAGGGGTCGATTGCCTACGCCTACGGGCGCAACGACGACAGCGGCGAGCCGCTGAACAGCGTCAACCCACTCAAAGGCGTATTCGGTCTGGGTTACGAACAGGACAACTACGGTGGCCTGCTGAGCTGGACCCTGGTGAAGAAACAAGACCGTGTCGACAGCAAGACCTTCTTCGCGCCCGACGGCGACAGCGCCAACGGCCCGTTCAAGACCCCAGGCTTCGGCATCCTCGACCTGACCGGCTTCTATAAAGTCACCCACGACGTGACCCTCAACGCCGGCCTCTACAACCTGACCGACAAGAAGTACTGGAACTGGGATGACGTGCGCAGCTACGACAGCGTCGGCGAAGCCGGTGTCACCGGCCCGGCCAACCTCGACCGCCTGACCCAGCCCGGTCGCAACTTTGCGATCAATGTGATCTGGGACATCTGATCAATCCGCCTCGCCTCGCCGGAATCAATCACCGGCGAGGTGAGGATTTTTTACTGTGCCGCGTCTTCTTGTTCGTCTAGTTACTAACCGCCCAGCCATGCCTCAGGGCAACACGGCGCTTCCTTCACAAGGACTTTGTCATGACCGCTTCGCCTTCCGCAGAACGCCCAAGCCTGCGCTCCCAGCGCCTGAACCAGATCACCAGCGAGCCGCACACCCGGCTCGATGCGCTGGTCAAGGCGCACGCGCCGTTTGAAACCCGGCCCAACTTCGCGCGCTTCGTGGTGGCGCAGTACCTGTTCCAATCGGAACTGGTGGCGCTGTACAACGATGCCGCGCTGATCAAGATCGTCCCCGACCTGGCCGAGCGCTGCCGCGCCGACGCCGCCAGACTGGACCTGGCCGACCTGGACACTGACGTGCCGGCCGCCGTCCCCGGCGCCGTGCAGAACCCGAGCCAAGCCGAAGCCCTGGGCTGGTTGTTCGTCTCCGAAGGCTCCAAGCTGGGCGCGGCGTTCCTGATCAAGCGCGCCGTGGCCCTGGGCCTGAGCGAAACCTTCGGCGCCCGCCACCTCGGCGAGCCGGCCGGCGGCCGCGCCGACGGCTGGAAGCGCTTCACCCGCACCCTCGACGGCCTGGAATTCAGCGCCGAAGAAGAAGCCGATGTGGAAAAAGGTGCGCTCAATGCGTTTATGCGCTTCACGGTGTTGCTCGAACAGGCATACGCTACCGCCCCTGAGCTGGCCTGATATTCGATTGAAATGCGTATTCGGTGGGAGGGGCGGTGCGACGTTTCGACTTGCTCCCGATAGGGATGGGTCAGCCATGAAAGTGGTGGCTGACACGCCCCCCCACACTTGGATCTCATGCCAAGCTGAATAATTGTTTTCCCCGACTTGCACACACCCATGACCGGCAAATCCCCATCCACCTCGAGAATCGCCCGGCTCCTCTTCGGCCTGCTGGCCTACGTCAGCCTGGGTATCGGGTTGGTGGCGATTGTCGTGCCGGGTTTGCCCACCACCGAATTCATCCTGCTGGCTGCCTGGGCCGCCACCAAAAGCTCGCCGCGCCTCAGCGCCTGGCTGGAAAACCACCGCCTGTTCGGGCCGATCCTGTTCAACTGGCGCAACGGCAAGATCATTGCGCGCCGCGCCAAAATCAGCGCCACCGTCAGCATGCTGCTCTGTGCCCTACTGATGCTGCTGACGCTCGATCACGGCTGGCCGATCTACCTGACCATCGCCGGAATGAGCCTGGGCAACCTGTGGATATGGTCCCGCCCGGAACGGCTTGCACGCCCCGTATAACGCGGGATGTAGGCGTTTTCCTACCGTTCATCGCCTCCCTCTCATGAAACCCCTGGCTACGCCGATGCTCCGGATAAGGCGCCGAATGGACTTGGCCCGGCTCGCATACCAACAAGCCCATCCGTGAGTGAACCTATGTTCGATACCCTCTCCATCCGCTTGAAAATCGTGCTGCTGTCCGGCCTCTGCCTGCTGGGAGTGATTGCGCTGGTGGTCGGCATGAATATTTACAATACCGCGCAGAACAATGCGCTGGTCAGCGACTCAAGCTCACGGATGCTCACCGACAGTGTGCAACAACTGCTGCAAGCCAAGGCTGCCGAACAGGCGGTACAACTGCAGCGAACCTTCGGCGACAGCCTGGTGGCGCTGACCGCCCTCGCCGACCAGGTCAAAGACCTGCGCACCCTGGCCGCCAAGCGCTCCCTCGAACCCGGCGCGCTGCGTGAAGAACTCAACCAGAGCCTGAAAACCGCGTTTGAACGCAACAGCAAGGTGCTGGGGATATGGATGTCGTTCGAACCCAATGCGCTGGATGGCAAGGACAGTGAGTTTGTCGACGACAAGGCGCGTGTCTCCAACGATAAAGGCCGTTTCTCCAGCTACTGGAGCCGCGCCGGCGGCGAAGGCTTGAACACCATCATGGTCGAAGAGGACCTGAACAAAACCACCCTCAACCTCAACGGCACCCCCTACAACATCTGGTACACCTGCCCACGGGACACCCGTCGCGCTTGCCTGCTGGACCCGTATGAAGACACGGTGGGCGGCAAGCTTGTACTGATGACCACCATCGCCCTGCCGTTGCTGGTGGACGGCAAACTCATCGGCGTCCTGGGCGTCGACATTGCCCTCAATGCCTTGCAAGCCAGCACCGATGCCGCGCAGAAAGACCTGTTCAACGGTATGGCGCAGTTGGAGATTCTCTCCAGCACCGGTTTGATCGCCGCCTACAGTGGCGAACCGGCCAAGGTCGGCAAGAACCTGATCGACACCCTGGGCGCCGAAGGCAAAGAGATCGTGCAACTGCTGGGCAGCGACAACCGCACGATTCTCGAACAGGACAACACCATCCGCGCGGTGTACCCGGTCAAACCGCTTGCCGACGCCAAGTCCTGGGGCATAGTGATCAAGCTGCCCAAGGCGGTACTGCTGGCCGACAACGTCAAGCTGCAAGCCGTACTCGACAAGGCCCAGGCCAGCGGCACGCTCAAGGCCTTGCTGGTCGCGGCCGTCGCCGCATTGCTCGGCCTGCTGCTGGTCTGGCTGACCGCCACCGGCGTGACCCGGCCGATCAACAGCGTGGCCGCCATGCTCAAGGACATCGCCAGCGGCGACGGCGACCTCACCCAGCGCCTGGCCTACTCCAAGAAAGACGAGCTGGGCGAACTGGTGACCTGGTTCAACCGTTTCCTCGACAAGCTGCAACCGACCATCGCGCAGATCAAGCAAAGCATCAGCGAAGCCCGTGGCACGGCGGACCAGTCTTCGGCCATTGCACGCCAGACCAGCGAAGGCATGCAGGTGCAGTTCCGCGAGATCGACCAGGTGGCCACGGCGTCCAATGAAATGAGCGCCACCGCCCATGACGTCGCCAACAGCGCCTCCAACGCCGCCAGCGCGGCGCGCGGGGCCGATCAGTCGGCACGCGAAGGCATGTCGATCATCGAGCAGAGCACCCGCGATATCACCACCCTCGCCGACGAAGTCAGCAAGGCCGTAAGCGAAGTCGAAGCACTGGCCGTCAACAGCGAGCAGATCGGTTCAGTGCTGGAAGTGATTCGCAGTATTGCCGAGCAGACCAACCTGCTGGCGCTCAACGCTGCCATCGAAGCGGCACGCGCCGGGGAAAGCGGGCGCGGGTTTGCGGTAGTGGCCGACGAAGTACGCAACCTGGCCAAGCGCACCCAGGATTCGGTGGAGGAAATCCGCCAGGTGATCGAACGCATCCAGAGCGGCACCCGTGGAGTGGTGGCGACCATGCATTCGAGCCAACAGCAGGCCCAGAGCAATGCCGGACAGATCCATCAGGCCGTGCAGGCGTTGGGCAAGATCAGCGACGCGGTGACGGTGATCAGCGACATGAACCTGCAGATCGCCAGCGCCGCCGAACAACAGAGCGCAGTGGCCGAAGAGGTCAACCGCAATGTGTCGGCGATCCGCACCGTGACCGAAACCCTCACCGGCCAGGCCACCGAGTCGGCGGCAATCAGCAGCCAACTCAATGCACTGGCGACTCAACAGATGACGTTGATGGACCAGTTCAGGGTGTAAACAACACTGTAGGAGCGAGCTTGCTCGCGAAGAACGTCAACGATCACGCGTGCATCCTGGATGAACGCGGTGTCCTTGAGTTTTTCGCGAGCAAGCTCGCTCCTACAGGCCGGTCCAGGCCGTGACAAACGCCGCCACATCCTCGATCACGCGTGCATCCCGAATGAACGCGGTGTCCTTGAGTTTTTCGCGAGCAAGCTCGCTCCTACAGGCCGGTCCAGGCCGTGACAAACGCCGCTACATCCTCGATCACGCGTGCATCCTGAATGAACGCGGTGTCCTTGAGTTTTTCGCTGTAGGAGCGAGCTTGCTCGCGAAGAACGTCAACGATCATGCGTGCATCCTGGATGAACGCGGTGTCCTTGAGTTTTTCGCGAGCAAGCTCGCTCCTACAGGCCGGTCCAGGCCGTGACAAACGCCGCTACATCCTCTTTCGGCGCGGTACGCGGCGGGTTCTGCGGGGTGCCCAGGTAGAGGAAGCCAATGACTTCCTCGCCCTCTTTCAGTCCCAGCCCCTTGGCCACATGGGCCGAGTAGGACAAGTCCCCGGTGCGCCACACCGCGCCAATCCCCTGGGCGTAGGCCGCCAGCAGGATGCCATGGGCGGCACAAGCCGCCGCCAGCAACTGCTCGGATTTCGGCACCTTGAAGTGTTCCTGCAGGCGGGCAATCACCACTACGACCAGCGGCGCGCGCAACGGGCCGTTCTGGGCCTTGTCGAGGACGGCCTGCGGCGCGTCGGGGTCTTGCAGGCGGGCGGCTTCGACCAGCAACGTGCCCATCTGCTCACGGGCCGCGCCTTCCACGGTGAGGAACCGCCAAGGACGCAACTGGCCGTGGTCGGGCGCACGCATGGCCGCGGCGAACAGCACATCACGCTGCTCCTGGGTCGGTGCCGGTTCCAGCAGGCGCGGCACGGAAACACGGTTGAGCAAAGCGTCGAGAGCCTGCATTGGCCACCTCCAGAAAAAAATGTGCGGTCATTCTAGCGGGAATGGACCGGGATGCCATCAAACGATAATTGCTCTTATTCAAACCGCCCCGCCCTGTTAGACTTTGCGACCTTATTTTCCGCCTTTGCTCAGGAAACTCGATGCTCCGTTCGCTTCTTCGCCTGTCTGCAGGACTGATGGCCATGAGCCTGGTTGCCTGCGACGACGCCCCCCGGTTTACCCAGGCTGAGCCGGGGGAAGCGCGGGCCGGCGGGGCAACGACGGTGAACAAACACGGCCAGAACGCCTTTTCCCTGCCCTCGGCCAACCTGTCGCCAACCCGCCGCCTGGATTTCAGCGTCGGCAACAGTTTCTTTCGCAGCCCCTGGGTGATCGCGCCTTCCACCACCACCGCGCGCGACGGCCTGGGGCCGCTGTTCAACACCAATGCCTGCCAGAACTGCCATATCAAGGACGGCCGTGGCCACCCGCCGCTGGCCGACGCGCAGAACGCCGTGTCGATGCTGGTGCGCCTGTCGATCCCGGATGCGCCGCCATATGCCAAGCTCATCGAGCAACTCGGCGTAGTGCCCGAGCCGGTCTACGGCGGGCAGTTGCAGGACATGGCCGTACCCGGCGTGACGCCGGAGGGCAAGGTGCGGGTCGACTACACACCGGTCAACGTCACGTTCACGGACGGCAGCGTCGTCGAACTGCGCAAGCCCAACCTGCAGATCACCCAACTCGGTTACGGCCCGATGCACCCGGACACACGCTTCTCCGCACGCATCGCCCCGCCGATGATCGGCCTGGGCCTGCTCGAAGCGATTGCCGACGCGGATATCTTGCGCAACACCGACCCGAAGACCGCCGACAAAGACGCCATCGTCGGCCGCGCGAACTGGGTCTGGGATGACGCCCGGCAAAAAACCGTGCTCGGACGTTTCGGCTGGAAAGCCGGGCAACCCAACCTCAATCAACAGAACGTTCACGCGTTTTCGGGGGATATGGGCCTCACCACGTCGCTGAGACCCGTCGATGACTGCACCGACGCCCAGGTCGCCTGCAAACAGGCGCCCAACGGCAATGGCCCCGATGGCGAGCCGGAAGTCAGCGATAACATCCTGCGCCTGGTGCTGTTCTATACCCGCAACCTGGCGGTGCCCGTGCGCCGCGACGTCGACGCACCACAGGTGCTGGCCGGGAAGAACCTGTTCTACCAGGCCGGTTGCCAGGGGTGTCACACGCCGTCGTTCACCACGGCGACCAATGCTGCCGAACCTGAACTGGCCAACCAGGTGATTCGCCCCTTCAGCGACCTGCTGTTGCATGACATGGGCGACGGCCTGGCCGACCACCGCACCGAATTCAAGGCCAGTGGCCGCGACTGGCGCACGTCGCCGTTGTGGGGCATCGGCCTGACGCAAACCGTCAGTGGCCACACCCAGTTCTTGCATGACGGCCGCGCCCGCAACCTGCTGGAAGCCGTGCTCTGGCACGGCGGTGAAGCACAAGCGGCGCAGCAGCACGTGTTGTCCTTCAATGCCGAGCAGCGCGCTGCACTGCTGGCGTTCCTGAACTCTTTATAAGCTTCGCCCCACTTACAGAAGGGAGCTCGACATGTTCCGTCCCAAGTTGTTGTTCACCAGCCTGGCCGCCCTCGCGCTCGGTGCCTGCTCGCCGCAAGACCCGCAAGCGGTGACCTCGGCCGCCATCGCCAAGCAAGTGATCTTGCCGACCTACAGCCGCTGGGTGGAAGCCGACCGTCAACTGGCCGTCAGCGCCCTGGCGTACTGCCAGGGCAAGGAAAGCCTGGACACCGCTCGCGCCGACTTCCTTCACGCCCAAAAAGCCTGGGCCGAACTGCAACCGCTGCTGATCGGCCCGCTGGCCGAGGGTAACCGTTCGTGGCAGGTGCAGTTCTGGCCGGACAAGAAAAACCTGGTGGGTCGTCAGGTCGAGCAACTGGTCGCCGCCCAGCCGCAGATCGATGCGGCCGCCCTGGCCAAATCCAGCGTGGTGGTGCAAGGCCTGTCGGCCTATGAATACATCCTCTACGACGCCAAGACCGATATCGCCGACGCCGCGCAGAAAGCCCGCTACTGCCCGCTGCTGACGGCCATCGGCGAGCGCCAGAAAGCCCTGGCCGAAGAGATCCTGGCCAGTTGGAACAGCACCGACGGCATGCTCGCGCAGATGAGCAAGTTTCCCAACCAGCGCTACGCTGATTCCCACGAGGCCATTGCCGACCTGCTGCGCGTACAAGTGACCGCACTGGACACCCTGAAGAAAAAACTCGGCACGCCGATGGGCCGCCAGACCAAGGGCATCCCGCAGCCGTTCCAGGCCGATGCATGGCGCAGCCAGTCGTCCCTGCGAAGCCTGGAAGCCAGCCTTGCCGCGGCCCAGACCGTGTGGGTCGGCGTCGACAACAAAGGCCTGCGTGGCTTGTTGCCGGCCGATCAAAAGGCCCTGGCCGAGAAGATCGACGCCGCCTATGCCGCGTCCCTGAAACTGTTCGCCAGCAACCAGCGCACCCTCAACGAATTGCTCGCCGATGACGCCGGACGCCAGCAGCTCAACGATCTCTACGACAGCCTCAACGTCGTCCACCGCCTGCACGAAGGCGAGCTGGCCAAGGCGCTGGGCATCCAACTGGGCTTCAACGCCAACGACGGTGACTGATGATGCTCAGGCGACAGGCTTTGGCCATTGGCAGCGCGTTGCTCGGCGCACTCACGCTGGGCGGCTGGACGTTGTTCAAGCAGAAAGACAAGGGCCCGCTGCTGCTGTCGGCGCGGGATGATGCAGACGGCAAACACTATGCTGTCGGTTATCGCCTGGACGGCCAGCGGGTGTTCGCCACCCAGGTCGGCCAGCGCTGCCACGACATCATCAACCACCCGACGCTGCCGATCGCGCTGTTTGTCGCCCGTCGCCCGGGCACCGAGAGTTACCTGATCGACCTGCGTGATGGCGCGCTGCTGCAAACCATCACCGCGAATGCAAACCGCCACTTCTATGGCCACGCGGTAATCCATAAAAGTGGCGACTGGCTGTACGCCACCGAAAACGACACCTCCGATCCGGGCCGTGGCCTGCTCGGGGTGTACCGGTTCGAAGGCGAACGGCTGGTGCACAGCGGCGAGATTTCCACCCATGGCATCGGCCCGCACCAGGTGGCGTGGATGCCCGACGGCGAAACCCTGGTGGTGGCCAACGGCGGCATCCGCACCGAAGCCGAAAGCCGCGTGGAAATGAACCTCAACGCCATGGAACCGAGCCTGGTGCTGATGCAACGCGACGGCAGCCTGATCAGCAAGGAAACCCTCGGCCAGCAGATGAACAGCGTGCGCCATATGGGCATCGCCAGCGATGGCACCATCCTGACCGGGCAGCAGTTCATGGGGCCGTCCCAGGAGCGCTCCGAGTTGCTCGCGATCAAGCGGCCGGGGCAGCCATTCATGGCGTTTGCAGTGGCCGACGAGCAGCTACAGGCGATGGAGCACTACACCGCCAGCGTCGCGGTACACAGCGAATTGCGCCTGGTCGCGTTGACCGCACCGCGCGGCAACCGCTTGTTTATCTGGCACATGGACAGTGGCGAGCTGCGCCTGGATGGGCCGTTGCCGGACTGTGCGGGCGTGGGTGCGGTGGCGGATGGGTTTGTCGTGACCTCCGGCCAGGGGCGCTGCCGGTTCTATGACTGCCGCCAGGCACAGCTGAGCGCAACACCGTTGGAATTGCCGGCCGGGCTTTGGGATAACCATCTGCATCTGGTCTGACGGTCAGGCTCGGCCAACGCTGCGCCCGACGGCCAAATCGCCGGCGAAAAAAAAGGGCCTCGTTTCACAAGGCCCTTTTTGGGTGGTTTCGATCGTTTCAACTTTGTGGCCCCATCCCTCGAGACATCCCGAACATGAACAGCAGCAGGTCATGATCGGGCTTGACCGTCGCATTCGCCTTGGCGATGCGCGGCAGCAGGCATTGCCCGCTGCCTTGCACCGCACTGAGGACCTGTGTCCGAGGCTGTTCCCATGCAGCCAGGGCCAGGGCAGCAATGCCCAACGCCCCGACCAGAAACAGACCTCGAGCTATTTCTAGCTTCATTTGGTTAAACCCTTGATAGCGCTGCCAAACGCCGTCTCGTAAAAGTAGCTGAGTTTTGCCCAGTCGCCATCGCTCCACGACGAATGGCGGCGCAGTTGCAGCATGTCATGGGAGGCGGCTCGATAAGCGGTCAGGCGCTGGCGGCATTTCTCGAAGTCCAGCAGCGCGACTTCCACGTTGGCCGAGTCGGGCTCACCCGTGACGCGCACAAAGATATGCTTGATGTACAAGCAACCGTGTTGCCAGCGACCTTTGTGCATGCGCGCCAATGTCGCCGCCACCTCTTTGAGTACACGCTCGTGTACCGCTTCGCCGTACTGTTCACGGCCACCGGCGGCGTACCATTTTTCGATTTCGTCGAAACCGTCCAGCGAAGCCGTCACCAACAATGCTTTCCATTGGTGTTGCGGATCACGACGCGCCTCGCAGAACACCATCTCCGGTACCCGTACATTCAGCGCGCGCAGGCCTTTGAGAGCATCCCGTTCGCGCAACACCGTCGGGCGCCCAAACGGATGCAGCAAACTGCGGTAGATATGCCCGGTCTGACGTTTGCTGTAGAGCAAACGCCCGGTGGGGCCCATCACACGCTGCACGCCACTTTCACCGCCACGCCGACGATTAGGCTCTTCGACCCACTCGCCCTGCTGGCGCCAGAAATACTCAAATCGCTCTTCGGGAGCTACATGACTGCCTGCTACGCACTCAACTGCCATCCTGTTACCTCTTGCGCAATACGTATACCCGCCACATGGCGTAGAACGGAATAAAATCCAGGGACTCCTGAACTCGGAAACCGGCCTGCTCAAACTCTCCCTCGACAGTAGCAGCCGGTAACACGAACCGGTTTTGGTAACCTTCCTGCTCACCTTTCCTACGACGTTTTACTTCAGCACGCTTGCGTTTCCAGGCCTTGAAGTTGCCATCCACCCACAGCGAGATGATCACGCTGTCGCGGGTAACACGATGAAACTCCTGCAATATCGCCAAGCGGTGCTCAGGCTCACCAATGTGGTGCATCAGGCGCATGCAGAAGATGCTGTCGACCGCGTTATCAGGCAAATCGATATCAAAGGCGGATGTCTGCAAAGGGCGTACCCGTTTGACCACATCCGCTGGCTGGGCGACCATCGCGACCTTCAACATCGACTCCGAATTATCGGCGCCGATGATCACCCGGTTGGGTTTTTCCGCCAGCAACGGCCAGAAACGCCCCGCCCCGCAAGGCAAGTCCAAGACCAGGCCAGGTTCACCGGCCATGGCCAGCGCACCGCGCGCCAACTGCTCGTCACGTTTGTGGGACAGCCGGCGAGCTAAATTATCCTGATGTTTGAGCAAATAATTCTGTGCATGCTCTTCGTCGTACTTATCGGAAAATTCGAGCTTGATCGGGGTAGGCATCTTACGTCTCCGTTTACTGATGCCTACGACCTTAGGTTGCAAACTGTGATCAATAGGTCAACTCGTTGTGAAAAACTTGTCCTGTCCAGACTCATACATTTCAAGACTTTACCGACACGATTGATGGCACAGGGCCATCTTCGACGAATTACACTGATCGTTGCCAGCATAGCGGTAGCACGGCAAGTCAGGGTTTGACTTGGCTCAACTGGACATGAAAGCGGCAACCATTGGGCTCCATGGTGCTCAGGCTGACGCTCCAGCCTTGGTTTTCGCAGATCCGCTGCACCAGCGACAGCCCCAGGCCAAGGCCCTCACCGCGTTTTTCGCTGCCGCGCACGAAGGGCTCGAACATGGCTTCGCGCTTGTCTTCAGGAATGCCGACGCCGGAGTCTTCCACCACAAAACCACTCGGTTCCAGGGTGAGCCGGATAAAGCCCTGCTCGGTGTAATGCAGTGCATTACGCAGCAGATTGCCCATCACCGCATGCAGGAAGGTGGTGTTATAGCGCGTATCCAGGGGGTTGCCCGGCTGGTAGATCAGTTGCAGGCCTTTTTGCTCGATCGGCTCACGCCAGAGGCCGAGCAAATCATCCGCCACCTGGGTGAGGGTTACCCGGGGGGACATGGTGGCGTCGTTGTGTTGGGCGCGTGCCAGCATCAGGAAGGTCTGCACCAGTTCGCGCATTTCTTCGCAGGCCCTGGCGATGCGCAGCACCTGGTTGCGCCCACGCTCGTCGATGGCCGGGTTTTCCAGCAGCAGCTCGCAGGAACTGGCCAATACCATCAACGGCGTGCGCAATTCGTGGCTCACATCACTGGTAAACAACTGCTCGCGGGACAGCGCCTGGCGCAGACGGCCCAATGTGGCGTCGAAGGCCACAGCCAGCTCGCCCACTTCATCGGCGGCGTAATCCGGTGCCAGGGGCGGCGCCAGGCCGAGCAACTGGTCACGATGACGCACCTGGCGCGCCAGGCGCACCACCGGTGCCATCACCTTGCGGGCCAGCACCCAGCCGAGGAAGACCGCCAGCGCCAGGCTGAGCACGAAGCCCACCAGCACCACCGCGAACAGCACGCGCTCACGCTCTTCGAAATCGCTCTGATCTTGCAGCAGCACGTAACGCCGACCATCGACCACTTCGACCATGGCGTGGTACGACAACGCCTCGCGGAACACTTCATGAAAACCCGGTTCCAGGTGCCGCAGGTCCTTGGGCAGCTCGAAATCCCCGCGCCCGCCGCTGAAATAGAACAGCTGGTCCGGCTCGGGTCGGTGGCTCCAGTCCTCGACGCTGTCCATCAGCAGCAGGCGCTGCAAGTCGCCGCCCAACCCTGCCGAAATCAGCTTCTCTTCCACCAGATGCACCGTCGCGATGATCCCCATCGCGAAGGCGCCCGCCACCAATGCGCTCATCAAGGCAAAGGCGATGATGATCCGCTGGGCAAGGCTTTGCTTAAACTCCATCACGACCCTCGGCCAGGCGGTAACCCACACCGTGTACCGTTTGCAGCAATGGCTTGGCGAAAGGTTTATCGATCACTTGGCGCAACTGGTGGACGTGACTGCGCAGGCTGTCACTGTCGGGGCAATCATCCCCCCATAGGGCTTCTTCGAGAATTTCCCGACGCAGGACATGGGGACTTTTCTGCATCAACACCGCCAGCAGCTTCAGGCCCACCGGGTTGAGCTTGAGCAGGCGCCCTTCGCGGGTGACTTCCAGGGTATCGAGGTCGTAATGCAGGTCGGCCACCTGCAGGGCACGGCGCCCGCCGCCGTGGGCGCGGCGCAGCACGGCTTCGATGCGCGCGGCCAGTTCCGACAGGGCAAACGGTTTGAGCAAGTAGTCATCGGCCCCGGACTTGAAGCCCTGCAGGCGGTCATCCAACTGATCGCGGGCGGTGAGCATGATCACCGGCGTATCGCGGCGCGCATCTTCGCGCAGGCGCTTGCACAAGGTGTAGCCATCGATGCCAGGCAGCATGATGTCGAGCACGATCAGGTCGTAGTGCTCGGTGGCAGCCAGGTGCAGGCCCGACAAGCCGTCCTGCGCGCAGTCCACGGTGTAACCTTTGAGCCCCAGATAATCGGCCAGATTGGCCAGAATATCGCGGTTGTCTTCAACCAATAAAATTCGCATGGGCAGTGTCTCCGTACTTTCGTGCCAGCCGTGTGTTGGCCCGCGCAGCTTAAGGCCAAGTAGGGCTCAGGGATAGAGCTGAGCGCTAGGCAGATAAACGATTTCAACCGACTAAAGAGTTGAACGAGTTTTTCACTATAGCTTCACAAACTCACTACAGTAGCGGGGTGAACATCGCGCGCATCGATATAAGGAAGCTGTACATGGGTTTTTTCAAAACAGCGCCTATGCGCTATTTGCTATTGGTAACCGGTGCCTGGCTGGTTATTTTCCTGCTCACACGTAGCGTATTGCTCATTACTCACCTGAGTGAAGTCGGCGGCAATCTGTTGCCGGTGTTTGGTGTGGGCCTGCTCTATGACCTGGCCTTTCTAGCCTATGCCGCCCTTCCTCTGGGGCTGTACCTGTTGCTGTGCCCGCCCGCGCTGTGGCGTCGCCGCGGCCATCGCTGGTTCCTGCAGGCGGTGCTCACCGTCAGCCTGTTCGCGATGCTGTTCACCTCGGTGGCCGAATGGTTGTTCTGGGATGAGTTCGGCGTGCGCTTCAACTTTATCGCCGTCGACTACCTGGTGTACTCCGACGAAGTACTGAACAACCTGCTGGAATCCTACCCCATCGGCAAGTTGCTCAGTTTGCTGGCGATGCTGGCTGTCGTGCTGAGCCTGGCCCTGCGCAAGCCATTCAATGCGGCAATGAACGCCCCGCTGCCGCCCATGCGCGGCCGTCTGTTGAATGCCTTGGCGCTGTTGGTCGTCGCGGGCCTGAGCCTGCAACTGATCAGCCAGGACAGCCCACGCGCCCAAGGCGGCAATGCCTACAAGAACGAACTGGCGAGCAATGGCCCGTATCAGTTTTTCGCCGCGTTCCGTAACAACGAGCTGGATTACTCACAGTTCTACAAGAGCCTGCCAACCGAAATCGTAGCCAAGCAGTTGCGCGCCGAACTCAGCGAGCCCAATGCGCGCTTCATCGGCCAGGACCCACTGGATATCCGCCGTGCCATCACCCACCCGGGCACGCTGCGCAAACCCAACATCGTGCTGGTGACCATCGAAAGTTTCAGCGCCAAATACATGGGCAGCAATGGCGACGGGCGCAACCTCACGCCGAATCTCGACGCCTTGCGTCAACAAAGCCTGTACTTCAACAACTTCTACGCCACCGGCACCCGCACCGACCGTGGCCTGGAGGCGATCACCCTGGCCATCCCACCGACGCCGGGACGCTCCATCGTCAAGCGCATTGGTCGGGAGAGCGGCTTCGCCAGCCTGGGGCAACAACTCACGGCCATCGGTTACGACAGCGTGTTTGTGTATGGCGGGCGCGGTTATTTCGACAACATGAACGCGTTTTTCAGCGGCAACGGTTATCGCGTCGTAGACCAGAGCAGCGTGCCCGAGTCGGAAATTTCGTTCAAGAATGCGTGGGGCATGGCGGACGAGGATCTGTACAAACAGACCCTGAAGCTGGCCGATGCCGACTACGCCAAGCAGCAGCCGTTCTTGCTGCAACTGATGACCACCTCCAACCATCGCCCCTACACCTACCCGGACGGGCGCATCGATATCAAATCCGGCAATGGCCGCGACGGCGCGGTGAAGTATACCGACCATGCCATCGGCCAGTTCCTGGAAGCGGCGCGTCAGAAGCCATGGTTCGATAACACGATCTTCGTCTTCGTCGCCGACCACACCGCCGGCAGTGCAGGCAAGGAAGACCTGCCCATCACCAACTATCAGATTCCACTGTTCATCTATGCGCCGAAGCTGATCGACGCACGGGAATCGGCGCAACTGGCCAGCCAGATAGACCTGGCGCCGACCCTGCTGGGCCTGATCAACCTGAGCTATGAATCGACCTTCTTTGGCCGCGACCTGTTGCAGGACAACCCATTGCCCCCTCGGGTCGTGGTCGGCAACTACCAGCACCTGGGGCTGTTCGACGGCAAAGACCTGGCGATTCTCAGCCCACGCCAGGGCCTGCGTCGCCACGACGAGGCGCTGGGTGAAAGCCAGGAGTTGCGGGTCGGCAGCGATGACCCGCTGATCCTGCGGGCGATCACCTATTACCAGGCCGCCAGTTATGGTTTCAAACAACAACTGCTGAGCTGGAAAGCGCCCAAGGAAGAGGCCCCGGCATTAAGCACGCGCTAACCAAAACGTCCCGTACAGCCGAGTACGGGACTTTTTTATCAGGGTTTACCATGCAATCCCCTCCTGTTGTTCCGGTTTCCAAACCTCTCAATTTCTGGCTGTGCCTGGGCATCCCCGCCGGTGCTGCGCTGCTGATGCTATTGCTGCAGCTGACATCGCTGGACATGGACCTCGCCAAGCAGTTCTACAGCGCTGCGGATGGCGGCTTCATCGGGCGTTACAGCTTCTTCCTCGAAGACATCCTGCATGACCGCGCCAAACAGTTGGTCATCCTGTTCTCGGTGCTGGCCATTCTGGGGTTTGCCGGTACCTTTATCCTCCAGCGCCTCAAGCCGTACCGCCGCGAACTGGGCTGCCTGGTGTTGTCCCTGGGGCTGGCCACGGCGTTCGTCTCGCCATTGAAAACCGTCACCGCCGTGCAATGCCCGTGGAGCCTCAAGGAGTTCGGTGGCCAGGAAACCTACAGCGAACTGCTGAGCCCTCGCCCGCCCACCGATAAACCTGGGCGCTGCTGGCCCGGCGGGCATGCGGCAACCGGGTTCGCCCTGTTCGCCTGGTTCTTTGCGCTACGGGATCGCCGGCCGCGGATGGCACGCAAGGCGTTCATCTTTGCCGTGGCGCTGGGCAGCGTGTTTTCCGTGAGCCGCATGGCACAGGGCGCGCACTTCTTTTCCCACAACGTGTGGACGGCGATTTTCTGTTGGCTGATCTGCCTGGGGCTGTACTGCCTGATGCTCTATCGACCATCGAAGGTCAGGGTGTCAGAAGTGCGTGCATTGAATACGTAGACCGGCCAACCACTTCAGTTACCTCCCTCCCTTATTACGCACCCGCATAAAAAAACCCCGCCTGCATCGCTGCAGGCGGGGTTTTTCAGTCGCCGGGTAAGGCTGGCTTACATCATGCCGCCCATGCCACCCATGCCGCCCATGTCTGGCATACCGCCGCCAGCCGAGCCTTCTTTCTTCGGTGCTTCAGCAACAGCTGCTTCGGTGGTCAGGATCAGACCGCCGATGGAGGAAGCTGCTTGCAGCGCCGAACGAGTCACCTTGGTAGGGTCCAGGATGCCCATTTCGATCATGTCGCCGTATTCGCTGGTTGCCGCGTTGTAACCGAAGTTACCTTTACCGTTCTTCACAGCGTTAACCACAACGCTTGGCTCGTCGCCGCTGTTGGCAGCGATCTGACGCAGCGGTGCTTCAACGGCGCGACGCAGTACAGCGATACCCACGTCCTGATCGGCGTTGTCGCCTTTCAGGTCCAGGATGGCTTCCAGGGCGCGGATCAGTGCAACACCACCGCCAGGTACCACGCCTTCTTCAACGGCTGCGCGGGTTGCGTGCAGGGCGTCTTCAACGCGGGCTTTCTTCTCTTTCATTTCAACTTCGGAGCCAGCGCCAACCTTGATCACTGCAACGCCGCCGGACAGCTTGGCCAGACGCTCTTGCAGTTTTTCACGGTCGTAGTCCGAGGAAGTTTCGGCAACCTGGGCACGGATCTGAGTGATGCGCGCCTGGATGTCGGCGTCTACGCCAGCACCGTCGACGATGATGGTGTTTTCCTTGGAAATGGTCACGCGCTTGGCGCTGCCCAGGTTTTCCAGGGTGGCGCTTTCCAGGCTCAGGCCGATCTCTTCGGAGATAACGGTACCGCCGGTCAGAACAGCGATGTCCTGCAGCATGGCCTTGCGACGGTCGCCGAAGCCTGGAGCCTTGACGGCTGCAACCTTGACGATGCCACGCATGTTGTTCACAACCAGAGTCGCCAGGGCTTCGCCTTCAACGTCTTCGGAAACGATCAGCAGTGGGCGGCCGGCCTTGGCAACGGCTTCCAGCACCGGCAGCATTTCGCGGATGTTGGAGATTTTTTTGTCGACCAGCAGGATCAGCGGGCTTTCCAGCTCGGCAACCATGGTTTCTGGCTTGTTGACGAAGTACGGGGACAGGTAGCCACGGTCGAACTGCATGCCTTCTACAACCGACAGTTCGTTTTCCAGGCCAGTGCCTTCTTCAACGGTGATCACGCCTTCTTTACCGACTTTTTCCATGGCTTCGGCAATGATGTCGCCGATGGAGTTGTCGGAGTTGGCGGAGATGGTACCCACCTGAGCGATAGCCTTGGTGTCAGCGCATGGCTTGGACAGGTTTTTCAGCTCTTTGACGATGGCGATGGTCGCCTTGTCGATGCCGCGCTTGAGGTCCATCGGGTTCATGCCGGCAGCGACGGCTTTCAGGCCTTCGTTGACGATCGACTGAGCCAGAACGGTAGCGGTGGTGGTGCCGTCGCCTGCGTCATCGTTGGCACGGGAGGCAACGTCTTTGACCAGCTGCGCGCCCATGTTCTCGAAACGGTCTTCCAGTTCGATTTCTTTGGCGACGGAAACGCCGTCCTTGGTGATGGTCGGAGCGCCGAAGCTCTTCTCGATGATCACGTTACGGCCTTTAGGGCCCAGGGTCGCTTTTACTGCGTCAGCCAGGACGTTGACACCGGTGAGCATTTTCTTGCGGGCGGAATCGCCGAATTTAACTTCTTTAGCAGCCATTATCGATATTCCTTAAATACTTTGTAGTAACGGGAAAATGAGCGGGGAAATCAGCCTTCCAGAACGGCGAGAATCTCGTTCTCAGCCATGACCAGCAGGTCTTCGCCGTCGACTTTCACAGTGTTGCTGCCGGAGTAAGGACCGAATACAACCTTGTCACCGACTTTAACGGCCAGCGCACGTACTTCACCGTTTTCCAGAGTCTTGCCTGGGCCTGCAGCGACGATCACACCGTGGTTGGCTTTTTCAGCAGCCGAACCTGGCAGAACGATACCGCCAGCGGTTTTCTTTTCTTCTTCGCTGCGACGG
>Ga0070752_1000872_pt1 | contig 22730 bp, 16 predicted proteins | sample VirMetDEL_Aug_30_FD_77440 | JGI IMG/M metagenome (GOLD analysis project Ga0070752, IMG submission 77440) | Aqueous microbial communities from the Delaware River and Bay under freshwater to marine salinity gradient to study organic matter... | ecosystem: Environmental > Aquatic > Marine > Coastal...
AACTTGTTTGGTAAAATAACTTGAGTCTCTACTGTCACTGGGATGTATTTTTCAAAGTCTCCGCCTGAGCCAGAAATGAAACTAACACCGTCTGTTCCAGATGCATACTGATATATTGTACCAGCGAATCTATCTGGATGGTTGAAATCTACGAACTTCTCCTTAGAGGCTCTGATATTGTAGCGATCATTGATTTCAAAATCAACATTGTCGCCATAAAAATTAATCTTTACAACGTCTTCATCAATACCAAATGCATGCAGAACATTTCTGAAAGCCTTGTTCGTACCTTTTTCTTTGTAGATATTAACCAATGATGAATATACGTTTTGGTAAATCTGGTTCTTTACGTCGTGAAGCTTCATCTCGTAATGTTCGTCTTCACTTCTTGTTGCCAGTGCTTCGATCACAGAAGCGTCAGCAAATAACTCAGGAGCAACAAACCCTGCATTTGTCAATAGTCTGTCAGCAAATGGAAGAGGCTTAACACTACCCTCTGTGTCCGTGTTGTTGTGTCTATCAGTTATCTTAGTCTGGAAATGAGCGTACACATCTTTAAGACTGTTAAGATCTTGAATGTGCAAATAAAGATTATCATAGTAACTCGCCATGATGTGAGTCAAGATATTAACATTCCCTTCTTCCTTGTCCTCTTCCAAGATCCATCCGGGAACTGACTTAATCAAAGAAGCGTTATTGTTGATATCGTGGTTACTACCAGATGACTGAAGTTCACTTAAAGTGCTGATATAATCCGGATGCGCAGAGTAGATTGTTGGATCTTTGAATTCTTTTGGAGCTACGCCAGCAAGTACAATCGCTGAATCTTCCGAACGTGCTCCATCTTGATATCCAAACCAAGATCCATTAGAAACTCGTCCAGAGTAATCCAAAACTCTTGAATCGATTGATGAGGTTTGTGTAATACCTTCGTTGAATTTATAGTAAACGCCCAGATTTGTATTAGCTTCATCCGAGTTAGTGCCACCACCGATATTAGTCCAATAGTATCTTCCGATTTCTTTAGAAGTTCTCTCTGTTTTCCAGTATCTGAACTCGTCAATCGATCCAGAGAACTTCCCAGCACCTTCTGTTACAGTGGGAGAGCCAGATGGAGCAGTTTGTAGCGCTCCAATGTATGAGATAATAGAGCCTGTCACGTTTTCAATCGCAGCAGAACTTACAGTTTGCTCTTGATTGAACTGTCCATTGATGTAGAGGTTCGCTGAGATATCATTTCCGCTATTCTTGAGACTCAAAGCAACATGAGTCCAATCCTCAATCGAACCAGTTGTTAGATCTTGCCCTATGGATTGATTTTGGATACCCGAAGTTCCACTTAAGGCTGTAAATAAGAAGGGAGAGCCGCTAGAAGCACCAGTAAGTTCCAAACGGAGCCTACCATATTGTGCAGAACTAGAAGCCTCTCCGTTCCACAAGTCGAATAAAACCTCTTTTTCAGTTTTTGATGTGTCGAAAGCAGGCTTCTTAACCCACATTTCAATCGTAACACCCTCAGATAAGTCAAATTTGAGATTAGATTCTCTCGATTTGTCAGCATCAAGAATGTTGGCGTCTTCATATTGCTTCTTTAGTCCTAATAAATCTGATTTATTTGGGCCGCCAAACGTCTTAATGTATGTATTTGTTGTAGATTTACCATATCCATCGATAATAGAGCCGTTCAATGTTCCCCAGTTTGGATAACTTAGAGTCGCATATCCATTAAATCTTGGATATTTATGCTCGAATAAGTACATATCGATGAACGTAGAATCAAAAAGCCAGTCGTATTTCTCTTTTTCTGAGCCATCGTATGGAAATGTGTTTCGTATTCTCTTAAAACCGTCTGTGTAGTATCGCTCTGCAGAGCCAAAGAAAGCAAAATTCTTTGGATCGCTGTAATCGACATTTGGCATGAATCTTATCTTATCTTTGTTGAAAGATTCAATATATTCTTGCGATTCTACTTCATTAGCCATATCCTCTAGGCTTGATGATTGGATTGTTTTTGTTGAATTAAATAAGTCTTTAAGTTTCATATCTCTCTACTCTAAATTTAAATACCTTGCTTACTGGTTTATAATCAGCAATATAGTCATCATAAAATGCTAACTTAACCCCATATGAATATCCGGGCTCAAGAATAGACATATCCAAATCGAAATAGCTTCCTGAGCCATCAAAAGACAGCTCTGTGTATTTAACGCTTCCTGTAGCGTGTTCGATAACTTTATAGTTGTCAATAATTCTAAAGATTTCATATGATCCTGATGTTGGAATATACAATTGAGGTTCTGCAACTGCTCTTGTGTAAATAGTTGGACTCCAGCCTTTTAATCTTGTATAAACTCTAAATCTTGCTGTTTCGTCACTTTCGTAAACTTTCTTTAAATTAGTAATAGAGACGTAGTAGTCGTTTGTTTTTGTTGTTGTCCCAGTGTTTCTGATTTCTGGGTAAATCGTTCCTGTGTGAAATTGTGTTGATCCTGTGTACCAAACGTCATGTAAGGTTTCCGATGTCCCTGTTAGGGCTATAGATGCACTATAGATTCCTGTCGAGACGTATCCTCCAGTAACTTCGAGTAATGCTGTACCAGATGGAGCGGATGCTGAGGATTCATATATCGCTACAGCCAGTTCTCCTGTGCCTACAGACGGAATGTTTTTTAATCTGCCACCGATATTATTATAAATGTACAATGTGTTAAGATTGTCTTCGGCTGGAGCAAGAGATGAACTGTAATAGAAGTTCGATCTATCATCTTTTACAGATGAATCCCATCTTGCTTCAATGACTGGACGATTGAAAAAGAACTCAGTTCCTCTAGCAGAAAACTTTTTTGTGTAATATGAATTGGTGTCTGATTCGTAACTTGAAGATATTTTCAAGATAAACCCGTAATTGTTGCCACCATTCAAAGAGGAGTCGAGAACATCTTCGACATATTCTGTGACGTCTACTTCAATATCTTCTAGCCCAGTATCGAACATTTGCTCAAAAACATAATTTGTGTTGTAGTCGCCTTCTGCACCACCATTACTCCAAGCGGTAGATGCAGATGAAGAAAGCCAGTTAGATTGCCCGAAGTCATAATAGTTATCTAAGTCAAGCCCAACTCCTTCTTCCCAATCTACCGTAAGTGGATGTGCTACAATCTTGTAGTTTCTTGGCACGGTATCGGTATGAGCAACGTCATGCAATTTCATAACAAACTTTACTGATCCAGATGCAGGTAAGATTCCAGCGTCTCGATCTTGCTTGATTGTTCTGATATCTGATGAAAGATCTGTTTCGTTGACTGGGAATTTAATAAGAATTCTGGATTGTTCTACAGTGGTGGCTTCTACCTGTCCATATAGCTTGAATATCTCAAGAGAATCAGCCAATCCAGCATTTGAATTTGTCATTCTACTGCTCAATGCTTCGTTAAACTGGTTTGTGATCGTGTTGTCTGCGATTGCTGTATATCTTTTAATGCCCATTATTTAACGCTCCCTTTAATGTCGATTGTTGGAAATTTAACCTCAAAAACACAGTTGAGTGGACAAGCAACAAACCTGCCATCAGGTGTAGTGTTCTTGGCAATATCTATGCCGTTTCTAGAATATGCACCACCATTTTTATTCGTAACAAGTACATCTGTTGTATCTGCTACTCCCTCAACTCTATTTAGGGTTGCATACACTTCAGTATAACTAAAAGGCTCGGCAATATCATAGTGCTTCAAGAAACGATTTCTAAGCGTCCTCAGACACTCGTCAAGGACTTTAAACTTGTCGTAGCCACCCTTAGTCACAATAGTGAAAGAAATGGCTAAATTGATGATTTTTGCGTCCATAATGTCTAATGTATCATTAACCATTCGATACTGATTTAACCAAGTCTTGATATTTGATTTTATAATATCGTTTGACTCAGTTAGATTTCCTGCACTATTCTCAGATATAATATACATATTAAGGTTTCTTTTGAATGAATCCTTGTCTTGCAATACAGCACATCTTTTGACAGCGCCATATTTCGGAGGCATATTATAGACTAAAGATTTGTAGTCTTCTCTGGTTACTGCACGGTTCTGTGCAGCGAAAAAAGATTTGGTTCTAATCTTCAACTCTTCGGTTGTTGGGATATTTGCATGCCCAACAATCGGATTGTCATTTGAGGATTCTAAAGAGTTTCTAACCTGCGCTAACTTAGCTGAGTCTAGTGTAGTTTCGTCTTCGAAGCTATAGATTGCCCTAACTATTTGCGTCACAGATCCGACAGCAGCATTTGGATTGTTGCTACTATTCACTCTAAATACGATTTTAAGAACAGTATTCACAGGAGATACGCCAAACTTATCAGTACCCAACAAGTTTGAAGGATCAAAGTCGGTGTTCGTGATATAGTCTCTTCCAAACTGATCTAGGATTACGTTGCTTGGATCTACCACCTTATCGATCTTGATATCTTCTTCAGAACCGAAGCCAAATACTAAGTGAGTTTGTGATCGACTTCTTTCGACGACGAATCTTCTTGGAACTGCTGTGGGTTTCAGTAACATTGGAGCAGCTTCTCTAGTGTTGGAATCGTTGTTTGGAATCTCACGATAAATAACATCTTGTCCTAAGTGCTCAACTTCATAATATTCATGTCCTTCCCTATCTGTACAATCTAAAATCTCAGCAACATTTGTGTCTCCGAGAAGAATTTTATTAAACTTCTTGAACGCTCCGACTGTAATATTCTTCTCTGCCAATCTCCCTGATACGACTCTTCCTATAGATTTGATAATATAATGAGTAGGTAATCCCGTGTTTGTATTAACTCTTCCCACTACGATCTCATTACTTGAGTCACGGAAGTCCACGTCTTCTGTTAAGATAAAACTCTCACCAGAAGTAGAAGCCAATTCTGTTCTTCTTTTGAGCACTGGAATATACCTAGAGTCCGGAGCCAACCCCGTAGAATCAGCAGGGATCAAGATATAGAAAGAAACATAACCGTGAGTTGATGGCTTTCCTCTGTATTTATAGCCCATCTGTCTTGTGAGCTTAACCACATTATCATATTCGTTAGCCGTATCCAGAAATGATTCATTTGCCTGATAATCCAAATAGAATGACAAAATATCCCCAGTATATGCAACTTGATCCATCACAAGAGATCCAAAAGAAGCGTCATTAAAATCTTTATAGGTATCTGGGTAGTACCTCTTTGCGTGATTAATCAAGTCTTGCTTGATTGAATTGAAATCTCTACTGGTGTATTTGATAGGCACCTTTTTGTTTTTATCATCATATTTAGCCATTTACTTCCCTCTTTAAACACTTACAGTCAGTGCACTAACGGCACCTGAATTACCAATGTAAAACTTAACTGTAAGTAGTAACTGGTTTGCAGTTATATTATCATTATTTGCCTCTGTGTTGAATAACACGTCTTGAATCTCAATATACGGCATATATTCGCTCACTTGACGCTTAATCTTAGCTTTTATTCTAGAGTGAGTAGAGGCGTCATTTTGCTCAAATAAAAATCTTCTCATTCCAACACCAAAGTTTGGATCCATTATCCTTTCTCCGGGACTTGTGAGCAATATCATTTTTAAATTTTGATGTACCACTTCAAGTACAGTTTGGTTATTGGCATAGCCATTTGACTCATCTAGAGTCAATGGAAGTTTTGGTGAATAGTTGGACATATTAATTACCTCAAACCTAAATAGTTATTTTATCCATTTTGCAAAGATTGTAGATATCTTGTTCGTAATGATTGTAGTAAGTCAGTCATATTTAGTCCTGCAAATTCAGTAATTGGGTTTCCAAAAATACCAATTGTGCCATACAACTTGTCTCCAATAGTTCTCCCATTTTGATCCGTTTCAGTTATAGTTCTGGCTCTTGCATACCTTAGACTTGAGCTACTGATAAAATCGCTATATATTTGCGTACTATTATCATCATTAATATCAAGTCTTGAAGCTACATATCGTCTATAATCGTCATAATCTTCTTGTTCGAGATCAGATCTGTAACTTTCAAAGTTTTTATTATATTGTCTGGACACATTTTCATACTTTGAGTCCAAAATATTCTGATTTTGTTCAAATGCCATAAAAAGTTCATACATATAATATTGACATAAATTTTCAATAACATGTTGTGTCCTGCTCATATGCCTTAACACACGCTTTGCTGGAACAAAGTCTGGATCTGTCAAAAAATTATTGATTTTAAACCCTAGGGAACCTTGTTGCATATCAAATTTTTTACAGTATTTTAAATATTTTATCAACGCAGTATTGAACCCTCCTGTGCCTAGTCCTTCTATTGCTTTTGGGGCGGGGAAAAATAGCTGGAACATCCAAAACAACTTTTCAAACAAATCAGATAAATCATTATTGAAAGTGCTGTAGTATAAAACATTCTCAAAAACATAATCTTCAAGACAATCAAAACTCACAAGCCCTGATTCATATAAGTTCCCTTTCTTTGCCACTGCACCAACCCCATGTGGATCCGACACATGAAGGGTTCCGTCTTCAACAAGTCCAAATGCGTCTCCCAATGGATATAAATCGGATCCACCATTATCGGGTAAGTCAATCTCTGTTACGGGAACACTATCCTCATCGCTACCAGATTCAAGTGGAGGCATATTGTCTCTAAGGTATTCAATCTCTTTTCGGAAAGCAGCGAAAAAATCTTTTGTCAGATCTGATATTTCATTATATTTTTCTTGAGCTAATCTTCTTGCTTCTGCAGATAGTTCTGAGAGTGTTTCCTGTTGCTCTTCCAAAGTTCCGCCAACAAAAGTTCCTGTTTCTGGATCTGCTCCGGGATTCAAATTATCTCCACGTTTAAGATCTGCTAATCTTTTTCTCTCTTTAGGTTCCAGAAATGAACTTGCCAAATATAGCAAACCCAATGGGCCGATTGGTGGGCCGGGTGCAAAAGGAATCAAGTTCATTGGTAATGCCATTAATGATGCTGCAGGCGGAGGTATGTCAAACCCTGCCAAAGAAGCACCTTGTCTGATCTTTGAAGCAATCTTGATGTTAGGATCAAATTGCTCTGCAAAGCCTTTAATTATCAATGGCACAGTCATGAGAGCCATTTTCTTGGCAGTCGCCGAATATTCAGGATTTGTAGATATTCCTGATTGCTGCTCTAAGGTTAGGCTGTCTAATTCCATATCTTGAGACTCAAACGCTGACGGATCTTGATCGAGAGTTTCTATATTTCTCTTGATTAGATCTTTTGTTTCAGAGAATATCAGCGAAATCTCAGGACTTTCAGATTCAACAAGCACCTTTACCAACTCTTCGATAGAAGACTTAAGGTGATCAACCCTAACCACATTCATTAAGAAATTATATACGTCCGTATCTTCTCCCGTATCTGCGATCAAGAGCTTGGAAATCTCTCCTTTAGTCCCCAAAGTTCCTAATAGTTGATCTAAACTCCCAGCAGCCATAGTATTGCTATACTCCGCCCTCATTTCCGCAAGAGGTAAAAGATAATAATCTTCAAAATTCGAAGGGATTCCATAGTTTGCCAAATATTCATGAGAAATACTATTTTTCAGTTTGTATATTTTAGAATCTTCCCTCAACTCTCTTCTGTCGTACTCACCTGTAAAATTCCAAGGCATTTCACTACCCCTTCCTATTTTCAAGATATAAGACAGTCTTAAATATAGCTTATATTTGGACTTATCTTCTAATGAAAGTTGATTATAGCCAAAATAAAATATCTCTTTGCCTTCTTTATTCCTATAAACCCTTTGAACAAAAAACTTTTTACCTGATATGTACGCTAGCATAAACTCTTCAACATATGAACTTAAATTGTCTTGTACAGTCTCAGTATCATATGCAAACTGATTAGCCAACAATGGAAGCACATCTTCTGATTTTCGAAATATCTTTTCAAAACTTTTTTGAATATCTGAATATATCTCTCTTACCATGCTCATAAAAGTAAACGAATCGTAGGCAAACTCTTCTTTATATGCTTCTAGATACTTTTCAGAAAACTTTACAGAGAATGCGTCTTTTTGCGCTTCTAGATATTTATTCAGTTTAGCCCATACTATGGCTATAAAAGATCTAGTCGCCTTCACATCATGTGCATTAGAATTACAGAATGCGCCCTTAACAATTTCTTCGATTACTTGAACCCTAACCAAAAGATAAATCAAATGCTTGATCGAGGATGTCGACAAAGAATTATCATTTTCCGAGAATGAGCATTCAGAATTAAATTCTTCTCTAGCAGAGTTTTTCGAATCCTGAAGCTTTAATAAGTTTACCGAATCATTATCGATAATGAATGCTAACATATTGTCTAATTCAAATAGTTCAGAATCCTTCTCCTCTGTTAACAGCGCAGTTCTCATATTCCTTGACATAGAACCCAGTATAGTGGGTATTAGTCCTGAGCTGTAACTGTCGAACATAGATTTGAATTTGTTAAATTTATATTCCCAATCCATAGACTGTTTAGCAACTTTTCGTGTATGGTGTTTGAACAAGCCAGTAATCACAAACGGATCTTTCTTGACTGATTTGATGTAAAAGTTCTCGATACACTCAAACTCTCCAGAGTTTGGATCATATTGTTCTACTTCAAATCCTAAAGTTTCCTTAAAGTCAAATGAAACCCTGATGGGTTCACCTTTGAGTGTCGAGTTAATCGTGTTGCTAACTCTCAAGAAGTCGCTCTCTTCTTTGCTAACTGCGGTAGTAATATTGTAAGTTCTGAAATCTGATGCTGCCATTGGTACAGGAACTGACGTTGGGATCTGTTTCTTTGCGTATATATTGTTGAATCCTGATCTGTTCTCTTTGAAATCCCATTCATCATCAACCTTCTTGAGTTCAAAGCCCGAATCGGCTCTGGTAAATCTACCATTTTGTTGTTTGAAATAAAGCTTAGTACCCTCTCCATAATAGTTATACCCAAACTCTTTGTTATAAATAGTGGGATTCTCTTCATTGAAGTCGAATTTGTCCGGATACAGATCTGCTAAAGTTTCAAACACAGGCTCATATGTCCCGTCAGATAGTTGTCTAAATTCTTTCAAAATAGCATCATCCGGATAGTTCCTCATTTTCACATACTCATCTGAACTTGTTGTAACCAAAAATGCATCCTGTAGTGTTGCTGCATCGTTCTTGTATTGCTTCTCTATGGTATCAAATATATTGTCAAATACGATATCGTTTACAAAATTCATTGCCGGTATAGAAGTTTGCGGTGGCATAAAAGAACATGGGTTCTCGTCAAATGGCAGTACATCATTGTAGTTGTCTTTAAGATTGCCGATCGCATCAACAAGTGAATCTTTCACCTCATCGACAATATCCTCAGCGATATTTCCCAACTCTTCTTCAGAGATATTGGCATAGTTCTCTCTAAGACTGTCTTTAATATCGGCATGATTGTTTGAATAGAAAGGAATTTCATTCTTTTCACACAAAGAAACAAACACTTCTTCGTTGTCAAATGCATTCTCCAATTCATCTAATAAATCAAAATCAACAATTGTTGCGATTTCTTCAAATATATCGATAAATGTAGAACAATCTAATACAGAAGATATTGGATCTTCGATGCTTGAAGTTAGGTTTTCGCAATCTTTTTCGGTTACTCTCCCTTTAAGAATGTTGATCACCTCGAAAGGACTTGCTGAATTTGATATGTCATCAAACATTTTTTCAACTTCTTTCTTTGTTGGTTCACGAACCTCTATCATATCTCCACAGTTGTTAGCTGATTTGGATTTCATAGATATAGAAATCTTGCCCTTAGCGATATCTATTGCTGCATCAAAATTGGTGTTGACACTGGCGTTCATGATATCGCCTATTTTTATAAACCCGAAATCTGGTTTCTCAAGTTTTGAAAAATCTTTAATCGAACAATCCAACACTCTTTTCAATATTGTCTTGAAAGAGATGACAAGTGACTTTTCGATCCCTGCCTTAATAGAATCTTCAATTGACTCTATGGCTCCTCCAAATATATCATCTAACCCTTGAAACTGAAAACCGCCAAAATCAAAGCTAGGGTTGATCTCTTGAATACTTGGGAATGAGAATTGAGAATCAATTTTCTTGATCTCAAAGTCAATATCTACACCATCCATTCTCTTGAGCAACTTCTCCTTAGTCAGTTCCAAATCACACATTTTGAATGACACCTTAGGTATCTCAAGCAACCTTCTTCTTACGGATGGACGATCTGGATCCCCAGTGGAAGATCCGGGAGGCTCACCTTGTGGATCATTTTCTCTTCGGAAGCTCTTTTTGAAATATTCATCTGTACTCTTTCTCACACAAGAAGCGTCCAACTTAGTGTAAAAGTCAAACAAATCAATCTTAATGCTCGGAAGCACCACCGAAGGCAGACTGCTCACTCCGAAACAAGGATTAATGTCCTGAAATTCTGGTAGTCCGCTGGTTGTAATCTCACATATAATGGTTTGTGCCATCTCTTTCTGATAAAATATACTGAAATCGAACTGCTCTGAGGAAACTGCATTACTCAAGTTCTCACAGTTGTTCAAATCATTTCTCAGAAGAATGGACTCAAGATCTCCGGAGAAATATTCCGGTATCATCCCTCCAAGACTACCATCCTCTTTATAATGTATCATGTAGGTTCCGATTCTTTGAACACTTGACAATGAAGAAATTAGATTTGAGAACTCATTCTTACCCATCCTACAGGCGCTACAAATCTCTTCTCCATAATCTGAAAGTTCATCTGGTTCTAGATACTCAAACACTATATCGCCAAGTTCTGGAAGAGGAGGCATCTTTAAGACTCCTCTGAGTTTTATCTCTTCTAATTCTGGCATACTCAGTTCCGATCCGACACACTTCACCAACATGTCAACCAATGTCTTCATTGACACATTGTTAAGAACCAATTCATATAGAAGTTGCAGATCGCCAATGTTGTTTATGATATTAGGTAATTCAATAAGTAATTTATCGCCAACCAAGTCTCTTGATTTAGTCAGTACTTCAATCAAATCAGATCTAAAGCCCTCATTTTGTGTTAACTTGTGGAACTTAGAACTATCAGATGCCGTAGATATAGAAAACTCAGGCTCCAATTTTGCGATCTTAGGAGGCTGAATCTCTCCTATCGAGACTGATATTGGGCTTCCTTTGCTGTTCCCTTCTTTTGGTGCAGGATTGTATACCATAAATCCAGAATACTTTTTAGCGAAACGTATAGGATCTAGATTGCAGTTAACTGATTTGATGATGTTCTTGTGTTCCAAGATCATTCTTGATATGTCCGGATCAAATATTCGACAAAGATAACTCATTCCAATTTTCAAAAACCTTCCTGCAGGATCAAAATAAAGCACATACTTTAATGTACCTGTGTCCTTGTCGAATCCTAGCTCAACTTTATTGTCTGAATCTTTTGTTATTACTATGTCGTTTTCGTATAAATATTTTTTGAAATCTGCTAAGAATTTTTTTGACTTAACAGACAGTTGTCTGAAATTAAAACCCTGCAAGTTACCTGACAATAAAGAACTTGATTTCTGAAACTTGTCTAAAACCTTAGATAAGTTCTTGATGATCATTTCCGTTTCATTCAATCTGAAGTTTGTGGTTACAAAGTTAGTGTTGATGTTCTGGATCGTGTAATCCTCAAGAGTCATATCATCGAAAAAATTAATATATTTTTCATGAATAGAGAATTTTACCTTAATGCTTTTGCCCGGACGCACAGAATATCTAAAGTTGCCCACTTCTAGAAGCCCAAAAGGGTTCAAAATAAATTCAAGCAACTTCTCTTCGTATTGATCTGCGTCAACGTTCTTTCCGTAATATTCTAGAATATCATGCGCTGCAGCAGCTTTTAAGTTCTCCAAGTTTGTGAGTCCAAGATTTTCCTCTAATTCTTTTTTATCGAAATACCCAGTCTCTACGACTATATGAACTCTTCCATTCTTTCTATACGGTACACCAATCTTGATATCGTCACCACTTTCTTCTGATTCTCGCAAGCCATCATGAGATTCATCATATATCGCCTCATAGATAACTTCTGAAGGCTCAAGAAAACAGGATCTCATAAAGTATTTTTTACCCTCATATTCCACCTCGCAATATTGATATCTATCGCCAATATTAATCTGTGTTACTTGAACTTCTTCTCCTTCGCCGATCGTGCGGACTGGATTATCCGTGACTTCTGCCGAGTCATATAACTCAACTTCTGTGATTGTTTTAAGATTTTGTTTCATTTTTCCTCGCCCTAATTAGTATTATTGTATCTACTATTGATATATTTTTTACCTGATATTGCATAATAAGTTTGCTTATGAAATTTTATGTTTGTCCTAATCTTGACGATATCTTTGATAGTCTTTGTTCCCAAATCTTTGGCGACTTGTACTCCTGCAGGGATCAAGATCTCAGATGGTGCAGTTGGCGTTCCAAAGAATGCCGTAATGTGCGTATGTGATGCCACTTTTGTATTGAACTTCATCTGATATACTATTGCAGACGAAACAATTCCAGCTAACTTATCTATAAAATCAGCCATTTTCTCTAGAGATTCGTTGACGTTATCACCGAGAACCAGAGGTTGGATGTTGCCATCATCATTTCCTGCTATAAGATCAATCCCAGATACACTAATAATATCTTCGCCATGAGAACCCTTCACGTCCGTGCCTGTAACAAGCTTTATCCCTTCTCTACCAATCACTCTTATGGCATCCGATTTGATTCCAATTCCAGATCTTGATTTTGATCTACCTACTTTGCCATCAACTAAGTCAAAGTTATCGTCTATATCAGTTTTTTGACTAACATATATTCTTGATGCATCAAGTTTGAAATCTGGATCAGCCTTAAGGTTTTCATTCCTAGAGTTGACTGCTGATGGATTGTGAGACATTCTACCAGCAACCATATCTATAGTCCCAGCACCAGAGTCTCCTCTTCCGCCGTACCCAGATATAATCGAACCGGGACGATCTTTTCCAACCACAACATAAGCATTTGTGCCATTTTCAATCACTTTTTCAGCTTTTGCTTGAGTATATTGAGGTATGGGCTCAGATACCCTAGATCCTGCTATTCCCCTACCATAAAGGTTGTTAATATAATCTGGAGAAGATAGCAAGTCTTCTTTTAATTCTTTCTTAAGGTTCTCGATATTTAGTGCTTTTTTGAATCTAGGCATTTTTGTTACTCCAAATAGTAATTAGTTTCTTACAAGATTGTTATATGAACGTGCTGCTGATAAGACTCAACAACCGGTTTACCACCTGCTTCTTTAGCTGCCTCAACTACTGCTCTGATGAATCTCGTATTTTTCATTTGAGCCTCTGAGACTCCTTCATACGGCTGCCCTTCCGCTTTTAGATGACTCCAAGTGTGAATGTCTACCCCAGATCCATAATTGTGTCCTCTTTTTCCAGATTGCTTTCCTCTGTCAATATTTGCCTGTACGGAAGCCACTGCTCTTGCATTTGCCCCAGCATCACCTGTTTTATGTCTTTTCCATTCTGCCACGACATCTTTAACCCATTGTGCACTTGAGCCATACAAACTCCACACAGCGTTTTCTCCGCCTTTATCCATCTTGTCCCACATTAAATATACCTGCTTAGAAGCAGTTCTGAGAGTTGAGGTTACTCTGATTTTCTTATAAGCACTTCCTGTGTTGATTGGATCATTCATTGGAATTCTTCTGTAATATGCAGAAGTGAATCGATTCATAAAGTCTAATATAACATTATTCACCCCTTTGTCTGCATCAGTAGTCCATCCCAATTCTTGATAATTTGGCACTTCAGAAAACCTTAAGGTTGGCGGTTGCACAAGTTCACCATTTCCAACAGGGTTCGGCAACCCTCCTAATCCGGGCAATGGAGCACATTGCAATCCGGGCGAAGCATTATTCTCTATAGGCGCAGACTGAGTTGGGACAGAAGAATTTTCTACGCCAAGGGTAGGAGTGTTGTCAACTGGCTGTCCTATAGGATCATCTTGGAAGGATTGATTAGTGGTATTTCTAACTTCTGCTTTTTGTTTCTTCTCATTACGTACCACACTACTTAGAAAGTTTTGCTTTTGAGTATCGGATATTGATGTGACACCCTTTACAACAGATAGAATGTCTTTTTCAAGCCTGCTGTAATCATCGATCAATGTTTCCTGAGCACCTGCATATTTAAACTCTTCGAAGAATATTTTACCAGTCCTTTCTCCGTACAAACAAGGATCACCATCTGGCTCTGGCGTTTTAAGAAAATTAATCCCTCCTAGTCTAAAAGCATCTCTTCTCTTTAGTAAAGGAGTGGCAGAGATTGAAAATTTAGAATATGGCTTAGGTGAATTATCTTTCTGTAAGTTAAAGTCATAATGGTTTTTACTAGCAAATATCTTGAAACAATGCTCAAGTTTTACGGAAAACAGACTATTATCTGTCTCATGACTAAAATAAGCAAATTGCCTTATCCTGCCTTGCATAGTCAAATTGGAGCAAATTTTATCTACTTTTATTGCTTCGCTAGAGGATTCAGTGGTATAATGGTTGATAAAATAATCAGGGAACGTCTCTTTGATTATGCTCGATAAAAATTTGAAATTATCCATAAAATGCTCATAATCTTGCCTTATCATCAGTCCTACTCTCACTCCTTTTGATTTCAAATCAATCATGATCTTTTTAAGCCTCTGTACATCTCTGATTCTTTTATCGCCGTGAGCCAATGTGAAGCAAACGTTGTATACGTCTTTTCTCAATAAACTATCAAAAGTTAAACTAACATCTGAAAATTCTGGCATTGTATCGAATTCTGATAGGGAAACCAAGTAATACAACTTGTGAACATATTGTGTGATTTGCGTGTTTTTATTGGAGTCATAGTCTATCCCTTCAGAATAAGATTCAGTAGATGGATCATTGGTGAATTCTTGCTTCTCAGAGCCTCCTGAAGGCTCTTGAGCGTCTCCTTGAGGTTGATTAAGGTTAAGTGTCGGCTCACCAGAACCAAACGCCTCAGAAGCCTTACAGACACCTCCTCCAGCAGGTGGATTGCTACTATTTACAGTAGCAGATACAGATGCTCCTGAGAAATTGTTCTTATCTTGGAAATCAATAACCACAATATCACCAACTTCAGGGATTGCCTTGTCCTTAGTCATAAGTGCTTTAGGGTGTCGGTTGATCGCTGCCCAATCACTTGCGTTTTCAGGCTCAGGTAAGTGAGCGTGAAGTTCCGGGATTCTAAACCTAATCTCTATGTAATCCGGAAGTACACCCTTTTCTTCTTTGAGGTAAGACATCATTGGGTTTTTCCACAGAATATTGTCAACTGGAGTGTCAATCACTTCTAAGACAATTGCATTCATAGAGCCAACTTGCTCAAAGGCATCAGCGGTGTGTTTATCACGAACATTCTTTTTCAGTTCATGAAATATAGATTGCCCAGAATCATCAGAGAATGATCTCTTAGATTTCTTATTCGATATCTGATTCAGCCTGTTAGGAGGTGGTATAAATCTCGAAGCCATCCATTACTCCTCCTTATCTTTGTCTTGGATCATATCGTAAATATCATCCTTGTCATTTCCAGAGAAACTGAATACAGAATCTTTCTTTTCGTTTTTTTGTACCAATGCAGCCAACTTAACCAACTGCTCATTGGATCTTTGAAGTGTCTCAACGTATTTTGCAGCAGCTAGTGACACCTCTTTGTGAGCATGTTCGCTTTGCCCAGCAATAGTAATAAGATCGCTCAACAACTCTTGGGTTGTCTCACGATCTTTTCTAATATTTTCAACTGCTTCTTCAATAAATTTATCAAGTCTCTTTGACATTACTCTTCACCATTTTCATACCTCGTTTTGAAATCAGAGTATTTCTCTCTCATTTTAGATAGCTGGGCTACGATTTGTTTCGTATTTAATCCAGTTATCTCTCTAAGGTATAAGTAAATAGCCTTTTTATTAAATATTTCAATCTTGTCGGCGTTATCCAACAAAGTGTTTATGGCATCATAAACCTTCTTTTCGTTAGGGCGCATTGTCACAGATTCCCAAGATGCTATTTCTTCTCTAAGAAGTCTCATAAACTCTTGTCGTTCTCTGTTTTCATGATACACATCATCCATTCCGGGTTCAAACCCAGCCTCAACTTGCCCTTCGAGCGAAGTCTCTCTTTGATTCTTTTTCTTGTTCTTCTTTACTTGTGCAATAAACCAGTTTTTCGTAATAACTGAGAAGTACGAGAACGCTTTGTGTCCCTTCTCAGGCTTAAATTTATGCAAGATAGTTACTAACATTACCTTACAATCTTGTTGCAATTCTGCGATGTTTGGTAGTGTTGTGAACTTGTATGTATATACGATTTTATCAACCATCTCGTTTAGAGCTGGATGAATGAGAGTTTCGTACAACTCTGATTTTCTTTTAAAGTCTGTATTTGGATCATTAAATTCAATAATTGCATCTTCATGAACCTTAGTAAAATACATTCTTTTTGTTCTAGGCTTCCTCTGTTTCGCCATTTGTCTCTTCCTCCTGTAGATCATCTTCAAACACAACCATAACTTGAGAATACACTTCAATATCTCCAGCAAGTCTTTTCATATGCTCCACAAGGGCTGTAATGGTTGGATCTCCGTAAAAGGATTCGACTTTGTTGATAGCCCTCAAGTGAGTGGCAAACTCAAGCAACTTTTCTTTCATATCATAGAAAGCATCTTCCATAGAAATTAAGTTTCTTAAAAGTTTGTAAATATACCACCCCAAAAGAGCATTGAGTAGGATTGAAAATCCCAATATAAAATATAAAATCATAATTTAAAATTCCTGTCAATATTCTTTTTGTATTCCTTTACCTCTCTTTTCGTTTCTTCAATCGTGCGATTCACAACATCACCGACTTTTTGCTTAGGAGTGTTTACTGTAACCTCTCCCAAAAGCGCAGGAATACGAACGACGGAAGGAGCATCACAAACATTACAATTCGTGTGCTCCTCAGTCATCCCATGCCAAATTTCATATTCGCTCTCACAAGCGTCACAGCGGTATGAATATTTCGGCATTATTGTACACTCGTTTCGATTGTTTCACCTTGAGGTTGAGTTCTCAAAATAGGTGGATTCATCACGATCACGCCTTCAGTTGGGTGTACAGTCAACTTCAAGCCCTTAAGGACAGGAACAATGTCAGTTTGATTCAGAAGGCTATTTTGTAAAGCCATCATAATTGCTGCCAATGCTTGATCCGATAAATGTGTAGTTTGAACTTAGTGCTCATATTAATTCTCCTCTTTACTTATTATACGTTTGAATTGATGATTTTATTCAAACTTTATCGTAATATTCTCCAACAATAAACCTTTTATTAGAATTGATAGAAGAATAATTTAAAAATTTACTTTCTTCATATTCTGATTCTTTTATCACTCTAAAATCAAAACTTACCCTTGTTTGCCCAGTATCATTCACCTTATTTCCATGCTTATAGAGCCCTCCCTTAAACACAAGCACTTGTCCATATTTCAGAGTTACCGGCTCATAGTCTTCAGAATCTATCTCTTTCTCTATCCATATAGTATTATTATTGCTACAATCAGTCACTGGAATGAAAAAATTTATCTCTTCTTCTGGGTGGTTATAGTTTGAATCTTTGTGAAACTCAGCAACAGCAATATTGCCCTCAAGACATACCCTAAATGTTGGACGCTTCTGATATATAACACTTTTATCTCCCAAGTATTTTGTCACTACATTAGAAACGAATTGTTTATATAGCGTATCAAAACTATCATCAACCTCACAAGAGTCATAAAAATTTCTGTGAAAGACACTTGTTTGATCATTACTTAAATCAAATAAATCATAACTTTTTATTTCATGCAGACTCTCTAATTCAGAGCATTTAACAAACTTTACTATAACTTCTCTAAAATTATACTCATCTACATTATATTCAAAAATCTCATAAGCCATTTTTAGATTCTCCTTTGTTAAAAAACTTATCTGTTATGTGCCCGATATATTGGATTTGCTCATCGGTAATGACTGGCGAAGTTCCCAAAAAGAATGTCGAAACCGTAACTTTTCTGGCAACAGGAAACTTCTCTAAGACTTCCCTTGGATCAATTAAATGGGTGTATGCTGGTTGTAGCATAATATTCCCGGCAAAATAATTTCTAGTCTGAATTTTATTGGATTCAAAATATTGAGTGATTTCGCTTCTTGTGAATGGAGCACTATCTTTTACTGTCAAGGGGAATGCAAACCAACTAGGATTGGATTTACTTGTTGCTTTTGGTAATATAAAAAACTCTTCATATTTCTTAAATATCTTATACAGTTTTCTATAGTTTTGTCTCCTTAATTCGTCAATCTCATGAACCTTTTTAAGTTGTACTAGTCCCATCGCCGCTTGCACCTCAAGTGGTTTAATGTTGTAGCCAATCTCAGAGTAAACATACTTGTGATCAAACACTTCTTCAGGTAAACTAGGTAGCCAATTTTTAAACCTAGCCTTGCAAGTACCATTCTTGAGAAGATTGGCTTTCTTTCCGACACAATAGCATGCTCTTCCCCATTCTCTGAAACTTCTAACAACTTTTTCAAGTTCAGGAGTACTTGCTGCTACAAATCCGCCTTCTCCCATCGTGATATGGTGAGCAGGATAAAACGAACAACTGGCTAACTCTCCAAAACTCCCTAATGGCTTACCATCATATGTTGAGCCTAATGCGTCGCAACAATCTTCCAAAAGAATCAAATTATACTTTTTGACAATGTCCATAAGTCTATCCATATTAGGGGGATTGCCTAAAACGTGAGCAAATGTAATAACTTTCGCTCCTTGCTTTGCCGCTTCTTCAACTTGATCTAGATCTAAGTTAAGAGTATCTAACTCAACATCTACAAAAATAGGCTCGAATCCAACTTGAAAAACTGGATTGAGAGTAGTGGGAAACCCAGCAATAGGTGTAATAACTTTAGTTCCTTTTGGCAAGTTATAAGATCTTTTGGAAGTCAAAGCAGACATCATCAAAAGATTTGCACTAGATCCACTATTAGTCAAAACTCCATAACTCTTTCCAAAGTGCTTTGGAAATTTTTTTTCAAAAATCATACATTCATTTCCCATGACAAGCCATTCACTCATTAGGGATCTAACTGCCCTAACATACTCTTCAGAAGAGAAATAAGGGCCTGAGTATCTTACCCAATCTTGTCCTGCAGTCCAAGTCTTAGAAGCATGCTTTTCTTTTATATAAGATTCTACCATTGATAAAATCTCCTCTAACATAAAATCTTTAGTCATTATCACCCCCTATAAACCAATTAAATATGCTTTCGCTTTTTTCCGGATTCCAGCCTAATTTTCGAATCTTAGAAGAATCTACAGAATATCTTAAATCTTGTCCTACTCTGTTGGTAACAAATTTTATTTGATTTCTATCTTTACCATACCAAGACAGAATATGATCCACAACTTCTAAATTAGTCATATGATTTTCAGCAGCAATGTTAAATACTTCGTTCTTGATTCCGGAATCTATCAAAAGCCATATGGCAGATACATTATCTTTGACATATGTCCAATCTCTAATATATGTGCCGTCACCATGAATGGGAATTTTTTTATCATTCTTGATGCAATAAATGGAATTAGGTATCAACTTCTCACGATATTGTCTCTCGCCATAGTTATTGGCACTTCTAGAGATTAGATAATCTATGGAATATGTTCTACCATATGAAGTAACTAAGTGCTCTGCAGCAGCTTTTGTTGCTGAATACGGATTCGAAGGGTTTAGGTTATCCTCTTCTTTGAATGATCCGTTCAAAACATCACCGTAAACCTCATCTGTGCTTATATGAAAAAACAAAGGACGATCTTCAGGGTTCTTTCTTCTCAAGAGTTCTAAAATGTTATGTACTCCAATAATATTGCTCTTAACAAAAGGGCTACTATCGACAATAGAATTATCAACATGACTCTCAGCAGCAAAATTAATTATAAGATCACAAGAAGGTATATGAGTTATTTCACATATATCCATATTCTTATGAGTATAGTTTGGGTGACTATCCCAAGGCAAACTAGAATTAGAAGCGTAAGTCATCTTATCGATGTCCAACACTTTGCAACCCCTCCTAAGGGCTTCTTCGACAAAATGAGATCCTATGAACCCCCTTCCGCCTGTTACAATTAATTCTTTCACTATTTCCTCCTTTAAAATATTATATCTTCTATACGTATGAGAGCTCAATTTTATTCAATCAATTAGCAAATCTATAGATTGCCAAACATCATATCTCGGTTTAAACCCTAATCTAGTTAATTTTGTATTATCTATCCTTATATCTTTAGTCTGTACTATCTTATGAAATTCTGGAGTTTTCATACTATTGATTTTAGATTTTGAGCCTATTTTTTGCTTAGCATATGATATCATTTCTCCTATTGTTACAGGATCACAAGGTGATACGTTATAAATTTCATTTAAATTTCCCTTTTCGATAATCATTTTGATCGCACAACACACATCGTCTACATGCATGTATTCTCTAATATGAGCACCGCCATCATACAAGCTCACATCTTCTCCTTTTTTTAATCTCTCTATCATATATTGGAGAGCGTTCTTCTTTCTAGAAGATTTTACATCACCTTTTCCAATGACATTGCACAGTCTAATTATTCTGTAATTCAAGCCATATGTTTCACAAAAAGATATGAGCATTTGCTCTGCTGCCCTCTTGGTTATAGAATAAAAACCTTTCGGATCACAATAAGCATCCTCTTTAACCACTGCATCTCCCTGTTCGCCATATACAAACCAAGAACTAATAAAATTAAATTCAAAGTTTTCCAATTCCTTGTTTGCTTCTAGGACACTAACCAATTTTAACATGTTAGTGTTTATGTCTTTAAGAGGATCTTCAAAAATATTATAATTAGTAACAGTGCTTATGAAGTACAAAATCTTCCCAACATGAGTAGAATTTTCTTCTCTTAGAATTTTGATTGATTCATTTGGGAACATCCCACAATATCTACTTCCAATAAAGCCCGTTGAGCCAAATATTGATACTTCGTTCATTTTAAAAACCCCATTGGCAATATACTAGACATTCTTGGGATATCCCACAACTTAGCATGAAGTAGCGCTTCAAGTTTCTTATACTCATTTACCTCATTGCTTTGCAATGACACACCTTCGTCATGATAGAATCTACATCTTTCTGAGATTATCAACGGATTGTACCCCATTTCACAAAATTTATGACATAGATCTACATCCTGAAAATTAATCTTGAAACTTGGGTTTAGCCCTCCTGATTCTTTATAAGCCTCAATATCCATTAATATTAGAGCACCAGTTGTAAAAATATCATACCTATTATTTTTAAACAGCAGGCTGTCAGATTTTTCATACCTCCCATAGTGATTGGGAAATACAGTATTCAAATTATTATTGATCAAGGGGAAGTATCCCCCAAATTGTATTGTGTTGGATATGTCAATTTTTTCTTTTCTTTCCCTAAAACTCATGTGCTCCGGGGGATACAATAGGACAGCTCCTGATATTTTAGAATTCTCTCTTTCATGAGTTTTAAAAAAATTAATCAAATTTTGCTCATCTACAACCCACAAATCACTACTCCAAAGAATAACCTCTTCATATCCCAAGTTCAAAGCAAAATGAATAGCAATGTTATTAACCATAGAAAAATTAAACAATCCGTCATAAAATACTTTAAGATAAGAAACTTGAGATTCTTTACACACCTCGCTTATAGCAGAATTAGATGGACGATCATCAACAACAATTAAATCAATATATTCAAAAACATTATTTTTTCTAAAGTTGCTCAACGTAAACCTCAACAAATCTGGATTATCTTTCACAGACATTACTGCACATCTTTTTTTCTTCTTTTTCAAAAGATGAACATCATCGATAATAAATTCTTGTTCGACTCTATTCCCAAAAATCTTAAGTTCCTCGTTTACAATGTTGCCTTTTTTTAATTCTAGTATCTCTTGCTTTATTGTTCCACCATCCATTGGTAGCTCTAAATCAAAATCATAATTAAACATTCTCTCTAGTCTCATTTGTCACCTCCATCGTAGTAGTCCCACAAATGAGAATCAATTAATCCAGACTCTCTCCTGAGATCTGTTTCGTACATCTCCATCGCCAATTCCTCAAAATCATACTCAGGCACCCAGCCTAATGTTTTCATCATCTTGGAAGGATCTCCCCATAACTTTGGAACTTCGCAAGGGCGATAAAACTTTGGATCAATAACAACATGTGATTTGATATCAAGCCCAGCATAGTCAAAGACATATTCAAGAAACTGTTGGACTGAATTAGTCTTACCTGTAGCCAAAACATAATCATCTGCTACATCGTGCTGTAGCATCATCCACATTCCTTTTACATAATCTTTTGCGTGTCCCCAATCTCTTAAGGCAGAAAGATTCCCAAGACGAAGTTCTTTTTGATGTCCTAACTTAATCCTTGCTGCTGCTTTCGTGATCTTTCTGGTTACAAAGTTTTCGCCTCTTCTTGGAGATTCGTGATTAAAAAGAATACCAGAACAAGCAAAGATTCCATACGACTTACGATATGTCCCTACCATGTGATGTGCTGCCAACTTAGCACATGCATAAGGAGATACAGGAGAGAAGTGAGTCCCAAGC
>Ga0070752_1000877_pt1 | contig 22579 bp, 38 predicted proteins | sample VirMetDEL_Aug_30_FD_77440 | JGI IMG/M metagenome (GOLD analysis project Ga0070752, IMG submission 77440) | Aqueous microbial communities from the Delaware River and Bay under freshwater to marine salinity gradient to study organic matter... | ecosystem: Environmental > Aquatic > Marine > Coastal...
TAGGTATGCCTCAGGAAGAAATTAACGAGATGATACAGCGTAATGTAGACCATCTTGAGCTTATCTTGGCTTATGAACCAGTAGATGAAGATGACTCCACACCTGACGTAGTAGGAGACTCATCAGATAAGTCTAGCTATACAGATGCAATTGCTACAGGAAATACTTATATTTCCAATAATTCTTAATGATGCTAAGATATTAATTTTTACAGGAGTAATTTATGGCAGAAGCTAAAGAGAACGGAAACACTTTAACGATTGACGGAGTTGCACATGATGCAGACTCTTTCTCAGATGAGGGTAAGCAACTGTTTGTTGAGTTATCTATTATTGAAGAAAAGTTAAAGCTATCCAACCAAAGGTATAACGAAGTCATTGTTGACTTAAAATCACAACAAGCAGCAAAGGCTCAATATATCCAAAACATTATGAAGTTAGAGGGTATAGATGCAAACAAAGAAGATAGCGCAGAAGAAGAAACCAGTAGCGAAGAAAACAGCGACAAAAAATCCAACTAATGTAAGTGCATTAGAGTTGCACGAACAGATATGTGCGATTCGCTATGAGAACCTAGACAAGAGATTAGAATCAGGTTCAGCTAGATTTGTTCGCATGGAAGCTATGATATGGGGCTTGTATGCCGTTATCGTTGGCTCTTATTTATTAGACAAGGTGGCATAATGGCAGGATTAGTAGTAGACACAGGACCAACCCAAGAACCAGTAACTTTGCAGGAAGTCAAAGAGTATCTTAGGGTTGATGATGCAACAGACGAGAGAGTCGTAAGACCTTTCATAGAAAGTGCGAGAAGATTCTGCGAAGAACATACAGGCAGAGCTTTGATGTCGCAAACCCTCATACTTTACCTTGATGCCTTTGAAGATCGGTTTGACCCTTTGTGGGAAGGCGTAAGGACTGGTCCATACCTAAACTACTACAAGAACTATGTGGTCTTGCCTAGATCACCAGTAACCTCTGTAACCCACATTAAGACCTATGATGATGCGGATGTAGCAACTACCTATGATAGTTCTAAATATTACTTAGACAGCGCGAGAGAGCCTTCTAGGGTGGTTTTAAGAACAGGCGAGACATTCCCCACAGCACTCAGAGTAGCAAACGCCATAGAGGTTAAATATGTAACTGGCTACACTTCGCAATACAACATTCCTGAACCCATAAAGCTAGGCATCATGCAACACATAGCTTTCCTTTATGAGCATAGAGGTGATATGTATAATGCAAGTCAACCTTATCCCCCTATGTTGAGATCATTGTACGCACCCTATGTAATTCATAGAGGGATGGGTTCATCCTCTCTAATGGCTCTCGGTTAAGATGGCTAACAGTATCGGCAAGATGCGTTATAGGGTAAAGGTTGAGAGAGCAACCAATACTAGAGATGCAGGCGGTGGCTTATCGCAATCCTTTGGCTCTGTGGCAACCATCTACGCAAACATCAAACCCAAGAACGCCAACAGCACCTACAGACAGGGTATGTTGCAGGAAAAGGTTACGCATGAGATCACCATACGCTACATGAAGAACATAGACACCAACAGCAAAATTACTTATGGAACAAGACAGTTTGCAGTTAATGGCATTATCAATGTAGACGAAAGAGACAGATTCCTTACATTGCTCTGTGAAGAAGGCGTTGCAGTATGAGTTTTAAAAACCTAGATGCTTTTAAAAAAAGACTGGATAAAAGGCTTGTAACCAATGCACATAGTAATGCAAAGTCTGCAGTAACAAGATCAACTATGCTTGTGCAAAATTTTGCAAAGTCTAGCATTATGGCGGGTGGTACTGGTGAAACGGTGCAAAGATATGAACCAAGAAGAACTCATACGCAATCCAAACCATTATCTCCACCTGCAAGTGATACTGGGTTCTTGGTGAGTCAAATTACAATGGATGTAGATACAAAAGCAAACGGTAGTGTTGTAGGTCAAATTATATCTTCAGCGCCTTACTCAAAACCTTTAGAGTTTGGAACGGTGCATATGCAACCAAGACCGTTTATGCAGCCTGCCTTAAGAAAAAATAAGTCTAAAATACTTCAAATATTTAAGAAAGAGGGCGTGATTAGATGAGCATAGGTCAATTTGCACTGCAATCTTCTATTTATACTGCACTTAATGTCAACGCAATAACTGCTACGCTTAACTGTGGTGTCTATGATGAGGTTATTGAGGGTAACAACTACCCTTTTATTACCTTAGGTGAAGAAACTGCAATAGATTACAGCACAAACAACCTAGTAGGCGCTGAAACAACTATTAATATACATATTTGGTCAAGATACAAAGGCTCAAAGCAAACCAAAGAAATTATGGACAAGGTGCATGATTTATTGCATGATGTAAGTCTAACTGTTAGCGGTGTCAATCTAATTAACCTTAGATTTGAATACAGCGACATTATGAGAGACCCTGATGGGATAACTCGGCACGGTGTCATGAGATTTCGTGCAATTACACTAGGTACTTGAATAAATACCATTTACCGAAGTAAGCAACTGGCAGATGCCTTATTTTTTAATTAGAGGAATAAATACCCTCTGTATTTAGGAGTATATTATGGCAGCACAAAAAGGTAGTGCTATGTTAATGAAGGTAGGCAATGGTGCTTCACCTGAAGTTTTCGCAACAATAGCAGGGCTTAGATCAACAAGCTTAACAGTAAACAATGAATCAGTAGATGTAACTAATAAGGATTCTTCAGGAAAAAGAACTTTATTGGAAGCAGGAGGTGTTCAATCAATCAGTGTTTCAGGAAGTGGCGTATTCACAGACGGTGCATCAGAAACAACTATCAAAACAAACGCTTTAGCTGATACACAAGACAACTATCAGTTTCTAGTTCCTGACTTTGGTACTTTCACAGGTGCTTTTCAAGTAACCAGTTTAGAGTATGCAGGGGAATACAACGGTGAGGTAACCTACAGTATGTCCTTTGAATCAGCAGGCGCTATAACATTCGCAACTGTATAAGACTATGGCTTGGGAACAAGTAAAGGTAAAAGCAGAAAAAGACACCGTTATGGGTATGATGCAGGGCGATCAACTAGATATGCCTAATGTATTAATCGGTAAGAGTGTTAAGGTTAATGGTAAAGACATCTCAATCAAATCACACATGATTGACGAGAGAGATGATATGTTAAAAATCACGCTTGCAATGGCAAGCCCAACAAAGGAGAAGTCAGATGACAAACCCACTCAAGGGACAGATTGAAGTAACATTAGGTTCTGAAACCTACAAAGCTAGATTAACAATAGACAGCTTGGTAAAGATTGAGGATGAACTAGACACAGGGATTCTTGAACTAGCACAAAATCTATCACAAGCCAAAGTTCGCATAAGAACATTATTAGTCGTTTTACGCTATGCCCTGCGAGGTGGCGGTAATGACTTTGATGAAAAAAAAGTAGGGCAAATAATATCTGATATAGGTATTGTTACTGCTTCTGCAGAGGTAGCCAAACTCTTGGTATCTACCTTAAACGACAATGACTCAGACGAGGAAGATAAAAAAAAAGCGATAGAGTAGATGAACACACGCCACCTATTATTTGGGGAGACTACTTTATGATATGTGTTGGCATGATGAATATGAGACCTATGGACTTTTGGGATTTATCACCTAGAGAAATGTATCTATCAATAAAAGGTTTTAAGCAGTTTCATGCTGCCGATCAACAAAAACCTATGGATAGATCAGAACTTGATAATTTAATGGAGTTATACCCTGACTAATGGCTACAACAGTTGACCAGTTAATAGTAGAAATAAAAGCTGAAACCAAAAAGCTAAGAAAAGCTATGGACAGTGTAGACAATCGTCTGCAAAAAACTCAAAACAAAACAAAAAAACTTGATGGCGCATTTAGTAAGCTAGGCGGTATTTTAGCAACTATTGGTGTTGGCGCTGCATTAAAAGGAATAATTGATACTAATAGAAGATTTGAAGATTTAGAAGCAACACTTAGAGCCGTTACAGGTGGCGCAAAACAAGCAGCAGCATCTTTTAGATTAATTAGACAATTTACAGCTACTACCACATTCCAAGTTGATGAAGTTGCTGAAGCATTTATAAAACTTTATCAAGCAGGAGTTTTGCCAACTGAAGAAGCCATGCGTGATTTTGGTAATTTGGCTGCAGGTATGGGTAGAAGTATTACTCAACTTGCACAAGCTACATTTAACGCTACAACAGGCGAAATGGAAATGCTTAAACAGTTTGGCATTGTAGCAAAGCTACAAGGCGATCAAATTTCAGCTACATTTGAAGGTCAAACAAAGGTTATTGAAAGAAGCGGTGCAGCAATTACAGAATACCTTAGAGAAATAGGTAGTCAAAGATTTGGTACAGCTTTAGCTGAAAGAGCAAAAACAGTTAGTGGTGCTTTTTCAAACCTAGCTGATGCAACTGCAGAATTTCAAGTCCAAATAGGTGAAGCAGGTTTAAACAAAGAACTTACAGAATTTGTAATTAAGATAAAAGATGTGGTGGTAAACCTTGAACCATTAGCAATTGCATTTGGCGCAGTTACAGCAGAGATAATTGGTGCAATGAACGCATTAATAGATTTTACAAAATCTATGGGCAACTTCACAATGGAAGGTTTAAAAGCATCACCAATGTTAGAAAATTTTATACTGGCTGCTAGGGCTTTGCATATATTAGGTCTTGCTAAACAAGATGTAGATGATTTAAGTATGTCATTTGAAGATTTGGTCAAATTACAACCAACCTTACAACAAGCATTAAATCCAACGACCTTTGGTAGATTCACAGTTATTAATGATCTCATTGGTGATGTTGATAAAGCAAAAGATAGATTAAATGAATTAATTACAAATGATTTTGCTTTACTTAAAAGCACTTTAGAAGAAGTTGCTCAAACAAAACTACAACTTGAAATGGGAATAAATCCTGAAGCCTTTGGTACTGTAGGTAGAGATAAGGATGGCAATCTAATTGCCGATACTTTTAAAGCAAGTGATGCTCTTATACAAAAAAGAAAAAGTGAGATATTTAAAGAGCTTCTTGGTGGTTATGACACTTTTGAAGGATTAACACAGGCTATAACAGATTATTTAGATGATACGGATGAAGTTATTGCTGCAACAGATTTAATGGCAGAATCAATAATAAAAGGCTCACAAGCATTTACTGATGATTTTGTTGACTCATTAATGAATGGGGAAAATGCCTTAGAGAGTTTTAAAGACTTTTCAAAAAGTTTGGTTAGTGAAATTATATCTATTTTTCTTAGATTAGAAGTTGTCAACAGAATATTAGCAAATATATTTCCAAATGTTGCAGGCATTCAATATGGTGGAATCATAAGTGATGCAGGGGTGACTACTGGCAAAAAAAGTGCAGGGGGCGGTTCTGCTTATGCTAATCAACCAATGATTGTAGGTGAAAGGGGCGCTGAATTATTTGTGCCGCATAGCGCAGGCAAAATAATGAACAACATGAACACAAAAAATTCTATGGGTGGTGGGACAACAGTAATAAATCAATCTATAAACTTTGCTACAGGTGTTGTGCCTACAGTAAGAGCAGAAGTTATAAAAATGATGCCACAGATAGCAGATGTAACAAAAGGTGCTGTAGCTGAAGCTGCAATGCGTGGTGGTAACTATAGGAGAATGTTGCAAGGTGGCTAAATTAATATCAATGCCTACAAGTCCAAACTTCGTAAGAAGCAACTGGACTCTTATAAGAACAGTAGGAACTACAACGAGTCCGTTTACTGGTAAAACCAAGACTCAAGAATTTGATGGCGTGTATTGGACAGCAGAAGTATCACTACCACCAATGCGAAGATCGCAAGCCGTTGAATGGCAGTCTTTTCTTTTAGAATTAAACGGTACAGTCAATCACTTTAAATTTGCTGACCCTGATGCACTTACAAACACAGGAACATATAGCACAGGGCATCTTACATCTGAGCTAAGAACAAACAGTAGCTCAGTAACACTTTCTTTTAGTGGTTCAACTATAACAGCAGGTGCTTCTACTTTTGGAAGTGCAAAGGTTGGTGATTTTATAGTAGTTACTGGTGCAACTAATGAAGATAACAACGGAACGCATAAAATAACAACAGTAACAAGTGCAACAGTTGTCGTAACAACAAGTACATTTACCACAGAATCTAATACAGCAAGTTGCAAAGTAAGAACTAATGTAAAGGGTGCTACTGGATTATCGCTTCTCGCTTCCACAAACGCTGCTAGTGGCACTATAAAGAAAGGAGACTACTTACAGATACAATCGGCTGCAAACACCACAGGCACGCCCACACAGATAGTGATGGTTACAGAAGATGCAACTGCTACGGCAGACGGTGCAAAGGATTTCTATGGTGTAGCCATACAACCCAAGTTAAGATCAGATTTAGCAACAGGACATTACGCAGTATTCACAAATCCAAAAGGAACATTCAGGCTCATATCTAATGAGGTAAGTTGGTCAGCAGACCGAATATCTAACTACGGCATTAGTTTTTCTTGTATTGAGGTAATCTAAATGGCTACTAGACAAGGTTTAGATAGTTCTATCGTAAATCGTCTAGGAGCAGACGAACAAGCTTTATTTTTTGCAGTCAAAGCAGAGTTTGATACTGATGATATTTTTGTATGGTCAGGCACAGATGATCTTGTAATAGGCTCAGATACATATACAGGAGCAGGTAATTTATTATCAATAAGCAACTCAGAAGATAATCTTGAATTAAAGTCTAATGGATTAGTGGTTGCCCTATCAGGAATGGACACAACCATTGTCAATTACGCACTTACAGAAAACTATCAAAATAGACCTATAACGATCTTCATGGGATATGTTATGGGGGGAACAAATGAGGTTGCAGGAACACTTACTTTGTTTAAAGGTAGAATGACTAGCCTTGTTATAAATGACACGCCTGAAGGCAGCACAGTAACGATAGATGCAGAAAATAGACTTGTAGACCTAGACAGACCATCTAACCTTAGATACACAAAAGAATCACAAAACTTTTTACACTCAGGCGACACAGGTTTTAACCGTGTTGCATCCTTACAAGATAAACAAATAAATTGGGGTAAAACATCAAGCACCGCAGGTGGCGGCGGCGGTGGTAGCGGTACTAACGATCATGCAGGAAGTGGCGATCATTTAGCAAATACAAGATGAAGAAATTACCTAATTGGGAACCTATGTTTCACGACTTTGTAAAAAACAATAACTTTCCTTTTGAGTGGGGAAAGAATGATTGTTGTAAATTTAGCAATGCTCTTATCAAACAAATTACAGGTGAAGATTTAATACCCAAGAAGCTAAAATGGAAAGACGAAGAAAGTGCTATGAAAGCCATAAAATCATATGGTGGTGATTTAGAAACAAGCATAGAAAAAGCTTGTAATGCAAAAGGTGTAGGTGAAATAAATAAAGCCTTTATGACTTGTGGTGATCTTGTTATTTACGAACAAAATGGTTCTAGCCTTGTAGGTATGTGCAATGGATTTGGAATACTTACGCCAACGGATGATGGGATAGGTGTTGTTGATAGCGAATTAGCGTATAGAGTTTGGAGATTTAATTAATGGCTAAACAGATTAAACAAGCCTTAATTGCAACTATAATAGTTATTGGTGGTGCACTGTTAGCTCCAGTATTTGGTGGTACAGCATTAGCTTCAGGTGCACTCACAGCTTTAGCAGCAACAACTTTTGCAACAACACTTGTAGCAAGTGTCATAGGAAAGATGACATCCAAGGGAATTGATGCATCTGCAGGAAATTTTGGTACAAAATTTGCAACTCGTGCACCACTTGCACCAAGACAAATTGTCTATGGAGAATGTCGTGTAGGTGGAACTATGGTTCATATAGAAACCACAGGCACAGATAATTATTTATTACACATGGTAGTTGCTATTGCAGGGCATGAAATTGAAAGCCTAGAAACGCTTAGACTAAATGATATAGATACTACAACCTCAACATCAACAATAAGTGGTTCAACAGTCTACACAGTAACTAATGCTGATTTTACTAACACTGAAAATGACAATAATTTTGGTAGTGGTAGATTGGTTCGTTACTCTTTTGAAGATGGTAGTCAAACAGCAGTCAATGGTTTTATGGATGCACAGCTTGGAAGCATGGGTACAACTGACAAATTTTTAGGTGTTGCTTATGTGTATATACAAATGGTTTTTGATGCAGAAAAGTTTGGTGGTGGGATGCCTGCAGTATCATTCAAAGTTAAGGGTAAAAATATTTATGACCCACGAACAGGTGCAAACGCAACAACGGATTTACAAAGATCAAACCCTGCTTTAATTATTAGAGATTATTTAACAGATACACAATATGGTTTAAAAGCCAAAGCATCTGAGATAAATGACACTACTAATGCAGGTGGTATTGCTTCTGCTGCAAATACTTGCGATCAAAATGTAACTTTAGCAGATGGTGTAACAACAGAAACAAGATATACAGCAAATGGTTTTACTAATTTTAGTGCTAACGGAAATGGTGTTTTAGAATCTGTACTTAGCTCTATGGCAGGGAAAATGTCATATGTGAATGGACAATTTACAGTGTTTGCAGGTGCATCACAAACACCAACCTTAACAATTACTGATGATGACTTATTAGCACCAATTTCTATTTCTACAAATTCAAGCAGTGGTGATTTATACAACTCAGTGAAACCTATATATGTTGATAGAGGACTTAACTACATATCAACAGATGCAGAAGTTTATCAAGATTCAACATTCTTAAATGAAGACACTCCTAGTGGTGAAAGCACAGCAAATTATGTAAAGCAAATGGAAACACAATTGCCATTTACTGTTACGGATACTATGGCACAAAGATTGGGTCGCATAGCATTAAAAAGCCAAAGACAGTCAACATCTTTATCAGTTTTAGTTAGCTTGCAATTTATGAGGTGTCAACCGAATGATTGGGTGTACTTAACAAATGAAAGGCTTGGTTATACACAAAAAACTTTTGAAGTCTTGTCTACTAATATGGAAGTTATACAGGATGGGGATGTTCCAGTTATAGCAACAAGATTAGAACTTAAAGAAGTAGAAGCATCTGTATTTAACTTTGCAACAAATGATTACACCACAGGTCAAGCAGAAGGCTCTGATGTGTCAACAGGTAATTACAGTGTAACCGCACCGTCAAACCTTTCCCTTGCACAGCAGAACGCCATTGACGGCACAACCAGTAAGGTAGACATAATTGTATCTTGGACTAACAACGCTAGTGATAAAGTTGTGCTTACTGAAATAACTTATAAGCTGAACGGAGATGCAAACTACACATCAGACTTCACAGCAGGTAAAGGTGTAACAAGCGCATCTATTCCTAATGTGGTGGTGGGTAGCACTTATAATGTCAAGATACGACACATAGATGTTAATGGTGTGGCTAGTGCTTATACAAGCGTAGTAAGTATAGCAATAGCAGAAGCAGGCACTACACCAAACGCACCAACAAATTTATCAGCAACAACTGGCGGTACAATGATTCTTGTATCTTGGACTAATCCAAATGTGACTGATCTGCGAGCAGTTAAGGTTTATAGGAAAACAACTAATTCAACTCCAACAAATGATAACGATTTGGTTGAAACAATTGCAGGTGAGCCTAATGCAATAACGACTACTTTGTTTGGAGATCAAGATGGTCTTACAGCAGGTACAACTTATTACTTTTGGGTGCGAGCAATCAATCACTCAGGGCAACACTCAAGCTTTAGTAGTTCAGTAAACGGTAACTTTGCAGCAGCAGGCGTTGCTGATGGCTCAATAACAACTCTAAAACTTGCAGCAGAAGCTGTAACTAACGCCAAAATAGCAGTTGCAGCCATACAGGGAGATGTTATTGCAGCAGGTGCAATTACAGAAGCAAAATTAGGTGTTGATTCAGTTACTGCAGCCAAAATTGCAAATAACGCAGTTGATACAGCGCAAATAGTTTCGGATGCTATAACAGCAGCCAAAATAGCGACAAATACTATTACGAGTAATGAGATTGCTCCAACAACTATAGTGGGCGGTAATTTAGTCAATGGCACTATAGACACACTGCAAATAGCTAATGATGCTGTAACTAATGCTTTAATAGCAACAGATGCTGTTAATCAAGATTCTATTGCAGCTAATTCAGTGACAGCAACACAAATAGTTGCAGGAACAATTACAGCTAATGAAATTGCAAGTAATGCTATTACTGCCGCTAAAATAAACGCTAATGCAGTTACAACAGATAAGCTCGCAGCAAACTCCATCACAAGTGTAAAAATAGCTGCAAATCAAATTACAACAAACGAAATTGCAGCAGGAACAATAATTGCAGGCAACATAGCAACGAATGCGATTACATCAGACAAAATAATTGCTAACGCTATAACTACAGCCAAAATTAATGCAGGAGCAATTACAGCAGACGAGATAGCATCTAATGCAATTACAACAATTAAAATTGCTGCGAATGCAATTACAGCAAATGAACTGGCTGCAAACTCAGTAACAGCCGCAAAAATTGTCGCAAATACAATCACAGCATCTGAGATAGCAACAAATACAATTACAGCAACACAAATTGCAGCAGGTGCAATAGCAACAGATGAATTGGCAGCAGATGCAGTAACGGCAGCTAAGATTGTTGCAGGCACTATTACAGCTACAGAGATAGCAAGTAACACTATTACAGCAGATAGAATTAATGTAACTGATCTAGCTTTAAACTTTGAAGCGGCGACAGTTTCAGGGGCAACAATAGGTGCTTGGCAAAATAACACAAAAAGATTAAAACTGGTGGCTGATTTAGGAACTGAAGCAGGGGTATATCATATTTTTTGTAGAGTTTTTGGTAGCACTGGGCAGGTCAAAACTTTGTCAATAGTTGCAGGTGATGGAACTTTTGGTTCAGGTGCAAGTTTTGAGCTTAGAAGCGATATTGAATATTCAGATGATAGTGCTCCAACTATTCCAACAGCAGATCAGGGCTATGCTCAATATCATTCAGGACTTTCAGAGTATTGGTCTGCTATTGCAAGGTTTGATAGCGCAAATGAAATGGTGCAAAAAGATTTTATGGTTAGAAAAATAAGTGGCACATCAAGAACATTAAGACTTTATGTAAATGCTCAGGGAGATGGCAACAATAGATATTTGTCAAATGTTCAGTATGGATTCTATAAATTCTCGGAGATTTAATGGCAATACATAATTTTAATTACACTTATGCTCTTGATTCTGTAAACACGATTCCCTTAAGCATGACTGATAATACTTTAATTGTTAAAAATGTTTGTGTAGAAGTAACAGCAGTTGATCAAGCTGACAATACTCAGACAATGACTGAAAAAATGTATGCATCTTTATCAGGTGTTTATTCTTATAAAACAGATGGATTGCCTGATGATTTTATATTAGTAGATGACTTAACAGATGCCAAAGCTATAGAATGGTATCAAGCAACAACAACAACCCAAGATTTAGATGCTTACTTTACATGGCAAATTTATGGTTGGGCAGAGGTTGACCCAACACAATCATAGGAGAATATTATGCAACAAGACGGAAGATTTAGCGGAGACATGGATAGAAACGAAGTAGAAATGGACTTAAATAAGTTCATGGCTATGATAGAAGAAATCGGTCAACTTAAAGATAAGATTAGAGAACTAGAAGATGCTACTAATGTTAATCCTTGGCAAAAAGTCATACACCTAGCAAGAGCCGTAGACTCATGGCGCATATTCCCTAGAATATTTGTGATTGTATACATCTATCTAATGTATGAATCAGTCATATGGTTTATGAATCTACCTGAGCCTAACCTTGAACAATCAGCATTAGTATCTGTAGTCGTAGGCGCTATGGGTGTTGTGTTTGGTGTTTATTCAGGCAAGTCAGGGCAAAGCAAAAATTTCAAAGGTGAAGAAGATAAGTAAAAACTAGAAAAAAGGGTTCACCAAATGCCGTGTACTGCGTTTTGTTTGGTGGGTCTATGGTTTACCATTAACGGAGTTAAAGGGTTTTTATCATTCATGATCGTATGTCTTACCATATTTGTTATTTCTTTCTACTAGTTCCAAAGCATATTGATATGCCATTTTCCAAGAGTCTGAGTGATCTGTCATTTCATCAAACCATTCTTCTCTGTATTCATCTTCTCTAATATCCCAAACTTCACACTTAAAATATTCAAACCCACAATCGTCATCATATTCAAGCCAATCGTGTTCTTGACAAAGTTTTATTAATTTTTGTTTAGGTGAAACTCTTGTTTTCTTAATTGGTTTTGGTAATGGCTCTTCACTGCACTTAGCAAATGGTTTTATTCTTTTAGAAAGTTTAAGAAGTTTCCATGTGTAATCAAACTCCTTAAAGTCTACATTATTTTCATTAAGACTTTTTGCTAATTCTTTAAATGTAGGTTGGTGTGGGTGATATGCTACCAATAAACAACAATAAGCACTTACAAATTTTGGTCCGTGTATATCTTTACTTAGAAGATGTGCGTATTCATGCAAGATAACATTGTAATTTAATGCCCAATCTCTTTTAAGTAATATTCTTTTTCTTGAAGCATTACTTGTACCTCTGCCATTTGAAAAAACAACTTTAGTTTTTCTTTTTTGATCATGTATATGATAGAAACCACTTTTATCAAAAACTATAAAAGGCAAATTATTATCTAATTTCTGTATACACTTTTTAACTTGATCTTCAGTCAGGTAACTATTCCAAGTCCACCATGGTTGCGAGTGTTCCCAATCGTAAACTTTTTTTGCTTGATAATCTCTCACTTTCTTCTCCTATATGTACCATTGGAGAATGGGTTAAAGTTTTTTGGTTTACCATCTTTGTCTAAAATATAGTCAGAATGTCCATCTGCTTTTTTATGCAAATCTTCGTTACTGGATTTATATTTATAGATCTGATCATCTTTAATAAGATTGCATAAATCTTTGATTTGATCATGTAAGCAGGAAGTGCCTGTTGCTTGCCATTCGTATTGTGTATGTAAAGATAGCCAGTGTGATACTGTACCTTCACCAAAAACACCAGTGTCAGAGTAGCAGGTTTCCCAATCTACCATTTCTTTACCGTTATCTAATAACCTTACGGCTAATTTATTAATAGTTTTATTCATTTTATCCTCGTTTAATTTATATAAGGGCATCATAATAAAAAAAATACCTTTTGTAAACCCTTTTTGGAATAATTATATAAATATTTTTATCTAGTGCTAAACTGTTTCTATGGATGCTTTTACACTAATAGAAGATGTAGGGTTGCCTATAGCTAGTGGCTTGGTTATGGGCTATTTTATATTTCTTATCATGCAACAGATGATGAACGGCTTGGTTAATAAGATTAAGACTGTAGAGGGCATTGCAAAAATGCTTATTACTAGAGCATCAATAATGAATAACGACATGATACGAATTGATACAAGCGTTTCTAGTGCCTTGAATTTGCCACCTGACCTAGATCGTATAGCAAGGGCAGAAAACTTCGTAGAGGACGGCAAGATAGATGCTAGGCGTGATTAATGGATATAGTCGCACTTATTGATAAGTTTGGTTTTACCACAGTCATGGTCGTTGGCTTGGGCTACTTTGTTTATTATGTGTGGATTACCATAACCAAAACCATTGACCCTGCTGTAGCAGAAATGCAAAAGACTATTATTAGGCTTACCGATCAATTAAGGTTGTTAGATCAAGATATGATACGATTACAACAGAAAGTAAACACTGTTTTAAAATTAAAAGATTTTGAGGAAAAAAAATGATTGATTTTTTAATTAACTTACTTGTTGCATTATTATCAGCAGGACTAATCATGTCTTGGTTTGACGACAACCATCCGTTATGAAGAAACTAAGCAACGATCAATTAATTGCTTTTGGCTTGATAGGTTTGTTGTTGACTATTTTATTTTCTTTGGCTATCAATGCAGACGAAATGACACATAGTTTTAAAAGCCCTAGTTTCTCAGGTGTCGGCACATCCAGTCATTATTTGACCATAGAAAACCAAGAGTTCAACAGAAAGAAAGCAATTGCTGATGAGATTAAAGCCTATCAAGAAGATTTAGAAAGAGAAGCAGAAAACACCACACTGGCTAGGTTTATAAGAAACCTTGAAAGCAGGATTTATGCACAGCTTAGTAGACAACTTGTGGATAACCTTTTTGGTGAAACACCTAACGAATCAGGAACATTAGAGTTGGAAGGCAACACTATTGAATACTCAACAGACGGAGATTTTATAACTTTAAAAATAACGGATGCAGATGGAAACACGACTGAAATTACTTTGCCTATTGGGGATTTTTCTTTCTAGTTGCACCAACTGGTCCATATTAGATAACTACATTCCACCAGTTAGCCTAACCAAACAGGCAGAAGTTGGAACCTTAATTAACAAAGAACTAGCAAACATTGGTAAGCCTTTTATTAAGCCTACTATAGCTGTATACCCCACAAGCTTTACAGATCAAACAGGACAGCGTAGAAGCAACAGTAGTTACGCATCTTTCTCCACAGCCATAACCCAAGCACCTCATGCCTATCTTATTCGTGCATTGAAGCACGCAAGTGATGGAGAGTTTTTTGATGTGGTGGAAAGGGTTGGACTGGATAACCTAACCAAAGAAAGACAGCTAATCAGATCAACAAGAAAAGATTTTAAAGAAAGCAAAGACTTATTGCCCCTTACATTTGCAGGTTTGTTAATGGAAGGTGGTGTGATAGGATATGAGAGCAACATAAAGTCAGGTGGCTTAGGTGCTAGATATTTGGGCATAGGCTCAACCAAAGAGTACAGACAGGACATTGTTACCGTCTCTTTGCGTACCGTTTCTGTAAGTACAGGAAAAGTATTGACTGAAGTGTTGACCACAAAATCAATTCTTAGCGTAGCTATAAGTCAAGATGCTTTTCGTTTTGTTTCCAATGACACAGAGTTAGTGGAGATAGAAAATGGCATGGTTGAAAATGAATCTGTGAATATTGCACTTCAAAACGCAATAGAAACGGCAGTCTTAGAAACCATACAATTAGGTTTAAAGAAAAATTTATGGAGCATAATAAATGAAGAAATACTTAATGCTATTCGTGGTTAGTTTTTTGTATGCAGATAATGAGGTTTATGTAGATCAAGTAGGCGCAACTTTTAACTTAGATATAGAACAACTCGGTTCATCAAACTTGATCGGTGGTGCTAATGCTGTATCAGGAACTATGACCGCACTTGATCTTGATGGTACTACAATGACTTTAGACATCAATCAAATTGGTGATAGTAATAAATTTCTAGGTGATATAACTGCTGATACCTTTACAGGTTTTTTTGAGTTTGACGGTGATAGCAATACATTCAACATACAAACTGACCCTACAAATACTTATGGTGCTGACAGTGGTAACTTTAATGTAGATGTTACTGGTAGCAGTAATACTTTTACTTTAGATGTTGCAAACAATGATCTAGCAAGCACGCTTGACCTTGACTGGATTATCCAAGGCGACAGCAATACTTTTGATTTTGATATAGACTATGATTTGGCAACAAATTATGTAGATGTAGATGGAGATTCAAACACAATTAATTTTGACGCAGATGGATATTCAGGTGGATATTTCTATCTTGATCACACAGGTAATTCTCGCACATTCAACATAGATCAACAGAGTACATTAGCAAGTGATTGGTTACAGATCAATTCAAATGGCAGCAGTGGTACTGTTTGTGTCATTCAAAGTGATGGCGGTACAGTTACAAGTTGTTAATATTGGTGATGTATCAGAACTAACAGGCAACGCACAAGTATTAAGGGACAAGCCTTATAAAGCTGAGTTAGACTTCAACATTCAGCAAAATGATAATGTTGAAACCACCAATGGTCGCATAGCAATAAAGTTTCTTGACGACTCAACAGTCAAGCTTACGGAACACTCTCAACTCACCATAGATGAGTACATCTTTGACCCCAACCCATCTAATTCTAAGCTTGCTCTAAACTTTGCAAGTGGAACTGCTAGGTTCATTACAGGACAACTAGGCAGGATAGACAAAGAAAATATAACTATCCAAACGCCTACTGCAAATATAGCCATTCGTGGAACAGACTTTACTGCTACTGTAGATGAGTTAGGTCGCAGTCTAATAATTTTATTGCCTGATGCAGACGGCATATCTAGTGGTGAAATTATGGTTACTACTGCTATGGGTACTGTATTGTTGAATAAGCCTTATGAAGCAACCACGACCACAGTATTTGAAAGTTCACCAAGCAAGCCAGTCATCTTAGATTTAACTTTAGACCTAATAGACAATATGCTTATTGTTAAACCACCACAAGAAGATGTACTGCAAAAGGAAGAAAGCACCATATCTTCTGACAATGTTTTGGATGTAGACTTTTTAGAGTTTGATGGTCTTGATGCTGACTACTTTGCAAAGGATGAACTAGAGTTCACTGAGCTTGATATCAACTTTCTTGATGTAAATTTCTTTGAGGACTTACTAAAGATTATAGATGAGCTTGATAAACTGAATGAAGATGACCTTAATCAAGAGCAAACCATAACAAGGATTACTGGTACAAAAGTAGGACAAGATACTGCAACACAAATTATAACTTTGGTACAAGGTGAAGTTATTTCCCTGCGTAGACAAGTTGAACAATCCGCACAGGTTGATCTAAACTCTAGTCAAGGGTACACAGTTATATTTATACAGAACGGTGTTTCAAATACTGTTAAAATTAATGGTGGTGGCGATTCAGTGATAAAGATAGTGCAAGGCTCATGAAAAAAACACTTATATTCATAGCGGTTATATTTGGCTTGTCATTACCAATGGTATATCAGACAACGCCATACCAAACTTTAAAGCTTAAAACATTTGATGCTTTAATCCACAAGCAAGAACCCACAGGATTTTTTACAATACTTAACATAAATGAAGAAGATGTTATCAAAGAAGGTGGTTATCCTTTTCCAAGATCAAGACTTGCAGAAATACAAAAAAAACTTTATGGCAATGGTGCTATCGGTGTTGGTTGGGTAATAGCTTTTACTGAAAAAGATAGGTTTGGTGGAGATGCAGATTTTGCTATGTCTATGCGTATGACCTTCCCCACAGTATTGGCTATGTTTAATAATGAAAGCAATGATTATCCACCAACTACAGGAACGGTTATTTTAGGGGAAAACATACAAGGCATAAAAGCTAATGGGGTAAGACAAAATATACCTATGTTTCAAACATCAGCATCACAAGGGGTAGCTTCTGCACCTACTGAAGTTGATAATTTAGTACGACAAATACCTTTGCTTATGCAAACACCTGACGGATGGGTGGCTTCTTTTGGAACTGAGGTGCTAAAAGCATTAGCGCAGCAAAAGACTTACATTATAAAAGGCAGTGAAAACGGCATAGAAGAAATATCTGTTAGGGGAATACCCCCTACAAAATTAGATAAGTTCGGCAGACAATGGATTAGTTGGGTAGATACGCCACAAACAACACTGCAAGAAATGGATGTTGAAGGCAAGTTTGTTTTTGTTGGTGTGACTGCTAAAGGTGTTATGCCACAGATAGCAACACCAGTTGGTCTTTTAGAGCCACATAAAATACAAGCTGCACTATCGGAATCAATATTGCTTGATAGCAGTTCTTATGTACCAAACTGGAATTTAACAGGAGAATTAGGTATTTTTTTGGTTTTAGGCGCACTGACATGGCTTCTATTGAACGCTTTGGGTATAACATGGGGTTTAGTATTAACCAGTTTATTGCATTTATCTGTAGCTTATGGTGGTTACTGGATAATAAATAAGGGTATTTTGCTTGATGTTACATGGTCTTTAATCTCAGGATTTATTATTGCATCAACCGCTTTCTATTTAAGGTTTAGAGAGCAATACAAACTTAGACAACAAATCAAGAAACAATTTGAACATTACCTAGACCCAAGACAGGTCAAACAATTGCAAAAGAATCCTGATCTTTTGAAACTCGGTGGAGAGAAAAGAACCTGCACATTTTTGTTTACTGATCTAAGAGGTTTTACCGCATTGTCTGAATCTGTAACGCCTGAAAAAGTTACTTACATTATGAATAAAGTTTTGACAGCACAACAAATAGCCGTTCAAAAACATGGGGGCATGGTTGATAAGTATATAGGGGATGCAATGATGGCAATATTCAACGCTCCTTTGGACTTAAAAAATCACAGCATGGTTGCTGTAGCTTGTGCATTAGACATACTGCAAAATATCAAAGACCTTAATGAAGAATTAATATCAGAGGGTTTGCCAAGTATTGCTATTGGTATAGGTATTAATAGTGGCGAAGCCATCATAGGCAACATGGGAAGTGAAAATAGATTTGATTACACAGCTATAGGTGATGCTGTGAACACAGCAGCTAGATTGGAAAGTGCTACAAAAGAAAGAGAAGTTGATTTGCTTATAGGGGAGCAAACAGAAGTTTACTGTGGTTTTTATTTAGAGCCTTTAGAACCTATAATGGTTAAAGGTAAAGCAAAACCATTAAATATATTTACATGGAAATAAAAAAATTCATTCGTTGGTTTATAAGTTTATTTCAACAACGCTATCAAGTAAGAGTCTCTTTTAACAAAGAATATGGTGATGCAGACGACAAGGTTTATGTATGCAAAAAAATTCTTGTGCAAAAAGAAAACCATCTTAAATTTCGCAATTTAGACAATAAAGTTATAGAGTATAGAAGTGCAGGTGGACTAAATTACATTATTGAGGATATGTAATGCAACAGATTCTAGTTGGAATTATTATTATGCTAGGTTTAGCTACTTACTATTTCTATAGTCAAAATCAAATACTTACAGCCAACAATGCAGCGTTAGAGGGCGCAGTTGCAACACAAGAAGAAGCCATAGCATCCATACAAGCTGACTTTGAATTGCAAACACAACAACTGCAAGACCTGACAGTCAAAAGCCAAGCTGCACAAAAAGAATTGAATAGATATACACAGTTTATACAAAACTACGAGTTAGCATCTAAGATACTTGCTGACCCAGTAGAAATGGAGAGGAAAATAAATAATGGTACAAAGCATATCATGGAAAACATTGAGCAAATCAGCAGTGATGTTGACGGTCTTGATGATGGCTTACAGTTGCAGCCTACTTCCGACTAGAGAAATACAGGTAAGCGCCAAACCTATTGAAAGAAAGATAGTTCAACCTGTCATGCCTAGAGAAATTGACCTAAGGGAATTGCAGTGGATGACTGTTACGCCTGATAACTGGGAAGATCAATTGGCAAGAATAGAGCAACAAGAAGGTGAGTTAGTGTTCCTTGCTATGACGATTCCTGACTATGAAGTCATGGCATACAATATGCAAGAGATCAAAAGATACATTACAGAACTAAAGGATGTAGTTGTTTACTACCGAAAAGTAACAACTGAAAACCTTTCAATAGAAGAATAAATCTGATAGCCTTAAATTTTCATATAGGAGAATAATATGGGAATGATAGGAGAATGGATAGGAATAATCACAGGAGTAGTATGTTTAGCATCTATTATCTGTGCATTAACTCCGACTCCGAAAGATGATGCAATGATCGGAAAGTTCTATAAATTTTTAGAACTTATGGCATTGAACATTGGAAAAGCTAAACAGTAAAAACCAAAGGTGCAGAAGCACCTATTTAATTTATGGCAAATACAGTTACACCATTCGTTTATAACGCAATCTTAGAAAGGGTCGTAGATGGCGACACCGTTGATGTTACTCTTGACTTGGGCTTCTCTGTCCATCTAAAAAAACAACGCTGCAGGTTGGCAGGCATAGATACGCCTGAGTCAAGAACTCGCAACCTAGAAGAAAAAGCATTAGGTTTAAAAGCAAAAGAAAGACTAAAAGAACTATGCGTGGGGTCATTTAAAATACAATCATTAGGAAAAGGTAAATATGGCAGAATACTTGCAATCCCTTATACGGAAGATGGTCAAGACATTTGTCAAATGCTTATCAAAGAAGGTCACGCAGTTGAATACTGGGGTGGAACTAAAAAAGCAAAAGTCAGAGATGACGGAACTTGGGGTGAATAATATGCATATATCAGATGAAGGAATTTCATTAGTTAAAAAGTTTGAAGGCTGTAAGTTAGAAGCATATCAATGTGCTGCAGGTGTTTGGACTATAGGCTATGGCTCAACGCATGGTGTACAGAAAGGAGATGTTTGGTCGCAAGAAAAAGCAGAAGTTATGCTTATTGACGAACTAGAAGAATACGGCAAGTATGTAGAAGAATTAGTAACTCTACCTCTCAATCAATGTCAATTTGATGCTCTTGCTTCATGGACATTTAACTTAGGACCAAGCAACTTGCAGAGCAGCACAATGCTTAAGGTTTTAAATTCAGGCGATTATGAGGGTGTTCCAAATCAAATAAAGAGATGGAATAAAGTTAGCGGTCAGGTAAATGATGGTTTGATTCGTAGACGAGAAGCAGAAGCATTGTTATTTGAGGGTAAGCATTGGGAACATATCTAGATGGCTCTAAGCAAGACACAGAACAAAAGGCTTGGGGTGATACTAAGTGTTATGTTCAAAGAAGAAACGCCACAGGAGCTACTACAGGATGTCATACGGCATGGTTTCGTAGAGAAAGTTGATAATACTTTTCAACTCACAGATAAAGGCATTGATGAAAAAAACCGACTTTGCACCCTTAGTGGACTTAATATCAAGTATTCAAGCGAAAAATAATCTAAATCCAGTCAGCACCTTCGTACCATCCAACAAGGCTGAATCTCTCGCCCTTAGTTACCTTAGTGACTCTGTGATAAAGAAAAGAAGGAAACACTAGGATTGTTCCTTTTTCTCTTAGCTTCTTTTGATCTAGTTTGCCTATATCTTTACTAAACTCAAAGTCTCCACCGACATAATCAATACTGTCTGATAGTTGAACTGTAATGCTTAACTTACGCTGTGAACTATTATCGTAGATGTTTGAATCCATGTGATAGTCATAGAAGTCACCCTTGCCATACTTAGCTATTTGAAACTCAAAGTATCTATTTAATTGCACACCAAAGCATTCACGATTTGCCATAGTTATATAAGGCTCAATAATTCTATTAAGATATATCCCATGTTTAGAATCAAAACTACAAGGCAGAACATTAGATGATCTTACGGACTTATCAATATTAGCTACATTTCCTACCTTTGCTTCTTTGGTTTTGCCTTCAAGGTATAAAGACTTAATTGCTTCACAATATTCTTCACTGAGTTCTGCTTGCCATGAATAGCAGTAGGTGTTCATTAAGTTCGTGCTCTAAATAAATACAAAAGGTTTCTAATAGTTTGTTTAGGTAAATGTTGAAGATGCTTCGGTATTTTTACTCCCCTAACTATCACTTTTTATTCTCCACATTTTTATTGATTTATAAATAACCAAAGACAAGCTTATGCCCAACAAAAAAGCAGGTAGAAGTATTTGCCATTGCACACTTTCAACAAATAGGTAATCCAACCAATACTCTAAACCATGTTCTTGCCAATATTCTATATTCCAAAATGTTTCTCTAAATATAAACATTTACATTTCCTCGTCTATATCAGACTTGCTGAAAGCATATGCAGGTAAAACTATACAAAGTAGTAAACCTATTGCTCTCGCTAGTTCAAATATTATTAATTCAATAGTCATTATCTTTACCCCACTTACAGTTAATTATGTCCTCTAACTCATTAGCCGTATTTTCATTAATTATAAAATCAATAATAATCCAAGCCATCATCCATATTGCTACTGGCAATATAATCCAAAATAAATAATTCATAGTTCCCCCTTAATCCATAAAATCATTTGTAAAAATATAGCACAAGCACCATATAGTGCTAAAAATCCTATTACTAAATATATAAATGCTTCCATTAGTGTAATACCCTCTCTCTACAGCCATTCTTCATAAATTCTTGAAGATCATGCCAATCTTTTAAGGTTAAAATATCTGCTACTTCGTGAATAGGCATACTCATAAAGTCTGTTTGATATTTAATAGATAACTTAGCCACCTTGCGTTCCAAGGGTGACATATCTTTGAACTCATTATCTGACATTTTCTACCTCTCTAGATTTATAAGAAGCAGTTTGACCAGTAGACCATATTTGATCTACTCGTTTTTCTGCATCTGATTTTTTATTGTAAGTTGCTATTTTTTTATGCTCTCCATATCTTCCGATATGTGCAAAATACTGGTAGACGTCATAAACAATAGTTTTCATGCTTGTACCTCATTATATATAAAACCACTTAGGTTAAAATTATCTATAACAACTGTGTCACCCCATGTTTCATAAATTTTTTCTCCATGTCTGCCGTTACCCATGGGTACTAAGAAATAAAATTTATCATTTATAAGGTCATGTAAAACATCACCACTAGATGTGCTTCTTTTACCCTCAGGATGCCAAGATTCATCTATGTTTTGTGTTTGTGCAAATGCTTCGGATAAA
>Ga0070752_1000882_pt1 | contig 22542 bp, 28 predicted proteins | sample VirMetDEL_Aug_30_FD_77440 | JGI IMG/M metagenome (GOLD analysis project Ga0070752, IMG submission 77440) | Aqueous microbial communities from the Delaware River and Bay under freshwater to marine salinity gradient to study organic matter... | ecosystem: Environmental > Aquatic > Marine > Coastal...
AACCTTGAGGTAAAATATATTTGACCTTTCTCAACAAATTGAAAAATCTATTTGAGAGAGAGATATAATTAAAACAAAAAGATAAATGAAAATCAAAAAGGTAAAATATATTTGACTTTATTTTTTAGAATTCATTTCAGCAAAAAGGTTTTCAGCAAATTTCAGATCTGTATTTATCTGTTTATCGATACGATATACTATTCCTGAATTATCGCCTACTTGGGCTAATCCACCTTCAGGATCTAAAATTTGACTTTTAATCGATGTAATAGTTTTTTTCCTGGTTACTGTGAATACTGCTCCACCTCCATCATATTGAATGAAATCATTCGCACCGTTATATTTTCCTACCATCGCCATAGTTTGAAGTGGATTAGCTGTTTGATAAAAATTAGCCTGATCTAAAATATCACTATTCAGTAAAAAATATCCCCTTAATATTCTACGAGGCAATTGAGCAGCAGATATACGAGTAGAATTTGTCAATATAGTTGAAGCAGGAGATACTATTGAAGCATTCGATGTAAAATTTGAAGGTTTAATAGGCTGATTATGAAAATCTATACGAGTGCTTAACTGCTGAGTAAATAAATTAGCCCCATAAACATTATTAATATACGATTGACTATCTACAGATTGAATATCTGCATTTGTAGTCATTCCTACGACATTTTTAGTGTTATCACTAAATTTTATTAATCTATTTTTTTTATTAGCACCTGAAGCATTAAACTGACCGTATTCAAATCCACATAATCCCCAGAACCCTTGATCAAAATCCTTTTCATTATATCCAAGATCTTCGATACATATTCCACCATGTGAATCATATATTCTTCCAATTTCTAAATTTTCATTAACGGCTACGAATGATTTTTGTTTTGTTTTATCTGTGCTTTCTTTTACATCAATCGTTGAATAACCAAACATATGTGGCGACCACGTTGAATAATGTAATTGTTTATCTATTTTATAGCAATTTTGACCTGCCTGTCCAGTTTCAGGCGGCCCGAAAACACTTGCTGTAGGATCAGGATCACCTGCGTTATAAAAATTACCTACTCTTTCAGCTGTATGAAGTTGTTCAAATTCAAATCTACCTTCAACATCATTAAATTTAAATATAGGATCATTTGCTCCTATGTAGGCTTGCCGAACAGTTTGGGCTCCTAAAAATGCTTGCTGACCAAAATATTGAACAGGGAAAAATCCTGAACTGGGAATGATAGCAGCATTACCGAAAGCATTAAAGTGCCAGTCATAACCAATCAAAGTGTTTTGTGATATTGAACCATTATTCGCTGAAAAATATGATGAAGGTATTCCACCTATTTTCTCGGTTGAAAATCCTATCGTATAAACTCCTCCAGCGACCCAATTGTATTTTATAGCGAACCCATACACTAAATTTTCAAATGAAGTTCCATCACTATTAGCTGATGTCAAATGTGATGAATTTTTATTATAAGCGACAAATATAGGTACTGAACTTTCATCTGGGTATGTTCCATTAATCGACGATACATTATACATATCGTTTCCAAGGGGGTCGAATTCATATGACCCTGAAAAAGGTGATACTTTTGTTAAATCCATATGTAAAAATCGTGCTTCTTCAGCGAATGAAGCGGCTAATGATGAACTAGTAGGATTTACAGTTGCCGAATAATTACTTTGATCGCCAACCGATAAATTAGATGTGAATGGTGATTTTAATAATTCAGGATAAAGTTCTTGAGCTTCAAAGAAATCTTTAATTTTTAATAAATTTTCTTCTGTCCACTGGAGAGTGGTTCCAATCACCGCTGATGAAGCATTCGCTGTAAGTATTGTATCGACTATTCTTGCTCCCATAGGATTTATTTCACTCGTTTGTCTATTTGGAAATCTTCTACCTGTTTCAACTATTTCAGGTCTTTTGAAACCAACATAGGCATATGAATTTAAATATTGTGTCGCCATATTTGTCGTATTATTATTACTGAGGTCTGGGGGACCAGGAGCTTCATATGGATTTCCGTTATCAAAATCAGCGTTGAAATAAACGTGATTAAATAATCCTTGAAAAGTTATATAATTTGCTGATGGAAACGCTCTATTTGTTTGTGAATTTACATAAACACTTTGACGATTACCTACGCCTTCTGGATCGATAAATACTGGATCTTCAGTTTCTGAAAGTTGATTAGTGATATCAGCGGCTACCGATGCTGGAGAATTGAAACCTACTGGAACAGATAAATGTATTTTCTTTTTTACTTTGATATAATCATGAAGAGCTGGATCTGATACAGAAGTTGAAGTTTCCCAAGAACCTGAATATTTAGTATTTAATAAATATCTTGAAGCATTAGCTTCTGTTACATAATTACTATTCCAAACGATAAATTTTTGTTTAAATAATGTGAATCTTGAATTATCATTTTTGATTTTATAAAAATGACAATCTTGACCTGAGGCTGATTTTCCAGCATAGCGATACCAATCACCATCAAATCTATGTGAAGCATTCTGAACAAAAGTGTTCGCCCCTACTGGGTATCCATCGGGAACTTCCCAAAAATCTGCTGCATTATTTAGGTGAGAATAATATATAGCGGCTCCGTGAGCTGTTTTTGACGCTGATGATGAAGCATTACCAAAATTTCGGGGCAATCCTATATAATTTTCACCATTAGTATTTTTGTAATATGAAATCACTAAATTAGCTTCATTATCATTTTCTTGTATTAATTCTGTAATATTTTCATTTTCCTCCATAGCATAACCTTCAGGTGAATTTTGTATTGCTCTTTGTGCGATATTTTCAATTAAAAATTCACTTGTTCCAATATATGATGTATTTGTCTGTTGAGTATATTCAATAGTTTTCTGTCCTAAATTTTTACCAGCGAATTCGATAATACTACCCCCTGCCCCTCGGGCTGCTATATGAGCAGATTGAATAGAAACTTGATCACCGATATCTAATGTGATACCGGATGATACTTGATTTGTAAATATCGCTGTATTAGTATTCGCTAAATTACTGGCCGAAAACTCGACACTTTGTCTCCTATTACAATCTAATAATATTGTTTGCGAATAAGGAAAAGGTTGCCCACTCATTATATTATGAATGGATTAAAAAAAATAACTTTATTAAATGATTTTTCATATTTAAGCGAGCTGTGTAGATGTATATCCACCGCTGATAGTAGTGAGTTTAGCGAGTTCAAGCCAAGTTCTTTGAGTGTATGCACTAGTAGCATTATTAAGACCTTGATACTTCCAATAATATTCAATACCGCGACTATTAATACGCTCATTTCTATTGAGACGATACGATAACCAATTGAACCTACCAAGGATACCTTTTTCAGCAGGAGCATCCCCTGTATTTTGAGCATAACCTTCCACCTGATCACCAGTCAAGCCTACACCTTCAGCACAAAATTCTTCACGTGTGACGAATGGAACCATCCCTTCTGCCTGTGCTGTATTATGAAACTGGCGAGCTGGATTAGTGACATCAATAGGATATAAAAATTTATCATTATACCGAACATTAACTGTAAGAGATCCATTTTGTAGATCAGCGGCAGGAACTTCACCGAAATCATATGAAGCCTCAGGAGAAATAGAATGATACTGATTTAGGATACTGGCATCCGATGCTGAATCGGCTTGAAGACCAGTAATCACCTTAGTGACGATACGACCTGCTCCTCCAAGATTTCTAATCTGTGTAGTTCCACTAGTAGAAGTAGCAGATACAGATAATTTAGAATGACGATAATCAAAATGATTAAATGAAATAGTAGAATTAGCCTGTCTATAGGCATCCATAAGTTCTTGAGGATAATATATGTAATCAGCGATCATTTTAACTTGATCTTGAACGATCGAAACAGTTTGCGTTCCAGTTGAACTAGCGACATTTACACGCTGAGTATTAACTGGCTCAAATGTGAGTTCAATAGATACCTGTTCCTGCATCATATATAGGGGAAGCTGTGTCTGCTTAAGCATAGGGAACATGTCGCTTAAAGCAATTTGGAAAACTGGGACATTTGCTACATCAGCCCAGTCATGCATCTCAAGATCAGCCTGCTCGCCGGGACTATTACGAGCCGTTGCGTAATCACGACCATTTTCTAAACCGTATGTAGGAGCACGAGTATTATTTTCTGCTCCACCATTAGTATCAGTAGCATTTGAATATCTAAACTCGTGAGAGATACATTTACCTGATTGAACCTGCTCCCTTTCTAATTGATGTTCATTCGATACAAACATATCCTTGTATGCCGATAAATAATTATATCCATCAATCTCCTGTAAAGTTTTTGTCCCAACCTTAAGGGCACAGCGAGAAATTAAACTTTGAACGCCGATATTAAGTGGGAAAAATCTTTTATCAGTATCAGCAGTACATTCGGCGGCTAATGTAATCTTTGAATGACTATGTAAGATACCTTTATTTAAAAGAACAAATCTACAAAAATTATCACTTACAACGACTGGATCTAAAATCGAAGTTTCGACATCAGTAGCCGTAGTAGTATCCATAGGGGATACTCTTAAAAGATCTGGAACATTAGGAGGGACAGGTTCCCTTTCAACCATAGTTTCAGGGATATCCTGTTCATCAACAGCTTTAGGGTCGCCCATTTGATTATTCATTTTTATAATATGAATGTTAAAAAAAATTTAAATTAAAAAAATTATTTATTATTAACGCGAGCCATCAAAACATCATCTTCAATATATCCTTTCAAATATGAAAATTCATAATCAGGATTGATATCTAATAATTTATTCTTAATTTTATCTTCAAATGTAGTTTTATCATATCTACTATCGCCCCAGATACAATCTCTAATTATTCTTATATCGTCTATAAGAATTGTATGATCTTTTCTATCTAATTTTTCAATCGCATATAGTTCCTCCATTATAGGACAGTCTCCTCCGCCATGTGAATCTAAAAAGAATAATATTCTTTCATCCTTTAAATTTAATTCATCTAAATATGATTTTAGATTTTTACTATCACCTTGAAATAATTTTAATTTACCTTCATCTACTTCTTTTTGAAATTTTAATTCAGCGATATCGATAAAATTTTGATTAATCTCAACTGAACAACATTTATCAAAATCCATCGTAATAGCTTTACATAATGATGTTTCTTCTCGTTTTACATTCCATAGGCCAGTTTCAAAATAAATATTACAATCATCTTTAATAGTTTCAATATCAAACTCAATCGGCATATTTATAATGAATTTAGAAAAAAATTATTTATTTAATAAAATTTTGATGAACCCTTAGCTCATAACTTGAAGACCTTGAGGACCATATACCAGAGTATTTTTAGCGTGGACGAAGACGAAGAAGGATTGAGGGCTATCAGTTGTGAGATTTAGTGACATATTGATACCGAAGTTCACGTTGCTGAAATCGACGCCTTGATCCGAGATACTATCCATCGCCACACCGATACCGAAGCCACAACCACCATCTGCAAAATCCTTATCAAAGCGAGCGTTATCCGATAACCGAACATTTTGAGGATTGAGCGAAGTTCTGCCGATAGAACCGAATTTTTCAATAGCATTCATATAATGCTCAATAATCTGTGGTGAAACAGTACGGTTGGAAGCATTTTCACGCTGTAATGGATTAATATTGAAATCAATAGGGAACTTAACGCCATTTCTTGTGAAAAATAATTCAGTAATATCAGCACTAGTTCCATCAGTATTGGTAGGATACAGAGTAGCTAAACCATCATATAATACATTATTGATATGAGATGAAGGAACAATATTTGCAAATACACCTAATACTCTGGATAATCCCAACTGGAAATTTATGATACCATTTCCTGAATTAACAGTTTGATAATAGGATGAGATCGAATTATATTCATAGGTTCCAGATGGACGAGACTTAAACTGCTGAGTAGTAGCATCATCAAGTTCCATTAATTCAGCGACAAGGGATACATCCTTGAATTGATAAAATGAATCAGAATATGAGGCACTATCACTATCGCCACTTGTATGGAAAACCTGTGTATCAGGTGCTAAATGAAGTTCTACGATTATACCACCTACAGCCTCGGGCATAAGAGGGATAGGATCGCCACCGTTGAAAAGACCACAAGGTAATGTCATGCAGAAATGATTTTGAGTAGATGAACTAGATGGAATATTTACAACAGATTGCTGCTGAGTATCATAATTAGGCATAATTAAAGCACTTTCATATAAATGTCCCATATTATCCTGTTTAGAAGTAGTGACAGGTAGATATGAAGCGAGGAAACGATTATAATGCCTAATACTTTCAATAGTCTGGCCAGTTTTCTGAGATTTTATAGTGAGTGTATCGATACACGAATATACACCTAATTTTTCACTCATAGCGAGATTAGATACATCACTCGAACTCGAAGAACCTGAACTTAATAATGCTCTGAATTTACCTGTGAAACGAATAGATTGACCTAAGAGTAATCTATCCTGTTCACCGATAATAAATTGAATGACAGGATTACCATCTCTAAAAGAGATTTCACCATTCGCTGTAACGTTGCTGGGAACGATTTCAGTATTTAGATTTGAAGTAGCCATATTTTTATAATATGAACAATCAAAAAAAATAATGATTAAAAATTAAAATTTAGATTTGTCTATCTTTTAGCGTAGCTCACCTTTGGTTTATTTTATCTTTGCTTAACGCATTACGCTGAGGCCGCCATTCTTGATTTCGAGGCGACGCAGGTGGGATACGAAGTTATTCCAGAGTTTAGGCTTAGTTTGATCAGCACCCGTGTATTCAACCTGAAGGTTAAAGTCTTTGCCTCGAGCATCATATACCGCATTTTTACCGAGTGCTAATGCTCTGCCAATAAAGAAATTAGATCTGAACGACAAGAATGATAGCGGCTCAATATCGGACATAGCGAGTGCTTTTTCTGCCTCAATCGTCCACTGCTGAGAAATACTATTCTTCGCTGCAATTTTAGATGTATCAACCTTCCTTGAAGGATTAATCTTTCCATCATAGATAAATTGATAATCCTGTAGATTATCACAAATACCTACGAGACCGCTACGAGAAGATCTATTCGCCTTATCAATACTATCCGTATATTCTAAATAAGTATTGGATGCCGACATGGCTTGAATAGCCGAATAACTTGTAGCATCTGTTGGGACACATAAAATAGCCGTTGCTCTGCTTTCAATAAGTGGTAATCTAATATTCGCCACATTATCACTCTGTAATTGAGAGTATCGATAATTAGTGAAAGAACGATAATCATAATTGATAGTTCCACCTTCCTTCATCATATTCATCATACTCTGCTCATAACCAGCAGGCACTTCAATCTGCTTAACGATCATTTCAACATTCTTTACAGTATAGGTAGGATCATATGAAGTTATATCACCATTATCTTGAAGATTAGCGGAGACTACTACATAATCAGTACCCGTGTATGATGCTCCAATATCTTCACCTGCGTTATTCGTCATATTTGCGTGGGTAGTAATTTTAATTTTACTCGTTCCAACAGTAGCCCCTGTGACCTGCTCAATCTGCGATATAGTTCCCACAGTTGATAGTGAAGCGGATAAATTATCTACCGAAGTGACAGCTATTTTTTCACCGACAACAAAAGGACATACCTGAGTAGAAGTCATATTATTATCACGTGTTAAGAAAATTTCGTTCGTTGTGCCTCCATCAACCCAAGAACCACTTTTTCCATCTTGAGCATCAGAACCATTTGTAGAATGGAATATAGGATTTAGTCTTAGATGACGATTACGATTACCACTATCTAATGTTCTGAATACACGCTTACTATCCTGTAGTAAAATTTCAATAAATAAACCATCTGTGAGTAGTGCTGGGAAAACTGCTTCATTTCTAAAGAGACCAGTATTTAAATGAAGTTCACCAGTTGCGACATGGAAATCATAATCTACATCGGTAGTAGCGAAACTTGTATTAAGAGTGCTATTAACATCTTGAACCTTTGTAAAATATGGATTGCTAAAACAATTACCTTGCTGAGATTTTAATGAACCGCGAGTAGAACGGCACGCGGGATCATAAACAGTAGATCCATCTGTAAGAGCCCTTTTATTTCTTAAATTTTCATTTGTTTCATAATCGAAGCGTAGAGCAGTTAAAATATCATAACCTTCAATTTCTTCTAAAAGAACAGTTTTGCGACCACTAAACACACGAATACTTCTGATTAATGAGTGGAGACCAGTTTGAGCATCTAATTGGACACGAGTAGCACCAGTATCCGTATCAACTGTAGGGATAGCTAATGAAACATTAAACTTAAGTTTCGATTGTGATAAATCAACAAATTTACTCGTAGGTGGAATGTATATATCAATTTTACCATTCGGTCTATATTGAAGTCCATTTTCCGATGGAACACTCACTTCGGTTTGGCCAACCTGAATTTTATCAGCAGATTTAAAAAACTTGGACATATTTATAATATGAACTATTAAAAAAATTTAAATTAATCAAAAATAAAACCAAAGGTAATCTACGATAAAACCTATTTATGATCCTGTAATTGATTGTTTAGCACTAATAGGTGCAGAAGCAACGAGACCCATAGCAGAAAAAGCAGGTGAAACTTTAGTGGCTGCTTTAGATGGAGGTTTAGGATCAGCCGCATCATTTTTCTTCGCTGCCAGATCATTATCAATAGCATCATATCCATCTATGATACCACCTATCGCACCTAAAGCACCACCTACTAATTCGAGAGGTGGAAACACAGTACCTACAACATCGGCTACTGCTCCTACAGATTGTAATGTATCACCAAATTCCTGTGCTTTATCATCTCCAGCAAAAAAACTTGAACCAGAAATCAGATTTGAAATACCTTCACCGATATCAACAAAACCACCAAAATCACCCACCGCTTTACCACCTAGTTCTGAAGCAAATGTGAGACCTGCTTCAGATACAGCACCACCAGCGACCTTCTTTAAACCTGCCTTTAATATACTTGTTCCGATACCTGAACTTTCAATTTCTTCTGAAGCCGCCTTAGCAGCAGTCTTTCCAGCATCATCTGCGATTGCTCCTTCTGTTTGCACTATTCCATCGGCATCTACTTCTGTAGGTTTCAGAGCATTCTGTGCTTTTTTAACAGGCATTTCACCTAAACGATTAATAGTTTTTGAAATTGCTCCCGTTCTTGCTGTATATTCATCACCAGCATATTTTAATAAACCTGCTCCGTATCCACCTGCTTCAGCGGCTGCCTCATCAATTTTAGCACCTTCTTTAACCATTCCGATAGTTGAACCTATCGTTCCCTTACCATCAGTTATTCCGTAGAAAGCAGCATCTTCATCTTCTTTTGTTTGATCTTTTGATCTTTTTCCTGGCATTTCTTTTAAATCTGAATTATATTTAGCGGTCGCCACTTGATTAGCCGCTATAACAGCGTCATTAAAATTTTGGATTTTTGCTGAATACTGATTACCAGCCGAGATTGCTGATTCATAACCGTATAGATTTGACATATTTATATTATATTTTTTATTTTAATTTTTTTATGATATTTTAATAATTATGGCATCGCCGACCTTTGGTATGGATTTAGTTATCGCAGGAGCAATTATCAAAGATTATACTATGATTGAAAAATGTATATTATCCATACCTGATTATGATTTCAAAAATAAATTTATCTTATTTGATGGTTATAATGGATCAGGATTATTTAAAGATGAATATGATGCTTATAAAAGTTTTATCGCTAAAAAATATCCTGATTTTTGTGTAATAGCATTCAGGGAAAATATCTATTTTAGAGACATGATCGAACAAATATGTAAAATATCTGAAGCTGAAAGATTATTTGTGGTTCAGGACGATGTCTGCTGTCATCAAATGGATTTACAACAAATTGAAATTCAAATGAACTATGTTAAAGATCTTAAGATTTTATGTTTTCCACATAAATATATTCCACCTGAAGGGACTAAATGGTTTGAACCTTTTGATGATACATATCCACTACCTTTCATCAAGAGCCACGGTTTTACTGAAAGGATATTTATATGTGATCGAAAGAATATGTTGAAAATATGTGAAACTAAACCTAAAAAAAATAAGAATGAAAAGAGATTTATTGAATTTATTTACAATACAGTTATGAATAAATCATTCTGGAAAAATGGATATGATGAAGATAAGGAAAGGTACTGGAAAGATTGGGGAACATATTTTCATCACGATATATATCATGATCATCAAGTTGGTAAGCGTTTTAATGATTAAAATTATTTCTAAACTTCTTTAAATGACAGATAAATCGGTTGCTTCGCATATCAATAAAATTATTCATCAAGTATTTTGGCCATTTAAGGGCAAAGAGTTAAATGAAATAGAAGCATTCAGGCAAAGCGTAGATGAAACTAAACGATTTTGTAACGAATACAAATATGAATATAAAATGTGGGACTTAAAAGATTGTGAAGAATTAATCGTTGAAAAATACCCTCAATATATTGATCTTTGGACAGAATTTAGATTTGATATTCAAAGATGTGATTTTATAAGATATTTAATTTTACATTCATATGGAGGCTGGTATGTCGATTGCGATGTATATCCTATTCAATATTTAGAAACAATAGCAGATACTAAACAAGTATTTACATCTTGGAATAATGATAAAGATAAGAAACCTTATAATGCTGTAATGGGTTCAGTAAAAAATAATCCATTATTTATAAAAATCTGTAATGATATTGAATTTAGAACCATTCAAAAACAAAGTATAAAAATATATGATACTTGGAAAGGAAGATTAGTGTTTCATACCACAGGCCATCATATGCTTAAGCGACATGTCCCTAAAGAAGATATTCACGATTTAATGCTCATATATAATGAAAAAAAGAAATTTTACATAACATCAGATAATCCATATTTTTATGATAATAATATTTCATTCTGGCATAACGACGGGAACCTCGCCCTCAAAGAGTAATTTATCACCTTCAGCTAATTGAGTTTCAAAATTTCTAAATGCTCTGGCTGGATTACTTTGAAGATCTAAATATAAGAAATCATATCTTACTTCAGTTGCTTTCGCATAAATTTTTCTAAATTTTTCATCACCACCGAACATCCCTGAAAATTCTTGAGATATTTTATCTAGTTCACTCATATTCTGTAAATTAGCACAGATAAAAGCATTTGTATTATTTCTAATCGTTGGCCCGACAGCCTTGAAACTCTGAACACTTATAGCGAGTAATCCTACACCATAGTGTCGAGACCTTGTAACTAAATGATTCAGGTATGAGTTTCTTTTTACACTTCCTAAAATATCATCAAAAATCATGCCGATAAAAGGTCTTTCATCATCTTCAAAAGTTTTCTGTTGCTCGATGATACCAGCTAAAACATTATCATCATAACCAGTATAGCAATCACAGGCTTTCCTTAAAAATCTACTTGTGACGTCCTGATCAATCGTATTACTCATAATAGTAATATTATCCATAGCACCTTTGTAAAAATCATCCCTTAAAATTAAATTACTTAAGATTGTAGATTTACCACTTTTAGTAGGCATCACAAGACACATAATACAAGGAAGCTCAGGTAGATTAGGATGAGTAATTTTTCTCGGTTTTTCTTTAGGGGGATCCTTAACAGGGAATATTTGAGGAGGTGTAGATTGTTGCATCTTTTAAATAATATTAGATTTAATTTTTAATAACATTATGAATTTATAACAAAGTGCGAGTTTTTTTTCCCTAAATGTGCGTGAGTGCCTTTTCTTAATAAATACATAATAAGAAATTTTACCACTTCTTATTAATTTATTCACATATCGATGTCCTGAATTTGCGACAGGCTGAGTAGAATAAGGACGTTTATAATTTAATCGTTTCAATTGTTTAGTCATCTGCTAATTTTAACGTAGTATGCTTTGCTTAAAGAGATATTTTTTAAGTAAATAATCCGCGCCAGGGATCTGATTTAGGTTGCTGAGGCTGTATGGCTCTTGCAAGTGTCGCCCTCATCTTCTCCTCTTCTAAACGTTTCCTTTCAGCTTCACGTTTTTCTTTTTTTTGCTGTTTCCTCAAAGTATCATATTGTGAAATAGCAGATAATACAGCATTATCTAAATCTTCTTTTGTAAATCCATTTACTTTTTCAGGTTTCATTTGATTATTGATTTTATCTTGTTCTTCTTTTTGAATTTTTAATGAATGCTCTTCATCCTTTTTCTTTTTTTCTAAGATCTTTTTTTCTGCCTTTGCGACTAATGCTTCTTCTTTTTCCTTTGCTTTACGCTCACGTTCTAATCTACGTTTTTCAGAAGCTATTTCTCTCATTTTTGCTAAATGAGCCCTTTGTTTATCACTCATAGGTGCTTTTCTTACATATTTCCTTTTTGTTCTTTTTTCAGGGAATTCTGTAGCTGGAGGTTCATCTTCAATAATATTATTCACAGGTGCTATTTTTTGAGGGATCCTTTCACTAAAAACTTCATCTTCATTAGGAACTTCACGCTCTTCAATATTTATAATATCATCTTCAGTATTTTCTTTATTTTCACAATCAGCTATTACCGCTTCCATAAGATCCATACCCGAAGCGTTTTCAGGTAATTTATTATCGACTGTTTCACAAGCAGGCTCAGGCTCGTTTTTAGGCATCTCAATTACAGGTAAAACGTTACTCATTTATAATATGATAAACAAAATAAAAGATAGAGAAAAGATAGAATTAAAATTTACATCTTTGCTTTTCTAATATGAAATACTACTTCAGAAGATCCAGTTAAATCTTTAGCGAATGTTTCATCCTTCCTTACAAAATGAACATCTAAATCTGTAATTCTTAATTCATGTGTATTATTTAATGAAACATAGGTTTTATCTGGATTTTGGAAAAATAATGCTCCAGTTTCAGTACCACTATTATCAAATCTTGGAACTTGAAATAAAATCTTTGAAGGATTACCTGTGCCGAAATTATATGTTTCGTGTGTGAGCGTGGGAACACGGATAAATGTAGATTGTGCTGATAACATACTTGGACGAGTAGCCGAACTAAAGGATGCTCCATCAAAAGCCCCGTGTATCATATTACTATCAGGATTAATAGCAAATGGTGAAAATCCAAGAACCTCCATCGAATTCGGTTGCCAAGTCTGAATACGGCGATCCATATATCTTTCACTTGGGCCCATTATAAATATATTTTCATAATCTTCAACGATAGCATTTGAAGTGAAACCTTTATAATCTCTAACAAATGAACTACTTGCAGAATTACTATCAGCATCGTGAACCTGATAAGCTGGACGACTACCTAGTTCATATGGCCACGTTAAAGCATTCTTCCAAGCAGGTTCAGGTGTGACACCAGCATCTAATTGATCATGTTGATCTAAACCTGAACCATTCCCTAAAATTGTGGGAATAGTTGCTCTACTCACCCAACTATTTTCAGGTTGATTATTATAAATAGTAGATCCTGTTCGGCACTGATATATATCTAAATCTAAAGTATCCCCATCCTCCCATAGATAAACTGTAGGATACATCTTCCACTCATTCTGCCCAATAGGTTTAGGTATTTGTCCTTTTGTAGAAGCATTCACCTTAACAACTTCTACGACTGTTTTACCCGATGCCGATATTTTAAGTTTTTCACCAGTTGCGATAAATGTAATATCAGTAATCGAAGCAGATTTGATAGGAGATCCTGTAGCAAATGAACTATTTGAACCATTATTAGCTGAAAAAGCACCATCATTTTTTTGATAATAAATGATTTCTTCCATCCTGATTGAGGGATTTTTACCCCCCGTCCCATCCACACTTGTATCGGCTACAGCGTGATATAATCTAAGATTTCCATCCTCGCCAGCCTGAGCACAATAATCCATCATACCAAATCCATAGGGACCAATATCGCTCGAGGCAGCACCAGCACCGTCACCGAATAAATCATCCATCGATTGACTTTCAAGTGTTCCCTCCTGATTAATAACACCTATAGGCCTTGATATACCGACTGTCCAATTATCACCCGCAAAATCACTAAAGGTGCATGAACCACCGTGTAGAGATAAGGGACCACCCTGATCATTTATCGGCATGAGCTGGCCAAGCACCGAGCCGCCATCAGCTTCAAAAGTAGTTCCATCCCAATCTAATACACCTTCAGATAGTTCTGTATCTTCTTGAGTTCGAGTTCCGTCAGGTGGAACAGTAGATACAGTTTGAGCCGCCCCAACTTGAGGAATATTAAATAAAAATCCTGAAAAACCACCAATAGTATCAGTATTAATAGTCACTTCAATATTTTGTGAATCAATTTCAGGATGAAATGAATATGCATCTTGTAATACTTTCTTAAATTTTTCAGCAAAATCTAAAGGTGATGATCCTTCATCAATAGTATTTTCAGTAGGAATATAATATGATATTGAACTATCTAAACCATTCGCTGCTAATCTTTCTCCAAACCAAAAATTAGATACAATACCACCACCATAATCTATTTGAGGGACACGATTAATTTTTACACTTTCAACGGCTATTTCACTATTAGGTTCTACAATCAAAGGATTTTTCAAATTGTTCCTAAATTGATATGGAACTTGAACACCAATCTGATTAGTATCTTTTGCTCCTTTGCTTGATGATGCTATTAATAAAGACATATTTATAATATGAACCATCAAAAAAATTAAATTTAGTAAATATATAAAATGGGTAAATCTAAATCTAAATCGAAGAAAATTAAGGTGAAGACTAATGTTCCCGATACATCCAGAGCTAAAAGCGGTTCAGCAAAACCTATGACTAAAAATTTCATAGATATAGAAGAAGGTGTGAAGAAGGATAAAGAAGTTAAAGAAAAAGATGTATTTAATTTCAGTTATCAGAAAAATCAAAAATCCGTTCGGAAATAAATTTTATAATATATTCATATTTATATTTTTAATGTTTTGGGATAGTATCGCATATCCTTTATCCCAATCTCCGCATGGAGGAATGTATAAACCTTTAGATGAATCATATATTGAATATGAAAAATTATTGAATGAAAGGCTTGAAAATGAAAGGCGAGAATTTGAAGAAAAAAAGAGAAAGGAGCAAGATCGTGAATTTAGAAATTTCTGGAGAAATTTCGATCCATTTTTTGACGATCGCCCACCGCCGCCTCAAGAATATGTAGATGAAGATGAAGATTATCCTTATTGTGTATTCGGTTTAAAGCGATCTGCATCAGATGAAGATATGAAAAAAGCATATCATAAAGCAGTACGTGCTACACATCCCGATAAAACTGGATCTGATAGCGAAGATGAATTTAGAGAAGTTCAAGAAGCTTATGAATATTATACAAATTATATGAATTAGAGATGGTCAAATATATTTGACCTTTTAGGGATGATAGATTTTTTCTTTTCTCTAAACTTCTTCTAAATAAATTAAATTTCTAAACATCCTCAAATGGACAAATATATTTGAACTTTATTTAAAAATTATTTTATTTCAATATAATAAATGACAGAAGAAGAATATAATCCCTGTGTAGATGTATTTCTCAAAATGATTAAAGAAGCTGATCCTGATTTTAGCAAACAGATGAAATCTCATTATAAGAAACAATTCATCAAAATGAGCGAAGATCCAAATAAACAAAATTTAGTATATAAACTCTGTTTGAAAATGTGGGAGATGGAAGATCAAATAAGATATTTAGATGAAAAAGTTGAAGTATTAAGTGGAGCGAATCGTGAATTGAAAGCTGAAATCAAAAAAATTTGATTTTAGTTTAAAGATTATTCAACTAGTAATATTGTGTGTATAAAGATGACTAAAAGTAAAAGAACATATACAAGATATTCATCAAATGCGGCTCTCAAAAACGGATCAGCCGCAACTATTTACAGACATGTTTCAAAAGAACCTCTTAGTGAAGAATATCATAAACTTAGGGAATCACATAGAAATCTTCAAATGAATTTTGAAGCATTAAGAAATGAAAATGAACAATTAAAAGTAGTCAAAGATCAAAAAGATCAACAAATGAAAGATAATAAAAAACTAATTGAAACTTTAGCAAATAGAAATCAAAGGATTAAAGAGCTTGACGTTGAAATAATTCAACGTGATAATGAAATCAAAACATTAAAAGATACTTCAGTTCATAGAAATGAAGTAAATGTTCTTGAAGGAAAACTAAAGAAAAAGGCTCAGGAAATTAAAGAACTTGAAACTAAAATTAATCAAACTAAAATTAATCATTTATATCATCTTGAAAATCAGATAAATCAATTGAAGCAAGAAAATGAAAAACTAAAAGAAGATAATCCTCAAAGTAGATTTGATATGATAAGGGTTTTATCAGATGATATTCAAAAAGTAATGAAAGAAAATGAATCACTCAAAGAAAAATTAGAATTTCTCAATAAAGTGAAAGAAGATTATTTTACAACTATTAAGGATAGAAATAATGATATAGAAATTTTAAAAGAAGAGCATGGGGAACTCATAGAAAAATTAGATGATATTCAAAAAGTAATGAAAGAAAATGAAGAGTTAAGCAAAGCTAACCAAGAGTTGAAAAAGGAAAGGGATGATTACAAAGGTTTATCTGAAGAGTGGCGCGAACAGAGTAATGAAATATGTAATCTAATGGGTAAAGATACTGATGGCTGGAGTAATATCGCAGGTGATACCCTCATCGATGTAAAAGATCTATTATATGAAAGGGATACTCTTAAAACTAAATTAGATGAATACAGAAAGATATCTACTCAACTTTTTGATCTCGAATAATATTCTGCTGTTCATTAATAAATTTTAATTCATCTTTTATCTGTTTTACAACAGAAGGATGAATAGTTTTCTTGAAACCATTATTTTCAATTTTCTTTAACTTCGCATTCAAAGTAGATTTTCTCAAAGCTAATTTACCTAGTGGTGAATTATGATATCTTCTTATATTATCATTTCTCATTTTTATTTTTTCTGAACTGCTTAAATAACATCTTCTTAAATTAATTTTATTATGATATAATTGTGAATGCTCATCTTCTAATTTTCGAAGTTTCCAGTTTTCATCCCTGCCACATAATTCAATCGTATCTAAAATTTCCATTTTAGGATCGCCATTATCAAATAATCCTTGATAATCTTTCCAGCCGTTTCTATGATACTGCCTGTGATGAGCCATCCTTACTGATGCATATTTACAATATGTTGATCCTATGTAAATTTTATCGCAATGAGGAGCACTTAATTTATAAACTTTACCGAGTAGCATTATTTATATGAACTAAATATATTTTTATTTTGAAGAAAAAACGCAGATTATTTTATTCTGAAGTTCGAGCAGCCCAAAACCAAGATTTATCTGCTTCACGTTCTAATCTTTCACGCTCCTCTTTTTCTAAACTTTCCCTGGCGTTCCATTTACATTTAAGTTCTCTAATTTCTTGTTTTTGTGTTTTAACTATTTCAGTTAAATCAGATATCTGTAAATTTAAATCTTCAATCATTTCACGTATCGCATCAATAGGTTTCTGTTGAGTTTGAACACGCTTTTTTTTCGATGACATATTTATAATATCATCAAATATTTTTTTGTGAAATAAATCTATTAAATTTAGATTTATATCTTCGAACCACCGCTTCAACGAATTTTTCGCTGAATTGTATTTCATAGCGAGGCTGTCCCCCCACATTAAGCAGGGGAAACGACTTAATCCAGTTCCTATATTTTTCAGGGTAGATGTCATACATCCAGTTATCGCATCCCCAATTTGGTATTTCATGCGGATATATAAAATCAAATATATTAATATGAGTTTTATGAATTAAAAATTGTGTAGGTATTTGATCATTATTACTCCATCCAGCTGAAAAACCTATATTATCATTTTTCTTTAATTTATTGATCATACATCCGAGCCATCCATTATCATTTGGTAATTTTATATCATCTCCCAGTACCTTAATATAATCATAATCTTGTTTTATCGCTTCATCGCCTAATCTATTCCAAATACTTGTGACCTTTCCTTTAAGATTTACTATGGGAAACCATTCAATTTTAAATTTATCAAATCTCGCTTTAAATTTTAATCTTTCTTCAGCATTTGAATATATTCTATCATCATCATCATAACCGATAAATAATTTAATATCGTGTGGAGGAGTATATCTATCTAAACTCATACATAGAATATTCCATAGATATGTATCCTCAGCTGAAGACCAATCATCTCTACCATTTGTAGTTGAAGGAATCACAAAGGCTACTTTCATAATATATTCATTAGATATTTTTATTTTTGAATAAATGTAAAAGGTTGATAATTAGGTGAATTAGGATCACACAGGGAAAGCGACCAAAGTTTCATTTCTTGCTTCTCGCTCTCTAAGTTCTGCGAAACTTCTTTGTTGCGATTTCCATAAGCAATAAAAGCAAATAAGCCATATGAAAGGGATGGTATAACCAACGGGGCAATCAATACTTTGTTGGCTGTCGTCCAAATGGGGATCCACGTCATTATTATTTATCATTATTTTTTTATTTTATTTAAATATTAAAATGAAAATTGTTATTCCTTCTTATGAAAGATATGAAACCATTCAGCAAAAATCTATCAACCTTTTACTGAATGCTGGATATAAACCAAATGATATTTATGTTTTTGTAGCAAATGAAGATCAATATAATAAATATAAAGAAAAGATAGATAATGATATTTCTATCATTATCGCTATAAAAGGCCTCAAAGAAGTTCGAGAATTTATCTTTAATTATTTCGATGAAGGTGAAAAATTACTCTGTTTAGATGATGATATTGAAGCAGTCAGGGAACTATACAAGAATGAAGATAATAAAAGTAGGCTGAGACCTGTTGAAAATTTAAAAGAGATTGTAGATAAGGGATTTGAATTATGTGAAAAGCATTCACTAAAACTTTGGGGATTGTATCCGACACCTAATAATGCTTTTTTCATGGAGAACCAAAAGGAGATTACATATGATTATAAATTTATTATCGGTAATTTCTTTGGCTGTATCAATTGCAGAGATATGAATAAATTAAATGTTCTTGATTTGGATGATTATGAAAGGAGTATTAGATCATATTTATTATATGGGGGTTCAATAAGATTTAATCATATCGCTCCAAAAACTAAATTTAAGAAAAATACAGGCGGGGCTCAGGATGATCAAAGGGAAAATCGATTAGCACAATCAAGGGAGATTTTGATGAATACTTATCCAGATCTACTATTTATGAGACAAAGGAAGAATGATATTAATCCTGTTTTGAAAGATAAAAGATCAAAAATTTCTGTTAAAAAAAACTAATGAAAATCTATTCCCTGTAAAATCAGCAGTTTCATGATAATATTTAGATCCATCGAATTCATATAATTTATCTTTAATATCGACAGCTGTAGGTTCTTTATCTTCACCATCAAAATAAATTAATAGTTCTCCACCTTCATAATCGCCTAAACCGATTATCGTAGATATCCCTGTATTTTTTCCATCAATATGTTTTTTACATTTGTGATTTTTATTAAACTGAACACTAGTATATTTTAAATTTTTACCTAATTCTTGTGTGAGTTCCCATATCCTATCATATTTTTTTTCTTTATGTCTTCTTGAAAGTCTTATACCTGCTCCTGTCTCTTTTACATCTGAATGAGCCCAAGAATATACATCACCCAGAACAAAGGCTTCATAACATTTTTGACCTTCTTGAAGAACATTTTTCCTTTCATAGTTTCGAGGCCATTTGAGATTCATTAACTCTTGCGTGATTTCTTCCATATTTTTTTTATGTGTATATTAAAAAATGATACATAAAAGTTTTACTAAAAAAGATATTATCGATATTATTCAGGCATATGATATCCCTATTGATGATCCTAAACAATATAGTAAAAATGAATTATCTATAACTCTTACAGAGATTTTAGTGAATGAAGATTACCAGATAAATTTTTCACCTGATTATCCTGAATTTTTCAAAAATGAAGATTTGATAAATTATTTATCAGTACCAAAATCGAATGAAGAATTAAATTACAAAGAAAAATCTGAAATGATACAAAAAGCGAAAAAATTAATCAACTATGCTCGGAATGGATATATGTTATCATTTACAGATTATTTATCACACGATTTAATTTATCAAGATGGAATAATCGTCGCTAATCATTGCGATATACCGACATGTCGCAGGGCTATTGATGAATTAAATAAAGATCCTAAAATTAGAAACAAAATTGAAAAACAGATTTCACCAAAAGTAATGAAATCTTTACAGCAAAAAAAAATTAATAAAGATGAACTTAATCCTAAATTTAAATTTAGAAGGGGAATATATGAAATTAGTTTTGATTGATTTTTTCAATATCAGCATCCCAAGGACCCTTACACCTCCGCCAGAAATGAAGATTAATCTCTGATTGTAGATGTTCTAAACCTTCTACCTTTTCATCAAGTGCTTTGTGCCAATCATCAAGTTCTTCTTTGAGTTTTTCATTTTCACCCATTAGTTCTATCGTCTTTTGTTTGAAGTGATCCATCTCTTGAAACGTATCATCTACTATACACTTAAGATGTCCAGTTTTTTCTGTGAGAACTTCATTTTCATATTTGAATTTTTCTTTTTCGATAGTTTCATTCACAATCAGAACCTTTTGTTTCTTGTTTTCTTCTTTGAGAGTTTCATTTTCTTCTTTGACTTCTTCAATAACAGATTTCATACCTTCAACGACCTCTTCAACAGCATCCGTGCAACACTTCTCAACTACTTCATCCATCATATGATCAACCTTCTTAGCCTGAAGGTCAAGGAACATCTCGATGAGTGCATCCTTCTTGATCTTTTTGAGAGCGGTTTTTGTGTATAGAGACATTTTTCAGAGTTTAGAGTTATTGCCACCACTATCTAAATGCAAAATCAAATTTTTAGACGTTTTTTTACCATCCAGAACATCATATAGTTCCTTTCTCTCAAGTTTTTCCTTTTCATCCTTCAGTTCATTATATCTACGAGTTTTTTCAGCACACATAAGAGAATAAGCTTCCTTATGTTTTTCAATCTTATCGTTCAATACTTTAATTTCTTCTTTCATTTTATCATATTCAAAAAATGCGATATTTAATTCTTCTTTAAGACCTTGATTTTCTTCTTGAAGCATTACATTCTGATTTTTCAAAATTTCATATTCATCTATGACATCTTTGAATATTTTACTCATTTCAGTAAATTTTGTTCTGATTTTATTATCGTTCATATTACAATTACATATGAAAATAATTTTAAATAATTAACGAAGTATGCTTTGCTTAACGCGAATATCCTTTGATTTTTAATTTTTTCACCTTTTCAGCGAGATCTTTATCTGCTTTTCCCCATGTCCCTGGCTGTTTCATTACGAATGAATATACACGACCCATTCCCCACTGCTCCTTAGATTTTACAGAAGGTCGCACAGATGATGGATTTGTTTTATAAGCTCCTATGCCACGCTTATATACTTCAGTCAAAATACGTGTAGGGATACCTGTTAATTTACTGATATCTGATCGACTATGTGAAGTTCCTTTAGGTTTTTTATATTTTTTGTTAAATTTATCTCTATTTGTAGTGACCATTTTTATGATATCTAATATTTTGATTTTTTATCAGTATTTTTAGATTTTCCCTTAGCCTTATTTTTCATATAACTTTCAGATGATTTTTTAGCGGCTTCCCTCGTTGCGAATGATTTTTTCATAACCTTCCCAGTACTTTGATTTCTCAATTTGTATCGTTCACCTTGTTTTATAATCGTGTAAGGCATTTTAAAATATTAGATAAATAAATCTTAAATGAGTAAACCTCAAAAAGTAGTCATTAAAAAATCGAATAAGGAAGGTAAAAAATTAATGGCAGTATTTACATTAGAGAACGGAAGAACTCGGACAACGCATTTTGGGGCAGCCGGGATGACCGATTATACGCTGAGTAAAGACGATGAAAGAAAAAAGAGATACTTAGCAAGACACAGAAAGAATGAAAACTGGAATAATCCTCTATCGGCTGGGGCTCTGTCTCGATGGGTGCTATGGAATTTACCAACAAGGGAGGCATCTATAAAGGATTACAAGAAAAGATTTAATCTGAAATAAACTTACTTTTTCCATTCATAAAATTGATTACAATATTTATTACGAGATCCTCGCCTGATATTAGATTCACATTTTCTTTCAATCACAGGAGCAGGATAATATACATATTGAGAAATCATAGCATCCCTGAGCATAGTATCTACAGCACGAGGTCTGCGACCTTCCATTTTTTCACATGCCTGAAGCATTTTCAGAGCGACCCTCGGATTAGGTATATATATGGCGAGACAGCAGAGCATCCTATATTCATTATGTTTAATTTTATTAATACCATCTTCAAATTCTACTTTCATC
>Ga0070752_1000888_pt1 | contig 22456 bp, 17 predicted proteins | sample VirMetDEL_Aug_30_FD_77440 | JGI IMG/M metagenome (GOLD analysis project Ga0070752, IMG submission 77440) | Aqueous microbial communities from the Delaware River and Bay under freshwater to marine salinity gradient to study organic matter... | ecosystem: Environmental > Aquatic > Marine > Coastal...
ACAGGCGGCCTGAGACACCAGGGTCGCCACCAGAGACGTTTTCCAGAAAACCCCCGGTCGGCAACCCGACCGGGGGTTTTGTTTTTTCCGGCCGAAAACGGCCACAGACCGAGGATTCACAGATGAACCGTTATTACCGCAACTACCGCTATGACTGGCGATTTAGCAGCGTCACCACCGCCCTGACACCTTTGCAACGAACACTCAGTTAGCGCCGCGCGGCGCAGACCGCGCCGGCCAAGGAACCGCCAGATCATGAACAGCTCCGCTCAACTCGCATCCACCGTCACCTCCATCGCCCGCCGCAGTGCTCAACCGCTGCCCAGCCCCGCCGTACTGCGCCAGCGCCTGCCACTGTCTGCTGCACTTGCCGAACGTATCGCCGCCGACCGCGACGCCATTCGCGCCGTGCTCGATGGCCGTGACCCGCGCCTGCTGGTGGTGGTCGGCCCCTGTTCCCTGCACGACCGCACCTCGGCCCTCGAATACGCCGAGCGCCTGGCCGAGCTGGCGCCGCAGGTCGATGACCAACTGCTGCTGGTGATGCGCGCCTACGTGGAAAAACCGCGCACGACGGTGGGCTGGAAAGGGCTGTTGTACGACCCGCATATCGATGGCAGTGGTGACATGGCCGAAGGCCTGCGCCAGTCGCGGCAACTGATGCTGGACATCCTCGAACGTGGCCTGCCGCTGGCCACCGAGCTGCTGCAACCGATGGCCGCCGGTTACTTCGATGATCTGCTCGGCTGGGCGGCGATTGGCGCACGCACCAGCGAGTCGCAGGTGCACCGCGAGATGGTCAGCGGCCTGGATCTGCCGGTGGGCTTCAAGAACGGCACCGACGGCAGTGTCGGCATCGCCTGCGATGCCATGCGTTCGGCGGCGCACCCGCATCGGCACTTCGGCATCGACGATCTTGGCCACCCGGCGCTGCTGCACACCGCTGGCAACCCGGACACCCATCTGGTGCTGCGCGGTGGTCATGGCGCGCCGAACCATGATGCGGCCAGTGTTGCCGCCGCACGTGAGGCGTTGCAGCGTCAGGGCATCGAGCCGCGCATTCTGGTCGACTGCAGCCACGCCAACAGCGGCAAGGATCCGCTGCGTCAGCCGGCCGTACTGGACAGCGTGATCGAGCAGCGTCTGGCCGGTGATGCCAGCCTGCGTGGGGTGATGCTGGAGAGTCATCTGTTCGACGGTTGCCAGGCGCTTTCCGGCGAGCTGCGTTACGGCGTGTCGATCACCGACGGCTGCCTGGGCTGGAGTGGTACCGAGCTGGCGCTGCGTCAGGCGGCTGAGCGTTTGCGCGCTTGAGTCTTGCGAGAGGTGGGCATCTGCGTGCAGGCTTCGTCGTCCGTTTCATGAAGGATTCGATTCATGCGTGATTACAAGTGGCTGCACGAGTTCTGCCTTAATCGCTTCGGCTCGGCCAAGGCGCTGGAGGCCATGCTGCCGCAGCCGCGCAGCGATACCGAGCTGCGCGCGTTGAGCGATGACCGCTACCTGTCGTTGATCAGCCTGCGCATCTTCCGTGCAGGCCTCAAGCACAGCCTGGTGGACGCCAAGTGGCCGGCTTTCGAGGAGGTGTTCTTCGGCTTCGACCCGGAAAAGGTGGTGCTGATGGGCGCCGAGCGCCTGGAGAACCTGATGCAGGATGCGCGGCTGATCCGCCATCTGGGCAAGCTCAAGAGCGTGCCGCGCAACGCCCAGTTCATCCTCGATGTGCGCCGCGAGAAGGGAAGCTTTGGCGCGCTGATCGCCGATTGGCCGGTCAGCGACATCGTCGGTCTGTGGAAGTACCTGGCCAAGCACGGTAGCCAGCTTGGCGGCCTGTCAGCGCCGCGCTTTCTGCGCATGGTGGGCAAGGACACCTTCATCCCCACCGATGACATGGTCGCCGCGCTCAAGGCGCAGGACATCATCGACAAGGCGCCGACCAGCTTGAAAGACCTGGCGGCAGTGCAGGCGGCACTCAACCAGTGGCAGGCCGAGAGTGGTCGACCGCTGTGTCAGCTATCGGTGATGCTGGCGCATACGGTCAATCATTGAGCGATTGCTGCAAGGCCTCCAGCCACTCCTTGGGCACATCGCGCTTCATCGCCAGTTGGCATTGCTGGCTGTCAGGGTCGAAAACGATCACCGCCTCGTCCTTGTCCAGGGCGCGGCGCACGCGCTGTACGCGGGTTTCCAGCGGGGTTTCATCGCCGTTGTCGGTACCGTCGCGGGTGACGAAGTCTTCGATCAGGGCTGTGAGAGTGTCGGCTTGCAGCAGGTCAGCGGGGATCAGCACAACGTATGACTCCAGTGTTGGCAGGCGGGTGAAAAACTACCTCGGCTTTGGCCTCCTGCATTCAAGCAGTCGTCGCCTGGGTTTTTCCGCGGCCTGTGGGCGCCCATGATAGAGCCATAGGGCGCCGCGCCGCGCTGCGAGTGCGCTCAGTGCAAGTCGCTGGTGCGTTTGAGGTGGCGTTCCAGTGTGCTGTAGAGCAGCCCGCTATCCAACGGCTTACCGAGAAAGTCATCCATGCCGGCGTCCAGGCCGTGCTGGCGGTGCTCTTCGAGGATATGCGCGGTCAGCGCGATGATGGGCACGGCGGCCAGTTGCTGGCTGCGTTCCAGGCGGCGGATCTGCCGCGTGGCTTCGAAACCGTCCATCACCGGCATCTCGCAATCCATCAGGATCAAATGCACTGCAGCCGGGTCGCGGCCGTATTCCTGCACGGCCGCCTGACCGTCGGTTACCAGGCGCACGCTGTAGCCACGTTTCTTCAAGAAGCCCTGAACCACCAGTTGGTTCACCGGGTTGTCCTCCGCCACCAGGATGCAGGGGGCGCTGCTGTTGTCGTTGCGTATTTCTCTGACCAACTGATGTACCTGTGCTCTGGGTTCTTCGTACAGCTCGCTCAAGGCCTGCCGCAGTGCGTTGATCGCGACTGGCTGGGCCAGGTGTTGCAAACGCAGGCCGTGGCGCGCTGGCAGATGTTGGCAGGCCTCGGGTGGACAGACCAGTAGCACGCGTTGTTGCGGTTGCAGCTGGGGCCTGAGTGAATCGAGCCAGTGACTGACGCCGCCAGGCCAGGGCGCCATCAGCACCAGCAGCGGCGGTGCGGTGAAGTCCTCCAGATAATCCAGCAGTCGCTCCGGCGTCTGACAGCGCTCGGTGCGCATGCCCCAGCGCCCAAGCAAGCGGCTCAAGGCATCCAGCCCCAGGCCGTCGAGAGAGGCGAGCAGGGCGGTACGTCCGGCCAACAGGCCGCCCAGCTCGTCGGGCGTATCCTGCTCGGCCAGCAGCGCTATGTCGAAGGCGAAGCGAGTGCCCTGGCCCAGGGTGCTCTGCACCTCGATTCTACCGCCCATCATCTCCACCAGTTCCTTGCTGATGGCCAGGCCCAGGCCGCTGCCGCCGTAACGACGGGTCGTGCTGGAGTCACCTTGCGCGAAGGATTCGAACAGTTGCGCCAGGGCCTGCTCGCTGATGCCGATGCCACTGTCGCTGACGGCGAACACCAGATGCGGATTGCCAAGGCTGTCGCTACGACGGCTGACGCTGACTGCCACATGACCTTCTGCGGTGAATTTCAGGGCGTTGCTGAGCAGGTTCATCAGGATCTGCTTGAGCCGTGTCGGGTCGCCCTGAATGCGCCGCGGCACCCCGTTCTCCAGGCTGACGTAGAGGCGCAGGCGCTTATCCAGCGCCTGGCCGGTGAACAGGCTGAGCGTCTCGGAAATCATGTCTTCCAGGTCGAACTCGATCTGTTCCAGGCTGAGCTTGCCGGACTCGATGCGAGCGTAGTCGAGGATGTCGTTGATCACGGCCATCAGCGAACTGCCGGAGCTGGAGATGGTGTCGACATAGAAACGCTGGCTGCGATCCAGGCGGGTTTCGCGCAACAGCTGCAGCATGCCCAGCACGCCGTTGAGCGGCGTACGGATCTCGTGGCTCATCTTGGCCAGGAAACGGCTCTTGGCCTGGCTTTCGAACGCCGCCTGCTCGGCGGCGCGGCGCGACTTGAAGCCTTCTTCCTTGAGCAGGTTGATGCGGTCGGCCAGGCCGATTGACAGGGTGATCAGCTCGATGGTGACGCCGATCTTCACCACCGTGGCACCGAATACGCCGAACACCTCCAGGCCCAGCGAACCGGTGGTGGCCTGGATGAAAGCGAACAACAGAATGGCCCAGGCCAGGGTGTAGTAGGAGCCGTAGCGCACGCCCCGGCGCCAGATGTAGATACCTGTGAGCAGCAGAATCAGCGACACCGCGGAGACGGTGACGCTGGCCAGGATGTTCCAGGCGGTGAAGCCGATCAGCGGCACCGACAGCAGGCAGCCGACGCAGATCAGCATCAGCAGGCGCAGGCCGGTGTCCAGACGCGGGAAATACTGGCGTGCGTGCAGGAAATGGCGGCTGAACTGGATGGCCGTGAGGCAGTGCACATACATCAGGATGTAGATGCTGACCGACTGCAAGGCCACGTGCTCGGGCAGCAGTTTGAATAGCATGCCGTCGAAGCAGGCTGCCAGCAGGCCGACGTTGAGGTTGTAGGCCAGGTACCAGAGGTAGGCCGATTCACGTAGCGACAGATAGAGGAACAGGTTGTAGCAGAACATGGCGAACAGCACGCCATAGAACGCACCGTTGAAGCCCATCAGGTTTTCCTGCGCAGCCGCGCTGGCGCCGTAGGTGGCGAAGAACAGCGGCACGAACACCGTACTGGTGGTTTCCACGCGGACCAGCAGGGTGCTGGCGCCGGGCTCCAGCTGCATGGGAAACCAGAAATTACGCACCTGTACCGGCCGTTGGGAGAAGGCGAAGCTGTCGCCGCTTTCCTGTCCCAGACGTTTGCCCTGAGGGGTGATCAGATGAACCTGCAGATGATCGAGCAGCGGATAGTTGACTTCGAGATAGCCGCCCAGTGGATGGTTGAGGCCGTTGACCAGGCGAACCTTGAACCACCACACCGATGCGTTCTTGCCGAGGTTGGCATGTTCGCCGCTCAGCCCCTTGAAGGCGGCATCATCCAGCGCCTGCACCTGCTCGACGCTGAGGGTGCCGTTCACGTCCTCGTAATAACCGGTGTAGGGGCCCAGGGACAGGCGCAGGTCGTCGCTATTGAGCGGCGCAGGGGTAAGGGCCCAGCTTGGGCTGGCGAGCCAGAACAGCAACACGGCCAGAAAGACGCGAGGCATCCGTGAACCTCAGAAGGCCATGGGAAATGGCCGGAGTGTCATGTTCAACGTCGCTTGGCGACGGCCTGAAGGTTGGCCACTGACTGCAGGCCAGAAAAAGGGGAGCTGGTGCTCCCCTGTCGTCCTTTCGTGTCACTTTGCCCTTATGCGCGGAGGCCTTCAAGTGTCCCGATCATGTTGGCCTACCAGGCTGTCCACGGGTGGGACACGGGTATCGCTTTCCATCTGTGCGTCGTGCTCCAGCTGATGGCTGAAGCGCTCCAGCGAGCCCTGGGCCGGTTGCGCATCGCTGGCGAATACCGGTGGGCTCATCATGTACGCCGTAAGCAGACGGCTAAGGGCGTTGAGGCTGTCGATATGGGTGCGCTCATAGCCATGGGTCGCATCGCAACCGAAGGCCAGCAGCGCAGTTCGAATGTCATGACCGGCAGTGACCGCCGATTGTGCGTCGCTGTGGTAATAGCGGAACAGATCACGGCGTGCTGGCACTTCCTGTTCGGCCGCCAGGCGCAGTAGCTGGCGTGACAGGTGGTAGTCGTAGGGGCCGCCGGAGTCCTGCATGGCGACGCTGACGGCATGCTCGCTGGATTGCTGGCCAGGCGCGACCGGGGCGATGTCGATGCCGACGAACTCACTGACATCCCAGGGCAGGGCAGCGGCGGCGCCGGAGCCGACCTCCTCGGTGATGGTGAACAGCGGGTGGCAGTCGATCATCGGTTGCAGGCCGTGATCGCGAATCGCCTTGAGTGACGCCAGCAGGGCCGCGACGCCAGCCTTGTCGTCCAGGTGGCGGGCACTGACATGACCGCTTTCGGAGAACTCCGGCAGCGGGTCGAAGGCGACGAAATCGCCGACGCAAACGCCCAGCGAGTCGCAATCGGCGCGGGTGGCGCAGTAGGCGTCCAGGCGCAGTTCGACGTGATCCCAGCTCACCGGCATGGTGTCGACGGCGGTGTTGAAGGCATGCCCGGAGGCCATCAGCGGCAGCACGCTGCCACGGATCACGCCGTTGTCGGTGAACAGGCTGACGCGGCTGCCTTCGGCGAAGCGACTCGACCAGCAGCCCACCGGGGCCAGGCCCAGGCGGCCGTTGTCCTTGATCTCGCGGACGATGGCGCCAATGGTGTCCAGGTGTACGGAAACGGCACGGTCGAAGCGCTCGTATTCGCTCTGGCGCCCGCGCAGGGTGGCGCGGATGGTGCCGCGCCGGGTCAGCTCGAAGGGAATTTCCAGCTCCTCCAGACGCTCGGCGACATAGCGCACGATGGTGTCGGTGAAACCGGTAGGGCTGGGTATGGCGAGCATTTCCAGCAGGACTTTCTGCAGGTAGTCGAGATCGGGTGCGGGAAGTGGCTGCATGGTGTCTCCTTGTCTATCGGGTGTAGCGCCCGGATCGGCACCTGCCGTCAGGTTCTCGGCAGGTGCGGACGCAGGTGCTGCTGCAGTCAGCCGTTGGCCTGACTCAGCGGGAACAGCAGGTCGACGAAGCGCTCGGCGGTCGGCTGCGGCTCATGGTTGGCCAGGCCGGCACGTTCGTTGGCCTCGATGAACACGTACTCGGGCTGGTCGGCGGCCGGTACCAGCAGGTCGAGGCCGACCACCGGAATGTCCAGCGCGCGTGCGGCCTTGATGGCTGCGTCGCGCAACGTCGGGTGCAGGATCGCGGTAACGTCTTCCAGGGTGCCGCCGGTGTGCAGGTTGGCGGTCTTGCGCACCGCCAGGCGCTCGCCAGCCGGCAGCACGCTGTCGTAGTCGAGGCCGGCGCCGTGCAAGGTGCGCAGGGTTTCGGCGTCCTTGGGAATGCGGCTCTCGCCACCGGTGGCGGCCTGGCGACGGCGGCTTTGCGCGTCGATCAGTTCGCCGATGCTGTGGCGGCCGTCGCCGATGATCTCGGCGGGGCGGCGGATGGCGGCCGCCACCACTTCAAAACCGATCACCAGTACGCGCAGGTCGTGGCCTTCGTGAAAGCTTTCCAGCAGTACGCGTTGGTCGAACACGCTGGCGCGCTCGATGGCTTGTTGCACCTCGCCGGGGGTGCGCAGGTCCACGGCGACGCCCTGGCCCTGCTCGCCATCGACCGGCTTGACCACCACCGAGCCGTGCTCGGCGAGAAATGCCGCGTTGTCTTCGGCGCTGCCCGCCAGGCGCTGGGCCGGCACGCTGAGTTCGGCGCGTGACAGGGCACGATGGGTCAGGCGCTTGTCCTGGCACAGGGTCATGCTCACCGCGCTGGTCAGGTCGCACAGCGACTCGCGGCAGCGGATGCGGCGACCGCCGTTGCTCAGGGTGAACAGCCCGGCTTCGGCGTCATCGACCTGCACTTCGATGCCTCGGCGCAGTGCTTCGTCGACGATGATGCGTGCGTAGGGGTTGAGTTCGGCCTGTGGCCCGGGGCCGAGGAACAGCGGCTGGTTGATGCCGTTCTTGCGCTTGAGGCTGAAGGTCTGCAGCTCGCGAAAGCCCAGTTTGGCGTAGAGTTTCTTGGCCTGCTTGTTGTCGTGCAGCACCGACAGGTCGAGGTAGCTCAGGCCACGGCTCATGCCGTGTTCGATCAGGTGGCGTACCAGCACTTCACCGACGCCAGGGCGACTGCACTGCGGGTCGACCGCCAGGCACCAGAGGCTGCTGCCGTTTTCCGGGTCGCGGAAGGCGCGCTGATGGTTGAGGCCCATGACGCTGCCGATCACCGCGCCGCTGTCCTCGTCTTCGGCCAGCCAGTAGGTCGGCCCGCCTTCGTTGTAAGGGGTGAGCTTGGCCGGGTCGATCGGCAGCATGTTGCGGGTCTGGTATAGGCAGTTGATCGCCTGCCAATCGGCATCGTTTTGCGCACGGCGAATACGAAAGCCGCGAAAGCTGCGGCGCGCCGGGCGGTAATCGGTGAACCACAGGCGCAGGGTGTCGGAGGGGTCGAGGAACAGCTGCTGCGGCGCGTGGGCCAGCACCTGATGCGGCGCCGCGACGTACAGGGCGATGTCGCGCTCGCCGGGCTGCTCATCGAGCAGGGACTCGGCCAGCGCGGTGGCGTCCGGGTACGTGTGGCCGACCAGCAGTCGACCCCAGCCGCAGTGGATGGCCTGCGGCTGGCTCGGCTCGCTGGTGTGATCTTCGGCCAGGCGTGCCTGCAGGCGCTCGTAGGAGGGCGTCTGGCCGCGGATCAGGCGTTGTTTGAAGGCAGGGGAGCGCATGAGTTGTCCTTGATCGCTACGTCCGGTCTGAGCCGGATCGAGTGTTGAGTCGCGACAACCCCGGATGACATCCGGGCGACGACCGTGCATTGAACGCTCGGGAGCGGCTTGACCACCGAACTTGGTGGCTGAAGCCGCGCCTTTACCGTTACAGACCCTGTTCGCTCAGCCACAGGTTGAGCGCCGCCAGTTGCCACAGCTTGGAGCCGCGCAGCGGGGTGAGCTGGCTCTGCGGGTTGGTCAGCAATTGGTCGAGCATGGTCGGGTTGAACAGGCCGCGATCCTGGCTCGGGTCGAGCAGCAGATCGCGCACCCAGCCGAGGGTGGCGCCTTCCAGGTGCTTGAGGCCCGGTACCGGGAAGTAGCCCTTGGGCCTGTCGATCACCTCGCTGGGGATGACCTTGCGCGCCGCTTCCTTGAGCACGTACTTGCCGCCTTCGGGCAGCTTGAACTGCGCCGGGATGCGCGCCGACAGCTCCGCCACGCGGTAGTCGAGGAACGGCGTGCGCGCCTCCAGGCCCCAGGCCATGGTCATGTTGTCCACCCGTTTGACCGGGTCGTCGACCAGCATCACCGTGCTGTCCAGGCGCAGCGCCTTGTCCACTGCAGCACTGGCGCCGGGCATGGTGAAGTGCTCGCGGACGAACTCACCGGCCATGTCGCCGGTCAGCCAGGCTGGCTGCACGCAGGCCGCGTATTCGTCGTACTCGCGGTCGAAGAAGGCGGCGCGGTAGGCGGCGAAGGCATCCTTGGCGCCGTCGACCTGCGGGTACCAGTGGTAACCGGCGAACAGCTCGTCGGCGCCCTGGCCGCTCTGCACCACCTTGCAATGCTTGGCGACTTCACGCGAGAGCAGGTAGAAAGCGATGCAGTCGTGGCTGACCATCGGCTCGCTCATGGCGCGGAAGGCCTGCGGCAGCTGGTCGATGATTTCGTGCTCGCCGATGCGCAACTGATGGTGGCGGGTGGCGAAGCGCTGGGCGATCAGGTCCGAATACTGGAATTCGTCGCCACGTTCGCCGCCGGCGTCCTGGAAACCGATGGAGAAGGTCAGCAGGTTTTCTACGCCCGCCTCGCGCAGCAGGCCGACCAGCATGCTCGAATCGACACCGCCGGAGAGCAGCACGCCAACATCCACGGCCGCGCGCTGACGAATTTCCACCGCCTCGCGCATGGTTTCCAGCGTGCGGTCACGCCATTCTTCGAAGCCGTAATTCACTTCCTCGCCTTGCGGGCCGAACTGCAGCGTCCACCAGGTCTGTTGCTCGACCTTGCCGTCGGCGTCGACGCGCATCCAGGTGGCCGGCGGCAGCTTCTCCACGCCCGCCAGGATGGTGCGCGGCGCCGGCACCACGGCATGGAAATTCAGGTAGTGGTTGAGCGCGACGGCATCCAGCGTCTTGGCGATGTCGCCACCCTGCAACAGGGCGGGCAACGACGAGGCGAAACGCAGACGCTCGCCAGTACGCGACAGGTAGAGGGGTTTTACGCCGAGACGGTCACGGGCAATGAACAGGCTTTGCTTGTCACGCTCCCAGACGGCGAAGGCGAACATGCCGTTGAGCTTGGGCAGCAGCTTTTCACCCCAGGCGTGATAGCCCTTGAGCAGCACCTCGGTGTCACCGCCGGAGAAGAAGCGATAACCCAGCGCCTCCAGCTCGGCGCGCAGTTCGGGGTAGTTGTAGATGGCGCCGTTGAACACCATCGACAGGCCGAGATCGCTATCGATCATCGGCTGGCCCGAGGCTTCGGCCAGATCCATGATCTTCAGGCGGCGATGGCCCAGGGCGGTGGGGCCCTGGCTATGAAAGCCATGAGCATCGGGGCCGCGAGGGGCTAGGTGGTGGGTGATGCGCTCGACTGCCGCCAGGTCCGCGGGGCGTCGATCAAAACGTAGTTCTCCAGCTATTCCGCACATAATTCCTTACCGGTATTGCCGTTGGGGATGGGGCTCGGCTCAGCCGAACCTTTTACACCAAAACAAGAAAATGCTTTCATGTCAAAGTTTTGGGTAATGTGGGTTGGTGCTTGTGAGTGATAAAAAAGTTCCTGATGAAATAGATTTGTCATCTGTCATGGCCGTTGAAATGCCACTGTTCCAGGCCTTGCGCCGTTTGCAGCAGGCAGGTGAGGTGCATGCCAAGCGCCTGGCCCGTTTTGGCGGGCTCACGCCCGTGCAGTTGATGGTGCTGCAAGTGCTGGCCACCGAAACGCGGATGACCGCCAGCGTGCTCAGCAGCCGTGTCAGCCTTACCGCTGCGACGCTCTCCGGTCTACTCGACCGTCTCGAAGAGCATGGCCTGCTGCAGCGCCAGCGCGATGATCAGGATCGCCGGCGTCAGTGGCTGTTGATCAGCGATGCCGGGCGCGAGCTGATTCAGCAGGCGCCCTCGCTGATGCCGCCGGAATTCAACCAGCGTTTTGCCGCTTTGGCCGATTGGGAGCGCCATAGCCTGACCGCGGCCCTGTTGAGAGCGGCCGAGCTGTGCGGCGAGATGGACTGAGAGTGGCGTGCTTTTTTCAGAAAAAATTCAAGCAGGGTGTTGACTTAGCGTCGCCGCCTGCATAAAGTGCGCGCCTCGCTAAGGCACACGGGTGATTAGCTCAGCCGGGAGAGCATCTGCCTTACAAGCAGAGGGTCGGCGGTTCGATCCCGTCATCACCCACCATAGCCTAGTGAGAAGGACGAAAGTCCACCGACGCGCAGCGGTAGTTCAGTCGGTTAGAATACCGGCCTGTCACGCCGGGGGTCGCGGGTTCGAGTCCCGTCCGCTGCGCCATTATTTCCCAGATCGACGTTTCGTCGGTTTGAGATGGCAGAACCCGCAAGGGCGCCATCAGACGCTACAGAGCTTCAAGAGTTTTATGGACGAAAGTCCAACCGACACGCAGCGGTAGTTCAGTCGGTTAGAATACCGGCCTGTCACGCCGGGGGTCGCGGGTTCGAGTCCCGTCCGCTGCGCCATATACGAAACCCGTCGATCGCAAGATCGACGGGTTTTTTATTGCCTCCTGTCCGGTCGAGCGCCCCTGCGGCGTTCCGTCATCTTGTCTTCATGCAGGCAAAGTAGCTTGCTAATGAGCAGATAAATGATCCAGGAGAACGCAGATGGATGACTACCAGGAAGAATTGCTCGAGCGCGATACCTTCGATCAGGACGTGACCGAATCGGATGACGCCACCGAGCTCTGAGCGTCGCCAGTGGCCCTGCGCTGAGCGCGGCGATAGTCACCGGGCGTTTGCCCGAGCCAGCGCTTGAACGCGCGCTGGAAGGCCTCGGCCGAGGCAAAACCGAGCAGATAGGCGATCTCGCCGAAGGCCAGCTCGGTATCACGAATATAGGCCGTAGCCAGGTCACGACGGGTATCGTTGAGGATGGTACGAAACTGCGTGCCTTCTTCGGCGAGCTTGCGCCGCAGCGTCCAGCTCGGCACGTGCAGACGCCGGGCCACTTCCTCCAGATCCGGTTCGTGGCCGTGCAGCAGCGGTCCGAGTAGCTGGATGACCCGTTCGCGCAGGCTGCGGGTGCGAGTCAATTGCTCCAGCTCACGCTCGCACAGCTCCAGCAGGTGGCGCCAGGTCCCGGGGCAGTGGTGCGGATTGCGCAGGGCCAGGGTTTCGTTGTTCAGGCGCAAGCGATTGGCGCTGGCGGCGAACTCCACCGGGCAGCCAAAAAGGGCTTCGTAGCGCTCGCCGTATTGTGGTGCCGGAAATTCGATCTCGACCCTCTCCAGGTTGATGGCGTGGCCGACCACATGGGCCAGATTGACCTGCCAGCCAGCCAGCACTGAATCCACCACGAAGCGGTTGTAGGCGTTGTACGGGCTGATGGAATAGAAATGCAGCCAGGCGCCGCGCGGGTCTTCATCGAAGCTCGAGCGGCCGCGGTAGTTGGCGGCGTAGAGCGGCTCGAAGCGCGTCAGCGTGCGCGCCGCTTCACGCAGGTCGGGCGCTTGCACGGCGCAGACGCCGGCCAGGCCGATCTGGTTTGGGTGGCTGTGACAACCCATGTCCAGGCCCAGCGCAGGTTCGCCGCACAGCGCGATGGCGCTGTGGCCGAGGCGCATGAAGCGCGGGATCGACAGGCGTGCGCGCGCTTCGCTCAGGCGCGTGGTATCGAGGCCGAACTGCTGTAGCAAGGGCCGTGGATCATGGCCATGTGCGCTCAGCGCGGCTGCCAGCGCCTGGGTGAAACCGACGGAGAGATCGCCCAGGCGAACGCGTGAGGCTTTCATAACCACAGATTGATCAGTTGCGCGCCACGGCTGCTGTCGCCCAGGCTGACCTGCCCGGCCGAGAAGGCCAGCGCTGGCGCCTGGCCGCTGCGTTCCCACAGGCGCCCGCGCGCGTGGACTTGCAGCGCTGCGCGGATGCCCTGGGCTTGCAGGTGCGCAGCGAACTCGGAGGCGTCTGGCTTGTTGTCAATATCGCTGGGCATGACCAGCAGCTCGATGGACTGCTGGTCGTGAGCGGCTATGTGTCGGGTATCGCCGCCGAGCACTATGCCCAGGCGGCCTGCCGGTGTGTCGACGGCCTGCGGTGTATCTGTTGCCAGGCTGCTGGCCGTGGCGGCGCTGAAGGCCTGGCGCTGTGGTTGCCCCAGTGGTTTGCCGGAGCGGTCGAAGACCAGGCTGGCGTTGTACAGCGGGCCGCTGGCGACCTGCAGCTGGCCATGCTCCAGGCGTGGTTCAGGCAAGACGATGGAGCCGGCCACCAGGGTCACGGCATAGTCACGTGCCAGGCCGCCGAACAGCTGCTGGTAGTCATGTGCCATACGCTTAGCCTTGGTGCGCAGCAGGGCGTCCTGCAGATGAGCGTCGCCTTCGGCCGTGAGCAGCGCCGGGAGAAAATCCAATGGGTTGCTCGCCGCTGACCATTGCAGGGCGTGCTGGCGGTCGCGAGCCTGATACAGCTCATCCTTCTCGCCGATGGCGAACAGCCAGGTACCGATATGTTCGGGCAACACCACCACAGTGCGCGGATTGAGCAGGCCCAGATCGCGGGCCCGGTCGAGGTAAGCCGACAGCTTCAGGTGCAGGCGCTCCAGGCTCTGATAGTCGCTGGTGACCAGTTCGGGCTGAATGCCATGCAGGTTGCCGTCCGCGCCGGGGCTACCCTGATTGAGGGCCAGATGGCTGCGCAGGTCCGACAGGTAGGGGACTTGCGGTCGCTGCCCGCACCAGTAGGCATAGGCCGTGAGACTGCCGAGCAGCAGGCAGGCGAGGCAAAGGTTGATCAATCGACGCATGGGTGTCTTTCGCTGGTTGGTCTGTTCAGGGTAGGTCGGACGAAGCCCGAAGCCAAGCAAGGCTGTTATTTTTGATCATTATCTTGTCAGATTTGATCATTGAGCCTGTCGTTTGGCCTCTTTATCGTCTGGCTCCATAACCGACCGCGTGCCCATGAGACCGCGGCGATCCGTGAACTGCACCGCGATGTGGAGAATTCCATGACTGCTCGTTACCCGCACCTGCTGGCCCCGCTCGATCTGGGCTTCACCACGCTGAAGAACCGCACCCTGATGGGCTCGATGCACACGGGGCTGGAAGAAAAACCGGGTGGCTTCGAGCGCATGGCGGCCTATTTCGCCGAGCGTGCCCGGGGCGGCGTTGGCCTGATGGTTACCGGCGGTATCGGTCCGAACGAGGAGGGCGGTGTCTATGCCGGCGCGGCCAGGCTGAGCACGCTGGAAGAGGCCGAGAAGCACAAGGTCGTCACCCAGGCCGTGCACGAGGCCGGTGGCAAGATCTGCATGCAGATTCTGCATGCCGGGCGTTATGCCTACAGCCCCAAGTCCGTGGCGCCGAGCGCCATCCAGGCGCCGATCAACCCGTTCAAGCCGCGTGAGCTGGATGAGGAGGGTATCGAGAAGCAGATCGCCGATTTCGTCAATTGCGCCTCGCTGGCGCAGCAGGCCGGCTACGACGGTGTCGAGGTGATGGGCTCGGAAGGCTACTTCATCAACCAGTTCCTGGTGACCCACACCAACCATCGCAGCGACCGCTGGGGCGGCAGCTTCGAGAATCGCATGCGCCTGCCGGTGGAGATCGTCCGCCGCGTGCGTGAGGCGGTCGGGCCGAATTTCATCATCATCTATCGTCTGTCGATGCTCGATCTGGTCGAGGGCGGCAGCGCCTGGGACGAGATCGTGCTGCTGGCCAAGGCCATCGAGCAGGCCGGGGCGACGATCATCAATACAGGTATCGGCTGGCATGAGGCGCGCATCCCGACCATCGCCACCAAGGTACCGCGCGCGGCCTTCACCAAGGTCACCGCCAAGCTCAAGGGCGAGGTGTCGATCCCGCTGATCACCACCAACCGCATCAACACCCCGGAAGTCGCCGAGCAGGTGCTGGCCGAGGGCGATGCCGACATGGTCTCGATGGCGCGTCCGTTCCTCGCTGACCCGGACTTCGTCAACAAGGCCGCCGAGGGCCGCGCGGACGAAATCAACACCTGCATCGGCTGCAACCAGGCCTGCCTGGATCACACCTTCGGTGGCAAGCTGACCAGCTGCCTGGTCAACCCGCGTGCCTGCCACGAGACGGAGTTGAACTACATCCCCACCACGCAGGTGAAGAAGATCGCCGTGGTCGGTGCCGGCCCGGCTGGCCTGGCTGCCTCCACCGTCGCTGCCGAGCGCGGCCACAGCGTGACGCTGTTCGATTCGGCCAGCGAGATCGGTGGCCAGTTCAACGTGGCCAAGCGCGTGCCGGGCAAGGAAGAGTTCTTCGAGACCCTGCGCTATTTCAAGCGCAAGCTGGAAACCACCGGCGTCGATGTACGCCTGAACACCCGTGTTTCGGTGGACGACCTGGTCAAGGGCGGCTTCGACGAGATCATTCTGGCCACCGGCATCGCCCCGCGTACCCCGGAGATTCCGGGTATCGAGCATGCCAAGGTGATTGGTTATCTGGACGCCATTCTTGAACGCAAGCCGGTCGGTCAGAACGTGGCGGTGATCGGCGCTGGCGGCATCGGTTTCGATGTCTCCGAGTTCATCACTCATCAGGGCACGGCCACCAGCCTCGACCGTGACGAGTTCTGGAAGGAGTGGGGCATCGACCCCGCGCTCGAGGCCCGTGGTGGCGTGGCGGGCATTAAGGCCCATCCGCACCCGGCAGCGCGTCAGGTGTTCCTGCTGCAGCGCAAGAAATCCAAGGTCGGCGATGGCCTGGGCAAGACCACCGGCTGGATTCACCGTGCGGGCCTGAAGAACAAGAACGTGCAGATGCTCAACAGCGTCGAGTACCTGCAGATTGACGATGCGGGTCTGCATATTCGCATCGCCGGTGGCGAGGAGCAGGTGCTGCCGGTTGATACCGTGATTGTCTGCGCCGGCCAGGATCCGCTGCGTGAGTTGCAGGACGGTCTGGAAAGCGCAGGCCAGCGCGTGCATCTGGTCGGCGGCGCGGATGTCGCCGCCGAGCTGGATGCCAAGCGGGCCATCAACCAGGGCTCGCGCCTGGCGGCCGAACTCTGATCGGAACAGCGCCCCGCCCAGTGCGGGGCGTTGGCTATCTGGCCTGAAAATAACAAGGAGAAGCCGATGTCACTCGACGCCCAGCTCAACCCTGCAGCCGCAGCCACTCTGGCGCGCTGGCACCAGTTCGTCGCCGCCAAGGACCTGAGCGCCTTGCCCGAGCTGCTGCATCCGCAGGCGCTGTTCCGTTCTCCCATGGCACATACGCCTTATCCGGGTGCGCAGGTGGTCAACCTGATCCTCAATACTGTGCTCAAGGTGTTCGAAGACTTCGCCTATCACCGCGAACTGGCCAGCACCGACGGTCTCAATGTAGTGCTGGAGTTCTCCGCGCGGGTCGGCGGGCGCGAATTGAAGGGCATCGACATGATCCGCTTCGACGAGTCGGGGCGCATCGTCGAGTTCGAGGTGATGGTGCGCCCGATGAGCGGCTTGCAGGCGCTTGGCGCCGAGATGGCGCAGCGCCTGGCGCCCTTTCTCGCCGCCGCCAAGGGCTGAGTCAGGCGTTACTTGAGAACGCCCGCTTCTCGGTAGAAGCGCTCCGCGCCAGGGTGCAGCGGAATTGGCAGGCCGCTGGTCGCCCGTTCCAGTCGGATGGCCTTGGCGGCCGGGTGTGCTTCGGCCAGGCGATCGAGGTTTTCGAAGAGCAGTTTGGTCATCTGGTAGGCGATATCGTCGGAGACGCTGGTCTGGCTGACCAGAACGTTGGTGATGGTCGCCGTGGTCACGTCACTGGTCTGGCCTTTGTAGGTGCCGGCCGGGATGGTGCCTGACTGATAGGCGCTGCCGCCGATGCGCGACACCACTTGCTCTGGAATGGCGACGAAGTTGACCGGTACGCGTTCGGCCAGCTCACGAATCGCTGCCATGCCCAGACCGGCCGATTGCAGGGTGGCGTCCAGCTGGCCCTTTTCGATCAAGCTTACCGATTCGGCGTAGGGCTTGAATTCGACATGCCCCATGTCGCTGTAGCTCAGGCCGGCAGCCTTGAAGATCGCCCTGGCGTTGAGCTCGGTGCCCGAGCGTGGCGCCCCGACAGAAATGCGCTTGCCGCGTAAATCTTCCAGGCTGTTGATTCCCGATGCCTGGCTGGCAACGGTCTGGATGTAGTTGGGATAAATCCCGGCGATGGCCCGCAATCGGTCACGAGGGGCTCTGAAACCGGCCTCTTCGTCGCCTTTCCAGGCATCGGCTACCGAGTCACCCAGCGCGAAAGCCAACTGGCCGCGGGCGATCTGCAGCAGGTTGAGGTTCTCCACCGACGCCTTGGTGGCGCGCACGCTGGTGCTGGAGCCCGCGATGTTCTCGCTGTATAGCTCGGACAGGCTCATGCCCAGCGGGTAATAGACGCCACTGGTGCCGCCCGTGAGGATGTTGATCGAGGTTGGATTGGCGTGAGCGTTGGGGCTGGTGGCCAGGATTGCGGCAGCAGCGAGCAGGCCAAGAGACTTGGCTAAGCGCATGGGAATTCTCCATTGTTGTTATTTTGTTTGGCTAGGCGGTGTCAGCGTTGCGTTGATGGTCTTCTTCGGCGGGCCGAGGTGAGAGGCGGGATGGGCAAACGATGGCAGAACATGGCTGACCTCTTGTCTTTTTTATCAGTCCGGCCCGCGCGACGGCTGTGCGAGCTCATTCGGCCCGAGCAGATGACGTGCCAGGTTGTCAGACCACTGCTCTAGAGCCTGGCGACTGATCGCTCGCAGCTTCGCATCGGCGGAAAGCTGCTTGTCTGTCTGGGGCAAATGGCAAGAATCCGCCGATTGGCTGGCTGCATGGGGGCTGAATCGGTCGAGAGATTTTCGGCCGTCGGCGCCTGGCAAAGGGGGCGATGCTGCGCTCTCGTCACATTTTGCTACTAGCGGTGATCTTTCCGGCCCGGCTCGCGGACTGACTGCCAACCCAATCACATTGCTCTGGTTCGGTTTTCCCCTAGACTTGCCAGACGTGTCAGGGACGATATTTCGTGTCAGCGCATTCACTGCTCCGGCACGCGACTACGTGCGCGCGTACTCCCCGGTTGGTCCAGAGGGTCCTAAATGAGCATGCAGAACAAGCCGCAGATGGTGGAAGCCGTGATGTTCTTCAGTGAACGCGGTATCTGCAAACAGATGATGTTCCCCGAGTTCGAGGCGTTGCTCGACGGTGTGGTGAACATGCCTGAGTTTGCGGACGAGCAGATGCGCGCGGTGTTCGTGGTGATCAACCCGCGCCTGCTGGTCAGGGCTGCGGTGTTCTTCTTTCTGGATTTCGACGAGGACGGTCGTCCCGACAAGGGCTGGAACATTCCGCTGCAACACCTGGCCGAACGTGCCGGTCGAGGCCCCGACCTCGGCGCCGGGCCGATTCGCCTGGCCTGTCGTAGCCAGTGCCCGGTGTCCTGGCACCAGATGCATCTGTGGGACCCCAGTCTGGCGCCGGGGCAGAATGATCTGGTGCTGCTGCGTGATGCCGCCAAGCGCAACCAACTCGGCTTGCTGATCGAGGACGACAGTGCCCAGGCGGTGGTCGCCGAGCGTTTGCAGGTGGCTTCGGAAGACAAATGGTATGCGCCAGATCCGGCCAAGGAAGTGGCCGATCAGTTGGCCCAGAAGATGGACCAGGAGCACCGCGCCAAGACCGCGCAACTGATTCAGCAGCAACGCCTGCGCATTACCAGCCTGACCCAGCAGCATGAGCAAGAGCTGGCCAAGCTCAAGTTGGCCAGTGAGGAGCAGAGCAAGAACCTGCAGGCCCAGCTGCATGGGTTGCACCAGGCCCTGCGTCAGCAGGAAGAGCTCAATGCCAATCTCAAGGCGCAACTGAGCGCGCAGGCAGAAAGCTTTCAGAGCAGCCGCGAGGAGATGACGCAGCAGCTGCGTGCGCTCGAGCGCCATGGGCGTACCGAGGGCGATATTCTGCGTGCGCAGTTCGAGGGCGAAATGCGCGCGAAGATCGCGGCCGCGGTAGCGGAGTACAAGGAGCAGATCGATGTACGTGATGTCGAACTGGCCTATCGCAACGAGCTGGATGCTCAGCGGCAGGCGGAAATCGAGCGTCTCAAGCGTGAACGTGACGCCTTCGCCAGTCAGGGCGGTGATCAGGTGCTGGAGCGCCTGGCCAAACTCGGCGTGGTGTTCGTGGTGTACCATCCTGGCGCCGGGCACCTGACCATTCCGCTGCAGGACGTTGCCCGTTACCAGGACAGCCCCATGGCCTACGCCGCTGGCAAGTGCTTCGTTTCCGAAGAGCAATACCGTCACTGGCTGGCGCATTATCAGCAGCCCAGTTGTGATGCCACCCTGCCCAGTGGCGAGCGCTGCGCCATTCCCATCGATCGCGTCGATACGCCCAGTCGCTTCACGCTGGGTGATTCGAATTGCTGTGCGCGGCACAAGACGAGTAGCCGCCTGCGTACTGTCGGCTGACGTTTGGCGGTACGGATTGCGCACTGGCGCCCTCAGGCGCCGCTGCAAACCTTCACGCTTCCCTGGCTCGACGCTGCCGGCGTCGAGCTTGCCTGCCTGCGTCTGGACCTGGTCGATCCGCGGGTTTCCGGCAACAAGTGGTTCAAGCTCGCGCCCTATGTCGAGCAGGCCGTTGCCGCTGGTGCGCAGGGCCTGATCAGTCTGGGTGGTGCACACTCCAATCACCTGCATGCGCTGGCCGCGGCGGGCCAGCGGTTTGGCTTCGCCAGCATCGGCCTGCTGCGGGGGGAGCCGCAACGGACGCCCACCATCGACGACCTGCAGCGCATGGGCATGCAGCTGCACTGGTTGGGTTATGGCGGCTATCGCGCGCGTCATCAGGCGGATTTCTGGACGCCCTGGCTGAACCGGTATCCGGATTTTCAGGTGGTGGGCGAGGGTGGTCTGGGGCTTCAGGGCGCCCGAGGTTGCAGCGCGCTGGTGCAGATGGCCGAGGCGCAGTTGGCCGATATCGGCTGGGCTGATTTCGATGCCTGGTGGTTGGCGGCTGGGACGGGAACCACCATGGCCGGTCTGCTGCTGGGTGAGCCGCGGCGCAAGGTTTTCGCTGCGCAGGCGGTGCCCGGCGATCACGGGGTTGCCAGCCAGGTCGCCGCGCTGCTCGACGAGGCCGGGGTGTCGGGGCGCAGCTACCAACTGATCGAAGCCGCGCGCGGCGGTTTTGCGCGGCTCGATGAGCCGTTACGCCAATTCATCCTGCACACCGAACAGGCCTGCGCTCTGCCGCTGGAGCCTGTGTATACCGGCAAGGCGCTCATGGCGTTGCGCGATTTCTGCGAGCGTGGCCTATTCGCACGCGGCACTCGGCTGATCTTCATTCATACTGGCGGCTTGCAAGGTCGTCGGGTGTTGATGGGCGCCAGTGCCGACTACACTCAGGTCTGACCAGCGGAGCCTGGAAATCCTCATGAGCGAACCCCTTACCCCCGAACAGCTGCGCAGCCTGACCCCGCTCAATGTGCTTTCCGAGCAGCAGTGGCGGGAGTTGCGCAGCCAGTTGGTACCGCAGCCCCTGCTGGCCGGGCAGCTGCTGTTTCGCCAGGGCGACCAGGCTCGGCTGACCTGCTATCTGCTGGCTGGTGAGCTGCAGTTGCAGGATGCCGAGGGGCGTACGCAGACCCTGCAAGCCGGTAGCGAGATCAGCTGCCATCCGTTGTCGCCGAGCTTGCCACGGCTGCATGACGCCCGCGCCTTGACCGATGTCAGTGTGCTGATGATCGACAGCGCTACGCTGGATCGTCTGCTGACCTGGCGCCTGGCGCATCAGGACCTGTTGCTGGCGCTGCAGCAGGCTGGCGCCGATATGGAATGGCTGGAGCGGCTGTTGGAAAACCCGCTGTTTGCCAAGGTGCCGCCCGCCAATGTGCAGAACATGCTGGCGCGCCTGCAGCGGGTCGAGCTTGCTGCAGGCAGCCAGGTTCTCGAGGAGGGCGCCAGCGGTGATTGCTGTTATTTCCTGGAAAGTGGCCGCGCTGAAGTGATTCGCCGTGCCGGCAGCAATCATCAGGTGTTGGCGGAGCTCGAGGTAGGCGCCTGTTTCGGCGAGGAAGCGCTGCTTGCCGATCGGCCGCGCAATGCCACGGTAACCATGGTCGAAGCCGGTAGCGTGCTGCGCCTCGATCGCCAGGATTTCTTCGCCCTGCTCAAGGCGCCAGTGGTGGCCGAAGTGTCGCTGGGCGAGGCCGCCAGGCTGCTTGCGCAAGGCGCGCAGTGGCTGGATGTGCGGTTGCAGGAGGAGTACGAGAAGGCGCACGCCCCTCAGGCGTTGCATATGCCGCTGCAGTTGTTGCGCCTCAAGGCGCGCCTGCTGGAGCGTTCACGCACCTACCTCTGCTACTGCGACAGCGGCAAACGCAGTGGCAGCGCCGTGTTTCTCCTGGCGCAACTGGGTTACAGCGTTTACGCCTTGCGCGGTGGTCTGGATGCCTTGCCGGGCGTGCAGCGTGATGCGCTGCTGTGCGAAAGCGGTGCGGGGTACCTGGCGCGTTCCGGTGGTCGAACCGAGCGCAGTCGTTGAGCGGTTCGACGCCTGCAGCTGGCCGATGGCCTGGGCTATGACTGCACTGGCCAGTGATCGTTGACCAGAAAGACCCGCTCGATTTCCCGCCAGTCCCCGGCATCATCTGCTTCCAGCCTTACCAGCAACTGCGCGTTGGCCTCGGGCCTCAGCGTACTCAGCCATTGCTGGAACTTTGCGGCGGGCCAGATCCCGTCGGCACTTACCCACGCCGGTGCCAGCCAGGCCAGCCTCGGCAGTGGTTGCCAGCGGGTGTGCGTTTGCGTTGCGGCGAAATCAGCCCAGTCGCGCTGGCGTAACCAGCTGCCCCGACAGTGTTCGAGCGTGGCGCCGCGAGGTGGCGGGCAGGCATCGGGCCAGGGGTAGAACAGGTAGCCGCCAAGCCAGAAGGCGGATCGAGGCTCGGCTAACTGCAGTTCGTTCAAGGTTCCGCGTGCCTCGCGGCGTGATGACAGGGGCAGTTGGTGCTGCGCGAGGTGGCCGAGTTTCAGATCGAGACGATCATGGCTGCCGGGGCCCAGCCAATCTGCTGCCTCGCTGCCCTGCGTGCCCAGGTAGAACTTCACCGCCAGCTCCAGATGATGTTCGCCTTCGTCGTCGCGCAGCAACAAGTCCAGCTCGCCCAGGGTCTGGCCGCCCTGGCGGATCGGCAGGTTGGCGGCGATCACCTCGACATCAGGCGCAGCGTGCAGGGCAAACTGCCACAGGCGTTCGTAATAGAGGCCGAGGCGGCGCACCGGTTTTGCCGCCAGCCAGGTGTGAATGGCGCTGGGATCCCTGTCCTGCAGCGCAAGCCAGTCTGCCATCAGCTGCGGCTGGTGTGACCAGTAACTGGCCTGTAGCGGATGACGCTGGGTTTTCGTGGTCTCACCGAGCAAGGGAGGCGCACACAGCGCCCAGGCCAGGTCGCGCACGGCAGGGGTGCGCAGGCTCTGCAGAAGATCATGCAGCGAGTCAGCAGGGGTCATGACCCCGAGCATAGCGCAGTAACAGCCTCGGTTTGCTGCGGCCCAGGCCTTTGGCCGATAATCCCTCATCGTTTCTTATCTGTCTGGCGGGAGTCCCATGGAGCAATTTCGCAATGTCGGCATCATCGGGCGCCTGGGTAGCACGCGGGTG
>Ga0070752_1000893_pt1 | contig 22350 bp, 14 predicted proteins | sample VirMetDEL_Aug_30_FD_77440 | JGI IMG/M metagenome (GOLD analysis project Ga0070752, IMG submission 77440) | Aqueous microbial communities from the Delaware River and Bay under freshwater to marine salinity gradient to study organic matter... | ecosystem: Environmental > Aquatic > Marine > Coastal...
GTTGCGCAGATAATGGTGCTGTAGTTATAGTTAGTTCTCTACCTGGTGCTACTGCTAGACGTAAAAGTATATCAGTAATACCATCAGATATTTGTGCCTGGTATCCAAAAGCTAATGGGTTAGAAACGTTTGACGTTGATGGTAAAGGCATTAGGTAAAAGTTATTCCGTAAAGTTCCACACCTTGTGGGAATCTTGACCTCTGTTCTCTTCTCGCTCTATCTAGTAAGACACCATAGTATCTAAGTAAAGCATTTCTTAAACGTTCACCTGATCCAACAGGTACTCCTCTTTGTTCTAAATTCTCTGTTATATAGTTTTGTGTTGAAGCGTCAACATCAAGTTCTGATAATAACTGCGCAACAGCACCAACCATTACTATCTGTTCGTGAAAATCCTCTAACCCTGATACTGTATTTAAGTCTGTAGTTTCAGTTGTTGGTCTTGTAAACTTTGAAGCATATACAACGTAAACAGTTTTACCTGATCCAGGTGCAGAAGGAAATTGTACTGCTGCTTCTGTTGTAGATCCTGCAAAGTCTGTTAACAACTCTAATGGTATGTCACTGTAAACTGTTGTATTTGATGTACTATTGTTAATCTTTGCTTGCAATATTCTTTGTGTACCTGCAGGCATTTCAACAAATTGTGTAGAAGCTGTTGTAATAGTAGTTTTCTTTATTGCATATAAAGCAGGAAACAATCCAATTACTTGATCACCAATAGCATTAGCTACGTTAAGTCTTGGATATTTAGGTTTAAGGATGATGTCAGTATCCTCTGCATGTTCTGCTGCTGTAGATCCTAACCTACCACGTTCTACTGTGATCTCACGTGATACAGTATTAATATCTTCGACCATGAGTAACTCACTATCTATTTCTAAAACACTACCTGCACCAATAAGTTCTTCTTCTTCAGGCGTAAATAATCCTTCTTTATATTGAAGCGTTGTACCTGAAGCAGTTATACCCTGACCACTTGTAATAGTGTCAAGGTTAGCTACTTGTGATAAAGGTTCTTGTTCCTCTACAGGTCTAAGATACTCTCTGTAAGTCCTGTCAATAAGTTGACCAAATGTTGACAAAGGTCCTCCTAAGCAGTTCTAAATATTAATTTAATTTTTCTGTCTGCAGCTTCTGTTCCGTCTGAAGTTATCCTAAGAAAACCACCGCTTGCAAAAGCCCAACCACTAGGATCCACACGTGTAGCATTACCTGCACTCACTGTGTATGATACCTCTGTACCGTCAGTCTCTACTACATCAACCCATGATGATCCATCTACTGAAAAATCAAAAGTAATGTTTGAACCAGTCATAGCAGATGGGAATACAATCCCTGCTAAAAGCATATTATCTACGTTGACTGATGTACTGTTGCTTGCGTCATCTGAAATGTCTATTAAAGCTACTTCGCTTTTACTTCTACCGTATACCATATTGTAAATTCTAACATACTCAAAACACCGCTATGGTGGAATAGCGGTGTTTGAGTAATTAATGAATAGGGATTAACCTATTACGTTATCAATTGCACAGTGATATTGTTGAGGTCCGAAATCGAACGCCATTTCCATATATACTGCTTTAGCAATTCTTGCTTGATCGTTTTGATCTAAGTCTCTAACAAACATAGTTCCATAACCTGGAATGTTAAGGAATACTGGTTTGACGAAACTAAGGTCAACGATAAATGCTTGCTTAGAACTTGTTATAGTACCTGCAGGCAAGACATCGGATAATGCTAATCCGAGTGAACCGAATGGTGTGACAATTGTATCAATGTCAACACCTCCGACATTTCTGTCTCTTGGTATAATGCCATAGTTCACAGTTCCAACTGTAGCTTTAACTAATTCTTTATTAAGATCCAACAACATTGTTGGGGAAACAAAGAGTACTGGTTGTCTCATTGGCGCACCTGCGTCATAAAGAGTTTTCATTGCTGAAGCAATGATGTCCCAGTTTAGTTTTTGTGCTGCAGGTGTTCCTGCGCCGTCATCGTTATTGACGGAGTTGCCGCCTGATAAGTCTTGGTGTGCTTTAAGACCTCTCATCTGACGGTTACCTGAAGCACCGTCATTATAAGTTGCGTTAAATGCTGCCCACTCTACTTTCTTTGCGACTTGTTCTAATACTAATTCCATCTGATAAGCTAACTCATCATTGATTGGATTTGTTCCTGCTAGTGCGAGTGCAGGATCAGAGTTCTTGTAGTTTCCTGAAAGATCAAACGGTACGATTTCGCCTGAAGCTGCTTGTGCAGTATAAGATATCTGCGCTGCTTCATGGAAAATCTGTAGTACACCCTGTTGTGACGCTCTGCTTCTACCTGAATAGTTTGGGGATCCACCCTCATCATCAGGAGTAACAGCTGTAATCACTGCATTGTCTTGTGTTTGGAATTGGAAGAATGTTGAATTAATCGCATTCCCACCATTCAAACCACCTGCTGCTGCAAGTAAAGGTGTTCTATGAGGTGTGATCTTAAACAGTTCACCAGTAAAGTTATTAACGTCACTAGCTACTATTGGATTTGCACCTGATATTGCTGCCATGTTTTAGCTGCCTTTCTACTCTTACGAGTTATTGTTTTTTTGCTTCTTCTTGTAAAGCTATTTTTGCTCTAAGACTATCTCTTACAGATGTGTCTCCACTTGCAATTATGTCTTGCATTTTTTGTGTCCAGTCGGCAGGTGTTTGTGCAGTAGAATTTTGTTGTATAGTCTGTAACCTATCGTCACTATCAGCGATCTTCGCAGCAGCTACTTCGTTGTTCTGCTGTACATTAGTATCGATGTTATAGTTTTCTTTAAGCCATTGTCCTAGTTCACCAGTGTTTGGTTTTCCGTCATAAAGATCGAAAGCCATTTTACCAGTTCCTGATTCAGGATCTAATCCAACATCTTTAAAAAGCGAAGTCTTAACTACACTCTTTAATTCTTTATTCTCTTGTTCAACTGATTTAAGTTTTTCTCTTAAACCTTTTATGCCGTCATTGTTTTCCATGCCGTCCATTGTTTGCTCGTCTGTCATTGATATTCTCCATTTCTCACACGATTACACTATTCTCCAATAAGGTGTGGTACATATTGGGAGTGGTTACAAAATTTAATTACATGTTGAATTGGCGCTGCAACATACGCATACAACACCTCTACGAATTTATTACGTAGCTAGGACGTAGGAACCCTAAGCTAGAGTGTCGATCTATTATTTACTTGGCGGATACTGACCACGCCAATACAATTATTATAACACATAAAAACACGGTAATTAGTTTTTTTCCTTGTTCTGTCAATATTATTTTGTAAGCGTCATTCCACCAGGTCCATGCCTTATCAGACTTGTAATGCCCTTTTTTATTTCTAGCTCTTACCCATTTAAACATTATTGCTCGACTAATCCTGTCACACCTGCTTGTGTAGCAGCTGCGCCTTCAGCTCTTGTAAAGACTGACGCTTGTTCTGCTTCTAGTCTCTCTTCTAGTTGTGCTGCTGTACCTTCACCAAAGACTTCTGATTCAATAAATTCTGATAGACCAAAAATGTCTTCTCTACCTGTAAATCTTTTAGCAAGTCGTTGTAATCTAGGTAACCTAGCTTCTGCTCTTTGTGCTATCTGTTGCGCACCTGTACCGCTAAGTCCTGCACTAACTAAACGTTGTGCTTGATCTGCTGATATAGTTAAATCTTCTTCTTTAAATGCACCACCTATTTGTGATACTTTGACTCTTTGTTCTATTATGTCAGATGATATGTCTTCACTTATAAAAGAAGCGAATATAGCTTCATCAGTTAGATCATCTGTTGTAGGAAATACACCAGGATAGTTTTGTACGTAGTATTGTTTAACAGCGTCAAACTGTGTAAACAAGGATGTATATGCAGTTTCTAACCTATTAGCAAACGTAGTAGGTGCTACGTCATTTTGAAACAATTCTGTCATTTGATTCTCAAAGTAATCAGGGTTCAAATTGTAATCTTCTAAGTATGTTCTGTAATCCTCTTTAATTTTTATGTAATCTAATTCAGGTGTATCACTCTCTATTCTAAGTGTTGTACCATCTTCTCTAAAGATTCCAGGAAACCTATCTTTGTATGCTTGTGTAGTACGCATACCTCTTAGTGCTTCATCTGCGTCACCACCATTAACATTGTATTCATCTATAAATAAATCTAATAACTCTTGACCTAGAAAACCATAGTTAGCTTGTGCAAATTCTTTTACATTAAATTTTTCTACAGGATCTCCTGGTACTGGTGCTACTTCACCACCACCGCTTCCTCCTCCACCTGTTGGTCCAAGATCTTTTAAAAATGTTCTACTAACTACATTACCATTAGCGTCCCTAGTAATAGAGTAAACAAGTAACCTTCCATTTTCTACAACAGTTTCATCACTTGTAACATTATTACTTGTAACTCCACTGCCTGTGTCACCTTCGCCTGTGTCTCCACCACCTGTATTATCTATAGGAGGTTCTTCTACTGGTGGTTCTTCTACTGGTGGTGGTACTACTGCTGCAGCTGCTGCTTGTTCAGCTACGTATCGATCTGCAATAGTTTCTACTTCTACTTCTGATGGTCTATCATTAGCCATTGTTGCAGGTCCTGCTGCAACAGCTACTGGACCAGTTTGTCTTGCAGCTGCAATTGCGTCTCTATCTTCTTGTGGTAAAAAATCTACTAACCTAGCAAGTATACTCATCTAAAAGATCCTCCTCCTGTAGCACGCGCACCTGCTTTACCAAAGTTGTTTTCTAAATCAGCAATTACTTTATCTCTATATGCTTGCGTACCTAGCTCTGCTGCTGCTGCGAATGCTATATCTTTACGTTCTGCTATATCATTAGTAGCAGCAAACTGTTTCCATTGTGCAGTGGTTTCGTCTGCTCTTTGTCCTGTTATGCTTATCCATTCATTTCTTAAACTTGGTGCAATTTCTTCATATGCTTTAACGTTAGTACCTTTGTATTGTGTATATGTTGCTTGAAACTGATCTTGTAATTTAGGTAAAAAGTCTTGTGTAAAAGCTGTAGGATTATCTGCATAATCTGCAGTTAATTGTTCTAAGTTAAAGTTATCTGCTGTACCAGGACCAAGTATTGAGTTAATTGTATTTTCTACTTGTCTTGTAAGTTCTATGGTTTCTAAAGTCTTGCCTTCTAATGCAGCTTTAACTTCAGGATCTAATGTAAATCTAATTAATGGATTAGCTAACTTTTGTATTGTATTGTTAACATCGTTATCATCAAAGATACCATACTGTTTTTTTTGTGTAATAGCGTCAATGACTGCAGGATCTAATGTTGTTAATCCTGCTGACAACATCTTACCTATAATCTCTTCACGTGTTTTTATACCATTTGCACTAAATGTAGCAGGATCTTGGTGTGCTGCATTCATCTGTATTCTCTCTTGTGCTGTATGTGTCTTCCACCAAGTCGTTTGTGCTAGTTCTGATTCTCTAGCTGTCCTACCTTCTTTAGCTGCTTCTAATGCAACGGCAAGATAATCGTATTGTCCTGCTGCATTCTTACTAAATATGTATGGTTTGTATTTAGCTTCTTGCTCTAATGCTTCTATAAAATATTCATAACCAACTGCACCTGCTTCCATACCACCATGTATAGCTGCTAGTTGAGTATGATCACCAAAATAAAAACTGTTTGTATAGTCATCAACAGTAATGTTTGAACTACCTTCTGTAGAATAGACTTCACCATTCTTTGTTACAACAACATCAGGAGTTACATTACCTGTAGCTGCTATTTCTTTTAAGTCTTTTACTTTGTATCTAAATGTAAAGTTTTCTAAACCTGGTGATAGATCTGCTGCCTCTTGTGGTAATTTATAAACAAGATAATATATTGACTGACCTGACTCATTTATTTCTTGCCAAACTTGTGTATCGCTTGGTAACTGTGGTATTAAATTAGCTGCCATATATCCCTGCAAATGGTTTTAGTTTTTCTATTTTTTCATCAGCAAAATCAGTCATATCTGCATTCTGTCTTTTTAAAGTTACATATGCGTCTATTAAAGTTTTTGCTCTATCTTCTATATTAACAGGCATTTTCCCTCTCATTTCCAATATACGTAACATGTCTGACGTGTTCTTACGGTTCTCACGCATAAGATCCTGATCCCAAGTACTGTACACACGTTGCTCATTAGCTGATTGTACTGATTCATATAGATCTTTAAAACCTTCATCATTACCATTTTTGTAATTAGTATATGCCTTCCAACCTTCCATACCGTTGTCGTTAAATATTGTGCCTGCAATAATCATATGTTTATCTATATTATTAATATCCTTTAGGAAACCTATGGCTTCATCTCTATTCTCTTCAAATAATCTTGCACCTATCTCATTACGTTCAGTAACTGTAGTAGCTTTATCTATTTCCTCTGCATACTTTTTATCCATTGCCATCATTACATAAGTTTTATTATCACCACTTACGTCTATCTGCATTATGCCGTAACTTTCACCACTACCTGGTACGTTATATTCAGCGTGTGCGTTGTAAGGTACTCTGTTTATATTTAAAATCTCACCATCTTTTGTACGATTATCTGCACTCTCAACACCAAATACTGTTAGTAATTCATCTGCCATGTCTTTGCCATTTTCATACCATGCTACTTTTTTACGTTTATTTAAATCTCTAGCATTAGAGTTTCTGTAATTTATCATAGCTTCATATACTCTATTAGGATCAACTACACCTATACCGTCTTCTCTGTATTGTATGGAAGGATATGTACCACCACCTTCTATAACTGGAAAACTTCTTGCGTCAAACATATTATTTCCCACCTGGATTGTACTTAGGAAAATTATTACTGTCAGCAACATCTAATGGTCTCCCGTATTTATCTTCGAGTTTTGGCATACCTGCTTCATATTCTGATTCAAGTTGTGAAACAAGTCCTGAAGGTATAGTTTTATTCTTACCATTATATCCTTTTTCTTTTAGTTTACTAGACACGTACATATCACGCTTAACGTTATATATCCAATCGTTCATACCGAATCCATCTTTGACCGTATCTAATGCTGATATAGCACCTTCTTTTATAGAAGTAAACATACTTGCTAGTAACGGATTATTTTTTGCTTCTTCAACTAATGGATTAGCAGCTTCTTTATATATATCAAATGTTCCACTAAATAAACCTGCTAAGGTATTTGGATCTTCAGGAGATCCATATGTCTTTTCAAAAATTGTGTCAGTTTTGCTTGGATCATAAATGTCTTGTGCAACATCTGCTACTGCACCACCTATAGTTTCAGTAGCTTTACCTACACCTGTTGTCTTTGACACCAACAAATCTAAAAGAACTGGTGCTAATACTACAGCGTCATACATATCTAACCCATTAGCTAAAGTTTGTAAGAAACCAGTTCTTGCTGCTACTTGTGCTACATTTTCTGCAGGTACTTGTTCAAACAATAGTTCCGCAACTTGTGTTGCTTTCTTTTTTACCGCTTCGCTATCAACATCTCCAAATATAGATCCCTGTGCAATTTCTTCTCTAAACTCGTCAAAGTTTTGTAAAAAAGCACCATCAATTGCTGTAGGATTTATTTCATTTAAACTGTAAAACCTTTCATCATTAATGTTTAGATCACTATACAATTCTAAATACTGTTGTTTCTTTATATCTGTAAGTTCTTCATTTTGCATAATTGTTTCAATAGGTATAAAGTTAGAAATTTGTTTTATACTTCTATCATCAAGATCATTGAGACTTGTTGTACCCATATTTATATCGTCAAGTAAAAGTAAAGTATCTTCGTCTAATTCAGTTGCTTTAATATCGTAAGTTGTTTTTCTTGGTACTCCTGTTCCAAATTTATCTCCTGGATCTACTATTCCAAACACATCATGAAAATTATTTCTTACACGACCACCGCCTGTACCTGCAACTATCTCTATACCGCTTTCTGATAAAGATTTAAGTAATGCAATGTCAGCGTATTTTTGAGGATTGCCTCCTGGTATTGGAGTGCTTGTTGTTAATCCGTTAACTTCATTTAAATAATTAATTAAATCTTTATCTCCATCTTTAAAATTAAGTGATTCGAAAACTATGTCTTGTGTCTTTTTCTTTGGACCGTCTGCATTAGGATTAAAATCAGTAAAGTCACCCTTGCCTTTAGCAACGTATCTTTGATTGTGTTTTTGTCTAACTATATCACCGTAAATATACATGTCTTGTAATATGTCATCAGTTGTAGCAATACCTCTAGTTCCTTTTTGTATATAATCGTAACCAATTTCTATTTGGAAATCTTTAAAAAATTGTTCTGCTAGTTCAGGTTTGTCAGATAAATATTCATTTAAACTTTGAATAAACAATAATTCTCCTACTGCCTGAAATGATCCAAGTGTTGCAGGATCTACTGTGTTAGCAAACTTAAACATTTCTTTAAAAGTTATTCTGTCTTGTACAAAAGAATCATTTGCATATTTAGTAAACAATACATGTCCTGGTGTAGTACGTTCCCCATGATACCATTCAGGTGTTACCATTTTAGTTTCAGAATTAGCTATATTAATATCTGTTGTTGCTACATATTCATTAGCTGTATTTAAAAGATCGGGTGCAATTGCTACGTTTGGTCTTATAGTGCCTGCCATAAGGTTTTGCATGTTACTAAAGGTATATGTTTTTTCGCCTTTACCTTGTAATGTGTCTTTTATAATCTCTGACATTCTTGTGTCACTACTCATAAGGTTCTGATAATATTTTCTTATAGTTTCACGTTCAGGTCCCTCCTTAAAAGCATTCTTTAATTTTTCAGTAACGTTTGTATCAGCACTTGCTGTTTTAATAAAGAATGAATCTCTCGTGCTTTGTTTGTATATTTCGTTTATTAGAAAATCTAATGATTCTCCTGTAAGTATATTTTCAGGTTTAGCATTTTTAATAATGTTTTGTAATAAAGTAGGTACGTTAGGATTATTTAACTGTCTTATAATTGGCATGTCTGTATGCAATATTGAATTAGGTTCTGCATTAAATTTTATTTGCATGATACCTGGATCAACTAACAATGTACTTTCATTAGTTACACTTTTTAAATAATTTCCATCTGTAGGATTTATTACTACTTCTAAACCAATCTCACGTAAATCACGATTCATCATATCTATTAAATCTGTATCATCTACATCTAAAATATCTTTGTGATTTATTATCTGATATATTGCGTCATATACTTCTTGATTTCTAGCACCAATTGTACCTGGATTATTACCACCTGCTGCATAGGAAGCTGCAAGAAATGGATTAGATGTTGTATACATATAATTAAGACGCAACTGTTGTGTTCTATATTTAGTTGGATCTAACCAATCAATATTATTTTCGTACGTAATACGATTTAAAAATCCTTTCATAGTATTTTCAAATTCCAACATAGGTGCTGTTGTTCCAAAATTAGTAGCAGGTAAATATGTTTGTAGTATGTCTAAAACTTTTCTACCTTTAGTATTTAGACCATTAGCACCGTGATAAACCATCCCACTTAAATTACCGTCTGCAGTTCTAACTAGCTTCTGTGTATCAAGCATAGCTTGTGGCATATCATTAGAATTGTTCTTATAGTATTCCCATGCAGGAATATATATTTCTTCAGGAAATGTGTTATCGTAAAATACTTTATTTGTATTTCTAATTGACTCCATCGCATTTCCTGCTTTAGGATAATTATTTTTCATAAATTCTACAACGTCATCAGTTGCTGCTTCCAATCCTTCTCTTTCAATCATTGTATTTCTAGGATCTAAATATGAATATTTTGCAGCTTCACTATCTAATTTTATAAATAAATATTCACCTTCATCTGAATCTGCAACTATAAGACGATCAAACGCTTCATACATAATTGTTTCAAATTCGGGACTATTAATTATTTTGTCTGCATTTTTTTTCATTTCAGCTACTACTGGACTAATTTGCATGCCTTCGTTAATTTTCTTTTTTAAAATACTATTATAAGAACGTGATGTAAAATCTTTAATTATCTCCGTCATACGTTTTTTACCGTCATCGTTTAATTGTATTGATTTATGGTAAGATTTTGTATATTGAGGATCTCTTGATTGAAGTACATCTCCTTCAATATCTGCATTAGTAAACTCAAAACCTTGAGGTCCCTGTTCTACTGCCGTTCTTAACACATCAATAAATATAAAATCAGGTTTCATTTGATCAATAGCAGTAAAACTAACACCATCACCTAGATTTACTTTTCCTACCTGTCTTATACTATCGATCATAGCTTTATTTTTACGATCGATCATGTTGTTGCCTTCGATAGGAATTAGAGGTTGACCATTATTTTGTCTTACCTCGTTGCTACCTTTTATTATGTTTACGTTATGTTTAATACTATTTTCTACTTGTTCTTGTATAGAAAATAAATCATCATAATCATATATAGCTGAACCTTTAAAAATTTTTTCACGTGTCGATCTATTTAAATAACCAGACCTTAATGACATTTTAAGTGCGTCGTGAACAAACTCTGTATGTCCAAATGCTAATTCTTTTGTTCCATCAATTACATCATCTAGTTTTATCCATTGATAAGCAACTGCGTCATCTGCAGCTTTAGGAGACCAAACATCAGTGTCAACTACTGTGCTTCTTCCATCAATAATTTCAATAGATTCTATATCTTTAATCATAATTAATGCACCACCAACGTTTACTCCGTTTGCTGCTCTAGCGTCCCAATCATATCTGTTGTATTTTATTGGAAGTATTGATGTCATATCTATATATTTAGGATCCAATCCAACTTCTTCGACTGCTTCACGTAATGCTTCAATACCAAATATTCTTGACGCTTCTAACTTTTCATAATCAACTGGTAACATTTCACCATCGATATTAAATAATGTCTCATGTAAATTTACAAAGTTAGGATCTACTACTGATTTAATTACTTTCTCATCAGGCAAGTCTGCTTCAACTATACCTCCTGGCAAAGCAAACAAATCTCTATGTGGACCACGTTTACGTTTGATAACAAGAAGTTCTACTTCTCCATTTTTTGCTTCTTTAAAAATTACATTGTCTGCTGTGTTCTGACGATCTTTAAATTTCTCGTATACAAAATCATTGTTTACTTCTGCTATATCATCAGATAGTCCTTCGTCTAATTGAAAACTTTCTTTTGCAAATCTTGAACTTTGAGGATCTCCTTCGTAATTATAAAATGCTGAAGCTGTATCATCATCAAGATCAAATCCCATATTTCTCCAAAAGCTAGAACTGTATGCTGATTCTAAAGTTTTATCTAATAAAGTAATAGGTACATTTATTTCGTCTGATAATTGTTTCAAAGCGTCAACCATTTTTCTACCAATGCCTTGACCTTGTGCTTCAGGTTTTAAATAAAATGCTTCAATATATATTTCATTACCATTAATTATATTTCCACTTGTTAAATCAAAATGTAAACCGCTGCCATCTCCTGCTTCACTAGCAGTATCGTCTAAAAATTCTCCGTACTTCTCTTTGAGATCATCAAGAAGTTGTATAACCTTATCTTCGTTATCCATTATCTTCCGATCATATTGTCGAATTGATCTAATGAACTAAACAAAAAGCTAAGATCATTCTTTTCTTGTATACCTCTCTGCTGTGCTGCTAGTTCAGGTTCAAACTTTTGTTCTGCAAATGCTGCTAGCTCTTCGCTTGGTGTACTCGGTATAGAGATACTATCAGGTGCGCCAGGAAATAACCTATTAGCTAAATCAAGATTCTTACTATATTCTGAACTAGCTGTTTCATAATCTTTATCTGCTTGTATATAGAAATCGCTAAAGGCAATAAGTTCTGCGTCTGTAAGTTTACGTGTAACTCCTGCAGCTCTTAGTGCATTGTCTATTTCTCCTTTAATAAATCCTGGAGATGGTGTTGCATACACTTTAGGTGCTAAAGGTGGTTTTTTAAAGTAACGTTCTTTTTCACTATTGAGCTGTGAATATATATCTATCATATTTAAGTTTGCGTCAACCATAGCAGAGTACATACCTTGTTGTGTTTTACCTTGCCATGCACCTTGTTCTAAAAAGAAGTCTTCAGCAGTTATGTAACCTGCTTGCATTAAATCTACTTGTACAGCTTTTATTTCTTGTGGCGCTAATGAAATCCATGATATTTTCTGTGTACCATTCATACCTGGTCCTTGACCTGATATGTGATCTGTACCACCATAAAACTGACCTTCAGGAATATTACCTGCATATACTTGTTGAGGTAACATTGCGTCCTTCATTTGTGCTGCTGTAGGATCTCCGTCTTTAAAAGCGTCTGCTACATCAGGTTGTTTATATATTGCATAGTCAGGTGAGATCCCTCCAAAAATATCATATTCAGGTGCATTAACTTTTTGTGTATTAAAATCAATCCACTGTGTTAATTGTGCAGTAACTTCTTCTTTATCACCTGATACGTTAACAATAGTTTTAGATGGATCACCTTCTACTTCTGATTTCAACAATTCTAATTCATCATAGCTTAGTGTCTGTACTTCTCCAGTACTTGTGCCGTCAGGTCTATTAACACCAACAGCTACCTGGAATGTATCACCAGTATCTAATGCTGTATTAAATTTACCACTGTCATTGAAAGTTTCAGCACCATATAAATAATCTCCAGTATGTTCGTAGTATCCTGACTCTTCATTAAAAGTCATAACTGGTTTTGTTAATATTGTAGGTTTAGCAAATCCTGGATATTTTTTATAATCTTTACCTTCTGTAGGATAAAAACCTTCTGTCATATCTCTTGGTGGGTTGTTTATAAACCATTCATTAAGATCTTCTGTTACATAAATCTGTCCGCCTTCACCACGTGGTGGTCTTACTATAACGCCTAATGTACCTGTCTCTTCAACTATTTGTTCTAGTTTTGTGTTCAAATAGTCATAATAGTTCTTAGCATTTTCTGAACCTTCAGGACCTTTAATTCCTGCAGCAACATCTAAACCTCTGTATATATCTGCTGCAAATTTTTGTTCTTGTGGTGATTTAGGATTTCTCCATGTTTTAGATTCTGCATTAATATTTACTGCTTTGTTAAATGTAGCAAGTGTAGGGCTAGCACTAGGTTGTCCCATAACGCCACTGTATGCAGACTCAAAACTTATTAACTGATTAGACATCTGTGCTTGTACTTTGTCGTACATTGCTAGATCGTTATATACCTTAGCAATAAACAGTTGATCATTAGATTCTTTAATATTATTAATAAGATCTTTATATATTTGATCATCTTCTGTAAAACCACGCTGATCAATAATACTTTGTACTAACGCTTGTTTAAATTCTTCTGTCATTAAATATCCTCTGTACCAGGTAGGTTTGGTAAGTACACACCATATTCATTAAGTGTATCATAGTCATATTGCAAATCCTCTAAGAAATCTGTACGTTCCTGAAATAAAGGTAACAATACACGTTCAGCTAATATTTGGAAATCAGGGTTTTTATTTATTAACATACCAATAGTATCACGTAATTGTTGACGTTCTTTTAACATACTCCTTGATGTTTTCCAACCTTCTTTAGATAGACCAACAACTAATGCACGTTTTTCTAATGTCTCTATAAAACCTAATACAACACGTAAGTCTTTACCTACTGGTGTTTGTGATAGTGTTCTACTCTTTTCCCAATTTTTAAGTTCTTCAAATTGCATATCTAATGTAGAAGTTTGTGGTAATCCAGGTATTGTAGAATCGAATCCTGGAAACTTAGATCTAGCAATATCCCTAGACAATGCCATTTCTCTCTCACGCATTTGATTTTGATATGGATCTGTTATGTCATATGTTTGTAAAGTACTGACTCTTTTATCCTCCATAAAGAACTCGCCTAGTCTTTGATTCCTTTTAGCTAACCACTCTTCAGGTTTAAGAGGTTCTCTTTGTTCATTAGCAATTGTACGTACATATGCTTCATAATCAAATGGACCACCTCCACCTTGTGGTATTGCATACTGTGCAGTAAAAGTATAATTTTCAAATATTTCAGGGTTTTCTAATTGGAACTTCACACCACGTTCATCTACTGGTCTAGGTTCTACTACTACTGTTTTAGGTGTAGCAATGTCTAGTGGGTTAAATCCAAACTCATCGATAAAGAATTTAGTAGCTGAATAGTTATCACCAGGTGCATATAAAAACTGTCCTGTTATTTCATCTTTAGGTGGTGTCTGTAACATTTCTCTATATCTATCTGCAAGTATTTGCATAGAGTAAACGTGTCCTGCGTTCTTATCATTACCTATATCAAATCGAGGGTTAAGACCAACTGGACCAACAAACTGTGAAGCAGCTTTAATTAAGGTTAAGTTCCTAGCAATAGATCTAGCTTCCTTCATAAGTGCTTCTTGTTGTTGAGAAGTACGATCATCTGAACCATTAGCTTTTAATATTCGATATACATCAATAGTAGTGTTAGAAGCAATACGTGTTATTTCGTTTTGTCCAACATCTTCGTTATATGCGTACAATGCCTGGTATGTATTACGTAACCATGCAGGTACACCTGCTGCTGATATAAGATCTCCTGCTGTTCGTACATCAGGTAAACCATATGGAAACAATATTTTTTTAGCTTCGTCAAAGTTTGGACTAGCGTTAACAAAGAAACTTGCAGGTATAGCTACTGCAGGTCCGATACCAGGAACAATCTCTAATGCTAAGTTAAGTGATGAAGCATAACCAGGAAACCTAACACCTACTTGTCTATCTTCTCCAAACAATGCGTCTGAAGCTAAGTCATCAATCATTGGATAATAGAATACTTCTTCACCAGTTACTTCATCTTGTCCTAAAAATCCTTCACCTTCAACTGGACTAAATGGATTATCACCACGTAAAGCATTGACTGTTACTTGTCCTCTACGTGCAATTTCAGGATTTTCTTTTAATAACTTAGCCCATGTTGTCATAATCTCTATGTATGCTTCGCCGAATGGGAATATGCCACGTAGGTTGTAAGCAACCTTTTTACGTTTAGTTAAGTCATACAATAACTCTTGCACTTCTGTTAATGCACGTGCTTTTGCTATTCTATCAATTAAGTCAACGTCTCCTGATTTATCTGTAAAACCAAGTAGTTCTGATCTTGTTTCTAAGTTTTTATCAAACAATTCTTTATTGCTCTCTAGTTTGGATTCTAAATCAAATATGTCTTCTTGTAGATCGTCTACCTTTTTCTTTACATTCATAGGCACAATATCATCTTCATAACTTACACCTGATCCGTATGTGCCAGTTATGTCAAGCTCTAACTTAGCTAGCTCTTCTGTCTTATCTGTAATTTGTTTATCAAGATCACCTTTACGTTTTAGGTATGCAGTTTGAAACTTATCAAACTCCTCATCTACATCTTGGTAATCTAGTCCTGCTTTTTTATCACGATCATTAAGTTCTTTTATTTTTCTTTGAAACATATCAATGTTTATTTCTGTATCTGCTTTACGTAGCTTTTGTGCAGGCAATCCAATATCTGCACGTATAGAAGACATTAAGTTTTCACCAGGTAAGTTTGCATTTAAAGCACCTGATACGTTGAACTCTTTACCACCTACAATATAGTTACCACCTTCCATCATTGTGTTACGCATTTTTGCAGACATGTATGGAAGCATATCGTATATTGTTCTCCAGTATGCTTGTCTAAAAACTGGTGACCTAGAAGCGTTATCAGTTCTTTGTCCCATCAATGCGTCAAATGCTTTGTTTGTGTAAAACTCCATTTTACCTACGTCATCAATGTAATCTGTTTTACCTACGGCAACAACGTTAGGTAAATCATTTATGTATTCATCTGACATTAAAGTTTTCTTAACACTTTGATATAAACTTTTATCTCCATTTTGTATGCTATCGAAAAAATCATCTAACGTTTCAGTTGTATATTGTTTACCATCTATTCTGTTTAGTCTGTTACGCACAAGCATTTCAAATATGTTTGTGTTAGCAGTTTTTTCTACAGATAATGGAAATGGTGTTTTACCAAAATCAAGATCATCTATATTAATTTTATTAGCAAGATCGTCTAAGACATCTAAGTTTTGATCAAAAGCACCACCTGCTAACTGATTTGCTCTTGCATAAATAGATTCAGTATATGCAAATCTACCACCTGCTGTTGACATTCTAGCTTTGTATGTAGGTCCACCTTGTGAGTATTCTTCTATAATTTCTCTAGCTCTAGCAGAACTACCTTCGACAAACTCTTTCATTCTTTGATCTCTTTGTTTTTTAGTTAAAGCACCTCTAAACAAATGATTAAATAATCTATCGTAGTGCAAATGTGCAACTTCTCTTACAATGCCGTCATCAAAATACTTTTGTAATAACTGTGGTCTTGTCTCTCTATTTGCTAACGCTTCTTCTTTAGTAACAACATCCATTGGATGTACACCAGGTTTCTTTCTTCTCTTACCTGCTCTGTAGTTACCACCAAATAAATGATCAAAGTTATTAGATCCATATCTACGTGAACTAGCAGATTGCCATTCAATTGCTTCATCTAACGGATTACCTAGTAAATCTTTAAACTCTACATTCTTGCTTGTCCAACGTGCAGCTTCTGTAGTGTTAGGTTTTTTAAGAAGACCTAATGACAATACAGATAAAGGTCTGCTAAATATATTGTCATAACCACGTGTATACATACGTACTTGCTCTTCACCGACAACACGTAATAACCAGGCACCACGTAATAATACGAATGGTTTCCAAAAGTCACCGTAGTAACTGTCTATAATCTTTGCCATAGTTCCTGATTTAATTTTAGAAGGTAGCTTGCTAAACATGTCTATACCTTGTTCAGACGCTTTAGCTCTAATTAAAGACATAGAGTTCATAGCTTTTGCTAATTGTCCAGGATCAGGTAAAGGTATTGTACGTTCAATAAACTCTGTTAACAAATGCGGATCAGGATTAACAAATGCTTTATTGTCAATAATTGTTTGGCTTATCTTTGCACCAGGATTAGCTACGTTATTACCTGTTACAGAGTCTATAAAATATGCACGTAGTTCAGGTAAGTAATCTTCAAAGATCCTGCTAAATGTATATGCGTCTTCTGCATTTACACCATAGTTATCTACTAAATCATCAGCAGTAAACTGAACCATATCTTTTACAACGTTAAACAAACCTGTTTGATCTCCGTCTTCTAAACGTATAGCTCTGTTAAGTATTTGATTCTTCGCAACAGTATCCATTGTTGTTTGATCCATAAAACCTTTTAAGTTTGTTACAGCGTCATCTAACTGATTGCTATCAACATATCTATAAGGAAACTCCCCTGCATATGTAGATAGTATTCTTGCTGATCTATTAGGACTATCCATAAGTTTTGTCTTAATAACTTTTTTAGCACCAAATAATTTACCTGTACCTTCAGGTACTCCGCCTAACAACTCTTCTGTAACACCACCTAAGAACCTACCTATTGCACCTACTGTTGGTTTTTGTCCTGTACCCATAGGTCCAAAAGGATCTTCTAAAAATTCTGTAAGTAAGTTTTTAACTGCTGCTTGTTTATCTGCACTAGATTTAGTAAAGTCTTGTGATATATCCATAAAAGCAGTAATAGCTTCTCTATCAGTAATACCAGTAAGTTCTATAAACTTGTTAGGATCATCTAACTCTGCAAAATAATTAATTAACTTTTTGCCGCCTTCATCTTTAACTAAGTAATTAGATACTGATCGACCTGATATAAACGGTAAACCCCAACTTTTGTTTACAGCACCAATGTATTCTTTTTGTGCTTTAGTCATCTTATCTACAGGTGTATCATTTAAAATCTTTTCTAAGTAATCAGGTATCTTTAATGATTTTCTACCTTTAGTAAATGCACCCATACCTAATGTTAAATAGTTTGCAGGATCTAAGAACAATGCTTTACCTGCGTCTAGTACACCTGATACAACATTAAATGTTCTTGTATTTGGTTCTGCAACTTGTAGTGCTAAAGATCTGCCTAAAGATATGGGAACTGTACCTTTTTCGTTACTAATAGTAAAATTCTCATTACCTTCCTGCATTTGTCTATCTATAGAAGTTATTGGTGTACCTAAATAGTTTTGTATTATTTGTTCTGCTCTACCTTGATCAAATCCTGATCGTATCATGTATTGGTACTCATCATAAAATTTAGACTGTGGATTTTGTGCGTCAAAGGTTTCAGATACAGGTAGGAATCCTTCACCTAAGTTAATCTTTTTGCCTTTATTAATTTCACTAAATAACTGCTTAACAGTTGATTTACCGCTTTGTCTATATGCGTCAGCAAAAGATAGATTTTCTGCTTTGTCACCAAACGTACTTGCTATAAATGAATTAATAGGACGATCTACTGTTGTTCTATATAAATCTTCTAGTCCTAAAAATCCTAGACGTACACCTGCTTGTAAAGGATCAAAGACTTTATCTAGTACTGTCTTGCTATTAGATTGTGCAATCATTTTAGATATGTCATTTAACACTTGTGCTTCAGGTTTAACTTGCAATGTTGTTAAGGATGTAATTACATCAGGTGAAAAATTAGGATATGCTTTTGCAATTGCACTAGCACGTAGTGCGTCTTCTTTAGTTATAGAGTTCTTAGCTCTTTTGTATGTAGCTTGTCTTTGCTGCAGCTCTTTATAAAAGTTAGCTTCCTCTGCAGGATTATCTCTGTGAAATGTAGCCATTAGAGATTACGCTGCGTTCTACCTACCTGTCTATCAGAAGCAAATTTAAGTAGTCCTAGAAGTTCTGAAGTAGGATTAACTTCTGCCATTGCACGTATAAGCATGACATCATCAGGTTCTAAAAATTGATCTTGTGTTGGTGGAGATTGATACTGTCCTAGATTATCTTCTCCAGGTGCAAATACATCTGCTAACCCTGATGGTAATCCACCTAACGGTGCAGGACCTGGTTGTGGTTGTGCAGCAAAAGTTTCTTGTGGTTGTTCTATATTTCCTTGTCTAACTTGATCAACAAGTGCTGATTCTTCTCCTGCAGACTCATTAACCATGCCACGTACATCATCTATTGTTGGTGCAACACCATCTGTCCTACGTGATAATTTACCTGGACCACTTACAGCTGCAGGTCTTTTGACTCCGCCTCTACGTCCACGATTCCTACTACTACCAGTTGCCATCTAGATCCTCCTGTTTACCAAAAAATATTATTAATCCTTGTGGTATATATTGTACAGTCATTCCTTGTGGCATAGAAGAAATTGTTGGTTCATCAAATAATTCTTCTTCGTGATCAGATATTTCTATCAATGTTTTTTGCCATACATCAACTAAACAATTGTTGACTATCTCTCCAAATATCATATTCACTTCTTCGTTAGGCGCCACCTTGTAAACCTCCTAGTAATAATGATCTCACATCAGGTGCAGGTCCAGGTTGTGGTTGTTGACCACCACCCATCATCTGCTCTAATAATGCAGCTTCACCTTCAGGTACTTCAGGTTCTGTAGCTGTATAAAACTTATCTAATATTGATTGCATGTCATTAGGACTTTTGTATATCTGTACCAACGCCATTGTTGCTTTAGGATCTCCTTGACTTGCTTGTACCTTTAACGTCTCAAACAAAGTTCTTTCTGCTTCGTCTTTAAGTATTCTATCATTTATTTTCTGTACGTTATCTAATCCGTCCATGTTTTCTTGCAAGGTTTCTTTGTCTATGATACCTGCTTGTAGTAACTGTAAACCTGACACAATCTTTGTAGGTTCATCGAACCCTGCCATGACACCATAGACACGTCTTGTTTTGTACATTCCTGTAATGTCTGTAGAAGGTGTATAGTTTTCAGCATATGCTGTACCGTTTAGATAACCTGCTAATGGTTTCTTAGTATTGCCATTAAGTGCTTCATCCATTTCTAAACGTTTATAATCAAGCTCTTCTATTGCTGTTCTAAGTGATAGCTGATATTCTTTTACGTTTAGATCAACGGATGATAATAACTCTTGCAATCCTCTACCAGTAACAAAACTGTTAGGAGATATTGCGTCATCGCTTACTGGATAACTAGATCCAACTCTAAGCTGTCTCTCTATACGGTCGATCTGTGTAAACAACTGATACGGTATATTATTTGGTGGTTTAGCTACTTGTGAACCAGGTGTTAGATAATTGACTGCAAGTCTACCTCTCTTGTAATTCCCGCTCTCTAGCTCTCCTATAATATTTGTTTCAGTAAATACACTGTCTTCCATTGCAATTATGGACAAGACGTTAATCTTAGCCATAGCTGCCATCAAACCTAAAACATGATCGTATTGACCTGATAGTCTGTCAAAACTAAAACGCTTTGATACAACAAATCGTGGTCCCGATTTTAATGGATTAGGTGTGAAATCTAATATTTGTTTTGATTCAGGTAGGAATACATAAGTACCTTCTTCGTCATAGTACTCAACTAATTCTGTACCTTCACCTGTGTGGTTATCCCAACTTCTATTGAAACCGTCATGATATTTAAACTTGCTATATCCTGATGGGAACGCACTGTTTTCATCAACAGTTACTTTAGCTTGTGGGTACATTGATTTAATAACTTGGTTAGGAACTAAACGTATTAACGCCAACTCTTTAGGTTGTTGATCTGCGCCGTAGTATCCTGGATAACAATCGTACGGATCTCTTAGTTCCGCATGTGGATACATGATTCCTTCAGGTGATCGCTTTTGTCTAATGATCCATACACAAAAACCATAACCAGGTAACCATCGTGCAGCTTGTGGTAACTGCATATCCATTTTAGATGAAGCGTCTAAACTTGTAACAATACGTTCTAGCTTATCTGCTTTTGCTTTAGCTCGTTCACTTTCTGCATAAGCGTCTACTTTTATGTCAGGCATACGTCCTAACTTCTGTGCTAAATGTTCTAAACCTGAATTAATAAGATTAGGTATAGGTAAGTCAACATCATAGTTTTTTGCTTCTTGACCTAGTAATGCAGAGATACCGTTAGTACCACCATTCATAATAGAACGTACTCTATCACGGTACTCGAAATGACCGCTTTGTTCGTGCATTCCTTTTAAATCGTCTGTCTTGATTAACAGCTCATCTGCGTTTAGCATTACCAAAAAACCTCGTTGTATTCACTTTGCTTATAATAACTATAGGATGGATTATAGTCTGCTTCTGCTTCAGCTAACATCATTTTTACATTGGTACGTATTCGTTTCATAGGGAACCAACTAGCCATTACTAAGTCAGTTTTAGTTCCTACGTTACGTGAGTTACTTGCACCTGCTTGTGAAAAATAGATTAACTGTTGTCTAAAGATATTTACTTTACGTTGTGTAGTTGAGTCAGAGTACGGTATGTTTACTTTTTCTTGTTCGTACATACCTACCATACTGGTTACACCAAATGTAGGATCCCATTTATTTTTATAGGTTTGATGTCCCTCTATACGTACACCATGATTAGCTGCCCATTGTTTTATGTCACGGTCTTGTCCGATCGCTCTTTGAAAACCGTTCTCTTCAATTACCCAATGTGCTAACCAATACTTGTCATACCATTCCTTCATAAGTTTATGTGCTTTTTGTACACCACCACCTTGATCATTCTTGATGTCTACAAGCCATACCTGTTGTGTCTTAATATTATATGCCCACAATACTGCTGCTTGATATCCTGTACTAGCAGGATCGAGTCCTGCAATAAGTGCAGTACCAGGTGGTATGTCTCCTAACTTACGTGACTTGTCTATACATTTATCAATCATCTCTGCTGTAAACAATGCCATACCGTCAGGTACTGCTTTGTTAAGATATACCATCTCAAATATATTTCTACCGCCTGTTGTCTCTGCTGCTGCTAACTGTTCTAATAACCATTTATGAGATCGTCTTGATTGCCATAACATATGTGGTTTATGATCTAATGACTCATCTTCTAATGGTATTTCTAAATCATGCGCTCTATCTACAATAGACTCCCATGCTTTGTTCTCTAAGAGATGATGGTAAAGATCGTCGGGGTGCTGTCTTGATCCAATGACAACCATTCCTGTGTGTTCTTCTTTACGTGACTGTAACGTTGTGGTCCACCAGTTCCTGGTGTTTTCTCTAGCACTTGGTTGCACAGTACTTCCATGATCTTCGATGTCGTCTGCAATAATAAGGTCTGCGTCTCTGGAAAGGATTTTACCTCCTTTTCCAATTGCGACAAGAGTTGGCGACTTAATACCAGAGACTGTTCTAGTTGCAACAGTAAATTGACTGGACGACCAACTTTTTCCACCTCTATTAGAAGGTCTA
>Ga0070752_1000896_pt1 | contig 22312 bp, 30 predicted proteins | sample VirMetDEL_Aug_30_FD_77440 | JGI IMG/M metagenome (GOLD analysis project Ga0070752, IMG submission 77440) | Aqueous microbial communities from the Delaware River and Bay under freshwater to marine salinity gradient to study organic matter... | ecosystem: Environmental > Aquatic > Marine > Coastal...
AAAGATTTTTCAATTCTTAGACTAAATTGATTTTTGTATAAAATTAAGTCATGGATATGGGGTTTATTAAAAAACATATTAAAATAGGTTTCTTTAATATAAAGATCGTTACAAAAGATAATTTTAAAACACTCATTTATAGCATCTATTTGATTTTTTATAATTTTATTATTGTATTTTGCTATTCTATTTATAAGGTCTGGTTCTAATGTATAATTTGGACAAAAATCTAAAAACTTAATTTTTCCCCTTCCATCCCATTTACGATGGGTTTCCATTAAATCATCTAACAAAACTTTCCAACCAGGTGGAGGATCAAACACATTACACAAGATGTATCTTTCACTATTACATATTCTACTTGTTTTTGGTTTTATAATTTTTACAAATTTGTATAATGATACCAATAACAAAAAAAGTTTTACCGTTGTATGACAAAACATGTCGTAAAATTTTATAATAAAAGTTCCTCCTTTCTTTTGGATATTTAATGCTAGTAGAATTTCACTGAATATAAGTTTTGTTAGTATAATTTCTTGTAGATTGTATTCATCAATATCTATTCCACCATCGGCAGTTATAAATTGAACTCCTTCAGGAAATTTATTTTTAATAACATTTATAGTTTGAATAAGACACCCTGAATTTGTAATATCGTTATTTCCTATTTTTAATATGTTATCATTATTTACATTTTCATTATATTCTATGGAATCAGAGTCGCATTTACTTTGAGTTAACCATTGTGTATCCATACCTCTTTTTCTACGAATGTCTAGGGTTGCATCTATAAATCCTCCAGGTGCTTCGCACATGAAAAAACATGTTAAATTTGGTTCATACATAAACCATTTTTTATATACAATTTCATATAATTTATAAAAAGCTCTACTACTTACTGTTTTTCTACTTATACAACTTACTAATTCGTAATCATTTATTCCTTTACTTATAGCTTTTCTCAAACGTTCTTGATTTCTATTAAGATTATCTATTTTAGATTTGCACTTTTCTAAAATTTCAAAATCTCCAAGATATTTTTGTTTATGGTTTTTTTCATCTGATAAGATTCCTGTACCCAACCATAACTTTTCAAGAAATTCTAATTTATTAAAAACACTTTTCCAAATTGCCCCAGTTTCCATTTACACAATTTAATTATTCAAGATAATTATTTTTATACTTTTTTGTTTTTTTTCTAAAAATATTATATTTTCTATAATTATACTAAAACAAAGAAACTAAAATGGAAGCTCCACCTCCAGCGAAAGTTATGTCCAACTCAGTTCACTATGCTAAGACAACTCTAGTAGGTGTTACATACCTAGTACTAGCCTCTGTTATCTTCAGTGTCATCACATCGTACTTCCCAGAAATGTCCGATGCTGCTGCCGCTGATGCCGATACCGTCGACCTTCTAATGCAGGTTGGTGTCCAACTTCTCCTAATTGTACTTGTATCGGTTGTAATGCAGCGTATGGTTCCATACATGCTCGCAACCGTATCGAGAGTCCTAGGAGTCAACGTTTTCGTTGCCTCTGAGGCCGAAGTTGCTATGTTCCTCCTTATGGCAGTAATGTTCAACTCTGGTTCACTCAAGGGTAAGATTGACGAACTCGGTCGTCGCCTTGTAGGTGCTGTTGGGCTTTAAGCCTGTGGCCTTAGCCCGCGAAACGAAGTAATCTATGATTACTAGCCCGTGCGAAGCACGATGCATTGCTTTAAGCGTATTACTAAGTAAAAAAAAAACCTCTAAATATGGTATATAGTTAATAAATGGGTGCTTCAGAAAGTAAACACTCTTCAGAAGTTAAAGAAGTACCTAAATTTGGAGGGATAAAAAATATAGATAAACCTAGACCTGGTTATTATGTATCAGGCCAAGGTGTATACTATAATGGTGAACTTTTAACAACTGATCCTAATTATTTTGTAAAACTTAACTACGGTTATGCAAAAAATAGTAAAATTGTATGGTTCAAAGGAGTCCCAATAAAAGACGCTGATGCCCATACATTTAATACTATAAATAGAGGAGATGTTACTATTCCCTCACAACTTAAAAAATATAATTCTGTACTTGGTAAAGATTCTAAAGCATGGTATTTAAAAGGTAATCCAATATTTTTATTGTAAACAACGATATGTTAAAATATAGGCTTGACGTATTTTTGTAATACCAGACTCATTAACTGTTCTAATATTTTCATCATCGAAATTAAACCATTGGTTATTTATTCTGTTTACACAAGTATAATGTCCACCAAAAAAACCACCAAAGTGTAAAATAATATTTTCTAGACTGTATTCTTTAACTTTGTCTGAAAATTGTTCTCTTATTCTTAATCCGTCCACAGGATAATCAACTATTGTATTAATCTTTTTAGGAGGATAACTACTATAGTTATAACGCTTTAAACAAACAACCAATATCTTAGGCAATTTATAAAATCCAGTTTTTTTAGTCATTGTAACTTTTTTATTACACTTATCACAATGATAAAGATTGTCTGGATCATCATGTTTTTCCTTTGTAATGTATTTTTGTAATAAATCAGATAAATAACAATTTTCTTCAGGTACTTCTACATTTACAGAATTAATTATTTCATAACTAGAACTTAAATTATTACACATTGTACATTTTACATAATTAGATGAAAGTCCATAGTATAACTTAGACATTATACTTGGATTAGAATTTATATATTGAATATATTTACTATATCCATTACGAGAACTCTCAAAAGTTAAACTACAAGATTTATCTTTAGTCACAGATTGAAGAAGGTCTATAAAATTAACAAAACACTCATGAGCATCTTGTTGTTCTCTTATATCCCACCAAGTAAATTTCTTCTTAAACTCAGATAATATAAGTGAAGGATCCAAAACAACAGTAGAAGAAACACCCCCCTTAGATTTACTAGTAACATTCATAATTTCTTTAAGTACATCAATACAATTATTTTCTTTTGTTGTTGTTTTGAAGTATTTTCTTATTTCTTTGATGTAAATTATGCTTTGTAAAACACTTGCAAAATAACAAGTGCTTCCTATATTTTTTATACCTAAAAGCTTCATTTAATCAACTTAATGATTTATGTTATGTAAACATATTAAGTTATAGCCTCTAGGCGCAATACACTTCGTAATGTTTTCATCTTTTCTTCCTTATTTAACTCATGATAAAAAATCTATTAAAAAGGCCAGTATTGTAACTAAAACTGGTGATACTGGTAAGACGTCTCTATGGAATGGAGAAAAGGTAAATAAATCAACTATACACATTTGTCTAATTGGTTCTTTGGATACCTTAAACTCCCAACTGGGTATGGTAAAATCTTTATGGACAAAAGTAAGAAACGAACAAGAAAATAAACCATATAACGCCCCAGGAGCGGGTTCTATGTGGTATCGTCATAATCCATGTGTTGATTCGGGAATGTATTATGAATGGTTTATCCTAGGAAATATAGTTTCCGAAATTCAAAGATTAATTATGGACATTTCTTCTTTAATTGCAAGTCCACCAACAAATTCCATAATTATTGATAGAACATACACAAACAAAGAAAATAAACTATTCATCAATGAAGAAAACCTAACAAACATAGAATCCCTCATCAATCGTATAAATTCACTCTGCCCACCTATAACACAATTTACAATACCAGGGGGAGGAGGTGAATTAACTTCTTGGCTAGACATTGTGAGAACAACAGTTAGAGAATGTGAGAGACAATATGTTGATTTTATTTTAAATATTAACGATAATTATGTGAAAGAATATGAAATTGAATTTAATAATTGGGTTATAAACAATAAGTTATGTTTGAAAATTATAAATAGAATGAGTGATTTGATTTTTATCTTAAAAAGATTTACTGTACAAACTTTAAAGGAAAATGAAGATCTTTACAAAATAACAAAAAACAATTAAGCTTAAGAATATAAAATAATTATAAACAATTAGGTTGTAGACAAGATGAATCAAAACATAATTAGAGATTTTACTTACAAAAAAATAAAAGAACTTGTCGATAAACATTTAAAAGAATGGGATAAAGAAAAATATACCATAGAAGAAATCTGTAAATTAACGGAAAAAAATATTTTCAATAAATCAATTAAAGAATCAAAAAAAGAAGGCGTAGAAAGAAGCTGGGATAATAAAAAATTTAAAATTATATATAAAAATTGCTATTTTAAAGTAATATCTAATTTAAAAACAAATCCAAATAAAGATTACGTATGGAGTAAAATAAATGACAAAGTGTGGAACGTGTGGGACATAGTAAATATTAAACACACTATTCTAGCTCCTGAAATTTGGGAAGAACATCTTGCAAAAAAGAAAATTAAAGATCTTGAAAAACAACTAGGAAGTATGGATATTAAAGAAGATGGAATGTTTACATGTGGAAAATGTAAACAAAAGAAAACAACCTACTACCAAATGCAAACTAGAAGTGCAGATGAACCTATGACCACTTTCGTTACATGCCATAATTGCAATAATAGATGGAAATTCTGTTAAGCCCGTTCAAAAACGATGCTTTAAGCCCGTTAAAAAAACGATGCTTTAAGCGTTATATTATTTAAAGTTTAAATATATATTACTTTTAAATAGTTAAACTTTAAATATGGAAGGAACTTCCCCTACTACCCCCAAACCCGAAAATCCTAAAGATGCTCTCCGTAAAAAACTAAAAGAAAAACAACAACAGCGCACGAGAGGATCAACCCCCCTCCCCGCTGGAATACAATCCCAAGGCCTTGCAGAAATGTTTTCAATGGTAGATACAATGATGAAGGAAAACCCAAGTCTCTTGAAAGATATGGAATCTAAAGTCAAACAAATGGTAGATAATTCAGGAGTAATGTCTAAAATGGAACAAAGTCTCAAAAAAATGGCCGAAAATGGAGATCTTGAAAAATTAGCTGAACAACTCCCAAATAATAAAAAATCAAAGAAAAATAAGAAGAAGAAGAAGAAACCACCAACACCTAAGAAACCCCCAACCACGATTATTCAAGAACAAGCCACATCAAACAATTTAGAGTAAGTAGCCCTACGAGCCTTATCCCAATCACCCAAACAATAATCTATCAATTCCTCACTTATATATGATTTTCTCGATATACTCCTTGTATGACCAAGTTTCCTTGCACTATGATCAATACATTCTAAAATAAACCTTTTTAATGACCCTTTAGAGGGTTCTTTAGAAACGTCTCCTCTCTTTTTCATAAAAGATTTTATAAACTCTTTATTACTAAAAAGTGTTCTAAAATCTTTACAGGTATAATCCTTTCCCATCCATTCTTTTAGGAAGGTGTTCATGTCTATATGGTTGTATGGAAAAACTTCATTGTTTTTAGACCTACATTGTTGAAGAAGTTGGGTAATGACATCTAGGGTGTGGGGGCAGAGTCCCTTTATGGATATTTCATGGTCGATTCCCGATTTTCCTTTGAATTCAACTTTAGTTCCTGAAAAGTGTTTCTTTTTAAGAGTTGTTAAACCAAAAGTATTATTCTCCTCTGCATATCGCTCATTTCCAACCCTCATGTTTGTCTTCATCATCAACTTAAACATTGCAGAAATAATTTTGTCCTTATTAAGAGTACGATCCTTCAAACAAGAATTTAAGTGCTGAGTAAATACAGGAAGATCCTTCATAAACCTCTTCATTCGACTGTATTTTTGGCATTTTTGAGTGTTTTTCCATTCTTCTGAGTATAAATATTGTTTTCTACCTTGGGAGTCTGTTCCTTTAACTTGTATGGCACTCTTTGAACTCGAAGATATCCATACATCTTTCCATTGTGGAGGAATGCAAAGTGAGGAAATTCTTTGCAATTCTGTACCCGAAGTTATCTCTTTTCCTGTTTTATTATTCAGATACTTCCATTGTTTATTTTTTAAACTCTTACGGGTATAACCCTTATCCTTTAAATAAATAGTTTGGTCCATTACTAATAAAGACCAAACTTTTTATTTCTTCCCCCACTAACGCAAATTTGGAGCATATCGAAGAGGATTGTTTTCATCCAACTGACACCCTATATAGTCATTTAAAAACCATACTATCCACTTAGCGGCTTCACTAACAATATCTATCTGAGATAACTCGGTACCAGAAGACCATTCTTGATTTAATTTTAAACGATGGGAAAGATTTATATATCTAGCTAAAGTACAAGTTCCAGCATGTTGCCCAACGCAAGATACATGCTGGGAAACACGAAAAATTGTAAACTGGAGATCTATACGAGGGTGAGGGTCATGTATTACAAGTAGGGAAAATAGAGATTCAACTATATTTATAACATCGGGATCTATCCAGGTATTTGGATCTGAATAAGAAAATTCTCCGGTTTGTCTATTATATAAAATATAAACAGCATGACCTGCCCTATCGGTTTTAGATTTTTTAGTGTATCCAAATGGAATAATTATACTTGATTTTTCTGGATATTTTCTAATAGCATCTTCCACTATTGATGTAATTATATTTCTTTGTTTCTCAAGGCGACCACATTCTTTAATAAGTCTATCTTTAACCTCTCCGGGGGGGATGGTATTTATATCTGTGTTCATACACCCTTGTAGTAAGTTATTAGAGAAATAATTGGTATATATGTCTTCTTTTGAGTATCTAGGATTAACTTTAAGTGTAGAATTTTTAATTTTTTCTCCCACCTTTATGTCAATTATAATGGTAGACGATATACCTATCTGCTCAATAGTATCATTTTTTCCATAATGTCTAACTGCATTTAAAAATATTTCTGTACTCAATTTATTTTGTTCCCCTACGTCATATGATTTAGTATTCAATATAACATTATAAATTTGGTGTACAGTCTCGGAGGCATTGTCCACCGTTAATTGATTCATAAGTCTAAGTACATTTGGACACATTTGTGGATTCGCTTCGAGTCGTACAGAAACTTGTGGTTGTAGTAAGTTCTGAGAAGAATTCCTGTTTTCGGCTTCTTGCATAGCCATAAGTTCAGCAAACATTACGTCCGCAGACCCAAGGTTATTTTTTATCCATTCATCACTCATGATTATTTATATATTATAAAGAAAGTTTTTTCAATCAATCTAAAAATATCTGCGCAGTAAATTTAAAATGAAGTGGTTTTCTAAAGGATATCCCTCCCAACCATCATGGGGCTGGAACAAAGCCCCACCTAAAAAATCTCTACATGAAATTGGAATGGCACAAACAGCTAATCCAATAATGTTAAATCTAGTTGAATTAGTCCATTGGTTACCCCTAATTCCTGCATTTTTAATGGCTCAATCTATACTTACTAAAAATGTTACATGGACCAACTATTTTGATGGAGACGAACAACGAACACTCCTATTTCTGTTATCTCCGATAATTGCATTTTTTGGAGGATTACCTGGTATTATGATGCATACTTATGAAGGATGGCAGGTAGCTCCTTTTGATAGCCCATTAAGAGGAGACAAAGAAAATACAAATGTTATTGTTTCTTATAAAAATAACCAATGGCTAAGAATTGTTGCATACTTCTTTATTTTCAATATGCAGTACATTGGATTACAAATGTTCTCCTATGCCGTCCTTGGACCAACTTTTTGCGATGGGTGGTTTAAATTTCTGTCTGTAGGGGGATTTTTTATAGGTTACCTAGGAACTCAGGAATACAAAGCTACTTTTAATTTTAAATGGAAGAACACCGCCGGTGGGTCTACCTTTCCACTTGCTTGGACGACATTGATTCCATTCATATTATCTGCAACAGTAAACATGTATGCATTTTTAAAATTAGGTACAGTTATTTATCCAGGACCCCTAGGACCAATAAGATCCCTAGCACCACCAGTTCTTATTGGACTTGGAGGAGCAATTGAAGGTCTATTTGCAGAAACCATATTTGACCAAAAAATACACGCCTTTGCAGTTATCCTCTTCAATCTAGGATTTTGGTCACAACTTGCAATGATTACAAGTGTGTAAAAAACAATAAATTAAAAAATAGTCTAATTGACACAACTAAAATCAGACTAATTTTTATTTTATTTTGTTATTTATTTACTTCTTCCACGCACCACCTTCCTTAAGAGGCTTCATAAGGTCATACTTGTTTCTAACAGCGTCCTTCTCGACCCTACGGGAAACGCTAAAGGGCTTTGCTGTGTCTGGGACACATTCACCTTTTACAGGGCGTGTGGATGGGCAGATGTCAGCAGAGGCAAAGATAGAGTTTTGACGTTCCATTGTTCACGAATTAAAATGGGGGGGTGTATATAAATATATCAGAAAATAAATCTTTATTTAAATTATTATATTTAATATTTTTTTCATCCCCTTTTTGTTTTTTGAGGGGGGGTTCATCGTTTGTATTTCTAGACCATGGATATGGTCTCTTTTTAAGTAATTGGGTAAAAGGCCGTAAGTATAAAGATATTTCGGTATACATTGGCATATTTTATTATTTATATATATTTTCTTTTAAGCGTATTTGCAAAGCAAATCGCCTAGCCCGCGAAGCGATGCTTTAAATGTATTTGCCGTGTATAATTCCGAATTAACGAAAGTTTGGGGTAAGTCATAGTATATAATTGGAGAGGGATCAATATCCATATCAACTGGTACGGCTGGGGGACCTATGTTCAGTCCATCCCACCAAAGAGGGGGTCTCATCGGTATTTCCACTTCTATACCCCCTATAATTACGGTATTCATCGCAATTACAAATAGTATAATTTATGATAATATTTTTATCATCATCATTAGTCCACTTGATAGTCCAAGTTTTATCAAAACCCATTATATCAACCCATTATTCTTCTTACTTACATATCTTATAGAATTTTTAAATTGATTTACTTTCTAAACCTATTCCTGTAACGATATAACTCATCATCGGCAATTTCAGCCCTTCTACGATTCCATAGAGCTACAACTTCCTTGCCTTGACGAAGGGCCTTTTTCTCTAAACCTTTAAACTTTCCAATCATATGACGTATGGGTTTCTCTACTTCACCAAATGTTGCACCATCTTTCATTTGCCATTTAATTTGCCCCCTTAGTCGATCCTGAAAACCCTGTAGTCTCTTAACGAGGGTTGACCTTCGCATACCAAAACTATTACTTTGCTGGATTCTTCCCCAACCAAGGTCTCTAGGCATTTTTGTTATACACAAATATTTTTTCTACCCGTCCAATTGCCTTCCACCTTTCAGATGGGTATCCCATGTACAATTTTGTGGATAGTGTCCCTTCCTACCGCACCGACAGCAAACTTGTGGGTGTTTTCTTCCAGGTTTTTTATTTCCCCCACCACCTATTATTATGGGAGAGTCCTCAACGCACTCATGGGCAAAATGATCCATACTTCCACAACGAAAACAACAATCTAGGGATCCTCTAATCATCTTATTAATAGTAATCTTATCCTCATCGGTCAATTCAAACCTACAAAAACTCCCCCCACGAACATTATCTACACCCCACAAAGCCATTGCCTGTAGGGTATACTTATCCTCATCCCAATCATCATCAGTCTCAATAAATTGAACAACCTCCACAGGAGGATACCGACGAGTCCAATCAGCTCCCTGACGATTAAAATGATGGGTCATACGTTTACAAGGATGATGGGTTTTCCCCACATACCACTTCCCCCCCACCAATTTTAATATGTATATATATACCATTTAATTACTATTAAACAATATTTAAATAATATTTAATAAATTTTTTTACGTCTGCAAGGACGTCTATTCCAATAACTTTGTGTTGTACGGGTACTACATTTATGTATTTAGCTGTTTCAAGTATGTTGAGTTGTTCAAGGTCTTCGCTCTTTTGTAATGGAGTTGTAGGTTGGTTTTTCATGTTCATAAGATATCCCTTGCGATAAGCATATACCCCAATATGCCCCCACCACGGACCTCCATGGGGTATCGGCTGACGACTAAAATACATAGCCTCTTTGAATAGATTAAATACACATTTAACAGTATTCGGATCTTTTGCTTCTTCTTTTGTTATTTCGCTGATGGGTGTGGAACAAACGCAGTTTGGATGGTCTTTTAGTGACATTACTAATTTATCTATTATATCGGGATTGATATTTGGTTCATCTCCTTGGATATTTACAATTATATCATAGTCTTCATTAATCATATTTAAAACTTCAATACATCTTTTTGTTCCATTTTTATGTTTGTTGGAGGTGATTACAACCTCTGCACCAAAATTAAAACATTCATTAAAAACTTCTGGGCTATCGGTTGCGACTATAATTCTATTTAGAGTTGATGCCTTTTTAGTTTGTTCCCAAGTGTGTTGGATTATTGTTTTGCCAAAAACATTAAATAACATTTTACCAGGAAATCTGGAAGAATTCCATCTAGCTGGGATAATTCCCAAAGTTTTCATTTGAAAAATATGATTGTGGATTTTTTACAAAGTAAAATTACTTTTACCATAATCATATTTTTTAAATATTCAAGTCTTAATATGTTTTTCAACAATAAGATTGGTATAATAATTCGTTCTAAAAACTTCAACAAATTGACTAATTCTTTCTGTTGTTATTCTAAATCCCCCCTCTTTAATAAGTTTTTTAGCCTTAATGGTCCAATAACGTTCTCTCGCTTTAATATTTGATTTATTAGTTAGTGTTTTAAGATTGGTTTTTGTAATTACTTTGGTTGTTTTTCTTTTTCCACTACGATTTTTCTTTTTTGTGTGTTCGGTGGAAGTTACTTCTTTTTCTTCGTTTGGAACAAAACCTAATTTATTTGTACTATAACATGAACCAAATCCACTATCAACTTCGGAAGTAAGAATATAATTATAACAGTCAAAAGGAGTCCTATGGGTAAAGTCTATCATTCTTAATAATTTAAAAATTGATTTAAACTATTTCTAATTGTTATTATAATTAGATTTTTAAGTTGATTTAAGAGCATATTTGAACACGAAATATAGAGCACAAATTGTTACTCTCATTATGAAATTAATTAGTTAAAACCCGCCACGAAGGCGGAGTACAAGATGGATGGTACTCTCCTTCTGAATATTATAGTCAGAGAGACTTCGTCCATCCTCTAGTTGCTTACCTGCAAAAATAAGACGCTGTTGGTCAGGTGGAATCGCCCACCAACCGTAGAGTTTCCCCTACGGGCTAGACTGTATCTTAAGCTATCACTGGTGTTGATAAAACACCTCAAACCCACACCCGTGCGGTCGTTGAGGGAGAGACATATTCTTATCAATAACGAACTTAGTCTCTTTACCCGCGGATTACCCAATCTCAAACGTTATTACCATTGTGTACGGTCATTACCCGTGGTCCCTAGGAAGTTTTCACTTCTTCGGTGGTAGTTTGAGCTCTAAGGACTTTCCCGTCATTATAAGGTGTGTCGCCGTCACTTTTGTTACGACTAACTACTGAATTATGATTTAAACGTATATGTCTTTTCATGCTGTCCCTAGAACAATACTCTTTTTTACAAAAATCACACTTAATTTTTATTCCTTTATCTATGTGTTGTTGCTTTTCGTGTCTTCTCCTTCCGGACATATCAGAAAATTCACAATCACAGAATGAACATTTAAACTTAATATCCCATATTTCTTTTGATTTTTCAATACATTTTTCAATTTGTTGGATTTTATATGGAATCATCATATATGGTTTTATATCTTCAATAAACTTTATGGATTGGCGATGGTTTAAAACCCAATCGTGACCATAACATATTTTATTAGATGATGGAGAAGTTCTAATTCTTTCACGAATAAAACCACCCCATCTTTTTTTCCCAATATCAAGGGGTGTTCTATCATTTTGGGAAATTGAAATTCTTAATCTATTTCTATTACCTACATCGTTACTTATACTTCCTTCTCCCTCATAAAATCCACAAAACCATATTTTAAGTTGTTCTTGTTGGTCCATTATAATCTATACTTATCAACATATACTTCTTTAAATCAGTTGGGTTTCTAACTGTTTTTCCTAGAGTAGAGCCCAAATACTCTTGGCAGGTAGTTTTTCTAGGCTATATAGTTAACCTTCCTTATCTTGAATTTTAGCCTTTACACTATCAATGGTATCGGATGATTCAACTTCGAGGGTGATTGTTTTTCCTGTAAGGGTTTTTACGAATATTTGCATTAGTTTGTAATTACCAAATATTTTTTTAATTAACATAAAGAGTCATAATATTATTGTTTAAAGATGGAAATCCTTAACAAAGAAGGTCTTCAATTTTTAAACACCTTGGGGGATGGTGAAGTAGATTTAATTCTAACAGATCCCCCATATGCAATTTCAAGAGAATCTGGAATGAATAAATTATTCCAACAAATCCAAGTCCAAGAAGACGATGGAGTAGAATATTTAAAAACAGAAGAAGACTGGAATGAGTATAAAAAAACTTTAAAAAAACCCCAGCAAGAAATTTCACAGGGGTATGGTAGAGGTTGGTCTAAAGAGAATTATTTGCGTTGGGGTAGTATTCTTGGAAAAAAGTATGGTACTCAAACTAATTTTGGTGAATGGGATGAAAATTTTACTCTAGAAGATCTTGATATGTTTATAAAAGAGTACTATCGTGTCCTTCGAAAAGGTGGTACTTGTATAATATGGTTTGATTTGTGGAAACTTACACCTTTGAAAGAAATGATGGAAAAAAACAAGTTTAAACAGATAAGGTTGGTTGAATGGATAAAAACGAATCCCCAACCTATTAATAGTAAGATAAATTATTTAACAAACAGTAGAGAGATTGCTCTCCTAGGAGTAAAGGGGGGAAAACCTACTTTTAATAGTTCTTATGATAATGGGTTGTATAGTTATCCTATGGCCGCGGGGTGGTATAAATTTCATCCAACACAAAAAAATCTTCAACTCTTTGAAGAATTAATTGAAAAACATAGTAATGAGGGAGATTTAGTAGTAGATACCTTCCTCGGCGGTGGAACGACAGCTTACGCTGCAAAATTACAAAAAAGAAATTTTAAGGGTTGTGAATTGAACAAAGATTATTACAAAAAAATTATGGACAACTTGAAGAAAATTGAGTAGATAGTTGGTTTGTCGAATTTGTTCTTTTAAATACAATCTTCAAAACATCTTTATGAAACTGAACCGGGTCATACCAGTATGTACCTACCATTGCATAAGGATCATCGGGGTCATAAGAACATCCCCCAACAGTAAAATCCACACCCCAATGTTTCATATGAGGTATGTTAGTCGCTCCCCATCTCAAACCTGTTCTACGTGTTTCCTTTGAAACTTGGCGTTTTTGGAGATTACAGTGGTTGCATAAACTTTGAAAATCGGAAAATAGTTGGGTTCTTGGATCTAAAACTCTAGGGTCGTTATACAAGTCGTTCTTATGGTCACATACTAAATTAGATGTATTTCCACATACTACGCAGGGTGATTTAGTGTAAAAATTTTTAATGTCTTTTCTTATTGGACGGTTAATATTTTTATTTTGCTGACCACAAATTTTAATTAAAAAATGTGCTGAGGGTATTCCTTGTATGGGAAATTTAATTTTTTTAAATTTTATATAAGTATCTAAACTGTTTAGTATACGTTCTTTTTCTGTATCTGATGGTTCCCAAGTCCATATTGTAGTTTTATCATTTTTTACTTTTATGATTTTGTACCATCGGTCCCAGCCTCTTCCCAATCCTCCATTTTTTTGGTACAAAGTAGCAAATTCATTTATAAATTCTTGTACATTAACCCACCTAGTTGTATGAGTTAACGGATTAAATTCACCCAATTTTTTAAATAATTCAAGTTTGGTCATATACTTGGTCTTACATTTTACTTCGATTTTATTACACGTGTTTAACCGTAATCCCTGTACACTGAATATAAGGTCATTAACAATATTATCTATTTCGTTCATTTTGCATTAAATGAATAACAAATGTTAAGGTGGGTTTAATAAACCCTAGGGTTTTTTAAAAATAAGTTGGTGTAAGACTGTATCAATCGCTTTAATTTTTGATAAGTTCGACAGGTTTGTTTGTTTTTTCAACGATATTGATAATATCTTGGATTTTGCATATTAAATCTTTTGCAAGATATATCGGTTGTGCTTTTATGGCATCTTTCATATTCCATAGTTCAATTTCAAGTTCGTATAATTTTTTCTCACAGTTATTTATTTTCTGTGTAATTACAGAAAGATCATATCTCCAAAATTTATGGTAAAAACTTTTTGTTGTTTTGATTCTGGTAAGAGTAGAAGGATGATCGGGATTTAACACAATTTTAGTTGAAAGTTTAAATTCCTGCGATACAGAAAATCTAACATCCCAGGGACTATTTTTACAAGAATAATTATTGTTTACTAATTTTTCTTTTTTCTCAAAAATATCATCACCACAAGAATTAACAACAGTACGATAATTTTTTTTAATACTATCGTTGATATAAATTTCTTTTTTTGTAGTTTCTACTTTTTCCCATCCATTCCAAGCTCCTAAAACATTGAGAATTCTATTCCATATAGTTTCATCTACAGATGAATCAAATTTATTTAAATTTATACTACCTAATCTTGCTTCAATTTCAACATTAGGTAAATAAATGTTATTAGCTATGGTAGAAATAATAGAATCCATTATGAAGGAGTTTGTCTAAGTATTTACCATAATTATAAAGTATTTTCTTAAGTTAAATTATTTTTGTTATTTTTTACATAGGTATTGTTTTAACAGGTTTTTTAGTAAAGGGGTTGGGAATAACACCAGAATACATTCCTGTGGCAACCACGGCTACAATTATAGCAATAATTATATACTTTTTATCTAATTTTGCTACTTGACTAATACCGAAACCTTCTTTAATTGATTCATTAGAATCTACAACTTCAATTGGAGTTTCACTACTGGATGATTGAGGTATAATTCTAGAAAGTACAGCATCTTTAAATTCATAGTTCATTGGGAAAATTTGTTCAACCATAAGATTTACAACCTTGTCCTTTAATTCTACAGGTAATTTTACCCAATTTACTTCTAATTCCTTAAGAAAACTAGCTACATTATTAGCATTCAAATTATCCAATCCATATTTCGGAGCAAGAACTTTGTTAACCCAAAAAGAAACATCATCAGGAGTAACCTGTTCTCTAGAATTTACACGAACACCACGAGGCTCATAACCTTCACCACTTTCAGTTTCAACAACCCCTGACGAATCGACAAACCCAGAAGCAGAGTTCATTGTTGAATACAAACCGTTATAATAATAGTGTAGAAAAAATATATATATAAATTTACGAACTTAATTACATTCCTTTAGAAGATTGTTGAGAAATCAACTGTTCCAAAATTTCAGGAGGAATTGATTGTTCAGAAGAAGAAAAGAATAATGCATAAATTATGTAAAGAGCTGATACAATTATTACCCAAATAAGAATTTCTCTAATAACTAAACCCCAAAGAGGTTCTTTTTCATCAGGTGTATTTGGGTCTTCAAAATACTTTAAAAATTTGTGTTTAGGAAAATATTTTTCAGCAAGGGGATCAATTAAACCACCTTTACAAACTTGAAGGAATTGTGTTGTAAAAAGACTTCCTATAGAACCAAAAGACAAACCTGTCCCGTTTAAGAACTGAGAAAATTCCGAACTCATTTATTATAAGTAAACATTTAAATACAACAAAATTTACTTTTAATTAAAATTATTTTGCCAATAGACTTAGATGATAGAGGTAAAATATCCAATTCTTCTTTAGGACTTATTTTATATAAAATATTTTTTTTAACAATTTTGTATAAATTAGTGTCTTTGTTCTTTAAAAATATACCAGAATTAGCATCCCAGTCATTTAAAGAAACTATGTAAAATTGTTCATCTTTTAGGTTTTTAATCTCCTCTTTAAAATTAAAAATATCATAAATAGAATGTTTTTTACATAAAATATTTAATTGTTTTTTTGATAATCGATGTTCATCACTGTTTAAATAAATATAGTTAGAAAATATAAAATAATTTTGTGTTAAATAAAAAATAACTAAAATTAAAACTAATGCAACTGTAAATATTACCCATCGGTTATTCATTTATAATACTATCTTATTTTAAGTTAAAAATAATGACCACGGAAAAAAAAATTAGAAAACTTGTACTAAATGAATTAGATATGTTAAATAATAATACAATAAAGTTACAAGAAATTTTAAATAAACCCAAAAATTTAAATCATCAACAAACAAATAATTTTATATACGATAGTACAAATATTATCAATGGTTTACAACATCTAAATGAAAAAATTAATATGATAATAGAAAATTATAATAATAATTTTAGTGATAATACAAGTCAACAAATATACAATTTTGAAGAAAAATATAAAAAGGCATTTTTAATATATGCATTGCTATCTGGTAATAAATAATATCTAATTACTTACTCTCCGTCTCTTCTTCATCAACATCTTCTATAATAGCTTCTTCCTCTTCATATTCTTCCTCATCTTCGTCATCTTCGTCATCCTCGTCATCTTCGTCATCCTCGTCATCCTCATCGTCATCCTCATCATCCTCATCGTCATCCTCATCGTCATCCTCATCATAGTCATCATCGAACTCATCCTCTTCATCAGAATCATATTCTAAAGATTGCATATCTTCATCGGAGGGAACAGAACAAACAACTTGAACAATGGTTTCTCCCTCAGGAACATCAACATTATCTTTTATTGGGAAAACCTCCTTCAACTTAGTAACCATCTCATCATCAAGTTTCTGTGGAAGAACAATATTAAAACGAATAAAAAGGTCACCATAAGAACCATCAGTATCAAAAACGGGCATACCCATTCCACCAATCTTTCTAAATCCTTCGTGAAGATGAAGAACGTCGTCGTCATCCTTACCTATATTATAATACTTATTATCAAGGTGCTTAATAACGATATCGGAACAGTATGCTTCTGACAATGAAATATTTTTCATGATAAAAAGATTATCACCGTCTCTACTGAAGACACTGTGGTCATCTTCGATTATATTTATAATAATATCTCCGGGTTTGTATCCTGGTATTTGGTCTGCTTCTCCTTGGAATACAATTTTTTGTTCATCTATCATACCTTTTTTGATTTCTACGATGAGTTGTTTTTTTTCGTCTATAACTTTTCCTTCTTCTGTAGTTCTTTTAACTTTGACGCTGAGTTTCTTTTTCTTTCCGTTGTATAGGTCATGAAGTTTAACATGGAGATCAAACATTAGATCTCTCGTTCTAGGAATTTTCTTAGATGTTGGGCTTTTCTTAATTGTAGATGGGGTTGGATCAGAACCCTCCTTCATTAAAGAAGGGTCCATGGCAGAAACAACATTCTTAGTAACATTTTTAATCATGCTCTCAAGATCCATAGATTCAAGATTTTTCTTTTCATCGTCAGACATATTGGATGCAATTTGAGTAGCCATCTTGAAAATGTCTTCCATATTTACTTAATAACTTTTACGGATTTATAGTATTTACGGTTAAATTATTTCCATACTCTAAACGCAATTTAATAAAAATATGTAGACCCTTTAAAACATTACAACATTAAGCATAAGTTTTTAAGAGCCAAATATTTTTATTTGATTTTATAATTTTAAAGAAATTTCCAAATAAGCAAATTCTTAATTTGCGTTACCATTTTGAACAAGACTAACCATAGAGAGATCATCATTTTCAACACCACCAGCATTTCCAACCATTCCTTCTGATGGAACGCCTTCTGGTTCCTTTTCAAGCATAGCCTTGAAAGAATTCTTATCTTTGTAGGGATTTTGAGGGACCTGGGGTTCCTCTCCATTCTGGTTAGCGGGTTCGTATTCTCTTTGCATTTTAATCCTTGCAAAATGGTCCCTACGCATACGGTTAGCCATTCCCTCGTTAATCTTAATCTTGACATGGAATTGGTTACTCTTTTGGTATTGACCATTGTTAAACATTAGGACATAGTTCTTAATGTTCCAAAAATTTACAAAATTGTTAATCTCTTGAAAAAGATTTCCAATGAGATCACTAGGGACATCGTAAACTGTAGAGTAATTACCCTTAGGAGCGACAATAATCATAGCTCTCTGCCAAAGATCGTGATAAAAATTATAGTTATCACTTTCATTGATAAGATGTTCTTTGATAGTTCCTAATGGTCGGGTAGTATAATTTTTCTTAGGGCCGAGTTTTGAATTGTTCTTGTTAGAAATATTGTTAAATCTCTTATTGTTTTTGATATTTCCTTCTTTTTGAACATAATCATTATTGATTGACTCGCCAGTACTATCTTCTTTAGAATCCATTTTAATAGTTATGAATGTTTAGTTGTATTTAGTTTCCCAGAAGTAATCTTCATATTAATATACTAATGTACATCTTTAAATAAGTTAAAATAAGTTAAAATTATTTAGATATTTCTTGTCTACGTTGTTCTATGAGTTGTTCCATAGATGTTGATAGTTGACTTTTGGGTTGTTCATTAGAACTTAAACCTGGAGCCCCTGGTTCTCCTTTAATTTCTCCCTCTTTAACATTTGTTCCATTCACAGCGTCTAGAGTAGACCATCCATTAAACAATTCCTCTCTAGGACCTATAAAACTATATTTATCACTCATTAAACTATTATTTCCTCCTACGAAGCATGAGTCTAAATGTTCAAGACTTGTATCTTGAAACCATTTTAGTGCTTGGTTTCCGATGTGAACTGATTTTCCATCATATATAGCTGGTACACTTGTAACTTCTGGAGGTAGATTTCCCATTTGTGATTCTATTTCTACAAAATTTACTAAATTAAAAAACTCAAGTTGTTGGGCAATTAAATCGTATAATTTTGTGCAATTTTTACATCTTTTACTCATAAACATAACATATTTAGACTTAGGTTTTTCAGCATATACACTGGCTTTCTCTTGATCTTGTTTTGATACAGCTAAAGACATTGTTATTATTCTCTAATTACTTATAAGTTTATATATTTTTATATTTGAACGAAAATTGGTTTATTTTGAAAAATAATTTATTTTGTTGTAGTAAAGTAAGATGAATACTCAACAGGCGTGGGTTGGAAAACAAAATTGGTCAAGCATCGCACCTCCAAATGTAAATCCTGTAACTGTCCATAATTGTGGAACAACTATGGAAAAATTAAAACCATCTAACCATGGTCAAGTTTGGGCTCAACCAGCTGTAGAAAGATATAGATGGGGTTCGAGGGTTATAGAATCTCCTGCTGAATATTATAAAAATATTCGTAACTGGGTTATACAAAAACGTACTCAGGAAATACATAGAATGAGAGAAGAAGATCCAACCATTACACAAGGCAAATGGTTAGAGACTGAAGAAAATCTAGGAGATAATAAACGCCTAGCATCTTTAGTTTCTGAAGGACAGCAAAAACTTATGAACTACTTAAATAATAAATTTGCCGAAAGTTGTAAAGAAATACCGATGTTTTTTAAAAATAATCCCCTTCCTGAAGCTCTCACAATTACAGACATGCAAGTTGTAACCTATCAATCAAATAATAATCCTTTAAAACTTTACCATAAAGCACTTGTAACTGTTTGGAATACAAAAAGATATGTAAGTTTATCTTTTAAAATTGGAGCATATCAAGATCTTAAAAAAGGAAATACTTGGGTCGTCGTTTGGGATTATGTAAACCCAAATAACTGTCCTTTAGGAGAAAGTATTAAAGGCCATCCTTGTGGAGAACCAGCTAGTTATGATCTTAACTCGGGAAGATTAGAAACCCAACCACAACGTAAAAAATTAAAATGGATTAATGAACCTGCTTTAGCTGATAACTCTTATTCGAAGGGAGGAACATACTCTCCCGATGGTCCTGTCGTTATTGTAGATGAAGGTCCAGAAGATTTGGATAATTTAATTAAAGAAATGGGAGATGTATTAACAAGAAACAATTTTTACACAACTGCTTTAAATTACAATGGAGGGTCAGTGTGGTAAGTTAGAAGTAATTCTAGGATGCATGTTTAGTGGAAAAAGTACAGAACTTCTTAGAAGAATCAATACCTATAAATCATTAAATAAAACAATATGTTCAATATCCTATACTGAAGATCAACGATATGGAACAAATGTTATAAGTACACACAATTTATATAGAGTACCGTGTTTTATGTGCACTGATTTAATAAAATTTAATGAAGAAGCAGAAAAAATGTTAAATAATGTTGATGTAATTATTATAGATGAAGGACAGTTTTTTTCAAAATTAAAAGAATTTTGCATAAAAATGGTTGATGAACAACATAAACATGTTATTGTAGGAGGATTAGATGGTGATGCAAAAAGAGAAAAATTTGGAGAAGTTACAGAACTTATTCCAATAGCAGATGATTATATTAAACTTAAAGCTTATTGTAAAATTTGTAATGAAAATAACAATACATTAACTACTGCAATTTTCACTAAAAGAATTCAAGGTGATCATACACTTCAAAAAGATATAGGAGCTGAGGAAAAATTTATTCCTGTTTGTAGATATCATTATTTAAGTTAGAAATAATTACTTTATTTTTTATACACATAATTAAAGATAAATTGTAATATTCTAACAATTATAATAGCAGTTAAATTCTGTAACCAATACCACCCATCGGGATTATTAATATAAAGTAAATAAGTTACTAAAAATGTTAAATTTGCTACAATAGCTAGTTCGATTAATTTTGTCTTAACGTCCTGCTTCATTTTATTGCAATTTATAATATATTAACATTTTTTTTAACTTTAAAAAGGCATTTTAAGAGGGCGAGCCCCTCTTATCCAACCATTTTTTATAAAATCATCTACCGTTTTCTTAGAACGTCTAGACATACCACCACCAGCACCATACCAATTTAAATCACCCTTATTAGCTGTAATAGGTTGAAACACATAAGGACGAGCATAACGCATTGCTACATTTGCCCTGCCGAAAGCAGAACCTTTGTAATGAAACCAACGCTGGCTTTTACCTGCGGCACGTACTTCCCATTTCTTACCATCTCCACCTGTACGAACAGTTCCTATGGGGAAATCTTTAGCAGACTGAGAAGGACTGGACCTCTTACCACGGAATGTTTTTCCTGTTGATGTCTTCTTTGTATTGTACGACCGCTTGGCAGGGGTCTTCTTCTTCGCAAGGGGGGTACTCTTTGTGGGGGCCTTACGCTTACCGAATCCTCTACCCCTTGTTGCCAGTTTTTTTAATAATCGGCGGCGACCTACTTCAGTTAAATAGGCGCCACCTAATCCAGCTGCATAAGGGGCTAAGGGAGCTAGAGCTTGGTCAACAGCAGATGTTTTATTATTTCTCATTTTTTCACCTATTGGTTTTCCAGCATATTTATACGTTAAATAACCACCAGCAGTAGGAATAGCAACTACAGGATTTACAGCACCTACATAAGCTCCTGGAACAGCACCTAAATAATAATTGCCTCCCATATCACTTACAACATCCCCAGCCATTGCACTTGTTCCTATAGAAGCTGCAATAGCAGCCAATCTCTTCTTATCAAGCTTCTTTAAACCAGAACCAACACTCTTTCCTAATGATTTAAGACGGCGTCTCATTCCAAAACTTTGGACAGCCTTTCCATCGGTTAACATACCTACGTCAAAATACTTAGCCATTGGAGTTTTAGCCATTCCACAATTTTTATTTAACATTACAGCTGCACTTAGTTGCCCCCCTGGATAGGCCATTCTAGGTTGATAAAAGTATTTAGATGTAAACACTTTATTAAATCCACCTGGGCCAAACTCTCTCCCGAGAGTTCCTGCATTGGTAACAGGATTCCATCCCTGGGCAACTAGTTGTTGTTTCCAGTTAGGTTTAGCAACAAATCCCTTACCGTTAGGAAATTGTTTTCCATATTTCTTTACTTGGCCAATTTCATAACCAAACGAAGCCTTCCTTTTAACCATGGCTTTACCGTGTTTAAGAATATCTTCTATTGTTTGACTACCTTTTACAAGTTTATCACCAAAAACCCACGTAGGGGTTACTTCAACTTTATGACTGTGCATGGCAGCTTGGTCGGGGGACTTTGTATAAGAAGTTTTGTTAATACGTAGGGGTTTTATGGCTTCTTTAATGGTTTCAATTTGTCTTATGCAAGAAGGGCATCTTGGGTTATGGTAAAACCATACATGATCGTCTTTTAGGATTTTAACAAGTTCTTCAGCATCCTTCTTTCCAAACCTGGTGCGTCTCCTGACTCCTGACTTAGCTACTCTCCTAGCTAGTG
>Ga0070752_1000898_pt1 | contig 22296 bp, 31 predicted proteins | sample VirMetDEL_Aug_30_FD_77440 | JGI IMG/M metagenome (GOLD analysis project Ga0070752, IMG submission 77440) | Aqueous microbial communities from the Delaware River and Bay under freshwater to marine salinity gradient to study organic matter... | ecosystem: Environmental > Aquatic > Marine > Coastal...
AAATAATCTGGATCATTTCTATCTAAGGGCTCATTACAATAACCAGCCTTAGTTTTCATACGTTGTTCACGTTCTTTCATTCGCTGATCTAAACTTTTTCCTTTTGGGTCAACTTTATTTTTTCCTATACCAAAATCAACACCTGCTGCACCTAAAGCTTTTTTTCCTATAATATCCAAAGCAAATTGCCCTAACTCACCTATTTCAGTAAGTCTATCTTCTTTCATATGACTTGCTAGCTCATCATAGGCAGCATCAGATTTTTTCCTATCCTTTGGCTTCATTTTTTTCCTAGCATCTTTTTCTTGCTGAGATAAAAATTTTTCCATGTCTTGTTTACCTGCTTTTGTAGCATTATCTAATTCTGCATAAGGATCTGATTCTTGTATAGACTCTTGTTTTTTCTTTTTGCTTTTGAAAAAATCAGAAATATCGTCTAAACTAACACCAACACTTAAAGGTCCTTTTCCTAAACTTAAACTAGGACTTACACGAGTTTTGTTATCTTTTCCTTTACTTACTCTTCCTCCTAAACCTACATTCAAACCACTATTTCCCATTGCCTTTTTAAAAAGGTCTAGTCCTACACTCCAATCTGCTTCGCAAAATTCTTGATATCTCTTGTGCATATCAGACTCTTTTAAAGGATTATCTCCATACTGTGCAAAAGCATTAGGATCTGCTTGTTTGGCTTTGGCTTGATTTTGATATGAATATTCATCAAAATCATCAGAACTTACTACAACATCTTTTCTACCATGAAATCGATCTGTTGCATTTTTAAATTCTGTTCCTGCATCTTCTGTATGATCAGTTTCTTCATGCATACCTCCACAACCACAACTAGACACTGGCTCAGCTTCAGGTTCCATTTGGTCAGGAACAGGAATAATCACTGGCTCTGATTGTTGTGGTGCTGCTATACCTGCTAATTTAAGCAAGTCTTGTAAATCTACAACAACTTCCATCTCAACTTCCTATAGGACTTTTGTTCCCTGACTGAGGAACTTCAGGAGCAGCCGCTTCAGGCACATTTGCTGCAAATTCCTGTTTTGTTTTCTTTTCTCTTAAACTTTTAAGAAATTCCATATTGTATTCATCACCATATAATTTTTTAGCAGGTTGTGCATCTACATTTCTATCTTGAGCTAACACGTAGTCTGTTTCTTTTTCTTGTAATTCTTCATTATAAACTTCCAATGGATCATTAGGATTTTTAACTGCTACATTACTAGGATTTAACATTAAATGATCTACTAAATTTTGTTTAAGCACGTTAGATGTAGTGGGATAATTCAATACACAATCTATTACGTAAACTTCTGTACTTGCATTTTTCCTGTGAAAGTCAAAGGGTTGAGCTTGTGCCATTGTTTTTTTAGGAGCACTAACACTTACTACACCATATTTTTCTAATTCTCGTTCTAGTCGCTCTGAAAATCTCTCTGGTAAATCTTCACCAAAAGGTTGTGCAACTTTAATACGAAAGGGGTATTCTTTCTTTGTATTTTCAATGTATTCGAATAAAGTGGCCATAATTTATTCCTGAATTCTTTTTATTATTTATCATTCTGTTCATTTAATTGGTTTAATAAACTATTACGATCTATACGTATTACTTTTTCTGTTTCTATAGTATCAGGAGTAGATGTATTATTAGTTTGTTGATCTAAACGTAATTTTTTAAGTTGCAATTCAATTGCTCTTAACTTTCTATCAGCTTTAGAATTTTTTGCATCTATAGCATTCTTTAACATGGCATGAGCGGCAGCAAAAACATGTCCTGCATGTCTATCCTCTACATTAAATCCTAATTGCATTAAGTCGTCGAACGCCTTTACTGCTTTGTCAGCATAGATGTCCATATCACCATCAGTAGATTCTACACCAGTAATTTGAGGTAAAGCACTATCAATTTTTTTTGCTAAATCAAGTTGTTCTTGTGCTTGATCAATAGGAACATACTCAGTTATTTCCTTATAACCTTCAGTATATTCCTCTTGTTCACCTACAGAAGGTAATTCAAATAATTCTTCTAACTTTTTAGTCATTTTTCATACACAATTCTTTGTTTTTATTAAAATAAAAAAATTCAGATTCATATGTTTTTATAGGAAAATTACTATTATAATAACCTACCAAGCTTTCATAATTTAAAATTGTTTCTTTTTTATCTTTTTGTTTTTTAACTGATACTTTGACTGGTAGGCAATCGTTTATATCCTGAATGAGATTCAACAAGAAAAAATCTTTCCTAGGCCAAAAACTTAAATCTTCATAAAAAATAATTTTGTTTTTTTCTATTTTTTTATAATTTTCATGTAACTTATTCCAGAAAAAATTGAATCTTTCACAAAAAAACTGCTCACTAACATAATTAGATTTTCCAACATATACACTTGTTAATCCATTTACCCATTCTCTTGTTAACTCTGCTAAACAAGAACTTGCTATCATATCAAACCAACTTCTACGCAACAAAAAAAAGGAGTAATTATTATTTTTATTTAAATAATCAATAATAACATCTGGTACAGGATGCGTAATTTGATTTTTTACTACCCAATCCTGTTGCTGTTTTAAAATTGATAAAAAATCTTCTAAGTTACTATCAGTTTTTTCTTCATTAAAATATTCATTAAGTATAGGATCACTAGGTTTATTAGGCCACACAAATCTGTTTAAAGCTTGATATACATAGGTACTACCAGTCCTAGGAAGTGACCAGAGAGAAATTTTCATTTTTTTGTTTGAGGTTTATTAAATATATCTTTTTCTGTAATTACCCTAAAACGAACTCCATTTTGTTTTGACCAAGCTTGCGCTGCTTGCCATTTAGCTAAATTTACTACACTTGCAAACTTATCTTTTTTACTTTTAGCATTTTCTATAGAAGTCTGATTATAAGGTTTAATTTCTATCAACTCTGCATGTTGTTTACCATTTTTATCTTGATAAACAATAAAAAAATCAGGTACATAATGTGTCATTCTACCATCTATAGGATGTTTATAAGGTATACGTTGTCCTTCACTATTCCAATATAAAATATTTGGATGGTTATCACACATTCGCATAAAAACTAATTCCCAACCTGATCGGTATCTTGGCTTTGATGATCCTCTATATTTTTTAGGATTACAACACTCATATATACCCTGTTGGTAGTTAGACATCCAAGGATTCCTTTTCTTTTATATCTACATTGCCAATAACTACATTTTCAGGTTGGACTGTCATTGTCACAGTTTGAGGAGTGCTTTCACTATAACTAAATTGAGTTCCACTTATGTTTGTAATAACAGGATATTCTAAAATAATTGCATCTACTTTATCTTTTGTATCTTCTGTTAAGTTATTTGCACTTGTTGTATTTCCTCTACTTATAACTATAGTTTTAAACATATATTTTGTGCTGTTCAAATTTTTATAACCAAATATGCTTTGACTTACACTTGGATCAGGACTATTTATAATTTCTTCACCTGTGTTAATTAAATAATTATAGTAGTAAGGGTAAATTACTTGAGAAAAAAATTGTTCAGTGCTTGCATCTTGTGTATTATAAATTGTAAAATTTACAGGATTCCACCTTAATTTAGTTTGAACAACTCTAGGCCTATTGTATTGATTTAGTGTAATAGTATCTACAGTCATTTGGGGATAATCTGCATTTAATGCAGGTGCAATAAATGTAATTGGTTTACCTTCTGATTGTACACTACTTATAAAGGTCACAGTAAATTCATAGGTTAAACGAGGGCGAAGTAAATTTATTCCTTCGCCTTTTGTTTGACCATAAAGTAGTTGTGCATAATTAATCATCACAAAACTTTATATTATGAGGTTGCTAAACTAGGATCTGGTTGAACAAAATCTTCGTAGTTATAAATTGCATTATCATATTTTACACTAATAGAAATAGTCATAGGTTCACTAGTGTTGTATGCTGCTTCATTATAATTAATATTATCAATATAGCATCCAAATAAATCCCATCTATCTAACGTGTGAGTACCAGCTACACCTGTATTTTCTCCAGTTAAACTTCGTATAGATAACTTAAATTTATAAGCTGCAGCCGCTGCAGGAGCACTTTGCTCTAAATGATTTACTTGTCTGTTAATTTGACTATTTAAAGCTGCACTTGTTTTATTATTAACATCATCTCTAAAAGTAACATTTATAGGAGTCCATGTATGTTTTCCTGCCATAAATATTTTACTGTTATAAACATCTAATGTTACCTCATCATGCTGCATTGTTGGTTTACTGATATTAGTCACATTTCTAGAAAGTTGATCATAATCACTAGTTCCTAAACCTGTGCCAAAATTAATAAAGTCAATACTAAACCTATACTGTAACTTGGGCATCAAGACAATAGTTGCATCACTGTTTACTGTAGGTACCCCAAATTTTTTGAGTGACATGTATTATTACTCCAAATCTTTAATATATTTAGCTAGGTTTGTAAAAATTAAAACCTAGCTAAAATTTATATATTATAATTCTCCAGTATTTACAAGTCTTACAGGAATATAAATAAATTCTGCTGCTTTTGTAGGCTCAATTGCAACATCTGCATACAATTCGTTTCTGTCTATTCTTGCTGGTGTATTGTTGCTTTCATCACAAACAACAACGAAGTCATAAACACCACGTTTGCTCATTATATCTTGTAAGAAACCGTCTAATACTGATTTTAAATTTTCCCTAGTTAGTTCATCATTAGGTTCAAAAATAAATGGTCTAGCAAGAACCATAAAACGTTCTCTTAAATATGCTACTAATCTAGAAACATTCACTCTATCTAATGCACTGTCAAAGGGATGTAATGTCTTTTGCCCCCATACTACAATACCTGTTCCAGGAAAATTTGTAATAGGATTCAACTTATTTGTGTATAATGAATCTCTTTGTCCTTCATTTAAAGCCAAAGGCACAAATTCATCTTCACTATCTAAATAACCAACATTAGTTGCATTGGTTACATTTCCTCTAGTAAGACCTGCAGGAGCAAACCAAGGATAACTTACACTATCACTATAAGCAATTGTTCTTAAACTTATAAAGCTACTTGGCAACAATACTGTTTGTCCATCTAAATTAGTTCCTAGCGCACTAGGATAATAAACAGCCATACCAGCATTTTTAGGGCTTACTAATCCATCTTCTCCATTTTCTACAGCATTTACGCCTAACATCCAATCTGTAATTTGTTGAGGTCCTGTTCTGTAAGGAGTATCAACAACAACAAAGGCAGTTTCTTTTCTATCTACATTTAAAGTACTTAGTTCATCTGCTAATTCAGGATATCCTGGACATGCAATTAAATTATAACTTACTGTTTCTGACCTTAACTCATCACTACTTGCAACTGCTGATTGCAATTGCTGGACTATTACTTTTCTTACTGCTTTTCTACCAAACAACCCACTTCCATCTGCCTTGTTTCCTGCAGCATTTCTCCATTTCCATGTAGTTGTTTCGCTGCTAACATATTTTCTTACAGTGTTACTTGTCCTACACATATTAATAGCAAACATACCTGCTGGATATAAAACTGGATTTGGAGCGTCATCATTTATTAAGGTAGCTCCTACTGCTGTATTAGATGTATCTGCAAAAGTTTCTGTTATATCTGCAAATATAACACCATTAGGAGTAGTTTGATCTGTATTGTCTCTCAAAACCCAATTAGCGCCATCATAAACCTTGATTGCAGGAAAATTATCTAAATCGTTTGTATCAATCCAAACATCATTTGTTACAGGTCCATTAGGTTCAGTTGTACCTACACTACTAATTGCTTGTGGTCTCCAATATCCGCCATTTTGAATATATAAATCTATAGTACTACCATCACTGGCAATATTATTATCAAACCAATGTCTGCCATTTTCAGTTTCTCCTGTTATAGTATTTGGATTTGCAGTCAACTGATAAGCTGCAGAACCAGTAACAACTGGAGCACTAACTGATGTTGTTCCATCAAAATATCTAAATTCAAAAACTGGATCATTCATGTCATTGTAAGCTACAAAGATACTATTAGCTGGAGGTATCGCTCCGCCAAGTATTTCTACAATTACACTACCTTGTGTTAAATATGTGGATTCTGCACTACCACCTAAGGTAATTGCACTTATTTGTCCGTTTGAATTTATTGTTGCAGTAGCCGTTCTGTTTGCTAAAACAGAACCTGTTGTGCTTTTTAAAACAATTGTAGGCGCACTTGTATATCCTGCTCCTGCTATATCAATAGCTATGCTAGCAACATCCCCTGTACCTGTATCTACAATTGCTCTTGCTTGAGCCAATGTTCCATTATTAAATGTTCCTGGTCTTGTAGCATAATTTTCGTTTAATAAAACAGGAATATTTTTAGTAGTAAAACTATCAGTTTGTGCGGAATATTGTTTGAAAACTACATCCATTCCAAAATTGTAGGAAGTTGTTTTTACCCAAATATCATATTCATTAGGATTGCTAGGAACATCAACATGGCTTGACATTGTAACATTTGTGCTAGCATATGCAGTTACTCCACTACCCTGAATAGTACTTTCTTTAACTTCTACCCAAGTAGTACTATCTACTTTTAAAAAATATTTGATAGGATTTAAAGTAGCATTATTACTATCAACTGTTACTACAGCATATTCACCAGCAGATCCTAGTGTTGTCAATGGCGTTGCTGCTGCCCCTGTTCCTGTTACTTGTGTGCTTGATAATATAGAAACATCTTGTGCAACCCAGTTACCATCAGCATTAGCTTGACTAATACCAAATGCAGTATTTGTTGTATCTAACCAGTATGCATTATTATTAGGAGGACCTTTAGGTTCTGTGCTAGTGTTGTCTAACTGATCTAAATCTACATCTGCTCGCAAAACATAGGCTCTGTTAGCTAAACCTAAATAACTATAGGCAGTCAAAAGTCCGTATTCATTTCTTTCTCCACCATGAATACTTGTTCCACTAACTTGTTCAAAGAATGGTTCACCATAATACTGAACTAATTCTCTTTGACTTGTGATTAATTTTAATTTATTTGCTTCTGATTTTATTGTGTATGCAGCAATGCCAGTTCCACTTACATCACTTTTGTTTTCACTTGTAGCCATAACTATTAAAGGTACAGTACCAGTGCCAACAGAAGCGTATGCACTTTCATCAACTACACTTACTGCTACTCCAGGAGATACTAATGTTGCCATAAATTTTAGTCCTTTTTTCTAGAAAAATACTTGTTTAAATATTTATCAAAAAGACTAAATATGCTGCTGATTTAATAGATAGTATTTGCTGTATAGATCAAACTGCCATTCATAATCTATATCCAAACATTCACGCTCTTCCATCATAAATAATTTTGGATTATTTTTTGTAAAATCTCCCATCCATCTGTCTTTTCCTATTTCACTTAATTTTCCTGCATATAAAGCATGAGCTGCTTCATATGTTTCTGAAACAATTTTTGTATTCATAATTGTTGTGTTTTTAGGCCAAGGAGTAATTAGATCACCATTTTTGTCCCAATAATATTGTTTTTTACATACAACACCAAAAAGTCCAGGAAAATTATTACTACAATATTCTTTTATGAATTTATTAATAGTGTTTACAGAAAGGAATAATAAACAAGGATTTAGTAGAATAGCAAATTCATACTGTGGAAATTTATTCCACCATTCATACATTAAACTTAAATTATTGTCTGTATTACGACTTCCTAATGATCTATGAAAAATTTGTATATCATTTTTTTTACAAATATCTTTTAATTCTTTATCATACACGCTTGCATAAAATTGGTCTAAGGGTATGATTGTTTTTTTAACTTTTTTTAAAAGTATTTCAAATAAACAAGTATTTCCTATAGCTCTTATCATTTTATTAGGTACACGTTCACTATTAATACGTGATTGTACTATGAACAATATTTTATTTAATTCTTTTTTAATAGTGTTCATGTTGTTTTTTTATAGGAGGCTCATTAAATTCTATTTTATCTGCAATTATATTTACATGATTTTCAGATAATAATTGAGAAAAGATATACATTCCTAGCTTCATATGTTGCCTGAAACATTGATGGTATGAAATAACACTATCTATATTTTTTATATTATTAAAAAATTTTGCATAAGTGTCAATGTCTATAAATTTTTCGTAAAGTAATATAATATCTTTAATTAAGTATTCTTCATTTTTATACTTTAAAAATATTTTATCAAATACACTATAATGACCCATATAAAATTTATCTTGTAACCTGACTTGATGATTGCTAGTAACAAAATCTATATATCCATATATTGTATTATTTTCTTTAATTTTTTCTTCTTTATGATAATTTTCTTGTTCATTACCTTCAAGCTCATTCTTTATTATGTTTAAAGTATCGAATGGAAAAGGTAAAAAATTTTTTCCTTCAAAATTTTTTACTAATTTAGGTTTTTTGATTTTAAAATAAACATTAGGACGTATTTTCATTACCAAAGACTGTTTATTGGTAATTTGTTGTAAAACTTTATATATTTTATAATATAAAGCAAAGCAATGTCGCATTTTATGAATAAAATGTTTACTTAAAAGACCTGTGATGTTATCTAGTTCTATAAAAATATGTAAAATTTTACTATGTTGTATTGCTTGATATACAATATCATCAAATATATCTGTGTATTTTTCTTGATTAATATTATAACATAATTTATATTTTTCACACAATAATATTATATCATCTAAATTATTATATTCATGATCCCATGTATCAATATAAAATTTAAAATTATAATTAGGATTTTCTTTTAATAATTTATATATACTAACATCAAATTCCTTACTATGTATTCCTCCATTTGTTAAGCCTGGAATAATTATAGAAACTTCGTTATCCAATTACAAATCCATATCCGGCACTTCCATCAACATATAATGTTAATTCTTGCTCTAATTTTTCTTTAATAGCCATAGCATCTTGTTTTAAAGTATCTCCATTTAATTGTGTGCCACCCTGCGGACTTGCTATCGTAGCAAATTTACTTCTTGCTTCACCTAGCATCATTTTTGCTTCAGCTAATGACCATTCTTTAATCCAACTACCACTATATGGATCTGTGAATAATTCTACTTCTGTTCTTAAATTATATATATGAATAATTACTTCACTTTCGCTTTTGATTCGTCTGTGTAATGTTAATTTTTTTGTAACAGGATTCCAAGTAAATTGAATTTCACTACCAAAAAGTTTCCCTAACGTTTCTCTACTCTGAGCTAAAAAGTCAAAATTTGCCATGCCACCACTTCTAGCAGTATGTAAAAAATATAAATTTAAGTATGCAGCTTCAAAGGGTTCGATTTCGTTACCGGCCATTCCAGTAACACTAGAAGTTCTAGTATAGATATCTTTTACCTCAGTAACTTCATTAGGTAGTATATATTCATTTTGATCTACTTGTAATTGTAAAATTAAAAAGCTTTCTTCTACAGAATTTTCTGCACGTTGTCTATATTTTCTTAAAGCTTTATCAATAGATAAATTATAATGTTCAGGATCTAGTTCTATGTCTACCATACCACCACCTAGACCTAGAGTGATTTCATTTATAAGCTCTTGACGAGTTGAAGCCATTTTTTTATTCCGAATAATTTAGAAATATTTATCAGAGAAATAGGAATAAACCTATTTCTCTTTACATAATTTTAGAGGGGTTTTGGTCGAGGTGCTTTAGCCATGCCTGGTGCTTTAGCCATGCCTGGTGCTTTAGCCATGCCTGGTGCTTTAGCCATGCCTGGTGCTTTAGCCATGCCTGGTGCTTTAGCCATACCAGGTTTCCACGTTTTTCTTAAAAATGCAGGAGCTTTAGCCATACCTGGTGCTGTTGCATTATCAGGTACTGTTGCTGTAGGGACTTTCCATGTTTTGCCACTTTGACTTAAATCTGTACTACCCATGCCTGTACCTGTTGCACGTTTAACTCGTGCCATTGTTTTTTTAACCCAATCAGATTCATTCAAAGTATCATCAAACATTTCATACACTTTAGTAACAAAGTCATTTATATTATCACTTTCATCTACTAAAGTTCTAATATGATTTTTAATCTGCTCTTCTTCTGTCAATGCTTCTTCTTCTAACTCTACTTTTTCTGTTTCTTCTTGATTATTTTCTTCAATTTCTTCTTCAGTATCTGATTCCTGAATCTGAAGTTGATTCAATATATTTCTTATATCAGATGAATTCATAACATACTCCAAAAACTAGTTTATAGTATTTATTATAAACTAGTTTTTGACCTAAATTACTTGTATGTTTTTACAATAACGATCTGATCACTCATAGATCCATTTAATGAAACATTTGTTGTTTTAACTTCATTTTCAAAATATTTTAATGCTTTAGTCCTAGCACTAGAAATATTTTTTAACTGTTCCTTGGGTTTGCGTAAAGTTTTTGCTTGGCTTGTTTGCTCATCATAATTTAAAATTTTAGTTCCTTTTACATCCAAACCACTTTCATCTTGTGCAATATAAACTCCCAACTTTCTTGTTTTTTTATTATAAACAAACGCAACACCTGCTCCTACTATATTTACAGGTTTTTCTCCCACTAATCCAACTGTAGGATCACTTACAGCATATTTGACTTTTGCAACCTTTTTGTCTACAGATACAGGCTTTTTCTTTCTAGGCTTACGTTGTTGTACACTTTCTCCAATTACAATATCACATGCATCAATAATGTCTTGGAGGAATACAGAATAATCCTTCATTTGCTTTTTGGTATAGCAACTATATCCTTCATTCAAATCAGGATCAGTACCTGCAATTACTTGTTGAATTTCAGAAAGTACAGATTCATATTCTTTTTTTACAACTCTTGCATGAGCTTGGCTAACCTCATATTCCTTTAAAATAGCTAAACAATTCCTTTTAGCCATTACCAAACCAAAGGCTCTAGGTTTTAGGAAAAAATAGTCTCTCAAATGCTCAAATTCTGCAATAACCTCGTTAGACTGGTCTTTAACTCTATCATAAACACTAGTAGTGGGAGAATCTGTTTCTGCTTTGTCAGCCTTGATCTTCTTTCCTAAAGTTACCATACTACTAATATACTTGTGTAGACGCTCTGTGTACTTGTCTTCTAGCTTTGCGCCTAAAGTAATCATTCTTGACATGTAACAAGTGCTTCGATTGATCTCTGAATCAGGAACTGCTCTAAAACATCGCACATCCTCTGTTGTATATTCAGCATTTTCTTTCATAAAATCAATAACAAACTCTTTTGCTTTTTTGGTATTTCCGGCACGAGCATAATAAGCATAAGCTCGTAGCATTTGGGAGTCTGAATCTTTAACATTCTCCCAACTTGGTTCAGTTCCAAATTCAATATCTGAAACTGTTTGCCTTGCTTTTCTTTTTGTTTTAGGAGCAGCCTTTAACAAATTGGTTTTTGCTCGTGCCATATTGTTACCCTTTCTGATTAACTAGTTTTTGCCGTTGTGTTTGTAGATACTCAATTTCTTTGTATGTATCAAATGCATTTGGAAAAAAATCCATATGCCGTTGCAAATAGCAAATATCAATCTCAAGTTCCATTACTTGGTTTTGTAGTTCTCGCTTGCTCATTATTTACCTTTAAATTGAATAGTTAAACAAAGTTGCAGTAGTTAACCTACGCATTACACTTATATCACGTGTTTCATTCTTACAATAATTGACAAATAAGTCAAGTAAATCACCTAATACATCTGTAATTTCCTCCTTTGTTGCATGGTAAGAAAGTTCAAGTGCTAACTCCTTAGCACTGTCCTCAATCAGCTGAGGTTCTTTAAAATTAGGAACATTTTGATCTAAAATCTTTTTGGTAAAGCTAGCCATCAAATATTGAATAATAGCATAATTTTTCATTGATCTCCTGTTTCATTATAACCTAACATGTATGCTTCTACGTCTACATCCATCATTCTACTTCTAGGTGTACGCCTATTAGAACCTGCACATATACTAGCCATCCAATGCGGATCAGGTTTTTTATTTTTTAGCTTGTCTTGGGCTCCGCACCAATACGGAGTACCTGGAACTGTTAGCAACATTTCTTTGGTTAGTTTACTCATGCTTACTCCTAGTATTATCTAGAAACAATTTCAGGAAAATTCTTTGCAATTACTGGACATGCCTTAGAAGGAATTTTAAACCCTTTTTTGTTTAAGGATATCAAAGCTTTATGGAAAGTGTTTTTGGTATCTGGCTGGTTAGCATATTCAAGTTGTAGGTTAATATATTTGCATATTTGTATACTATCACCTACTGTTAAATAGCTAGGATCAATCTGTACTGTTTTTGCCTCAACTAAATTCTTGTTAATCGCTGCAATTACTTTGCTAAGTGACATATTGTCTCCTGTGTATGTTGCTATTGCCTAACTGATAATAATATTATACAACCTTTGAAGAAAAAGTCAACCTTTTTTAAACAAATTCGATGTAGTCTTGATCCATCTGATCCAGCTCTGCCTGTCGCTGCTCAATTAAGATCTGCTCCTGCTCCAGATCAAAGATGCGATCTTGCCAACGCCGGATCTGGAACTCGTCTTCTTCTGGCCTAGTGCAGGCTTCGTTCAGCAGATCAATCTCTTCTTGGATCTCTTGTAATTGGATGTGGTAGACTGACTGTGGCATGTGATCTCCTAGTGTGGAGTGAGTGGAGTGGAGCTAATCGCTCAGTGTCTAAATAGTATACAACCTCTGAGAGAAAAAGTCAACTATAAAAATTATTATTCTTCTTGTACTGACAAAATACTTTCAGCTGAGATACGTGTGCTGTCTCCGTTGCGGAAGCGTACACTCCAACCTTGCAGTTTTTCTGAGTATACGTAAAGATATTCCTCATTCATGTTCCAAGCGTCTTCCATTAGTGCCTTTGTGTCGGCATGTGTCATACAACGCTCGTTATGATAGTAATTATTGTTCTCAGGTTCTGACTTCCATGTAGAAGCGTTGCCTTTCTGTATGCATTTCTCAATTAGTTTAGGATCTGTATAATGTTCTGTTAGGAGCAGACCTAAGCCGTTTAAATAGCCGTCCAAATGATGATAAGCAGAAACATATGATCCGTCTGTGTAGCGGTATGCAATTCTTGCTCTTGTTGCCATTGTGACCTCTTAGCGTAGATTGGAAAAATGCAAACTGGTCGCTTAGTGTTACTAAGCGACCAAGTCAAATATTTAATTTAAATATTCTGCTCCTGTCCAGCTAATTTTATAATTTTCAAATAAGTTACCTCGTGCTTTGTTTTTTGCAGGTGCTGCCCAACTTGCAGCCATTAAAATATCTCCTTTGCGGAATTTTTTGTCATTGTCACCTGCTACTATAAAACTATGCACTCTAGTACCTACAACAACCTTGATATACTTCTTACCCACAGTGTAGGACAAATCATTGTTAAATTCTTCTACCATCCTATCTCTAACAGTATCACTTGATGTCTTTGAGCGGTCTACATACATCCAGCGATTGTAATCAGCTTTAATGTTTTCCATGTAGCTTGCAAGTGCTTGTTCTAGTGACATGCTGTCTCCTTGTAGGATTTGGAAAAATGTAAGCTAATTGCTTACTATGATAATAGTATAGCAGATAGATTCAAAAAGTCAACTATATTTTTGAAAAATATTTACTTCCAATAACATTTAGTCCTTCTCCAGCAAGTAGCATATTATAAGCAATAGCAGCAACATCTAAAATCTTGCGTGTACCTTGAACTTGATTTAACAAATATTGACGTTTAGCAGGTTTAATAGGGCGCTGACCTGTACTACTATTTTCAATAATAGTGTTTAGCAAAACTCTAGCAGTTTGCAAAGAGTCAGCATTTTCAATTTCCTTGATCTGTTCTACTGTAAAATTAAACATTTTTAATCCTACTTGGAGTTGGAAAAACGTAAGCTAATTGCTTACTATGATAATAGTATAGCAGATGGATTCAAAAAGTCAACTATTTTTTTAGTTAAATTGAATATTTTCCTAATTCACTAATGCTATGAAGCTCTACAGGCAGTTGATCAAAATCTTCTTCAGGTCCCAACATCTCTGCAACTCGCAAAACTGTTTTCAAAGGTAAGTCATATTCATCAGCAAGTAACTCCAGATATTCTTCTCTAGAATTAAAACCATCTCCACTATATTGATTTTCTGCAATATTTTCATTTAAAATGGTGAGCATATTGCGTATATGCTTTGTAGTATTTTCCATTGATTGTATTCCTATAATATTAAACATATTTATTTACATACTAGGAAAATCTTTCCACAGTAGCTGAACATTTACGTGTCTCTTCTATTATGACTTTATAAAGAGTTACTGGACTGTCTTTCAATTGTTGGGGTCCTACAACGTCTAGCAAATATTGACCCATGTTTTCTGCTGTAGGATTAAACCCCACAACAACTGTACCTTCAGGATCAGTTTCTTTTAGGATCACACTCCAGGGGTCTTTCTCCCAAACCAAAAATTTGTGATCCCAATTATCTTCTAGCCAATTACACAAATATGTTTTAATATCTGAAAAATCAATTACCCTTCCAATATTGTCCAAAGTAGGTGCGTCACAATAAAAGTGTATGCGGTAATTGTGTCCGTGGAGATGAGCGCATTTGCTCTCATGCTGATATACTCTATGTCCTGTTGAAAAATCATGATACCTATGTGCTGTAATTCTTGTTTGATTCATTTTTCCTTTATATACCAAAAACGTGAATACCTAACTGATTTCCTAATTTTTTTGCTTTTTCACTATGTACTTTTTTTGCTTCTTTACAATGCTCTTCATGTGACTGATATACATCACTGTCTTTTTTGTCTATCCAATTCAGTGCTTTGTTATAATGTTCTATTTGCATCTTTTGATAGATATATTGCTCTTTTTTTCTTTCAATAATATGTTCTTCACTATGTGGTAGTTCACAAATAACAAAACTATAATTAATAACTTTATTGTTTTGTTTAGTTGCTACTTTAAACACAATTTCTTTTGCATTATATTTTAATGCTTCATTTTGCATACACTGGAACGATCTATCAAAATCTTCATCTAAAGATATTTCACTGCTACCTGAAACAGTTTTAAAACTGTTAAAAAAATTATTATATTTCCATTCCAAATATCTAAAACTTTTTACAAGATTGCCGTTGCGAGATAAAACTTGCCCTTCTAAATATCCCCTGTATGTATTCAATTTATATGAAATAAGACAATACCTAGCTGGTCTTTGATAATTAAAAGTATTATTTTTAATATCACTTAGATAAACATTATCTATATTTTTATAATTGCTCAAATGATGTACAACGTTTTGAATATCCATAACTCTATTTATTAAAGGTTAAAAGTACACAATTACAAAAAACTATTATAACTTATATTGATTAGTTTGTCAACTTTTTTTGATAAATATTTACAATTGGAGAGTTCTATGCCCAGATTGAGCATGTGGAGAGACTATAAAAGTCTCGACTATCAATTTTTAGACAATCAAATAAGTGAATATTTTATAGTAGGTGGTACTGGTATTATTATTCACAAATACATAGGTCCAGTAAGTGCTGGCAAACCTGACGATCCTACTTATCAAAATCCAGATACAAGTGATAAAAATATAAAAGAAAGAGTAATCCAAGATTTATTATTTTTAGAAAATCGAGATAGGAAATATGATGATGATGTTTACGAAATACGTGGAGTTTATAATGTACAGGATAATGATTTTGATCTTAGCCAGTTTGGTTGGTTTCTGTCTGCTGATACATTATATCTAACTTTTCATTTGAATGATATGATTAGTATTTTGGGCCGTAAAATAATGAGCGGAGATGTAATAGAGCTATTACATCAACGTGACGAAGATTTATTAGATCCTGATGCACCACCTATTAATAAATTTTATATTGTGCAAGATGCCAATAGGGCAAGTGAAGGTTATAGCCAAACATGGTGGCCTCATCTATGGAGATGTAAAATAAGTAGCCTAGTAGATAGCCAAGAATTTAGTGATATACTAGGTACAGCAGATGAAGAAGATAGTTTAAAAAACATGTTAAGCACATATAATCAAGAAATGGAAGTTAATGCTGCTGTAAGAAAAGCGGCTCAAGAAGCAGATCCTATAGGAGGTATTAGTGTCAACCAAACTGATAGCGATCATCTTCTCACTGATGGTAGAACTGTGAGAGATTGGGATGCTAATACTGATTATGGAGAATCTATAAACAGTGGCACTGCATTTCCTGCAGATCCAGTACAAGGACAAAAATTTATTAGAACAGACTTCAGTCCAGTCAGATTATATGAAAGACAAGATAATATTTGGATTAGATTGTATAGTAATATTCCTGCTACATGGGAAGACAAAACACTGATAGGTAGTGATTTAACTAACGATAAATCGCAAATAAGTATTAATAATCAATCTATTATAGGACAACAAGGTTTAGATGAAGTAATAAGCCCTAAAAATAAAGGATAACAAAATATGGCAATAGTATTACGTTGTGACAAAAATATAGCATTAACACATGAAGAAATGGATAACAATATCTGTGGTATTGATAACAGAATATGCACTTTAGAAACATCAGCTAGTGCAAGCATAGCTAATACAGATATAAATAATTGGAATTGTGCTTATAATTGGGGAGATCATGCATGTGCAGGTTATTGTACAACTGAAACTAGCCATGCAGATGTTGTAGTAGATGGTGATTTTACAAGTGCTGGATTAATGACAACTGATGGTAATGGTGCTTATAATATCACAACAAATAATAGCTCTAATTGGGATACTGCCTATGGTTGGGGAGATCATGCTTCTGCAGGGTATCTAACTAGTGAAACAGATAGCCAAACATTATGTTTAGTTGGTACAGATTTAAGCATAAGCAACGGTAACACTGTAGATTTATGCGGTATAGGTGGCACTAGCTATACTGATAGTGATGTAGATACACATCTAAACACAAGCAGTGCATCTTGCAACCAAATACTAAGTTGGAATGGCACAGACTATACTTGGGTCGCAGACCAAACCTCAAGTGGCAGCGGCACTGTAGTTGCTCCATTTGCTTTTGTGAGACTTGCTACAACTTCAAATGGATCTGGTACAGGTATGAGCTGGAGTAATTGGGATAGTAATAATGGTACAATGGACTTTACCTTTGATTCCGCTCAATCTGACACTGATTATATTGTTGTTACTGATGGGGAATCCAACGATGACGGTCGTTTAGTTTCAATTCAAAATAAAACAGTGAATGGATTTGAAGCATCATTCTATGACCCTAATGGTGTATCTATTCCATCAGGAGCAAGTGCATTTACCATAATGGTATATGGTTCAACACCAACACAAACAGTTTTAGGTAATGTACAAGATTTTGCATATAGTTCGTTAACTGGCACACCTACTATTCCTGCAGATGTTAGTGATCTTACAGATACAACAAATCTACTAGTACACTACACTGATAGTGATGTAGATACACACTTAAACACAAGTACAGCAAGTCCTAATGAGGTATTAAGTTGGACTGGTAGTGTTTATGATTGGGTGGCACCAAGTGGGGGAGGTAGTGCTGATCTAACTTGGACTATAACAAAAAATAGTTTTAGCAGTTCCTTTGAATTTAGTGGGCCTGGTATAGAAACAGGAAACACATTTAATCCTGAGTTGCAATTAATAAGAGGATATACATACAAGTTTAGTGATACCGATAACCCTACTACTTTAGAAATAAGAACTTCCGAGAACGGAAGTGCATATACTCCTGGAGTAACAACAAGCGGAAACTTAACAACATTTACAGTACCTTATGATGCACCTGATACACTTTATTATGAAACCACTGCTAGTTCCTTAATTCATGGCGTAATTAAAATTGTTAATGCTAATAATGGCTTACAAAGTAGAACAACTGTTAGTGGAAGTGCTTTTATACCACCTGGACCTCAACTTAATGTCGATATTACAGGATATAAAGGTTATAACTTATATAAGATAACCACCAGTGTTGCTGCAAGAGTTATAGTGTATACATCAGATGCAGCACGGACAGCAGATGCTGGAAGGGCAGAAGGTACAGATCCTACACCTAATTCAGGAGTTATTGCAGAAGTTATTACAACAGGAGCAGAAACTGTTACATTTAGCCCCGGTGTTATAGGATATAATGACGAAAATCCTGTTACAAATACTATACCTATAAGGTTACAAAACAAAACTGCTTCATCTGCTACAACTACTGCAACATTGACAGTGGTTCAGACTGAAGTTTAATATTGAGATAGGTTGATAATTGGAATATAAATGAATTATTTTTATGATAAACAGATACGAAGGTATTTACAACAAGTAATCAGAGTTTTTAGTAATTTTCATACTCAAATAGGAGTTGATGAATTAGGTAAACCTCTTTATCAAAAAATTCCTGTAAGATACGGAGATTTAAGTAGGCAAGTATCTCACATAATGAAAGAAAATTCAGAAAACAAAATTAGCACAATTCCCATGATGTCTGTTTACATAAATCAACTGCGATTAAGTCCTGACAGAAGAATTAAACCTAGTGACGAGATTATGTTCAGGTTAATGAGAAATATTATAATAAAGATACTCGCCAGTACGAAAACAAATCTGGAAATAATTATAGTGTAGAACGTCATATGCCAGTTCCATATGATATGACTGTAAATGTTGACTTATGGACTAGCAACACTGAGCAAAAATTACAAATATTGGAACAAATCCTAGTATTATTTAATCCAGTTCTTAATTTAAATAGTGGAGATAATCCTATAGATTGGTCTAGGCTAAGTTATTTGGTACATACAGATATAATTTGGAGTAGTGCTCAGGTTCCACAAGGAGTAGAAAACGTTATTGATATCGCTACGTTAACTTTTGATATGCAAATTTTTATCAATCCTCCTGCAAAAGTAAGAAGGCAAACTATTATTCATACAATTATACAAGATTTGCAAACATTAGATAAGGATAGGTTACCAGAATGGCAAGCTAATAACTTATATCTAAGCGATCAACCACAAGAATATATTATCGTTGCCCAAAAGGGATTTAATGTAAAAGTTAATTGCGACAACACAATTAGCTTAGTAGATAACTTAAACAGACCTGCTGTAAATAATGAATACTATCGTTGGGACACTTTTTTAAAACCGTATGGTCAATTGAATGATAATATAAGTGTTGTAAACTTAGTAACTAGTACAAATGGATATGTAGACGGTTCTGAAATTATAGGAACTGTAAGCTATAATAACACTGATCCAAATCTTTTAGATGTTGTTTGGAATGAAGATACGTTTCCATCTACAACACATAATCCTGTTGATAATTTCGTTGATCCTACCCTAAATTATCCTGGAGATGGTACTCTTTTACAAGCTGACCAAGGTCAAAGATATATACTATTAGAAGATATACCACAAACAGCGAACTGGAACACAGGAAGTTTAAATCCAAAAAAGAATGATATTATAGAATTTAACGGTAGTACATGGGATGTTGTATTTCAAGGTAGCTTGGAATCACAGGACCCTTATGTAGTAGAAAACTACATAGAACCTAACTATACAGAAGATTTGGATTTATCTATTGCAGTTATTAACAATTTAAATGATGGATATCTGTACGAGTTTAATGGTATAACTTGGAAAAATGCAGTTTGTAAAATTTACCAAGAAGGAATTTGGAGATTATACTTATAAAGGATAAATGCTTAAAGCAGTAGGTTGTATTATATATTCATCCCTTACAAAAAGATTTTGTTTTCAGTTAAGAAGCAACCAAGTTAAATATCCACTCACATGGGGTTTTTGGGGAGGAAAAGCAGAAAAACAAGAAAAAAGTACAGAAACACTTTTTAGAGAACTAAGTGAAGAACTTGGATTAATTCCACAAATAATAGATACTCTGCTATTAGATGTTTACAAAAAACAAAACAAATTTGAATATAGAAGTTATTGTGTAATAGTTAGAAATGAGTTCTGTCCTCATACCAATATAGAATCAAGTGGATTCGCATGGGTAAATGCAAATAATTATCCAGAACCCATGCACAATAATGCAAGATTAATTTTAAATAAAAAACATGTAATTAAAAAAATAAATTATATTAATAAACATTACACTATGGAAAATGTTCTAAGGATGCTAGCAAAAAGAATTAACCAATAATTTTTTTAACACTATCAACAACATCGTTTGGTTCAACTTTTACTTCTGTGGCACTATACGACTTAAGATTTTCATGCATACTATGACCTATCATTTCCCGTTTTGTTACAGTTCCCCACATAACAACCCCTGGTTTGTTAATTTGCTTTGCTGCACTAAAATGTTGTAAGCTACTATCTAAGCTAACAAATGTTTTTGCATGTTTTAGCATAGCAGCATAAGTTAATGCATTTGTATTTGCATAGGCTACTCTATTTGTTATTGTTTCTGGAATACTAACAGGTTCATTAGGTAGTCTATACAATAAAAATTTGTAATTAGGAAATTCCTCTGCAAGTGCTAGCCAAATATCTGCATAATTTTGTACATTTCTACCTTCAGTCATATTGTTGACTGGATATTGTTTATTTTGTGTAACACCTTGAGCGGGTTGACCTCCTGTCCATTGCACCATAATAAAATCGCTAGCTAATTTTTCATACATATTTTTAGCTTCAGTTACAAACTGTTGACCTATATATAAATCAGGTTGTATGTTTAGTCCTCCCTGTTCAAAAGGATCTAAACCAAACATCTGTGGCCATTCATCTAAAATATGTCTATCTCTTTTACTATATGAACTGACATAAGGTTCTCTAAAAATAATATCACTAAAATACTCAGCAATATCATAATTTAAATCACCTCCGCTCCATTGTGGGCTACTAACTACTTTTGGGTGGTATTTATAAACATCCGGAAATCCGCTTCCTACTGAAATTTTGTTTTCATCTCTTGCAGCAAGGGCTTCTATCATGCTAGTAAAAATAACTTGCTTTCCGATTCCTCCGTGTACACAATATAAATTTGTTTGTTTCATTAAACCTTTTTTGTTTACAAAATATAAAGAACTCTTACTAAAACTGTAGCATTAAATGCAGGGGGGGTTATGAATGTTATTTGTTTTGTTTCAGAATCAAAAGTATATTCATCAGGAGATACTAACATAATACCTGCTTCCTGAACAAATAAATCTCTAGCACTAATTACATAATTTACATTTGGAAAACCAGACAGTGTATAGACATCTGTAGTGTTATCTCCAGTAAACTTCCAACTTTTAGTTTGTGCTATTGGTGAATAGCTTCCTATATATGACATTTTTTATACCTTTATTCCATTTCTAAAACACTAGCAGTAACATCACAATCTGTAATCGAAGCATTAATAATTACTTGATCTTCTGGTTCTAAGTTTAAAACCTTATCTATAACAAGTGTAGTTGTTTTATATACTACAGCATTTTTTACTATATATCGACTTAAACCTGAACCTGAATTTGCACTTTTATCGAAAAAAATTACACTAACAGTCATTGCTTCGTCACTTGTATTTGCAATATATAATGCATGAACTATAGCACTTCTTAAAGCAGCATTACATGTATATAAGCTTTGATCTGTGTTAGCAGTTGCTATAGTCAAAGATGCATTTTTAAAACTAGCCATCAAAATTCCTTAATTTGAAAATGCTATGGCATATGCTATAGGATCATCTACATTGTAAAAACAACAAAATGGCATAGCTTTCCATAAACATTCACTTGCATTATATCCTACTAAATATTTATCTGTTTGAGCAGGTGTACCTTGATCTATCAAACAACGTAAAACTAGTTTTCCTGTTATATCCAGACAAGTATTATAATATCCATAATTAGCTGTTACAGTATCAAAATCCACACACGATGTTGTACTTACATCCTGTCCTATACTTATTTCTCCAGATGTATCACAATATGTTACTCCTGTGCCCCCACATAAATGAGCTCTAACTTCATTAGGACTAGGTCCAGTAAATGTAAATATTCCAGAAACGTTGTCGTATGTAAAACTTCCATCTCCTCCACAATCACAGGCACTTACTGCATCTCTTACTCTGCAATCTAAATAATATAAATTAGTACTACCTTCTGTTAATTCATCTGTATTATGATCATCTAAATCAAAGCAAATAGTGCCAGTAGTATTATCATATATAATATCACATATACCACATA
>Ga0070752_1000908_pt1 | contig 22068 bp, 42 predicted proteins | sample VirMetDEL_Aug_30_FD_77440 | JGI IMG/M metagenome (GOLD analysis project Ga0070752, IMG submission 77440) | Aqueous microbial communities from the Delaware River and Bay under freshwater to marine salinity gradient to study organic matter... | ecosystem: Environmental > Aquatic > Marine > Coastal...
CGAACCTCTAGGTCCGGGTGGCGACGTTTCAACGTGAGTGGCAGCGTGTCGAGGATTGACCCGATCTCTGCGGACAGGCGCGACAACACGAAGGTGGCAACCTCAGTCGGCACCGACTTGCGCTTGGTTATGTCGTTCTTCAGTTCCTGGCCTTCAGCCTGGGCCGCGGTCAGACGAAGGCGCTCGACCTCAAGGCGCTTTGCCGTGTCGCCGTCTTCGTCTTCATCTGCTAACGGTTCCGGTCGGACTTGGCCGCTACCGATCCCGCGTAAATACCTGATGTACGCCAAGCGACAGGCGTCAATATCCAGCCCTCCAGTACCCTTGGAGCTAGGCAGGACGCCGTCTGTCAGCAAATTGCGCACCTGGCGGTCACTGATATCGAGGTGCTGTGCAACTTCGACTTGAGTGGCCATGCGTGTTCGCTCCGGAACCGGAAGCGGTCCAGCTGGAAAAAGTTCGTATGAAGCTAAAGGTCGGGGCGCGAATTACCCGCAGGGGTGCCGGCCCCCTCCAAGGACCCGGTGCCACCCCCCCTAGGCAGGCTTTGCACCAGGTCGGTGCGCTCAGCGTGCCGTCAGCGTGGCTTTCTGGAACGCATCAGCGAATTCCCTATCGAAGTTCGCCTTCACAATGTTCTCTGCGATCTTGAAGAAGGGGACGCGCACCCTGTAGCTAGGCGCACTAGTGAAGATGAAGACAGGACGCACGCCATAGTCCTTGCCGAACCGTTTGCGCTCCCATATGCCAGCCTCTCCATCAACCTCGCCGGCGAAATACTTGCTCGCTCTGGTCTTCTTGCCTACGGGTGCCGCCTTGTTCGGGTCGACCGCCTTGATCACCCGCCGGGCGAATGACCCTTTGATGTTCCCGTTCTGGTCGAGGTATGCCTTGTTAGGCATAGCGTACTGGCCAGGCTTCATCAGCCCCTTGGCTATCAGAGCCTTCTCGAATCTCTTGGGCTTACGTGTCGATCCGTATACGGATGCCTTCAGGTACTTCTCAGCAGGTACGCCGGCGCCTTGATCTTTCAGCCCTACCGTTGCCTGAAGCTTGGTCTTGTTGGCTGGCCTTACGAAGATGCTGTTCAGTGTCGCCTTAGTGGGGCGATCGAACCGCTTGGCCATCACCTTGTACTCACCCTTCTCCACCATCTTGGCGAGAGTGGTCAGGGTGACGGCCAATGCAAATGGCACCTGCTTAGCGTTTGCCTCTAGCTTGTCCTGTGCCTCTTTGAGGCCGGGCGTTCTGATAGTGATCATTCCACTCTCTCCTCCCCCATCTCCAGGCCTCGGCGATGAGCAGGCCACATAGGCAGGCTATTAGGTAGGCGGATAGGAGGTAGGCGTGGGCGCGTCTCATGGATCGTTACCCGTGACCTTCGGCTGAGGAATCACCCGGGAGATAGCGGCAGCCATACCCAGCACCATGTTCACGCTCGCCCACAGGATCGGACTGATATGCCCGTCGAACGCTACCCATCCCACTGCAGCTGCGTTGAGCGCTGCGGTGATGAGTGCGAACTGCATGCTTGTGAGGCGCCACGACTTGCGCCAGTCAGGTATCAGGTTCATGAGCCGAACCCCTTAGCAACGAACGGCCATAGCTTGTCGAACACTGCCACCAGCACCACGCCGGCACCGATGCCGTAGGTGAGCTTGGTACTCAGCGTGTCGACCTTCCCGGCTACCTCGTCCTGACTCTCCCCGATTGCGGTGAGCTGGCGGGTCATGTGCTCGAACTGTTGCTCGAGCTTGGTCAGGCGGTTAGGTGACTGGGCATGGTCGCGGTCGAATCGGTCGAGGCGGTGCCGGGTTACGGCTGCCTCTTGCTCCAGTGCTCCGACTCGCTCATGCACTGTTCTGCCCTCATGGCTGTCGGTCATAGTGGAGTCTCGTTGGTGTTTGGTCCGGCCTCACATGCGCGTGCGATCCGCCTATGAGCAAGGAGGCAGGCATGGGGCCGGAATAGGGTTGCCGTGAGGCGAATGAAAATCCGCGCGATTTGTGCGTGCAGGCAGAGGCATGGCGGATGTATTGAATTGGTGCGCTGGGTAGGTGAGCCCCGATCTGACCGTTCGCGCATAACGGAAAAGCCCCGGCATTTCTGCAGGGGCTTTAGTGAAGCGGTAAAACCGCAATTTGTGCCAGATTGCCAGTTTCGTGTTAACACGTCAATAGGCACGACATGTAAATTAAGCTGCCATTCGTCGATCCAACTCAGCCTGTACGTACCACTGCCCAGCTATCAGCAGTTCACGCACTTGGTGGCGGTTCAATGCCATCTCCCGCCCGATCTGCTGCATGGTCTTCTTGTCGGCGTAGTAGAAGTGCAGGCAGTCCGATGCGCGAGGGTGACCACGCTTCAGTCTGGCAACGATGGCCGATACGGTTTCGGCGTCTTCATCCGTGATATGGGCATCCGGGGCATGGGTCGACGGCACGTTGTCACGCATCACGGCCAGCATTGGCGAGACGTACCAAGGCACACCGGTCTTCTGCCATACCCAGATGCCCCACTCGGTCAAAAGCTCTTCTGCGCACTTCATATCGCTCTCCCCTTAAACCGAATACACAGCGCGGCGCTTGAGTGCTTCGGCACCCGGCACGGCCTTGTCGATAATGTCTTTCACTTCTTCAGCGCTGATCGTGATGCGGCCCTTCTCGCCGTAGGTCTTCGAGCGCAGAACGCAGGTCAGGCAGGCACGGGACCGCCAGCCTCCGTCATGGGCGTACTTGTCACCCGGGGCTAGCTGGTTCCATGACTCAACCGTGACGCCCGGGTGCTCCTTCGAGGTCATGCGGTGGTGGATGTGGCCGATGTCGATGTAGCGATATGTCGTCTCGCCCCAATCCTTCGCGAAGTCGGTCGCCATCACATGCGCGAGCTGGGCTGGCCGGCATTTATCGGAGTGGTGGCACATCACGAAGGTGTTGCCCATGCGGTACGGGATGAACACGCTGCGGTTGTCCAGCACATGCAGGCGTGGGTTTTCGCTGTAGACGTGCGAAAGAAACGTCCGCATCCAGATATCGTTCGAGCGGGAGTGGTTGCCCTGGTTAACGATCACGTCGACGAACTGGAACTTGGAGAGCGCCTTGTCGACGATGGTCCGCATCACCCGGGCGGCAACGTCGATCATCTTCGGGTAGCGGCTGTCGTAGTCAAAGTCATGTCCGGACTCACTTTTAGCCGTGAAGTCCTGATAATGAGTCATATCTCCGAGGTCTTGAATCACGCAGCGCTCACAGCTCGGCGCGCGATCAATCAGGCGCATCATTGCCGTGACCAACTCACGCTCGCCTATCTTCAGGTCGAAGTTGTGGCCGACCTCGTGGGAGTGAGCCAGCATTCCAAGGTGAGCGTCGCCGATGTTGAACCAAGGGATGATGTCGGTATCGAGCTCGGTCGAAGGCGCTGGGATCTCCGGAAACGGCTGCGCCTCCTCCAGATAGGATTGGGCGAACCGCTCGAACATCTCAGCCAGCGCTTCAGCGTCAGTGTTCGTTTTCACCCATGACAGCACAGGCTCTTCCTCGCCGCGCTTCATAAGCTGGGAGGTGCCTTTGATCTTCAGGAACTCAGGCAGCCGGGTCGTGATGCTCATCTCCGGCAGATGCCCTTTCAGGCCAAGCCGCGCCTTGTGAGCTGCCACACGGCGAGGATGAAGCCCAAGTATCTCGGCCGCAGCGAGTACGGTGCGCCCCTTAAGCGCCGCTATGATTGTGTCGTCGTCGTGCTTGCGTGCGGCCATTAGGCTGCCTCCCCGTCTATCTCTGAAATGGTCACCTCGACGCACCCTAGGGCCTTGATAGGGCCTCTTTTGATGGTCAGATGGTCGATCTGGCTGTCGTCTTCCCAGGCTCCGCCATGGGTGAGTGCGTCAAGCAGTCCTTTGCAGAGGTTGTCCAGATCCCGACGGCGGCGATCTGGCGGGCAAGCAGTGATTACCACCTGCAGTCTTCCTTCCAGCTTCTGTACGCCGGCCATTTGGCACAGCGCTGTTACGTCCTTGCAGTAGCTACGCCCTTTGGCGCTGATCAGCGTCTTGGCGCCAACGCGGCGGTAATAGGTGTTGTTGCTAGGCGGGAACGGCAAGGTGATGGCGGTCATCTACTCCCCCTCGCCTTCGCTTCGAGCGCAGCGCGCACCATCGACCGGAGCAGAGGCGGCATCTTGTGCAGCTCGCTCGATACCCACTGGCGCCACTTCGGCAGACCCATTGGCTTGCACCGGGCGCGCATCTTGTCCGCTATTACCCCGGCAAGCTGCTCCGCATTGGCCTTGGCAATCAGGCCGTCCGCTGTTAATCCACGCCTCGCCGCAGAGGAAGTCATGCATTGGCCACCTCAACTCCGCATTTCGAGCACTGCACAAACCACTCCGGCGCATCGCCTTCACCGAAACGATGGCCGGCTAGGCTGAAATCGTGCTCGCTCTCTTCTTGATCCGGCGCGAAGTTCATGTGCCTCTCTGTCTCGAACGACACGTCTACGCCGGCAACTGTGCGAGGGTCGCGGTAGTCCAGGGTGTTCTGTTGGCCGAAGTCGGTCGGCATGTCCTGAATCGTGAAGTGCTTCGGCGCCTTGTCCGCGTGCATCTCCTTCAGCCGGCCGACGTGCCCGGTCAGCTCGGTCAGCAACGAGCGATAGCCACCCTTGTGCTGGCGATCGTCTGTCAGCTTCCCGGCTGCCTGTGCGTCCACAATGATCGCGAGGCAGGCCAGCGCGTGGGCCAGGTGAGGCACGCCGCTATCAGGGTCGCGGTCTTCACCCTCGAACCAGGCGTTCAGGTGGCGGTTCGCAGCGTCGAAGTAGATCGATGCGCGCACGCCTGATGCCCGCCAATTGCTGCGGCCGTACTTCAGCATTCCGTCCAGCAGGCCAATGGCGCCCATAGCGGAGGCAGTCGTGGGCCAGAGGTGGACAGGCAGCTTGCTCGAGCCGATGGCGTCTTTCGGGTTGCTCGGTTTCAGTTCGCTCATGCCGCCTGCTCCTTGAATGCGCTGCATACGATCAGCATCGAAAGAAGCAGGCTGAACGCCGCAAGAACCGGATGACCGCTGTAGATCAAGGCGGAAAGCTGGACGAACGTCAGAAACCCACTCCACCAGACGCGATCACGAATCGTCTGCGCGGTCTCTCCCTTCATCGCGCCGCCAAACATGGCGACCCAACCGAGCGCCACCAGAATCAGGAGGAAGTAGTAGGCGAAGTCATGCAGGGCGCCGACCCCGAGGACCAGTGAAGCGCTAAGACCAATCGAAAGCAGGTCTGCGAATACGTGTTTAGGTTGAATGCTCATGCCGCCCGCTCCAGTCCGATCAATTCCATGACCCGCGCCGGCAGCGTCAGGCCCATATCAAGCAACTGCAGGGCGCAGTCGCGGATTAGTGTTTCCTGCTTCCCATAGGCCAGCTCGAAGCGGGCCTTGTAGGGGTGAACAGCGATGAGGCCAGGGGCACCGTAGCCGTCTTGGTGATGGCCGGCGCATAGGCCGAGCACCATCCAATGCGCGTCGGGCTTCGTGCGGCCGTCTACGTGGTGGATGCTCACCGACGGGTTGAATCGCCCGTCCTTCTGGCAGGCAATGCAGCCGATGTGCTGGGCCAGCAGGTCGTGGTAGCGCTTCTGATCGGCGGATGGGTTGCGGCCTTTCATGCTGCGGCCTCCCACTGCTCTGGCATCTCTTCCTTTGGTTCGCGCCACTCCACGCCACGCTCGGCGCCGAACGAGTACATGAACTCGATCAGGTCACCCATTTCCGCTACGGTCATGCGGCGGGTCGATACGCCAAGCATCACGACGCCACCGCCAATGCCGGCAGCCATGCGGATCTCCTGGCGGCACGCAGCGGTCATAAGGGCTTTCCAGTCTTCGGCGTCCAGGCGCTGCATAACGCCGTTTACGGGCCACTCAACCTGACGGGCTATGTCTGCCAGCATCGACCAGAGCTTTGCGTTCTGGAGCAGCGTGCGGCGGCTCTTGACCGGGCGTACGATGATCTCCACGGCTTGATCTGCAGCCAGCTCGAAGGCGAACAGATAGGCCAGCTTGAACACGTCGCGGACCCGGTTGCGCCCAGCGGTCCAGAAGTGGCGCGGCTTATGGATCACTTCACCCATTGGCCACCTCCCGCAGAAGATCCAGCTTCGCCCGCAGCTCGATAAGCTCTACGGCTTGATCGCGGTACACCTCAATGTGCCTTGCGTGCTGGGCGCGCAGCTGCTCGTTCTCCAGTTCCAGGCGGCGCAGCTTCGCCTTTTCGAGTGCGGTCATACGGGACTCAGCCATGGCGGCGCGCCTCCATCTTGTCGTGGTCGTCCTGGCATTCCTTGCAGCGCACGGCGTTCTTCACGGCCTGGCGGCGAGCCGGTAGGATGTCCTCGCCACAATCCAGGCAGTCAGGACGGCCATTGCCCATCAGCCTGGCCTGCACCAGCGCCACGCCCCCTATCCGATCTGCCTCCTCTAAACCAGAGGCGCGGTCTGTTACATCGGGAGCTGTGCGGGCCTGCTCGAAGGCGATGGCCATTTCGTGAAGGGTGCTCATGCGGCGCCCTCCGCGATGACCGGAGCGCTCGGCAGCGCCATCCAGTGAGTGATGCAGTCAGCGCCAAGAGCCTGCGGCTCAGGGATTAGCCATTGACCATCGGCATGCAGCCAGGCGACGCCGACACTCTCGCTTCCGATGCAGTAGGCAAGAACTGCTTGACGTTCTTGCGGAAGCCTGTCCTCAACACTGATCCAGGCATTCTTCATCTCGTCAATCAGGTGGAAGGCTTGGCGGTTACGTACAATCTGGCGGCTAAGCTTCGCGGAAAGACGAGAAGTTCCAGAGGTAAGCCGCTCGTTCTCCGCGATCAGCTCGAGGATGGCGGCAGGGTTGGCGGCGGCGATGAACCTTGCAATCTGCTTCATTTGCAGGTGCATGCGCGGATCGCTCGCCGCCAGGTTCAGGTTCGAATAAACCTCCGCTACTGGCCCGCAAAATTCTCCGTCATCGCCTGCATAGCGGATCTTTGGATGCCATGTGTTCTGCTCGTCCGCATCAGTGATCCAAGGAGCCGGTAGGTCGGCTGCCAGTCTCTTCAGTTCGTCGTACTTGCTCATCGCTTCGCCCCATATGCCCGCTTTTGCGAGCCATCCATCTGAACCAATCGGTAGTCGTTGCCGCGCTTCATGCGGACGACGGTGTTTTCTTCCTGATCCACTGCGAAGCCATCGGCCTTGAGCTGGTCGACGATTACTCGCTGGGGAAGGGTCATTGAGTGGGAGCGGTTCATGCCGGCACCTCCTGCGATTTCTGGCGCTCTGGCTGGAAGTCGCCACGCAGAGGCATGAGATAGCGCTCCGGAACGTAGAGTGGCGTCACGCCGTCATCCGTGACCCACCATGCATTGCAGCCAGCCTCGTAGGTCGTCCGGTCGTATTCGAATAACGAGCCGGCAGGAATCCGCTCTAGAAGCTCTACTTGCTGGTAGGCCAAAAGTAAGCCGTCAAAATCCTTGGTCGTCAGCGCCAGATCGCCCGGCTTGAATTGGTTGTTCATGCCGTCACCTTCGCGCGCAGTGCGGCCAGAGCTGCGAACCCGACTTCTGGCGTGCAGACGGTCACGGTTTCAGGCAGGGCCAGCGGGATTTCACGAAGCGGCTCGCCGGTCATAACCATCCGGACGGTGATGCCGTAGTTGCGCTCGAACAGCTTGCGGCTGCGCTCTTCGGGCAGGCTGGACAGTTCGTAAAAGCCGGTTTCACAAGCGGCGTGGTAGATCGCTGCATGTACGCCGGTGCGGTCTGCTGCCGGGTGTGCAATGCGGCAGGCTTCGCGGTACGCCTTCGCGGCATCTGGCAGGCCCATCATTTCCGGGCTCGGCTCACACCAGCGGATGAAGCGGCCAACGCTTGGGGCGAAGTCGCCACCGGACTTGCGGCACTGCTGGATACCGAAGCGGATCTGCTCGAGCGAGTTGATACCAGCGGCCATGAACCCCTTGATCCATGACTTCTTGGCAGCGTCTAGCGCCTCAGTGGTAGGCCATGCCTGCTTCCAGGCTGGGAAGATGGACTGCAGCTCGACGAAGAGCTTGTTGACGACGCTGGCGGCGCCCTGGTCGATAGCGCGGGGCGCAGTGACCGGCTCAGCGATAGCTACGTGCTTGCCGCTGGTGGCGGATGGGATCAGATCCTTGACGTTGCGCATCACAGATCCCCTAGATCGTTTGCCCAGCTGGTGTCACCGCTGTGGAAATCGGGAGCCGAGGTGTTGCGAGCCGGCAGACGGCCCTCAGTGGTCAAGCGGTTAACAATCCAGTCGACCTTGAAGCCCTGCCAGCCTGCGACCAGCGCTTCGGTCATTGCGGTCTCAGCGGAGATGTCAGCGGCTACGCACTTGTCCAGCTCGGCGTTCAGGGCAGTCCAGACGGTTGCGCTCAGTGCGGCACGCTTCTGCTTGCGCAGGGCAACCCAGTCTTGGAGCAGTTGATCAGGGATGGCATGGGGGTTGTCAGCCAGCATGTGAGTCAGGCCGAACCCTGCCGAGGATGGCTTACGGCTCTTCGCCTTGGCGGCAGGCTTGCTCTTCACGTGGGGCGTTACAATCTCTTCCGAAGGAAGAGTTGTTTTCTTTGTATAAAGGAAGCAAGTTGCCGTTTTGGTCTCACTCGCGTCATTTCTCAGTGAGACGATTTGGGCTGAGTGAGACGTTTTGGTCTCAGTGAGACGGTCTTGTTTCTCTTCGTAGAAGGACCACTCGGAGACAGGGAAAATACCCAGTTCTCCACGGCTACCACCAACACGGAAGATGACCCGGCGCTCTAGGAGATGGCTGATAGCCTTCGATACGACATCGCGGCGCATGTTGGTCAGCTTGCCGATCTCATCAGCAGAGAGACGCTTGCTCTCTACTTGGTATCCGATGGTCTGACGAGCGATAGCCATCACGACGCGGAACTCACGAGCTGGCAGATCAACTGCAGCCAGAGCCTCCATGATGCTGTTGTCCATCCGGGTAAACCCCCGCTGGGTGTTGCTTATGTGAATCACGTTGTCCATAATCTTTCCCTGTTCACGTTGTACCGCTGTTCCGAAGCCACCCTCGTCCGGTGGCTTTTTTTTGCCCGCAATACTGGATATCTCTCCAGCCCCACCGGCGTTCTTTGCTGCTGTTTTGCCACTACGTAGACTTGGCACATCGGTTACGGAGAACCAGCCATGTCTAAATCACTCAGGAAATTCGCCCTTAGCGGCCCGGCCAATAGCGATGATTTGTTCGCGGGTCGTGGCATCAGTCGAGCGGCGACCAGTGCGGACGCCTGCATGGGTCTGAGCAGCAGGACGACGGCGCTCGACGAGCCCTTCCGGCTTCGGCTGCTGTTCCTTACTCGCTTTCACAGAGCCACCGGCAGCGCCCGCATCGTTCGGGTAAAGGTCGGGACGCAGCTCGTGGCGAGAGATCCCGGTCACCGACTCAATCTGTAAAACACGCTCAGCTGGAATACGCCCGGTAGCGCACATCCGCTGCACGGCTTGAGGTGAGCAGCCAATTGCGCGAGCAAGGGCTGACTGCCCTCCCGCCGCCTCAGCGGCCCGTGTAGCGATGTTCGTTTCCATTGCATATCTCCGGGTTGAATTACAACGCAAAATTACAGGCAAAACGATGCTTTTACAAGCAAGAATTGCAGTGCCAACTACAACCGTCAGTTGTATCGTTCGGGGTATGAATACGACCGGCAAACGCATCGCTATAGCTAGGGAAGAAAGGGGCTGGAACCAGTCCGAACTTGCCCGCGCCCTGAAGGTAACGCCCCAGTCGGTGCAGGCTTGGGAGTCAGGCAAAAACACGCCACGACCGAAGAAAATGGCGGAGATCGCAGCAGTGCTGGGTAGGTCTGTCGGCTATCTGATGGGCGACATAGATGCCAGTGAGCTATCCAACGTCGAGCCCGGCCCGCCTATCACCAGCCCCTACCGTGAGGTAAAGATCGTCGGCACTGCACAGATGGGCGCTGAGGGTTACTGGCACGCCCTGGATGACGGGGAAGGCTTCGTCGACGTGCCGTCCAAAGACCCTGGCGCTTACGCCCTGCGCTTGCGCGGCGATTCGATGGCCCCTGCTATCCGTTCTGGCTGGATCGCGGTCTGTGAGCCAAACGGCAGGCTTGTGCCGGGTGAGTACGTAATGATCCGGCTAGTCGACGGGGAAAGCATGCTCAAAGAGTTGCTGTATGCCAATGACGTAGAGGTCAGCGTGATGTCGCTAAACCCCGGATACAGCAGACGCACGATCCCGATGGATCAAATCGAACAGATGCACTACGTCGGGCACATTGTGGCACCAAGCAAGGTTAGGATTTAGGATGAGCAGCGCTAGCAAATACGCAACTCAAGATATCTTGTATGACGAGGCGATACGGTTTCTAAAGACCGTTACCGCAGATAGCAAATGCTATGCATGTGGCTGCGATGTATGGGAAGTTGCCTCAGACGGCAATGACAGCCGGAATGTGCTGCTCGTGCCAACCAACACCAGTTTCAATGGAAAACTGTCACGCTCGCTGCTGCTGGTCTGTAAGACGTGCGGACTTGAAAGACAGCATCGCGATCACAAAATAATTGAGTGGCTCACAGCCAATCCGCCAGAATCTGTGGATTGCACTGATGACTAAGTTTGTCTTGGCAGTAGTCGGCGGAAAGGACGCCACGCCTAGCTCATACGTGAAGGCTGACACACCCTCTAAGAAGGGCGATACTAGCGCCATGAACGAAATCACTCGCGAAGAGCTCGACGCTAAACTTGAGGCAACCGAAGCGCGCATGGACGCGAGGCTAGAGCGTTTTGATAAAGACATGCGGCAGGCGGTTAGCGATTTCCGCCTAGAGATTCAACCGCTCAAGAATCTCAAAGCGAACATTTGGGGAGCTACAGCTGTGACCATCGGCGTAATGGTCGCTGTGCTTTCCTACGGCGTAGCCAGCTTTGACTCAGGCCGGGACACTTCTGCGGTCATTCAAGAGATGAAACAGCAATCTTTTGAAACCCGCCAGCTGCTGGAGCAGATCAAGGCACAACAAGCAGCCAATCAAGCCGAGCCAGCGGCGGCAGCTAGCCAGCCGCCACCCACTACCCAGCAATAACCACAAGCCCCGCACCACGCGGGGCTTTTTGTATCTGCCGTACCCTCTCCTACTTAGGTCTGAGCCACTTCTTTACATGTGGCAGCCGGCCACCATGTTTCCTCTTGCCTGCTGATACCCTCACAATTACTGTGTGGATATCCAGTAGTAAGGAGGACCACAATGAATCGGACGCAACCTCACGCCATCACTCATCATCACCAAGTGTCGACCTATAACCGCTTGGTGCGCCGCGTTAACCACCTCATAACCACGCCTCGCGCCCAGGTCGAGCGCCAGGCGAACCTAGCCCCTCACCCTGACGACCTGCCCGAAGACTGGGAACGCCTGCTGGACGAGATCCAGCAGACCGAAGGCGTCGCCCTCACCCGCCGCCCGGACGGCTCCATTCATGTGCGCTGGCTCCGTACAGAGCACTGAATACATAGCCCGCCACTGAGCGGGCGCCAGCTCCAGGCTCGCCCGTTCATCGCTCTGGGTGTAGCTCCCATCTCGATTACAACTTTCGTGAAGAAAATTACAATTTAGACTTGCTAACTACAATTTATGGTTGTAATTTAGACCCATCGAAACGCAACACACGAAGGGCACGCAAATGGACGTTTTCACTCACGGCAACTGGCAAGGGTTTTTCAACCACGGCCTTAGCGAACGCGAAGTGGAATGCACCGTTTTGGCGGCTGGCGGGATGACGAACAAAGAGATCGCCAAGGCAATGGGCATCGCACCGGACACCGTGAAGAAGCGGATTCAGTGCGCGATGGATCGCCTCGATGTTCACCGTCGCGCTGGTCTCGTAGCTGAGGCGATGCGCAAGGCAATCATCGCCCCTCTCGTTCTGCTGCTGGCCCTCTGCGAAGTGGCCCCGAACCAACAGTTCCAAACCCGCCCCGTCCGCACGCCGGCCGCTGTGAAGCGCGTCGCCCGGGTCGGTCGCGAGATGTCGCAGCCGCTGATGCTGGTAGCTGCCTGATTTTGATTTAGGCAGCGATGCCTGGGCTTCGGTCCGAACGCTCTTTACACAACTTGGGAACATCGCGGCGGGGTCTGCTTCGGCATACAGCGCGATCCAACAAATTCCCCGCCCCATGCCAGCTCTGGAACTGGCCGTGGCTCCACATGCAGCCACGCGAAGTTGCGAAATGTCACCCGGTGCGACGCCAGTTGCGGCAGCGGGAAAGAGACGACTCAGACAAGGAATCGCAACGGAGATAGCCGAAAGGCAGGCCAGCCCACCGTGCCGCAAAACGGAGGCCAGAAAGACCGAATCGAATTAGCGCCCCGAGCCTCGGCTATGAGGGGCGCCGGACCTCATGCGGCGTGCCTACTTTACCGGGCGCCAGGGGCTGTACGCCGCATGTTGTATTGGCCGATGACCGCGCCGCAACGCTGATCGAGCGACGTGAACAGGAAGCCCCGATGCCAAACCACTGACGACTCACTACCTGCAATCAGCAGCGGGGACGGAGCGCAAGACAACGAGCGGGTCGTTTCCTTCTGGCCATTCGCAAGAGTGGCCAGCGGGAAGACAACCGAACGCCGATACGCCGCTCAGCGACTGGATGAGGCGCAGTTGGCGGCTTAACGAATTCAACGATGAGGCAAAGACAAGGAGGTGCCATTGAGACCATGACGAACCTGGGCGGCACAGATATGACCAGCCGCCGCAGCGTAACGCGCTAGCCCACGCAAGCGCGCCAGACCCCGCCAGCGCACTACGACGCATAGAGCGGTAGAGCAAGAAGACCGGCACTCGCCGGGAGACTCAACTGTAGCGCGTCAGCCGTAACCAGCCGGAGGCCCGCGATTGAGTGCACAAAGAAAGCGCAGACCTTCCGATGGCCTCGCCCGCTGGGAACGAACCCGAGTAGGCATCTGCGCTTTGCTGTGTGCATTTGCAACCACCCAACCCCCGCAGCTTGGCGACAGGCTGCAGCGGGCACCCATCAGCACATAGGAGGCTGAGACATGCAGCTCGAGATAGACAGCGAGCAGGTAACGGGCGGCGTTCGGATTGTCGACCGCAGCCTCCCGCAGTGCTACCAGGGCGTGGCGATCGTGATTCAGCGCGACCCGCACCCGACGCTAGGGCACGGAATCACCCACGATCAAGCAGTAGAGCGGGCGCGTGTAATGGCTGCCAGCTTCGAGCTGCTGGAGGCGCTGGAGTCGGCGCAGATGGCAATCATGGGATACACGCACCAGAACGCGGTCACCCTTGCAGCCCTGTTCAAAGCTAATGCCGCCCTCGCCAAGGCCCGCGGCACCCCATGCTAACCCAACCCAAAACCCTCCTCCTCATCTGCGTACTAGCTGCGCTGTGGGGGGTGGGAGTGGTGGCGACATAAACCCTGAGCCAGCCAGACCAGACCCTAACGGGCCTGTAATAACCGAGGGTGCTGGTAGCGCCATGACCATCAGCTGGAGCCGATCCGGCGTCACGGAAGACAACTCCTGCCTAGCGCCTGCCGGGAATCGGTAGCAGGCCGAATGGCTCACGTAACGAGCCTGCATCGGGAATGGCGTCTTGCCTCTTGTCGAGCGCGGTAAAGCCGTAGCGAGAGCCATTCACCAATGCAGTGTTGCGCAGGCTTCTGCGCGGTGTACTAGGTACAACTGGCCAGTGGCAGCAATGCCCTGAAATGAGCCGCCGGATGGCTCCAGTTCCAAGCCGGCAGCCGGATAGCAACGGCCACTGCATCCCCCCTTCCCCGCCAATCCGGGCAACCGAGGTATCCACCATGTACAGACACGAACCAGGGGTTCGGGAATACCCGTGCCCGGATGACAGCGTTTCCGAGGCAGAGCAGGTACTGGCCGCGCTCGACAGCCTCCACGAACCAACCATGCAGGCCTACGCCGAGTTCTGCGAGGACAAGATCGAAGTGCCGGCCGCGCTGGCCAAGGCGCTGATCCTGTCCATCTGCTCCGGCAAGTGGGACGCCCTGCGCAGCCGCATCGGCTACTCGAACGAATGGCTAGACGAGGCCCTGAACGCCATCGTCTACGCCATCGACAAGCAGCAAGCGGCCTTCATCGAACACCACGCGGAGCAGTTGCGCAGCAAGGCCGAGCAGATCAAGCAGGAGGCGGCATGAGCAAGGAAGTGAAGCGGTGGAAGCGAAAGCAGCTGGAACTCATGCGCCCCGAGCATGAGGTCGTCGACGCGAAAGCCTACGACGCCCTTCTCGCTGAGCGGGATGCGCTGCAAGGAGCGCTGGATCGCCAGGTCCCGCTGCACGAGGCGCTCCAGCGTGCGGCTGGCGAGCTACCGAAAGGCTGGGAAATCCGGCTATGCGTTGAGCATCACGCTGGCTGGGTTGAGTTGATCGGCCCGGACGGTACGGAAGACTTCGCGACAAACGACGAGCGGCTCGATTACACGGTGATTGACGCGCTTGAACACGCCCTGCAAGGAGAGCAGCCATGACCAAGGACGTTTTCAACAAAGGGCCGGTGATCCTTGAGGTTCTTCGCCTTGAAGGCGGTGAAGATCCATTCATCTGCGCCATCAATGGGCGCATAGCGCTTGACCCTCTCTGCGAAATTGAGGAACAGCTCAGGGATGAAGAAGAGTTCAGCCACGGCGAAGGGCTGTACCTGTACGAGGCCAGATACTTCTCCGGCCAGTACGGCGAATACGGCATGTGTGAAATCGCCCCCGGATGGGAGCTGACGCTACTTGAGCATAACGCTGACTGGATGACGCCAGTTGAAGGATCCCAGCCATGAACGCCGCAAAGCAAGTAGCCGCCCTGCTCCCTATCGCGGCATTCCTTGGATCGCTGGTCTACGTCGGCCTGATGGGGGGTGTGTGATGGCATCGAATTATCAGCGCGCCAAGCGCTACGCGTTCTGGAAATTCTACGCATCAGGCATGGCAGTTTTCACGCTGCTGGTTGTGCTGAGCGGACTTGCAGGATGGTGACGGGAAAATGAACGACATCTGGAATGAAGCACCGGAAGGGGCAACGCACTACACGCCAGCAAACGAGACTGAATGCCTCAATGCCGTTTACTGGCGTGTAATTGAGGGCGTGTTTGTCAAAGCGTGGGCTGTTCTCGGAAACGGCAGTCTCTCAGAGTGCAAGTCGGGCTGTGAGTTTGACCTGACAAGACCGGATGCGGTCACGCGGCCTTGGGCAAGCTCAGGCCTGCCGCCAGTTGGCGTTGAATGCGAGGCGCTTTGGTCATCCACGCCGAACGAGGTTTGGCTGCCGGCGAAGGTGCTCGCACATGACGAGGGCATGGTCGTGTTCCGCTGGAAAGCTGGCGAGCGCAAAGGCGAGTACAGCAACTACAGCCAGACCTACAACTTCCGCCCCATCCGCACACCAGAGCAGATCCCTGCTGAAGAGCGGGAGAAGGCGATTGAGGCGCTTGCGGTCGAGTTAGCGGGCCACTGGTCAAGTGAGGCCGTCAGTCTTCAGCGTGAGACGGCGGCGTACCTTCACGACATCGGCTACCGGAGGGTTGAGCAATGACAACTCAAGCCCTCCCCCTCGACCCCTACGAACACGACGACACCCCCACAGGCCACAGCTATGCGGCTGCTTGGATTGCGCTGATCGGCTTCTTCGCCCTGGACGTGCTGATAGCGGTTCAGATCGGCGCGCTGAATCACTTCTTCTAAATCCGATCACTTACCGAGGTAGATCCGATGAGCAACGCCGTAGCAATCGCGCAGGACATTTACGGGGCGCGCGATTCGTTCGCCTCCGTCCTCACTGACAAAACGCTGAGCTTCGAGCGTGAAGCCGAGTTCGCAATCCAGACCATCCAGGGCAATGACTTCGCCACGAAGATCGCCCTGAACAACCGCCAGTCCGTCGTTAACGCCGTGACCAACATCGCGGCCATTGGCATCAGCCTCAACCCGGCCAAGCGCCAGGCCTATCTGGTGCCACGAGACGGCAAGATCTGCCTCGACATCAGCTACATGGGCCTGATGGATCTTGCGATGGCTACCGGGTCGATTCGCTGGGCTCAGGCCGAGCTGGTCTACCAGAACGACACCTTTGCCCTGAATGGCTTCGATAAACCTCCAGCGCATCAGTACAACCCCTTCTCGAAGGATCGCGGCCAGATCGTCGGCGTCTATGTTGTCGTGAAGACGGCCGACGGCGATTACCTCACCACCTGCATGAGCCGAGACGATATCGACTCGATCATGAATCGGTCGCAGTCGGTGAAGTCGGGCAAGTCATCCCCCTGGAAAACGGACTACGGCGAGATGGCGAAGAAGACCGTCGTCAAGCGCGCCTACAAGTATTGGCCGAAGACGGATCGACTCGACAAGGCAATTCATCACCTAAACACCGATTCAGGCGAAGGGCTGGCCTCTATGAATGAGCAGCCACGCGGCGGCGAACTGGCCGAAAAGTGGATTGCCCAGGTCGTCAACGCTGAATCGCTGGAGTCGCTGCAAAGCGTATGGCTGGCCGGCAAGGCAGAGATGCAGGCAGCTAAAGACGTGTCGTCGTTCTCATCGTTCAAGACCGCAGTCGAGGCCCGCAAGGCCGCGCTGAGCACACAACCAGAGCCGATCGAAGGAGAGGCACAGGAGGCTGACCATGCAGCAGCAAACTGATGAGTGGTTCGCGTCCAGACTTGGGTGCGTTACGGCGAGCAGGGTCAAGGATGTGATGGCGAAGGGGCGCGGAGGCGCCCCCTCTGCTACCCGGCAGAACTACATGATGCAGCTGTTGTGCGAGCGTCTGACCGGAAAGCGCGAGGAAGGATTCACTAGCACCGCCATGCAGCGCGGCAATGAACTTGAGCCGGTAGCCAGGATGGCCTACGAGCTGTTCGCTGATGCTGAGGTGACCGAGACGGGCCTGATCCTGCACCCGAAGATCGAAGGCTTCGGCGCCTCGCCTGACGGCCTGATCCTGTCCGCCCGCGGCGGCCTTGAAATCAAATGCCCGAACACAGCGACCCACGTCGCCACCCTCCAATCCCGAAAGCATGACCCGCAGTACGAATGGCAGATGTTCGCGCAGATGGCTTGCGCCGAACTGGAGTGGGTCGACTTCGTGACCTTCGACGACCGCCTGCCGGATGAGCTGCAGTACGCCTGCTTCCGCCTGGAGCGAGACGAGGCACGCATTCGGCAGATGGAAACCGAGATCAAGCTCTTCCTCGAAGAGCTGGCAGAACTTGAACACGACATGCGAGAGCGCATGAGGAGTAAGGCGGCATGAGCAACCTGAACGAATGGCGCGGCATCGGTCGGCTGACGGCTGATATTGAGCTGCGCTACCTGCCCAACGGCAACGCGGTCGCCAACTTCACGATAGCCGTCGACGACAGCTACAAGAAGAAGGATTCGAACGAGAAGGTTGAGCAAACGGAATGGGTGCGCTGCACCGCCTTCGGAAAGACAGCTGAGTTTCTGGCGAACTGGCTGCACAAAGGAAAGCGCGTACTGGTCTGCGGGAAGATGAAGACCCGGGAGTACGAGAAGGACGGCATCAAGCGCTACGCCACCGAGATCATGGTCGGCCAAGGTACGGAGATCATCGACTGGCCGGAGAAGGGCGAGCAGCGCCAACCTAAGCCGCAGCAGCAGAACCAGCCCCGCCCACAGAGCCAGCCGCAGCAGCAGCCTGCGCCGGACTATGACAGCTTCGACGACGACATACCTTTTGCCGACCCCTACCGCGGCGCCCGCTCGCTGCTGATCTGAGGATATGACCATGCAAATCAATATGACCAAGCAGGTGCCCGTGGACGTGAAGGAAATTCGCGTGCACATCAAGGTGTGCGACAGGTTCGATGGTGCGTTCGTTGACGCTCAAGGCGAGACGTTGCGCGACTACGAAGGTTACGTGCCGGACTTCTTCCCTGGCGATCACTACGGCGATTACCTGATTCTGAATATCGACCTAGAGACAGGCCAGATCCTGAACTGGAAGAAGCCAACCGCCGAAGACGTTGAAGCCTACATCGGCGGCACCTCAGAAGACTGATCCACCCCGGGCGCCCCGCGCGCCCTCCTCCCCGGACAAACACCATGAACACACACGCATCCGCGCGCAGCGGAGATATTACCCTGCCTCGCTGGCTGTCCCGGCCAGTTACCAAGTACATCACCCGCAGCGGCAGCCGGTGGCAGCCTGAGACGGTTGCGCTGTGCTTCGCCATCACACTACGCCAGCACGGCACTATTGAGGCCGTGCGCGCTACGGCGCGGCGCCTGTCCGATCTGGTCTGTCGAGAGCAGCAGCCAAGGCTCAAGGCGCTGGCCCGTACTGTGGCGGATGACAAGGTGATTCAGGTCGCGGTGAACATCATCAACCGCGTCTGCGACCTATGCGATATCGGGACCAGCACAGAGTTCAAGATGCCGGCCCCACCAGAACTTCAGCTGGTAGCTCCGCCGCGCTGCCACTTCAAGCCCATGAGGCTCGCGGGAAGCCCGGAAAGCCGCCACTGGAAATGCCAGCACTGCAGCCACACCAAGCCGATAGAAGGGAGCCTGCAATGATCATCGGCAGGTTCTCAAGTGCGAACCTCGAAACTGCATGGCGAGAAGGGTGGTATTCACACCCCGGCTCGCCCTGCCCTTATGGGGTTACTCAGCTAGGCCTTCGCTGTGCTTGGTTGGCTGCTCACCGGGATCGGTACGGGATCCGCGCGGCGTGAAAGCTAGTCGGGCCAGACCTCGGCTTTAGGCAATACGCCCGCGACCGCTTGGCACTTCAGATCGGCGCACACAATCATCGCAACCGACTCCGACGTGCGAGCAACGTATCTGTTATTCACCGCGGCGAACTCGATGCCGCCGCACTTAACGCAAGACGGCTTGAACTCATCGTCGCGCATTTCTTCGATGCCCATTTTCATCTCCTTATCCCGGCCCCATGCCGGACACCGAACGTATCCGATACCTGAACCGATGAACAGACCCACCTACTGTCGCACTTCCGGCCAGTTGATAGGCCGCTGCGACTGTTTGCGCTGCCGCCCACCGGAGGCCCCATGCAAACCACAATCTGGCTGCACAAGCCCACGAACACCCGCTACTACATCGGCTGCAGCAACGGCGCCGCGATCCTGATGAAAGGGACGCTAAGGGACCGCTGGGCCACCGAGGCTGAACTGAACGATTCGAGCATATGGAGCAAGGCATGAACGAGACACTGAAGGCAGCAGGACACATCGGCGCTGAGCTGGGGGCTGCGATTGCGGAGAATGAGATGCTGCGGGGGCTTCTTGAGGAATGCCAACCAGCAATGGTGCAGCTAAGCAACAAACACGGAGGCGAGCTGTTTGACGATGTGGTGCAGCGCATCCGCGCTGCCCTATCCCGGCAGGCCGAGCCGGAGTGCCTAGACTGTCGCGCTTATCAAGAGAATGAGCAGAACCCGAACGTAGTGTGCGACGAGTGCGGATGGAAACAGAGCGAGCAGGCCGAGCCAGCCCCGGCGCAGGATGAGCGGGAGGCAAAGCAATGCCTGTTCGTTCTGCGATCCATAGGTAGCATGGATGCGGAAGAGATTAGCGGTGATGACGTTGACTTGCGATTCGAGGATGGAGAAGGCCGAGATACTGGCTGCGATATTTCCATCGTTGAGTACGCAGAGCGTTCTGCTGATCTGATTGAGAGGCTACTCGCCCGCCCCGCGCAGACCGAGCAGCAGCCGGTGGCGTGGTTGCGCGCCTCTGATCTGGAACGACTGACCCAGCCGTTTGTTGCAGGATGCGCAGCGTCATTGAGCAAGAAGCCGGGCGATGGCTGGGTTGCGATCTACCTAGACCCCATCGCGCAGACCGCCCCGCAAGGCAAGTTCCGCATGGGCGACCTCGTGAAGAAGTCCTTGCCTAACCCCACACGCAGCAGGAGATAGACATGCACACAGACAAGGCGATAGCAGAGTTCGAGGCGTGGGCAGGCAGCGAGGCGTTCGGCTTATCACCAGCGCACTTCGCAAAGGATGAAGCAGGCGAGTACATCAACTATCCGACCCAGTGCTACTGGCTGGTTTGGCAGGCATCGCGGGCGGAGTTGGTGATTGAGCTGCCGCCGCAAGTAACAGCCGACGACGTGAGGGAGGCCATTCCGTTTGATGCCGATGGCGACTATGCACAGGATGCCGCCCACATGGTGAACGGAGCGATATCCGCCTGCGGCTCATTTGCTAAAGCAGCCGGCGTAACGGTGAGGGGGTGAGGGATGAATACCGTTTTCCTACTGATGGCCCAGTACAACGGCGCGGCGATCATACCGCTTGAGAGGGTCTGCTCCGACTATTTCAGTCACCTGACGCCGGAGAAGATGAAGATGAAGGTGGCGGCGGGCCAGATTGACCTGCCGCTTGTGCAGATGGAGCGCAGCCAGAAGTCTGCCCGGGGCGTACACCTGAGCGACCTGGCTGCATACTTGGACAGCCAGCACCGGAGCGCCAAGGCTGAACATGAGAAGCTTATGGGGCGAGGCCTGCGCCGCGCGTCCTAATCCTGCCGGGCCCCAATCACGGGGCCCGTTATTACCCGCTCCAACCAGGCCCAGTTCTCGTATGGGTCGCCCTTCCCGCGCAGGTGCGTATAGCGCCGCATCGAGTTCCAATCCCGGTGGCCCGACACGCTGGCCGCTTTCGGAATATCCCAGCCCAGCTCAAACAGACGACTGACGCCATCGTGCCGCAGGTCGTGGAAATGCAGGTCTTCTATCTCAAGGAAACGACACGCCCGCGTGAACGACGCCGACACGGATCGGGCGTTGTACGGAAACACGAACTCCGACACCTTGGGCATCGACTTCAGAATGCGCCATGCCTCATCAGGTACGTGGCACCACACATCGTTGCCGTGCTTCTGGCCGGGGTTCTTCATGTCAGTGATGAGCACCGACTGTTCATCCTCGCGCATGGCGTCCCAGCGGATGCGCGTGATTTCCTCTTGCCGGCGAGTCGAGAACAGCGCAAACGCCGTGACCCGAACCATATCGATCTGCTGCTTGCGACGGTCGCGCATCTCGCAGAAGTAGGTCAGGATCTTGTCCAGCTCATCCAGCGTAGGGCGCCGGGTCCGCTCCTTGCTCTTGCTGACCGCGCCCATCTTGCGCAACACACGCCGGGCATCTGGCATCGCCATCGGGTCAATGTCATAACCCCATGCCGGCCTTGCTACAGCAAGCACGGCCCCCAGGTGCGCTAGATCGTTGCCGACCGTCTGCGCCTGAACGCCATCCTCCTGCATGCGGCGATTCCCATACTCGACGAGCACCTGGCTTGTCAGTTCGGAGTCTACGACCTCCCCCAGCCACGTCTCACCGATAGCCGCCAGCGTAGCGCGCTTGGTCTTGCCCAGCGGCCGGATCTTCTCGTATTCCTCGAGATACTGCGTGATCATCTCCTTGACCGTGACGCCGCTACGCTTTGCTTTAGCAATCGCGCCTGGCTCAGCCAATTCAGTCTCGCGCTTCTTGATCCACGCCTGCGCCGTCGCTTTGCGGTCAAAGGTCTGGCTCTCGGTGTAAACTGTCACGCCCTTCTGCATGATACGGATCTGCGCGGTATACCGGGTCGCCCCGTCCTTGCGCTTGCGGGTAGTGATGGTTCCCATGGATTTTGCTACATGACTTGAACGGCTTGCTACATTGTAGCAACGGCCTTTCAGAAACAAGCAAAAATGGCTGGAAACGGTAGCAAATGAGCGAAGCGACAAACCCCGCAATTCAGGCCATAAACTCAGCAAACGCAGGCGCCACGGTAGATAGGAGGTTTTCCGTCGCGCCGATGATGGACTGGACCGACCGGCACTGTCGGTATTTTCTGCGTCTGCTTTCACGGCATGCCCTGCTCTACACCGAGATGGTCACGGCCCCGGCGATCCTGCACGGCGACGTCGAGCGGCTGCTGGGCTTCGACGCGGTCGAGCATCCGGTGGCCCTGCAGCTGGGCGGGTCGGATCCGGTGCAGCTGGCCGAG
>Ga0070752_1000914_pt1 | contig 21939 bp, 32 predicted proteins | sample VirMetDEL_Aug_30_FD_77440 | JGI IMG/M metagenome (GOLD analysis project Ga0070752, IMG submission 77440) | Aqueous microbial communities from the Delaware River and Bay under freshwater to marine salinity gradient to study organic matter... | ecosystem: Environmental > Aquatic > Marine > Coastal...
TGCATCTGTTCCTGAGCGACGCGCTGCCTTTCGGCCTCGATTGTCTTCTGCTGTTCCTTGTACTGATCCCATTCGGTCTTAGCTAGGAACAAGTCACGCTCGCTCATTGTTTCTGACAAGGCTCTCCAATCAGGTTCCTGCTGGACTGTCTGTTGGATTTGGGCGCTCAACTGATCAAGTTGCTGCGCGTAGGCGTCTCGGAGTTGCTTGGTCTCGGCTGCCTCTTGTTCAAAGGCTTTGCGTTGCTCAGCAAGTTCCATCGACTTCCTAGTAAATGACTGCTGCCGTTGATAACCGTTTCGCAGTTCGTCTAGGTCTACCTCTACCTCTTCGCCGTCAATTTTGACTTTGTAGGTCTGCTGAGGCTCTTCGACAACTTCGTCGTCGTCATCATCGTAGTAGTCATCTTCGCCGTCACTAGCCTCATCATCGTCGATGTCGTCATCCGGCGCCTCGTCGGCGTTGTCGGCGGCGGCATCTAGTGCCTCGGCTTCGGGCTGTTGAAGCTGCTCTTCAGCTTCGTTCTCTTCTGCCGCAGTATCCGCTGGGGGATTGCTCAGAAGGCTTAATGCGTCATTCATTGAAAGAGTGTCGGTTCCATTCGGATTATCGACCATAATGTCATCACCTTATGTTGTTAATAATATTGCGGCGCTTTAACTCTTCTATCTGCGCCTCGGCCAACTTACCATCCTCTACCACGCTTTGAAAATACCCCCTTAGAGCATAAAGCGCTTGGCTTAGGTTATAAATACGCTCGCGTGCCTCGGTGTCGGCAACTTCGCTCGACTTCCACGCCTCGATAAACTTGGCGTCCAAATGATCAAACGCCTCGATAAAAAGCTCATGCCTTAACAGGCTGGCGGCCTTTTCAGCCCGCGCCTGCTTGTCCCTTAGTTTGTGTTTGTCCATCTTTTCCTACGATAAAAGTGTGTATCCTGTCAGGTCGGGCGCCTGCTTGAAGTATTGCGGCCGTGTTGCCGCGCCACGCCGAAACGCCAAGTTCGATGTGTCAAAGTCCATCCGCGGCACGCCATAGCGGTCAGCAAACAGGCTCATGCCCATAGGCGCAATGTCAAGCAAGCCCATACGCGCATAGTCGCCAGCCTCATATGGGCCTGACGTTGTCATCACCTCGCCATCGCCGCCGGGTAAGCCGCCAGATAAGCGGCACGCCTGCAAGTCCTCGTCGAACATGTAACCGCTTGGGCATTGAGCTTCGCCGGTGTTGGGGTTGTATGTGGCGGGTACGGTATCGTCTCGACCCTTGCCGTCGTCGAACATTGGCCCTGTGTCAAAACCGGTTCTGACGTACATTTTTTCGCCAATACTTGGGAACATTTCACCAATAAAACCTAACGTGCCAATCCCCGGCGCTTGGTTTGAAAAGCCGGAAAAAATACCTCTTCTGGGGTCGTCAGTAAGAGTAAAGCCCTGAGTTCTACCTAGGGGCAGGCCAAGCATACCAAGCAGACCGGGCTGTGTTCGTTTTTGATAGGCCTTCATTATAGCTCGATCAACCCAATTAAGTTTTTGACTTGGCGGAGCCATAGCTATCCGAGACATCGCCTTATTCAAATTTACATCGAAACCACCGCCAACAGATGGCGCCTTTTGATACGAGCTACCGATTTTGCCACCCATTGCGCCGGGTGACATGCCCGTTGGTTGCCCATCATTATCATCCGCGCCGCCACCACCGTCGCCGCCGCCAGTGCTTCTGTCGCCACCCGGATCGTCGCTGTCATCACCAAAGCCACTGTCGCCGCCATAATCAGGGTAAGACGGGATGCCATTATGCAACTCACCCGACCCGCCCATAGCCTTTAACAGCTTTGCTTCGTCCGGCGTGATGTATGCCAACAGGTGCTTCTGACCTCTAATCGTGGTGGTGCGTGGCGGATTTTTCATTACTGCGCCCTCGGCAGGTTGGTTGATATTTCGGCGTCGGTCACAGCCTTAGCCACGCGAAGTTGCGCCTCGGCTTCCAGCTCTTGTCGCCGCATGTCCATTTCCATAATCATCTTCTCGCGCTCAAGCTCAAGCTCGGCCTGCATACGCTCGCGCTTTAATGCAATGTCGGCCTCGGCCTTTTGCTGTGCAAGTTGCATGTCCATCTGCGCCTTTTGCTGTGCAGCCACCAGCGCCGGGTCTTGCTGCGGCTGCTGCTGCGCGGCCTGCTGCTTCTGCATCGCCAGCGTCTGGGCGACAACCTGCGGCGGGTTGAAGAATTGATCGGCATCCTTAAAGCCGCCAATCTCGGCAATCGAGCGCAGCGTGTTGACGTACTGCGTCGCAGACACCAGCGGGTTGTCGGCTCCGAGCTGCATCAGGATCTGCTCCTGCTTCGCCGCGATCTGCGTCAAAAACGCGATTTTGGTCTCGTCGTCTGTGGTGCCAAGCCCGACCTGCACGATGGTGTCAAACTGCGACTTCCACTCGGCCGGGTTAATCGGCACAAAGCTGTTGTTGAGGCGCATCATCTTTTCGTTGGTGTCGTGCTTTAGCACAAGCGCCAAGATGCCCTTGAACAAATCCTTAACGCCTGTCTCAGCCATTGTGCGTGCGTAGCTCTCCAGCTTGACCTGCGCGCCGCGTACTGTCGCGCTGACGGCTGACGCTGTCGACGACTGCAAGCTGTTGGCGTCCAGACCCTGCGAGGCTCGTGACATGCCGGTGCGCTGTTCTTTTACCGTGTCGAGATAATCCATCAGCGGGCGTATTTCGTTACCCACAGACGCGCCGGACAGTGGCTGGATCATGCCGGGCTGACGCACGCGAATAATTCCGCCAGCCTGAGCGTCCAACAAATCGTCAAGATTTACGGCGCCCTCGACGGCCGCTATGCGCGGCAGTGTCGATGAGTAGACGCTGTCGAGATACTGACGCATCAGCGTGGTCTTGATGACCTGCAAGTCCTGCGTCATGTCGTAGATTGAGCGACCGACCAGCCGGTGCGGCATCAGGATGGGCGACGCAACCGCAAACGGGATGTGATCCCACGGCTCGTTGTGCAGTATCTCGGCGCCGTCAGAACCGATCGCGCAGATACGCCGACGCTCGGCAATGCCGTCGCCGTCGAAGTCGACGTTCATAATGCACTCGTGGTAAATGACCGAGCGCAAAGTCGGGTCGGCCGGATCAACGCCGGTGGCTGCCTCTAAATCTTGGAAGCGGTTGCTTACCTCGCGGTCGACGTCCAGCTCATTCTCGCCGGCGTGCTTCTCGACGAGGTCGCGGTCGTAACCCATAGCCACAAGCTCTGACACAGTCAGCGACGTGCGGTGCGCCATAAAGTGCGCGTCTTCCAGACTGCCGGTCGCGTGGCGTGACACCAGAAATTCCTCGGGCGGCACGTTGATGACCTTAATCTCGCCCTCTTTGCGTGTAACGCGGACGGTCAGGTCGTACTCAGAGCGAAGCGGCACAGTCTCGCCGGTCTCTTCGTTGTACATGCTCTCCATTACGGTTTCGTCCTGCTCGATGATCTCGACGTCGGGGTCGTTCATCAGCATGACCAGCTCGTCCTCAGACAGCCCGCTGTACTCTTCTTCGTCTACCTGCTCTCGCTCTTCCCAGAAAAATTTAATGACGCCCATACGAAAAAGCAGCGCGTCTTTAAAAAACGTGTGCAGCAGTTTATAGCCGTCATTGCGCTGGTTGATAATGTAGTTGACGTAATCCGACGCCTGCTCGGCTGGCTCGACGTCCTCGGCGCTGCGCGGAGCGAAGCGGACGTATTTGTCGTTAGACGTAAACACCCGCATCAGGTTGGGCATGATGGCCTCAACCGTGTCGGCGACTCCAGTGGCAACTACAGATGACCGACCCTCAACCTCATTGCCCAGCGGCTCACCAAGATAAAAGTCGAGAGCGCGTAGGCGCTCCTCGGTGTATTCGCTGTCAAAGTGGTTTAGTGCGTCGGTGATTTCACCTGACACGATCGAGCCGAGCTGGTAGTCGTCCATTTTAGCCATTTTTTTTCGCACCTTTAGCCACGCGTTTCGGCGCGGGTTTTGCTTTTATCGCAGTAGCATTATCGCACACTTCCTTTGTTTCTTCTAGCGGGGGCTGAACGCGGCGTATGCGGCCAACTATAGGGCGTCGCACCATCATTGCATTGTCACCTTGCGCGTCTTCTTTTTTGCGCCCTTGGCAGGCTTAATCGTCGCACCTATTTTTGCGGCTGTCTCGGTGTGTCCGAATGTCGTCGCCACAGTTTTTGGTGGGCGAGGCGTAGCCACGACTTCGACCGCCGGATTTTTACCTTGGATGCAACGCCCCATATTCTCACAACGCCCACGGTACGGGCAATTATCACATACAATCATTTCTTCCTCTTCTTTCCAGACGCCGTAACCGACCACTTGACCCTTGCCGGGCCGGTCTTCTTTTGCGCCTCTTTTTTGGTCACGCGCTTGGCGACCTTCTTTGGACGGCAGGCGGGATAGCCACGCTTCTCACCGGCTTTACGCCCGCAGGGCTTGCCGGTCTTAACGTCGACCCACTTTTCGCCAAACCACTTGCCGAGGCCAGCCTTAGGCTTTCGCTTTGCTGCCACGTTTCTTCGTCCTCTTCACACGATTGTCGGGGCCTGACCACGATCCGCCGCGACGCTTGTACTCTTTCGACGCCCAAGCATTAGCATAGGCGGACGGGTACACGTCAAATTTTTTTCTCGCCTCGGACTTTACGCGAGACCAAAGCGAAGGATTTTTGGGTTTCGGCGAGGCCATTACTTGCAGTATTTGCCAGTTTTGGTGTTCATGCCTTTGCCTTTGCCTTTTTTACCGTATGCCATTACTTCTTTCTCGCTTTCTTTTTTGCTGTAGCTGATAGCTGGTTGAAGTGTAGCACCTTTTTGCTGTTACGCGTCATGCGCGCGCCAGTCATTATGGTGCCGTCAGGATGTTTGTGAATAGCGCCACGATACTTGGTGCCGTCACGAAAGTAGTGTAGTCCTGCCGCCATTTTCTAACACTTCCATCTGCGTCGAGCCGCCTTGCCGCGCGGGCTAGTCCAGCTCCTCGATCTGGCGCAAAAGCTCTTGCGCCGCTTGGCGTCCTTACTGCCCGGCTTTACTTTGCCGGTCACGGGCGCCTTTAGTTTTGAGCCGGTGGCTCGGTTGTATTTTGCACGACCCTTGGCCGTAAGTCCACCGCCAGCCTTAACCGACTGCTTCTCGCCGCGACCGACTGACAGGCTCACATTTTTCTTTTTGCGGGTGGGCATTACATTCCCTTACCTAACAAGCCACGATTGAAATAATCTTGGAACACCGACACGTCGTCTGCAATAGGCTGTGTTATCTCTTGTAACACATTGCTGATTTCTGCTGAACGTCGATCTGATGATGGCGCCTTACCTTCGGCACGGCGTGCCGCAAAGAAGTCAGGCGCTAACAATATGCGTGGCACGGGTGTCGATAGCCCGCCCAAATCAGTACCGCTAATCGCCTGTCTATATGTTTTGTGAAACTCAGGAATGTTGCCCTCACCAGACATTGGCAACATTGGGTCGGCGTCAAACTCGACAATACGACCACCAGTTGGCGCCAACATAGCAGACGGGTCGTTCACGCGGCTAGACATTTGAGGGTCAGACACAACCATACGAACAGCGGTAACATCAGGGAAGCCGCTGTCTCTAAATGTGCTTTTCTCCATTGTGTTGGCAACAGCTTTTCGCGCGGCGCCTTTGCCGGGCGAGTAAAGATATTTTTCAATATTGCGGCTAGTGATGCCGGGAAAATCAGTAAATGGCGTCACTGTTGTTTTCTCGCCCGTGTCTGGGTCTTCACGCGTCACCTTTAGATTTCTGACCTGTTCATCAAAATCAGCTATTTTTTGTTCGGGTATCCATTTTTTCGCTTGCTTGGTCATATCGACAAGCACATCAGCCACATGATGCGAGAAGTCGCCACCACGTCCGCCCATCGAAGTGTATATGCCCAAAAGACCGGGCATTTCGCGTGCCTGTTTTGCATAACCAGAGATGACAGCGGGATCAGACGCCCAAACAATACCAAGCTCACGCGATAATTTTTCAGAAGAAAAATCTTTTCCGCCGGTCATACGCACAGGATTTTTCAGTTTTATTCCCTGCACATGCGTAATTTCTTTACCTGCCATTGTCATGTCGCCGGGCATAAGTTTTGCGGTGCGGCCGATCAGGCTCTGGATGTCTAGGTCAGGGCTTCTGGCTAGTGTTTCTAAATCACGCACAACCGTGCCACTAAGGTCAGGCATGTCGCGGCTCAGGTTTTGAAAGCCGGGGTCGACTAGCAAACCTTGGCTACCGACGTCAGCGGTTCTGGCGCCATACTCATATGCACGTTGAGGCAGAAGCAAGCCCTCGCCCACTTCACGCGGCAGTTGAAACGCGGCGGCCGCTTCGTATAAGTCCTGTTCAGCCTGCGGCATCTGACGTATTTTTGGCCGCTTTTTCGGCTGTTGCATCAACAGTGTGTCGCTGACGTCTTCACGTCCGCCCATACCGAGTGAACCTTGCGGGCGCTTTGCCAGCAATCCAAGGCCAGTCACACCACCGGACAGGTCAAACGCGTCCATAAGCACGTTTTCGGCTGGCAGGCCGGTTTCGGGGTCAATATCAAGTGGCAAGTCGCCCATAGCGCGCCCAACGGTGCGCGCGGCGGCTTGTATAGGCGCAGGAAAAGATAAAACGCGCTCACCCTCTGGGGTAATCGCGTATGGCAGGATCATGCCAGCGTCGGCATAGTCGCCCTGCCCGTATAGGCTGTCTAGTAGGCCCATCGTTACATCTCCAACAATCCGCGATCTTCGCCCATATCGCTGACCGCCGCAACCGTACCTGCGCCAACCAGCGGGGCAAGCAGGCCGTATTTACGCATAATCTCGATCAGGCTGTCGTCGAATACGACGAAATTGCGGGTGGCGTCTGTTATGCCAGCATCAGCAAACCCAGCCGCTGTTCGACTACCGGCGTCCAAATATTTTATGCCGGGTATGCCAGCGGCGGCTAAATCTTTAGACGCTTGAGCTTGTGCAATTTTTCTGTTTTGCATAGGAGCGTCAGAAATAGGCTTGGTTCGATCTTGGGTCATTCTGTCATAAATCAAAAAACCCGGCGTGCGCTCATCTTCTGGTTTGTACCCCAGATTTTCTAATGCCTTTTTGACCCCCTCAGACTGATCCTTAAATGGAAGTTGATGGTCGAGCATCATGTCAGGGTCGGCGTCGATGTTGACCTCATACATTGCACCGCCTTGCGGGGAAACCTTCAAATCAAGAGATGACAAAACACTTTCAATTTCGTCATATTCTTTTGCGAGCTGTTTCTTAAATTCTTTTGTTCGCCTTATGTATTCCGGCCCAGTGGCTTGATCTATGTCTTTTTGAAGATCATCTAACACCTCTTTTTTGCGGCCCTTAAATATTTCCATAGGGGCTTTGTTTTTTAACACCCCCTCTTGTATAGCAATTATTGCTTCATCTACTAAATCGTCTCCGGCAGAAATGTTTTTTTCATCAAACACCCCTCTTAACTGCTTTTCAAAATATGCAGGGTAAAGGTCACGGGGGTTTGTTTGGTATTCATCACCTTTGACAGAATAGCTGTAAGGCGAAAGCATCCTTTTATATTCTTCTGCTACGTTTTCATTTTCAGCAAAATACAGCCCCTGACCATACGCCTGAGACCCCTCACCTGCACCTATCATACCGGTGTCAAAACGCTGAAAATGATGCGGCGAGCCGTGGAACGCCCTAATGCCTCTAGGCGCCTTCATAGCGGCGCCTACGGCTACTGCGGGCGGAAATGCCGCGCCCATCATTTGCACGGCGTCACCGGCGCCGCCTAGCGCCTGCAAACCGGCATCGAGGTAGTTTCCGCCGGTGATGTTTTCGTAAAAGCTGGGCAACATCTCGCCGGGGCGGCTGGGGTCTGGCGCCTGACCCATAAGGTCAGCGACACCGGCACCGGGCGCAAACAGCAGGCCAGTGGCGGCGGGCGCGTACATGTCTTCGAGCCGCGTCGGCTCTTCGGAAAGCAAGCCCTCGCTATACGGCCTGTAAAGGTCAGCCATCAAACCACCCAGTTCGTCTTCGGTTTCAGTGTGCGATTGTGATTATAACCCCTCGAATACCCACCGGCAAGCGCACCCTGCTGCGCGAAGCTCAGCACAAACGCGTCGGCCACGTCGGGGCTGCGCTGCCCGCGGCGCTTCATCTCGTCCTTGCTTTCGACTTTTAGCTTGCCGGTCGACAGGTATTTGTACCGTATGCCCGATAATTCCGCCATCAGCGTGCCGTCGTCGGGTATGTGGCAGTCACGCGCCTCAAACCACTCTCTGGCCGCCCAGAACAGCTCGTCGCGTAGCCGGTTGAAGCGATCCTTTAGCGACGCAGTCTCGGATACCGACACAGCGACGGCGGGCATGTCCAGCTCGCGCAGGCGGTCAGCCAGACCGGCGCCCAAGCCGATCGCGTCGATGTATATGGCCTGCGGACGCATGCTGTACGGCACGGCGTCGTATTCGCTCAGCACAATGCCGGCCAGCTCCATCAGGTCTTTGTTCTGCCACGTCTTGATCGGCTCGATCAGCACGTTGCCCTGACGCTTCGCCAGTGCCGACCGGTCGCCGCCAAAGCGTGCGACGTCCAAGCCCCAGACGACGGGGGTAGTAGGCCCGGCCTCGACGTCGCGTGTCACGGCGTCTTCGATCAGGTGCAGTGGCAGCAGCACGTCGTCGGATTGTGTCGGAAACTCGCCCAAGACGCGCACCTTAAACACGTTGCTTTCGGCGCCGTATTTTTGCGCCATTTCGTCGATAAACTTGGGGTCGACGTACTCGCCTTCCTCGCAAGACACAGTGATGCAGTGCCACTTCTCGCGGTCGCCGTGGAACGCGTCGTAAAAGTAGCCGTCGGATCGCGTGGGGTTCCCGCACATAATTATCTTCGCGCCGGGGGTACTCAGCGCGCCGCTGGCCGTCTCAAATATCACGTTTGGCACGCCAGACGCCTCTTCGACGACAAACAGCATGTGCGGAGAGTGAAAGCCCGCCAAGCTCTCCGGGTTCTCGCGGCGGCTAGTACGCGCCACGGCGAAGCTGTCGGTTGCGCCTTTGAGCGATATCTTATCCGACTTAAATTCGAGCAGGTCTTTAAACGCCTGCGGCATATTGCGCGCCCAGCGGTCTATCTCTGTCCACAGCACGTCCGATAGCTGGTGCGCGCTGTTGGCCGTCACGGCGACTTTGCAGGGGTAGTGCGTCATCAGCCACCACAGCACGACCCAGCTCTCAAATGCGGTTTTTCCGACGCCGTGGCCGGATTTGATGGCGACGCGGTCGTTTTGCGCTATCGCGTCTAGGGCTTTGCGCTGCCAATTCTGCGGCGTGGCTTGCAGTACCGTCTCAACGAATAGGGCGGGGTCTTCGCGTAGCGCGGCGATTGCTTCGACGGTGGCGTGGGTGTCAGTCATGCGTCAACTCCGACGGGGGGTGGGGTGGTAAGGGGTATATATTTTTATTCCCGCCCCCCGCGTGTGAGCGAAGGGGGGGGTTAACCAGATTTTGGTTATTTTCGGACAGAAATGCAGAAAATGTCGCATAACGTTGATTATGGAATTTCGTTGTTGTGCAAAAACAATGACTTACGTTGCCTGTGGATAACTTTATCGTCATTTGCGCTGTTTTGCCTTTTTTTTGTGCAACTTCTTGTTAACCGGATTTTGGTTAATTTCATCGCGCGCGCGTACTTTATCACGTGTGTTTTCTTTGATTTCTATAGCTTTAGCCTCAACGACATTGGCGTGCTTTAGCTGAGCCGCTTGATTGACCTGCTGTAGCAAATCGAGGTACGACCCACCAGCCTCATGCGTAACGTCGACCTGTTGCTTGTCGCCATACACCTTTGGCAACAGCCTAGCCGCAGTCCACTTGTAGTTGTCAGCGACAAGCCTAGCCGCTTGCGGGTCTATTTCACCGTTAAGCACACGCCGGTTTATCTCGTCGAGCTGATCAGCGTATATCATGCCTCGCGACGATAGCGCGTTCATATATTTGCGCTCAAAGTCCTTGTCGTTGTAAATCTTGTTCCAAGCCGTACCCCAAGCCGGCATGTCCTTGTCTTTGCATACTGACTGCCCAGACCGGCCTGACGTGACACGCTCTAAAAACTCTGCCCAAACCTCTTCGGTGATTTTATGAGACATCGTCGTCCTCGTAATCGTCGTCTTCCAAAGTCACAATAAACGTCGGCTTGTCTTCGATAATCAACAGCGGCTGTTTGCACAAGCTGCACACGATCGACTGCATGCCCTCGTAAACAAATCCCTTCGTCTCTTCGTCACACCAATCGCACGTCACCGGCTCGGTAAAGAAATGCACAACATGCCGCTCACCGAATTTAATTATGTCAGCCATTCACGTCCACACATTCTGCCGCGCACGCCAGATAACCGGCACCGTCGACGTAGTTATCCTCGTGAAACGGGTTATTCTTTATACGAGCCATCTTCAGCAACGCCATCATCACACCAACGTCCTGCGGCTCTATCTTGTGACCCAGATGCGTAGACCAGTACGTCGCAATCGTCCTGAAATTGTCTTCCATATCGCCGTGATCGTTGGCACGATCCTTCGTAACATACGCCTTAGCCGTGTCCAAACAGTCAGCTCGTTTCATTGTTCGATATCCTTTACGTCCACTACTTTCAAACCACACACGATGCAATCGTATTTCTTTTTATACCCGTCATCGCTTCTAATCAGCATCAACGATTTGCAACTCGGGCAACGCTGCTGCGACAGCAACCGTGCCATCGACCCATCACCCTGCTCAATCTTCGACATCGCTTCCCTCACTGAATGGCACCGACACTGTCGCTATCGGTGAGTATCCACGCATAAGCTCGCGCGGCCAGATGTCGATTGTAACACCTGCCTCAGTGCGTTGCACGTTTACTGTTAGGTTTCGTATGTCGATCCACGTCGACTTGCCAAGAAGCATATACTCGCGATCCTTCAAGACATCGTCCCGCTCGGTTTCGTATTCCATCAGAACGGCACCTCGTCGTCTATCAAAACCTTGTTCTTGACGATGCTCTCGATTACGGCGCCGGGGAAAATATCCTTCGCCTCATCGACCAGCGTCCTTGACTGGTTCTCTTTCAGCCACTTTTCCAGAACGACGCCCACTTCGTCAACCGTAAACACCATCACCTTGCGGTTGTCCTGCTTCACCTTAGCCGCCTCATACCCGTTAGCCGTAATCGCCAGCACCGTACCGTCCGGCATCCTGCCCTCGATGTACTCGCCGGTAAGCGGCTCCGCACCACCCTCTATCGCTGCACGCTCGATGGCGGCACACCCACGCAGCGTAACCTCGACCTCGTGGTCAACGCCCTCACACTTGTCGATAGCCGCGTTCAGCTTGTCGAGCTGCTCGTAAAACCGCTCACGCAATTCCAACGGCACAAGCCAAGGCAACCTGTCGATGCCCCACTTACGCTCCAGCCGGTTCACCTCGTCATCGTATTTGTGCAGGCTCTGCTGCTGACGCCTCATAGCCACCTGACTTGGTTGATAGTACACCTTGTCCGTCTTCGGCTTACCTCTCGCCGTTCTCTTTTTAGCCACCATAATATCACCCCTTTCGATTGGTCGTAAAATTGGTCGGTCGCTCGGCGCACCTATAGTGGTGCGACCGACCGACGATTGTCGCTTTTTGCGCGACGTCGGTCGCAACGTGCGACCAAATCACGTTATCTAATTGTTTTCTTTGACAATCCATACCTTATTTTCGTCGCATGCTATAATTCGAGCCTCAAGCAAGTCCTTCCGCGCCTTCGACCGGTCTTGCTTGCTGTGATCGGGCGTTTTTTCCTCGTGATACTTGCACCAACTGCGGTAATTTGGCCGCGGATTTTCCATCTTTATGACGTAATCCTGCAAGCTCTCCAGCGCTAATTGTGCGCCTATATCGCGCTTGTTCGACGTCTTTTTGACCGGCGCATCTGTTCGCTTCAGTACCACCGACCCACCACTGACGCTCGACACCGGCTCCATCAGCAGCGTGATGTCGTCGATCATCTCCGCATCCTTCTGCTTCTCAATACGCATTGTGACGGTCTGCTCGTCCTTGACGACGACTATGGACGCATCCACGGCGCCAAGCACCGCCGACGAGCCTCTTGCCCCTCGGTCAGAATTTTTGCCCGAGTGATGCACAAACACGACCGCGCAATCAAACGCATGCTTTAACGCGTCTGCCGCGGCCACTGCCAGCCCAGCCTCTTGGCTGCTGTTCTCGTCGGCCCCGAGCAACGCGCGCGCCAGTGTGTCGACGTAAATGCACGTCCACTGCCGGTCGAGCCGCTCTATCGAATACATCAGCTTCTCGATGTCCGCCTGATCGCGGAAATTGACCGCCAGCGGCAGCATGTGGAAGTGACCGCTGGCACCAAGCCCGTGCGACATCTTCCACGCCTTGACGCGCTTACCCAGCCCGCCAACACCCTCACCCGCTATGTAAAGCACGTCGCCCTGCTTGGTCGGCATGCCCTGCCACTCGATGCCGTGCGCCTGACACAGCGCCATATCGAGCGTGATGAAGCTCTTGCCGCTGCCCGGCGCACCGTAGATCATGCTCAGCCCGTGCGCCGTGATAAGCCCGCTGTCGCCGTCACCGACCGCCCAAGACACCGGCGGCATGCTGATGAGGTAATCCTCATCGACAAACTCGTAATATTCGCGCTCCGGCTCGCCCGCGTTGTCGTTGTCCGCCTCAGCCTCGACGACTGGCGCCTCACCCAGCGTCGGTGCCGCCTTAACTTCCGACAGCATGTCTTCAATATCCCGACCGCCGGCGAGGTAGTCGACGACGTCGCCCTTGTCCGCCAGCCCCGACAGCTCGACCACTTTGACCGCCGCCGCACCGTCAAAAATATTGGCGACGACCGTGTCCGCATGTGCGCGGCCGGCGTCGTCGTTGTCCGGCAGGATCACGATGTTGCGGTCTGCAAACCACTTGTTCAGCTCGGGCTTCCAATTCTTCGCCCCGCCGTTGTTTGTTGTGGCGACGATACCGTGCCGCGCCAGTCTGTCTGCCGCCTTCTCGCCCTCGACGATAAACACCGGCATGTCCGGGCGTGCCAGCATATCGTGCAGCCGGTACGGCACCGGCGTCACGCCGTCGAGGTTGTGCAACCACCCGCCGTTGCCGTCTGGGCGCACCTGACGAAACGTCTTCGGCTCGTAGCGGCGTATCTGATAAACGACCTCGCCGTTCTGGTCGGTGTAGTCGTACACCGCACTCATAAACCGCGCCGGTTGCAGTTTGACCTGCGCCTGCTTCTGGATGCCAAACTTCTTTTCGAGAATGTCCGGGATGCTACCCATTATCGTGGCGCCCTCATTCGCGCGCACAAGATCGACGACACCGCCGCCCTCATTAGCCTCGAAGTCGAACCAAGTGCCTTTTCGCAGGTCGACTTCCCGTGAGCCGTGAGTACCCCAGCGCAGCGTATGCCCGCGCTTCTGGTTAGGCTCGCCCCAGTAGGCTTTCGCCACTGTCTCGATATAACTCGCAATATTGCTCATGCTACGCACTCCCTCTTCCAGACGTCGTAAAGGCTCGCCATACCGTTGCCCCTCTTCAGGTACGGGTAGACCGAAACGCGCTGGTGCTTTTTCAAATCCTTTGTTTTTCTCTTGTCGCCGAAAACCAGAAAATACTTCAACTTCCTGCTGCCACGATCAAACGTGTAGCCCTCATCGACAAAATCCTGCTTCTGCTGCTGCGACGTGACGCCACGTTTTTTCGCATACTTATAGATGATCTTCGGGTCCACGCGCTTACCGTCCGGGCGAACCAAATAATTAACCGGCGAGGTAAACCCGTAAAACTGCCAATTTGTGGCTTGGTACAGTGTCCCTATTTCTCCGGCCTCTGGGTCAGAATACGCAATCACAAAAAGATAACCACGCCTCGCCAGCTCAACCTTTGCCTGCCCGACCATCCAACTGCCGCTGTGCGGGTGCGCGTGGCTGGCGCAAGCGCCCCGGACAAGCACGATGCCGTATGACTTGTTCTCTTCGCCAAACACCTCTGAAAGCGCGCCGGTGCCAGCCGTCAGGCCGAAGCACATGACCCCGGTCAGCTCGTCCTCGCAAAACATGCCGAGCGAAAACTTTGTCGTACCCATCGTGCCGAGCCACTCGTACTTTAAAATAAAGTCTTGCGCGATCTTGAATGGTATCTCGCACATCTTAGCCCCGCTCAGTGACGCTGTCGGGCGACCCTCATCCATCTTCTCGCGCAACTGACGCTGAAAGCAAACCTCGTCAAACTTCTTGCCGCGATAACCGATTTGCCTATCCGCCATCCGATATCCGGTTTTTTTGCGCCACTTCTCAAATAAATCTAATTGCATTTAAAAACCCTCGACCCCTGTTCCCTTGAGGTGGTGGGCGACGCCAAGGGAAAACGTCGCCCACCCACGCACTAGAACAGGTCGCTGCCTGCGCTTGCAGCGGCCGGTGGTGTAGCCGCTACGGGCGGCGCTACCGGTGCTGGTGCGTGTTCTGTTGGTGCTGCGGCACCATCCATTGCCGCCGGGCGATCGACCCAGTTAACGATACTCAGAACCGGCGCCTTGAAACGCAACTCGCCCTGCGGGCTTTGCATTTTGATCGTCTCCGGCGTGCCAGCCTCGATCACTGGGATCTTGCCCGCATTGGCGCCGCGCTCAGCCATAAACTGGTCGTGCAGCTTGTCGACCACTCGCAGCACAGTCTTCGCGCTGTGGCTAAACTCCCGAGGCCCGCTCTCGCCGCTGATGACCACGCGCATGCGAAACGCCTGCTTGTGTTCGTCAGACGGCTTAGCAACCATTGCGTCACCGATCCGCACCATATGGAAGTCCGGCGCACCCGACGCAAAGCTGAGCCAGCCCACTTCCATATTGTCCAGATCCGCGGCAAACTTAAAGCCCGGCGCAATGTCCTCTTCCTGCTTTTGCCAAGTCCCGTCAGCCCCTTGGACGCGGTCTTGTTTGATCCAGTCACCACCCTTGGCGTCAAACTTGATGATCGGTAAAATGTCCCCGCTTGAACGGGCTTCTGTAGAAAAACCTAATGCCATAACTTTAACTCCTTAACATCAACATTAGTTCAAATTTGCTCCAAAACCTTGAAGCTCTCGATCGGGTAGTACGCACAGACGTCGACGTCCTGCGGATCGCCTCGGTCTGTCCGACCACCCATTTGCAAGCTGAAATCGCTGGCAAACGATATGCGTGCCAGCGCGTCAGTCCACAAAACGATAAGATAAGACGGCAGTCCGGTGGTCTCTGTCAAGTGCCTTGCTCGGATGACCTTGTGCAGATTAACCATAGCCGTCGGGTATTTATTCATCTCAAACGTGCGCGTCTTGATCTCGCCAAACCCCACAATGCAGTCCTCTTGGTCGCAGTGGATAGCGCAATCGATGCCATACTGCACCGGCAGTTTGTGAAGCGAGTAGTTGTGCCGCTTCAACAGCTTGGCGACCGACAGCTCGTTTTGCAGGTCGATCGCCGTCTCGTAATGCGGCCGGGTCATTGCAAATTCCAATCCACGCCGTCCTCGGTGGTGAGGCAATACGTCGCCTCATTCGGCCGGGCAAACGCCAGTTGCGTCAGCGCGACGTGACAATCGCTGATCGTCTCATGCTTCGACACGACGCTTACCACGCCCGCCTCAGTGCTGGTCATCGTGACCAGTATCAACCAATATTTCATGCTTTTGCTCCAGCTCTGCGTTTCTTAAATTTTTTATTTTGTTTTTTTGCTTGGTTTACTTCCCATAATTGTTTTTGCGCCTCGTAATACATTTCCTGCATCACAATCGCATCTTTTTCCAAATGCGCCTGTTCTTCTTTGGTCAATGTTTTCCAAACTATTCTCTTATGACCGCATTTTGGACAGCCAATATCACCAAATCTATATCTGGCATAATCACAAACCTGTTCAAAATCTTTTTTGTTCCAACGATGGTCACAAAAACTTTCGCATTGATACGATGGAACCATCTCACATCACCCCCGCCAAGTGTTCACGCAAAATCATTTCAAATGTGTCCCAATCCATCGTGACCGTGTAACGCCAGTCATACGCCTCGGCAATGTCACCGGCCAAGCCTGAGTTGCCGAGCATGACCAGAGCTTGTACGGGCAAGCGCACCTGCACCGGCTGGAAGTCGAGCTTATATATGAGGCACGGCAACGCGTCATTTGTGTTGGCCGAAGACCTAGCCGCTGTGACGATCTGATCCCACCACGACGGCGACACGCCCTTGGCGTACCGCTTGCACTCGATCAGGAATGGGAACGGCTTGCCGTCGGCCGGCTCCAGATCGCTCAGATCCTTCTCCTGATATTGCGAAAGGCGTCTTCGTAATTTGCGCCCGGTCGCCAGCTCGATCAGCTTTGCGACTTCACGCTCAAAGGCCGCACCCTTGGCACGTCCACCACCGGCGCGCATCAGCCCAGCTTCTCCAAACCGGCACGCCCAGCCTGACCGTCAAGAGACGACTGCACGCTCCGCTGGCGAATGTTGCTGGCGATTTGCTTCGCCAACATCTCGTCGGCCAAAGACGACTGACTGCGGTGAGCCGATAATTCTAGCTCGCCCTTGAGCGCCTCGATGGTCGACGTGCGAAGCCGAAGCAAAACTGGCTTGATTTCTGACATTTTACGATCCCTTCTGTGATCTAAGCTGGAAGCTAAAAACGCCTCTAGCAACTTTTTGGTACTGTCATGCCCCAAAACACCCAAAGCCCGTCAGTGAGCTTCTATGGGCGATTAAAGGCATAGTGCTATTTTTTTGATATTTTTACGATATAGCACTTGATTTACACTAATATAAAGCCCATATTCAAATAGTCGAGAGGCACAAAACAGGTAAATTACAAGGGAGACTAAAATGACCAACAAATTTAAAATCGGTGACATCGTGAGGGAGCTTCGCAGGTGTGCAAAACTAGATGCCCAAGGAAATGCTACCTTTAACAAAAATGGTATGGCTGTGGAAACAAAGGCTTGGAGCGATTACACGCTAGAGATTGTCGCTGTGCCTGACGGGAAGCGCAAGCGGTTTGCGGCCAAAACCGAATGGGGAGCCACTTATCATTTTGCAGAAAAGACATTGGAATTAGCGTCCAATATCGACCCCGACCAAGTTTGTGAAGACTGGGATGGTGTAAAGGTCATTCGCGCAAAGGCGGCGGCCTAACGGCCCCGCCCTAACCAAGGGAAAATGGTATGGAAAATCTAAACATCATCGCAAAGCAATTTGGTTTTGAAATCGAACGATCATACGCACCCGGCTGGAAGAGAACGCCGGACGGCTACTGTGTCAATCACAACACTGGCACCTGCAACGTGCAATTAGGTTGGTTTCCAAACTTAAAAGAGGTGGCTGAGTATATCGCAACCGTAATAGCAAATAACGAACATTGGGGGGTTAAGTAATATGACAATCATCGCTAAAAAAATCGCCGCCTTCAAAGTGCGCCCCGTCAACCACGGCACCGCCAAGCGTGACAAGAACCGCTACTGCGGCCCGGCCGTGTTGTCGATCATGTCGGGCATCACCACCGGCGACGCGTCTCGCCTCATCCGGTCGCTGTTTCCACAAGTGCATGCAGTGCGCGGCACCAGCGACTACCAAATCCAGATGGCCTACAAAGAGCTGGGCATCAGAATGAGCCGCGTGTCATACGGCATCACCGACAGCAAGAAGCCGACGCTGGCTGGCTGGCTCAAAGGCACAGTCGTCGAGCGCACCGCCGGTCGCGTGTTTCTGGTCGCCGCTGGCAACCACTGGCAGATCATCACTGGCCGTCGGTATATCTGCGGCATCGTCAAGGAGCTGGTCAGCGTGCGCGACAAGCGCGTCAAGCGCCGCGCCCGCGTCAGTGACGTGTATGAGCTGACGCCGATTGCCGAGGACGGCAAAATCCGCGTGCCGGTAATCGAGAAGCCGAAGTGCCGCAAGTCGCACTCAGCGTACAGCCGCGTGCGTAAGCTCATCGCACAGAACGCCGACATTGGCCTTGGCTACGATGTAGAGAGGTCGTGGACACACGGCGACACCCAGTATTGGGTGCATGTCTGCGACAACGTCGAGGACTTCATCTACGGCGCCGTCAAGGACGACGACAGCCCAGCGCGCGAGGACGCGTTTGAGGTAAACGACGGCCGGTGCTGTTATAGCTGGGATGAGGTCGAGGATCGCATGACTGAGATCGTCGAGTTTGTTGACAAGTACAACTTGAGAAAGGCGGCGGCTTAACAGCCCCGCCCGAAAGGGAGATCACAATGATTAAAGACATAATCGGAATGTTGTTTTTAGTGTCGTTTGCGTTGGTGATGTGTACCAACATCGTGACGACTGAGTGGAACGTGTGGGCCTTGATGGTCAAGCTCGCACATTAACAAGTGGAGTAATTGAAATGAACACAGATAGACACTGCAAAATCGTCAAAGATATGGACGACAGAATTATGACCGGCGAGCGCATAAGCCCAGAGCTTGTGATGGTGCTGACCGCGTTGCGCGACTTGGTGGATCAGTCGCACGATTATAATCGCAAAATGTCTGAGCGTGTAAACGCAATGAAAACTCAGGTGGACGAGTGGCGTGATCGTGCCAGCAATCTTGAGGAAGCGTTGGAAAAAGAAAAAGGCGTCCGTCAACTTGCCCAGCGTCACTATAAAGAGAGTGTAAACGTGGCTAACCGCCGCGCTGGCATCTGGAAGGCAAAAGTTGAACGTCTAAAAATGCAGGGGACAAACTAATGGTAGGAAAGAAAACACCAAACGACATCATCACCGCGAGCCGCATACCGGCTCTGATGAACGCGTCGCCGTGGGACACCCAAAACGATCTGCTGGCAAGCGTGCTGGCAGACATCGAGGGCAAGCCCGACCCGAAGCCTTTTAACGGCAACGAGGCATGCGATTGGGGTGACACACTTGAGCCGGTCATACTGCTGACCGCAACCGAGCGCCTCGGCCTGTCCGACCTAAAGCTGGAACACGACGCGCTGTTTCACGACAAGATACCGTTTGCAGCCTCGCTCGACGGCACCGCGGATGCCGGTGTCGGCGGGTGGGTCGACACAAACTGGGACAAGGGCATCATCTGCCCCAACGGCCGGGTGTTTGTGACCGGCACCGGCGTGCTGGAGAGCAAGCTGACCAGCGCTAAGCCAGAAGAGGCGCCAGCGGCTCACAGGGGCGTGCTACAGCTACAGGGGCAGTTACTGGTCAGCAAAGCCACTTGGGGCGCTGTGTGCGTACTCTACGGCGGTGTAGAGCTACGCATCTTCTTATATCAGGCCGACGCGGCAGTGCAGGCAAAGATAATCGACGCCGTTGAGGATTTTGAGCGCCGCAAGTTTGACATCGAGTGGTATCCGGTTCTGTCGTCGTCTGACGGCAACACCGCATACCCGCGAGTGGACGACGGCGCCGAGCCGCTGGAGTTGCCGGCCACCGAGGCTGAGTGGCTCGCACAGCTCGTCAACGCCAAGGATGCTAAGAAGGCAGCCGAGGCCGACATAGACGAGGCTGAGGCGGCTCTCAAAGAGTTTATGGGCAGCCACGAGGCCGCGACCGGCGTCGTCGGCAACACCAAATACGCGGTGCGCTGGCCGATGCGGCAGTTTAAGGCACAACCGCCTAAGCCAGCCACGCCGGGCAAGCCGGCACGCACGGTGCGCCAGAACACTCTGACGGTAAAAGAGGTGCGTGATGACTGAGGTTACACTGACCCCAAAGCAGCATCACGTCCGACTGGTGATAGCGCGGTTCCACCGCAAATACGGCTACTACCCGTCGATCCGCGAGCTGTCCGAGAAGACCGGCAAGTCGATGACGCAGTGCGCGCGATACATGAACGCGCTGGTCAAGCGAGGCGCCGCAGAAAAAACCGCTGGCATCGCCCACGGCTTTCGGCTACTGTAATTGGCGTCGGGTGTTCCTCCCTTCCCGACGCTACCTTGCCCCCGCTTCGGCGGGGGTTCTTTTTATGTGCGACAAAATGTCGCATCATTAGTGCTTGCGTTATGCTATCAACCTGATATAATGAGTTATCAATTAAAAAAGGGAGAATTGATATGACCAAGTTAAGACCAATCGTTAAAGACGCTTTTAAGTGTGATGGGCTTGTTTACCAGTTTCGGGTTATTGATGTCGAGGATGGCATCCTCACATCTGATAATGTTAAGGCAGAGGTCAACGAAAAATACAGTAATGCTCACATCTTGAACGAAGCCGACAACCGCCTAGTCATCTGCAATGCAAACGAAGATGACCCTGATTATCAGCGTGATGCTCGTCAGCTTGAGCGTTTCATCAACAAATATAGGTAGGCGGTGGCCTACTTGATTTAAGGGAGATTTTGTTATGACACATACAACGCACATCGAAAACCGCGACGCTTGGGAACGTGGCCGTGACGCGGCCATCAAGCGCAACGCCAGAGTCGGCCGTCAGCGCAAGTGGCTGGCTGAGGACGCGAGCCGCCAAGAGCTTGGCACGTTTGTGTCTTGTGGCGGTGACGGTAGCGATTTTTCTATCGCTATGCGCGACGCTCTTGAGGAGTGGGGTACGCTGACTGAGGGCCAAGAGGCGGCAATGCGTAAGGTTATGGCGCGCGCTCAAAAGCGTGAAGCCGAGCGCGCCGCCGAATGGGAAGCCGCCGCAGACTGCCCGCAGGGCCGCGTGCAGGTAACTGGCACAATCATTTCGACTGACATCCGCGAGACTTCATTTGGCGATCAGTGGAAGATGCTGGTGCGCGACGACAGTGGCTTCAAGGTCTGGGGTTCAATCCCGTCAAAACTGCATGAGCCAGAAGATGAAGACGGTCAGTGGATCACCGGCAAAGAGCTGAAGGGCAAGCGCGTGTCATTCACTGCGGCGATCGAGCCAAGCGAAGACGACCAGAAGTTTGGGTTTTTCAAGCGCCCAACAAAAGCAAAGATCGAGGCGGCGCAGTGAGCGCCGTCCCTTTCAGCGTCGGCCAGTGGGCGTGGCTGGTCGACGATCGAGGCCGTCAGATCAGCGTGCTGGTGCGCCACATCGAAGAGATGGACGACGGCTACAGCGTTAAGTTCGAGGACATGCAGACCGGCGACCGGTATTACCGGCGCTACAGAACAGGGGAAAAAAATGAAAGTACCGACGATTAACGAATTGAAAAAGGCGCTCGCCATACCAGCCGCAAAGCCACCGGTTGACCGGCTGGGTCGGACGAACCGGCCAACCACGAGCAAGAGCATGATGCTCAAGATTAGAGAAAAAAGCCCGCATAAATAGCTTCTCCCTGACCCCCGGCTTCGGCTGGGGGTTTTACTTTGTGTCGGTCTTCTTTGCCTTGTCGAATGACCGCATGCCGCCAATACCCAGCATGCCGAACATCAGCGGCATCATCACCGACATGTCAGCCTGCGGGATTGCGACGCCAAACCCAGCCGCAATAGGCGACACCATATAGTTGATGCCCAGCGACAGGCCGCATATCCAGCCTATGAGGGGGCGCCAGCTCGCTTGGAACCAGTTGCCCTTGGCATCTGCCTTGAGAACCTCTATCTGCGCCAGAGCAAGCTCCTGAGCGTGTTTCTCGGCCATTGTAGCGAGATCGTGCGCCAGCTTATTCTTTGTGTCGGCGTCGGGGATAAACTTGTCGAGGATGCCGCTAACGGCCGGTATCAGTGCTGTAATCATTTCGCTTCGTGTCCCATCCAAACTGCAAACGCCCCCGTGGCGGCACCGACTATGGTGCTGACGAAAGCCGTCTGCTGTGTCGTCGCATCAGCTCCAAGCGACATAAACCAGTCACACACATTCCAAGCCATTACCGTAAAGGCGACCATCATTAACCTTGGTAATATCTTCCAGCGCAAAAA
>Ga0070752_1000920_pt1 | contig 21858 bp, 20 predicted proteins | sample VirMetDEL_Aug_30_FD_77440 | JGI IMG/M metagenome (GOLD analysis project Ga0070752, IMG submission 77440) | Aqueous microbial communities from the Delaware River and Bay under freshwater to marine salinity gradient to study organic matter... | ecosystem: Environmental > Aquatic > Marine > Coastal...
ATTCACCGAGACGAAAAAGCATCCGAGGCAAAACGCTCTCTCATCCCCGAGGAACGAGAAAGAGCTTTGGAAATCATAAAAAGTGCCGTGGAAGTAGAAAAAGAACATACTCGTTATCTTTTAAGAGAACCGGTTATTTCAGAAGATGTCGACAAAGAAGCAGGGATGACGGTGGAAAACTTGGAAGGATATATTGAAATGTTAGCAGACCAAGTTTCTGTTTTGTGTGGAATGGATGTCATCTTCGGTACTAAAGTTAATCTTCCATGGATGGAAGATATTAATCTTTCTCAAAAAACTAATTTCTATGAAAGGAATGTTGTCGGGAGTTATCGTAAATTTAACCCTGCCTCTGCTGTAGAATCTAACGAAACTGAGAATATCTCTTTTGATAATCCAGAAGATGAAGATTTCTAATTTAGAAAAAAGAGATTAATACTCATAATAAAAATTATGAGTAGATTTGAATTCACTAAGAAAGAAGTAGAAGAATATTTGCAAAGTATAGATTATAAAAAATGTAAGATTAAAGAAATGTTGTACTTTTACAAAAATAAAGAATTGTCTAATTATTATAGAGACCCTGAATCATTCCAACAGATATCTTCTATTATGAAACTGATTGATAAATATTCTAATTTGAGTAACCGTGAAACAACTATTGATATTTTCTCTAGATTATCTGAAGTTTTGTGTAGAAAATTAAATACAAGAAATTATTTTAAAGTAGTGGATAAACTTAAATACCACAAATATAAAGATGATAAAGTGGTTTTTAATTTTATTAAAGATTTAAGAAGAAATAACAAAGGTAGAAACTTTTATTATACTCAAGATAAAGAGTGTCAAGGAAGAAATATTATTGCAGAAAATATAGAGTATGTGATGAGAGATTTAAAATTACCTAAGAATTTAATTTATTTAGATTATGGTTTTGGAGATGGCAGTAAAACTATGGCAGTAAAAAATAAATTGAATATACCAATCGAAAATGTACATGGTTTAGAAGTTGAAGTAGTGTTTGATGGACAAGAAAATTCTAGAGAGAAAATAAAATTTGATTATCAGATAATTAAAAAAGACGGAAAATTAAATTACCCAAACAATACTTTTAATTTTGTGACAGCTTTTGTTAGTTTACATCATGTCACTTATTTAGATTCAACTTTAAAAGAACTGAATAGAATAATCAAGAAAGATGGTTATTTATTAATCCAAGAACATGATTGTATAGATATTATTGATAAAATGTTAGCTGATTTGGAACATACTTGGTGGAGAATGAACAACGCATTTGCTAGTAAAAAAGAGATTAATTTTAAAGATTTGGATAGTAATAATTATTATTCTTGGTTTGAATGGGATATCATTATGAGAGAATATGGTTTTAAAAAGGTTAAATACTCCGTACATGAGGCTGGGCAAAAAGAGAGGATTCAGCCTACTAGATTATATTATTTGGTTTATCAAAAAATATAATCTAGTAGGTTTATCAAAAAATATAATCTAGTAGGTTTATCAAAAAATATAATCTAGTAGGTTTATCAAAACTGGAAATGAAATTTCTATATTGAAAAAATATAGAAAAATGGAATGTGATAGATGTCATTATATTGCAAAAAGATGTCTCCCAAAAATCAAATATTATAGTTTTTTAGATGATATTTCTTATTCTCTCAGAAATTGGTATCAGAAGAAAAGAATGACAATTCAAAATAAAGTAAAAATACTCCAATCACTTACATTGAAAGAAAAATTTAATCCTTATTTTAAATCTCAAATAGAAAAAGAATTATATGGAGGAGAAAAAATCAAACCATTTAATTTGGAAAAATGTAAAACATGTGGAAAAGAAAGAGAAGAACAAATAATGATATATATTAAACACCAATTAATTACTAAAATATTTGATTTTTTTGGAACCAACCAACATATTCTGATAGATTCTGAAAAAGAAATAGTAGAAAAATATCTTTTCAAGTATGGAGATAAAATTATTTGCGATGAATGGAAAGGGAAAGATTATTATTACACAGAAATTTTTGGTGTGTCATACTATCTAAAAGATATTATTGATAAAGAAAGATATCAAGAAAGAAAAAAATTAAAGTTAGACTCTACTATATATTTTCATCCAAAAGCATCCGATGGTTTTGCTCAAGAATGTTGGGAGGCAATAGATGCATATCAAACTATGTACCATGAACTTGTTAAATCGAGAAGTTAATATTATATAATGAAATTATAAAAGAAAATAAAATGAAATTACATATCATAAATTTGAAAGAAAGAACAGATAGGAAATATCATATGGAACAACAAACCAAAGATTATGGGTACCGATACCAAATAATAGAAGGTATCAGAGGAGACGGGTCATTTGGTCCGGGTATGTCTCATTGCAAGTGTATTGAACATGCTATTGATAATCAATTAGACATGATTTTAGTTTGCGAAGATGACGTTTTGCTTAAGAGAGATACAATATCTAGATTACAAACATTAATACAAAGTTTACCACCTGATTGGGATTTATTTCTAGGAGGCGCCAGTGGATTAAATAGTTGTATTAGACTAAATGATACTATTTTTAAAGTTGGTGATTTTTCAGGTCTTCATTTTGTAGTATACCGAAATACATCATATCTTAAAGTTTTGAAATGGCTAAACACGAAAAAATTTAGAAGATTTAGAAGATTTTCTAAATATCCTCATATAGACAGATATCTTGGAAAAATGTCTAAAAAAGGAGATTTGAATGTATATGCTCCTTTTAATTTCCTAGTAGATACATATGTTTCTTATTCTGATGTCAGAAGAATTCATACAGATGATACCAAATTATTTGACAAAGTTGTAAATTATCTCAATACTTTATTATAATATATTATATGAAAAAGAAAAAAATATAATATTTATATGAAAAAGAAAAAAATATAATATATTATATGAAAAAGAAAAAAATATAATATATAATAAAATGGTAAATAAATTAGCACCTTCACAAGAAAGAATTTTCACATCTCTTTTTGCTCTTGCAGTTATTTCACTTCTTGCCTTCGCAGTTCTCTTCTTTATTCTTTGTTCCACTCAAGATTTAGCAAACACAACAACTAACACTAACAAACCCATTTTAGGTCAGTTTGATTCTACCGGTGCATCTATTATTATTATTGGCATGCCTCTTCTTTTTATTCTTTTGACTCATTTATATCTCCATGCTTATAGAATGTAATTATAGTTTTCGTGTGATTGGAGAACACATTTATAATAATCATAAATCTTGAAATTTCATGTATAGGGGTACATGAAATTTGTAAATTAAAAATGATATCCTTATGAAGAATAAAACTAAAAAGGATGACTGATAAAACAGTAAGAACCGAACGCAAATTGACTGATTACAGTGGTTTATCCGCCATTAATCATGTCTATAAAATTCCAGATACTTATATTGGTTCTACTAAACCACAAAAATTTGAAACCGATATCCTAAATCTTGAAACTAAAAAATTTGAAAAATCTAAACTGACACTTCCACAAGGAGTTCAAAGAGTTTTCTTAGAAATTATTTCAAACGCCGCTGACAATGTTGATGCTTCTCGACGTGCTAATGTTGACCCCGGTGATATTTCTGTTACTGCAGATGAAAACAAAATAAGTATTAAAAACGGCGGACTCCATATTCCTGTTAAGAAAATTTCTCTAATTAAGAATAATGGAAACACCGCTGTTGGTGATTATAAAGAAGGAATGTCAGAAGATGAATGGTGCTGGTTGCCTGCTTTCATTTTTGGTCAGTTTCGTTCTTCTAACAATTATGATGAAAATGTTAAAAGAATGGGATGTGGTCGAAATGGATTTGGTGCCAAATTGACTAATATCTTTTCTAAAATTTTCACTGTCACCGTGGAAGACCCTGATACTAAACAACGTTTTGTGGGTGTTTGGAAAGAAAACATGTTCAAGGATGATGAAAATGGAAAACCAGAAATAACTATTGAGAAGGATACTGAAATCAAAAAAGGTTCTGTTTCTGTTTCTTGGGAACTTGATTTTCCAAGGTTCAAAATGACTAATTATTCTCAACAGGACCTCCAGTTTTTTGCTCGAGTGGCGGTTGATTTTTCCTTCACATGTAAAATTAAAACTCATTTCAATGGAATTGAACTTGATTATCGAAGTATTAAAAATTATGCTTCGTTAATTTGGAACGAAGAAGAAATGAAAAATCATATTATACATTATGTTTGGGAAGATTCTGCTCCAGACACTCTGAAAAAGGCAAGATTGGATACTCAGGAGAAAAAGATTTTAGAAGCTAAAAAACCAAATCATATCCCAGAAGTAGAAATTTTGATTGTAGATACACCCGACAGTTCTAACAATATTTCTTATGTCAATGGTTTAGTGACCGCTGAAGGAGGTGTTCATGTAGACGCTGTTCAGGATCCTATTTTCAAAACTATTTCTGCTCTGGTTAACGGAGAAAAGAAACGAGGAAAGAAAGGAAGTATGACTATTTCTGCCAAGAATATTAAAGGTCATCTTTCTTTTGTAGTCAACGCTCGTCTCGCCGATCCAGAATATACATCTCAATCTAAAACCAAACTTTCATCTCCGAGTATTAATGTTACCTTTCCAGAAAAAGTTTTGAAAAATCTTCAAAACTGGGATGTTATTACAAGAATGTTTGCTGAAATGGAAGCCATGGCAGTCACCAAAGCATCTAAAAACGACGGAACCAAAAGAAAACATATTTCCATGGACAAAGGAGAAGATGCTAATCTTGCTGGAACTAAGGATTCATCTAAATGTTCTCTATATCTTGTTGAAGGTCTTTCTGCTGCCAATTATCCTCAAAAAAGGATTTGTATGCTGGAAGGAGGAAAAGATTACAATGGTTATATGCCGCTCAAAGGAAAATTTATGAATATTACTAAAGCAAAAGCCGCAAAGTATGCAGAAAATACTGTTGTTGGAATGATTAAACAAGTGGTTGGTTTGAAAGAAGACGTGGATTATGAAAAAAATGAGAATATCAAAACTCTTCGCTATGGGTTTATTATTCTAACAGTCGATGCTGATGATGATGGAATGCATATCTTAGCACATGTTCTTAATTTTTTTCGAGAAAAATTTCCAGGTATTTTGAAACGAAACATGATTGGATATCTTCGAACTCCAGTTATCAAAGTTTTGAGAGGTGATAAAATCAGTAAACGATTTTTTACTGTACCGGATTTTGAAAAGTGGAATGAAAAGAACTCTCTCAGAGGTTTGACAGTTAGATATTATAAGGGACTCGGAACTTCTAATGACGATGATATCAGAGATGATTTGACAACTTCGCCAACAGTTATCTGTTTTTATGATACTCAGTGTGACGAAAATCTTGATTTAGCTTTCCATGAAGACAATGCGGACCAGCGAAAAACATGGATTGAAAAGTGGCGAGATGTGACTCAATGCGATGATGTTATTTCAGTTGATATTAAAAGTATTCGAAAAACAGAAGATAAACTTCTTCAAGCACAAGATATTTCTCAGTTTATTAATCGTGAATTAATTGGGTATTCTGTCGCTTCGCTATTTCGAGCTATTCCTTCTGAATTTGACCATTTGAAGGATTCCCAAAGAAAAGCATTATACTCTGCGTTATCGTATTTCAATTATGACCCAAAGAAAGGAAAGTCTATCAAAGTTGGTCGTTTCTCTAACAAAGCAGCAGATATGACTCAGTACCATCACGGTGAAAAATCTTTGATTGATACTTTCATCAAGATGGCACAAGATTTTATCGGTTCCAACAATATGGGGTATTTCAAGAAAGATGGTCAGTTTGGAGCTCGAGCGGATGGAGGTGAAAATGCAGCAGATGCTCGTTATTCAGAGACTCATCTCGCATGGTGGATTCCTTTTGTTTATTATAAAGAATCAGTGGAATTGGTCAAGAAACGAGTGATTGATGACGAAGAATGCGAACCTTTGTGGTTGCCCGGTGTCATTCCGATGGGAATCGTTAATGGAACAAACGGAATTGCTACTGCTTTTTCCACTTCTACTCCATGTCACAACCCAATGGATGTAATTAAATGGTATCGAGAAAAATGCAAAGGAAAAGAGCCCGTGCCTATTCCACCATGGTACAATGGTTTTACCGGTAAGATGAAAATTATTAATCGAAGTTCTCGTAAAAAAGGAAATATTGTTGTAGAAGACAGTGATGAAGAAGGAGAAGAAATTTTACCAAGTGATATTAAACCTAACAAACCATTTACAGGACATATCAATCTAGACCAACTTTCTGAAGAAGAATTAGAAGAAATGGACCAAGAAAGTTTGGCAGTTTTAAAACATTCTCAAGAATCTAAACTGACACTAAAAACTTATGGAAAATATGATATTGTTGGAACTCATAAAAATGACGGACCTATTATTAAAGTAACAGAACTTCCTATCAAATCATGGATTATTCGTTATCGAAAATGGTTAGAATTTTTGGTACAAGATAAGAGTAAACCTATCTTTGATTTCAAAGATAACTCAACAACTGAAAAACCAGAATTTCTAATTCATTGGAACAAGAATTATCGTTGTCCTAATCACCGGACTTTAAAATTAACTCGAAGTTTTGGAATTACCAATATTACTTTGATTGACCATCTTGGATTTCCAAAAAGATATAATTGTATCCAGCAAGTAATGGAAACATATTTCAAACATATGATAATGCATTACACGGCTGTTCGACAAAATAGAATCAAGTTCGAAGAGAAAAGGATGATTGATATCAGTTATAAAATGAAATTTATTGTTCATGTTTTGAAACAAGATATTACAATTATTAAAGTGAAAGAAGATGTTATTAAAGAAAAAATGGAACAATTTGAAATTCCGTTTGAATACTATGAAAAATCAAAAGGTCGTGATTTTTCTGTAGAATCTGTTAACAGATGCAAAGAACAATTAGAAGAGTCTAAAGCAAAATTACAAATTGCTAAAGATACTACTGCAGAACAGATTTGGTTAGAAAAACTAGATATTTTAGAAAAAGAACTCAAGAAAAGATATATCAAGGGGGTTCTTCATATGAAAAAATAATATTATTATTTATTATATATAATATAATAAATAGATAGATAATTTAATGAATAATATATTATATATAATATAATAAATAGATAGATAATATAATAATATAATAATATAATAATATAATATATAATATAATAAATAGATAGATAATTTAATGAATATTATATAATATATAATATAATATATAATATAATAAATAGATAGATAATTTAATGAATTTCAATAAATACAGGACGATGGTCTGAGTAATACATATCATACCACTGAGCTGGATTCGAAGGATATCCTGCACATCTTCCTGTTATATTTCCTCCTCTGAAGAAACCCCAATCAGTAGTTGTGAGAGCCATTCCTTGTTCATTAACTTTTCTTGAATCATTATTATAAATTTCATCTTTTAAAACTTTAGATTCTTTCATATTCGAAAAATCCCAATGCTCCATTTCGTTATTCATCCCTGCTTTCCGAAAAGTATCTAACACCAAAGTTTCGTCTTTATTACTTAGAGATTCGTTAAAATCTCCAAAAGCACCGACAAGTTTGCTGTTAACTTTACCACTTTCAGTAAAGATTTTACCATCAACCAATTGGTCAAAACGAACTTGAGTATTGTTAGTTTTAGATTTTAAATGAACCAAAGCAACAAAATAACCCAGTGGACTTGAAATTTTGATGTATGGAGCACCAGATGTTTTCATTTTTCCTTTTTCTTCATGAGTCGCAATAGCATGAGGTTTTACCTCAACTTTGAGATCTACGAATTTTTCTTTAGGATAAATAAACAATATTCCATCTGGGTTTTCTTCAACAGGTTTGGCACAATGTTCACCTTTGGTAGCAAAATCGACTCCCAAGTTTAATTTTTTCAAACCATTTAACAAACGAGGGTTATTTGCAATAGAAGTATTTACTTCTGTCAAAACAACAGTAGGTCTGTTTCCATTGTCAAATATATGAAGTATGGTATCGATAATATTTTCAACTCTTTCGGGATATTCCCGATGCTTAGCACAAAGTCCAACAGCTTCAATATTCCAATTTATGGTATAACTAAAAGCTTTTTTGAGGAGAAGTATTTCTTTTTTCTTTTGAGTTAAGAAAAATTCATATCCAGCAAAGAAGAGAGATATCAGCAAAAAAAGCGGAATAATCATTATAATATTCATGGTTTAAATTAAAAATTATATTTTAAAATATCAATTTTGTATTAATTTAACAATAATACAAAATTTATTCAACATAAAATATGAGAAATAATAGTAAAAAGAAAAAATCATCTAATCCTACAAATAAAGGTGCTTTTAATGCTACAGTTATAGATACAAGAAAGAAGATAAAAACAGAAAAAGATTTGAATAAGAAAATTAAACATAATGATTTAGCAGATGCTGGAAAGATTGTAAATAATGGAAATTATTATTGGTATTACAAAGTTCCAATTTGGTATAAATTTCTTTGGTTAATAGATGCATTTATCACCGGTCTTGTTTATTTAATAACGGCAATCGTTCTCTCATGGAGCGTTGATGAATATTTAGTAAAATCATTAGATAGAAACGATTCTAAGTTTTTTGTTTTTATTCAAGCATGTGGCGAAGTCATGTATTTAATTCTTGTCTTCTATTTTATTATTTGGTTTTATGGAAACTATTTCCCTGATTTGTGCTACAAACCACCAAAAGAACATATTTATTTGAAGAATTACGCAACTGGGTTCTTTGTTTTGTTTGGTATTTTTGCTGCAGAACCAAAACTTGTGGAAAAATTCCAATTTGTATTTGATACAGCAGATGACCAGAAATCAGAGAAGTTGGATAATTTCTTGACCTGCTGGGACGATATAAGCATAGGTAATATAGGAGGATGCAATGCTGTTACAACTAGACCCTAAATTTTCATTATTTTAATAGAAAAATAATGAAAAATGGTACAAGATGTATATGTTAAATTGAGAGAAAATATGGATATAGATAAATTTTATCAAAAAATTAAGACATCTTATGAAGAATATGATAAGGTAAGATTTATTTTTGATACATCCGGAAGTAGTGTTAGTGTAGCTGATATGAATAAAGTAAAACAAGTTTTTGATAAGCTCGAAGATTTAACAAAAATTAAATTAGAAGAAACATGTATTATTGTCGACGGTGATATCAAAAGAACTATTATTTCCACATTTATTAAGTCTATCAAACAGAAGAGACCTGTTAAAATTATTTAATCATTAAAATATAATACTACTTTTCTTTAGACTGTCTATTTTATTCTTTTGACGATAATCTTTGATAGTTAAATAAGAAGATAAAATTAATCCGATAGTGGCTAAACCAACAAAAACGTCTTGATAAACTTTGTCAGAATCTTTAACAATATATACAATAATACCAAGAGCTGCAAAATATCTAAAAGCTGCATGATTTAAATAACCATTATGATCGTTCCATTGTGAAGCATTTCCAAGGAGATAGAAATAAATAGATAAGAGTAGAAACGTCCTGACATCCCATCTTTTTTCTTGGTCAACTAAAACAAATGGGATGATAACGAGGGAAGCAGCTATTAACCTATCAAAATTTCTCCAGAATCCTTTTTTAATAAAATCTTTTTTTCTCCAATACATGTATGTTGTTAAGATAACAACGAATGTTAAAATAGCAACAGCTAATTTTCCACCATCATGATATTCCCCAGAAGCAAAAATATAAATAGGAGCTGCTAAAGACATCAAAATAGAGTATCTTCCAACAGCCATCATCAAATCATTTCCTTTTAACATTTTTGTTAACTCATTATTTCTATTTATTATTTTTAAGATTCCATTTTGATTAATTTAATATCCCCTTGCTTGCAAAACTGGAAAACTAGATGGTGATTATTATATTCTTCCAAAAATTTAATTTCTTTAATTCCAGCAGCAATTAACAATCTAGTGCAAATAATACAGGGATAATGTGTGATGTATGCAGTGGCTCCTTGACAGCTAACTCCTCTTTTTGCACAATCGGTGATAGCATTCTGTTCTGCATGAACTGTAGCCTGTTCATGGTTACATATTACGATAGATTTATGAGGATATCCGGGTAAAAATCCATTATATCCTTGGGAAATAATTCTATTATCTTTTACCAAAAGACAACCTACTTGAAGTCTATGACACGGCGACCTTTCTGCTGTTACTTTAACTATTTTGGCAAAATATTGGTCCCAAGATAATCTCTTCTTATCGTTTTCCATTTTATTGTTACTTATCTTAATACATAATTATTTATAATCTATAAATAATTATTTTTCAATATAAACATTATTTAAAGGGACAAAATAATAAATAAGACTCTTACTTTTCTGAATAGAATCTTCAGAATCATTAACTTTGCATTTTTCAAATACAACTATTTTTGTCGGATAAGATTTTAAATCATTGAAATGTTTATACCCGTCTAATTTATAAACTTCTCCGTTTTTAAAAGAATACAAACCTTTTTTATCGTCAATTAAAGTTCCCAAATCATTATAATAAAATTTTTCTAGATATGTTTTTGAAAGGTGAACCAAATTTTCAACATTAAAAATTCCTATCTTGACATATTTTTTAAAATAATCGGTTAGAAATTTTATTTTAGTAAAAACTTCTTTAGCAGCTAAATAGTTCAAATTGTATTTCTTGCAAATTAAATTATAATTCTTAATATTTATTGTTTTTTCACTTATAATAATTTGAAGAAAAACTTTCAAATAAAGTTCAAAAATAGTTTCGTACGATTCTTTATAGTAATTTTGGATAATTTCTTCTTTTCTTGCTAAGTAGTCTTTTCTTGATTCTCCATAATTTTTATAAGGAAAATGAATAAAAGGGTAATTGAGTTCTGAAAAAACCAAAAAAACTATCATTGGAAAACTGGGTTCTCCATTCTTTATCCAATCTAATAAAAGACTTCCATTTACTACTTTTAAATTTAAATCCTTGGTAACTTTACCTAATTTGGTAATTTTATCATCAGGAGTGATATTTTCCAATATTTTTAATTTTTTAACTGTTTCCTTTATCCTTTCTTTTTTGATTAATGGAGAATAAAAATTTGTAACACCAATATTGAAATTAACAATCTCTAACATCTGTTTTTCTAAATTTGCTAAACCAAGAGAACTCAATTGAACTTTTTGAAGCTGTTCGAAAAAGTCTTCTGTGCATAATCTATAACAGAAACCATTTTTTAGATAAGAAGATTTTACTTCTGCTGATTGTTTTGAAGAATATTGATAAAATAATTTTTCGTTTTCATCTCTATATTCCGAAACCATAGAATCGATAACTCCATCAGGTTCTAAAAATATACTGTCTTCATACATTTCATCTATAGTAATGATTGTTCTAGTTCCTTTATTTAAAATTTTACTAAAATCAGAAATATTATTATAAGAGTAAATATTAATATTTTCTAATTTATCGTAGAGAGATTTATTTAAAAGAGATAAATTTCTTTTCCCTGAGTAAAAAATTAACCAAAGAGAAGTTTGTAAATATTCAACAGGTTTGTCAGTATGTAAAGTATTTGTTACATCAACAATAGCTTCTATTAATTTTAAAGAGTTTGGAGAAAAATTTTCGTTGTGATAAGATATTTCAAAATCTGTCTCGTTTTTTCCAAACTCTTGGATAGAAATTTTATCTAAATCAAAAGGTAATTCTGGTATTAAGTAACAATCTGTTGTAATTAATAAATAAGGTCTTGTGTCACTTCTTTTAAACATTTCAAGCCAAAGTAGAATAAAATAACTTTTTTCAGGAGTATCGAAATGAAAATCATTGATTAATAAAACATCACAAAAATCTATATTTCTTTTCTTTACATTATTAAGAAGAATCTTTTTGGTACTAGTGAAATCAGCTAAATATAAATCAGCTTTCTTCATCTCAACCTCCCCTGTTTTTATTTTATATGATTTGATTTCAGGTTTCCTTAATTCGATGTAGGAATGTAAATAAGAAGCCGTTTTATCATTTTGATAAACAGAAAAAACTCTAGCATTTCCATCCTTTGTCAGTTGGTGTAACAAGGATAAATGATCTTCTTTCCTGCAAGTTTTTTTCAATAAAGTTACAGGAGTGGAACTTATATTTTTTAAATTTAACATCTCAATTTTAAATTGTAAATATTTAAGATTGATATTCATTTTTAACAATATGTTCAAAATATCTTTAGTAAAAATTTCACCTTCCATAGAGAGGAGATAATTTAACATAAGCTAGGTTTGAATTTAAAGATTTAAAATTATTAGTTCCTTTCAGAACTTTAATTTTAGTATAATTAGAATCATATATTTCTTTTGGCTGATTTTCCTTTTCTTGAGTATTTTCCTCTTCTTCTAAATCATTTAAAAGAAATTTTTGACATTTCCATCTCCAATCTTTGTAAACTAAATCTTCCATTGATTTTGAGTAGAATCTGGTAAATTCCTTTTTCATAGTTTTACCTCCTTCTAATTTATTTTTAAAATCACCAGATTTAACTAACAAACCTAAAATATAATGAAAGGTGTTTTTTCTAAATTTAATGAAATTGTCAAAGACCCCTTTAATGTTTTCTTTTTCAAAGAAAACGTAAACTTCTTTCATTTTTGATAAGGTTTGTTTAAAGATAAAAATGATAATTTTAAATATTTAGTTTTCTAAAAATGCCAACATTATTTGAAAAAATAAACAAAGGTAAATCTAAAAAATTAACCAGCAAATCTAAACCTGAAAAGAAAAAAAGGGAAAAGGTTAATGCTGTAAATGTTTCTGATTTTCAGAAAAACAAGACCTCTGTTGAAATTTTTTTACGGGAACAAAAATTAAAACAACTTGAAATGGTTTCGATTGATTATTCTGTTATGACCCGTGATACATTAAGTAGAATTTCTGTTTGCGATGTAAAAAATATTAATAAAACTCAAGATTTGACAAATACAACTGACGACCCGAGACTTGGAACTATTGAAAATTATCGTTTATGTGCTACTTGTGAAAAAACAAATGAAGAATGTCCGGGACATCTTGGGATGATTAATTTGCCAGAAGACATTATTCATCCATTTTTTCGCTTAATTGCTATGAAGGTATTACAATGTGTTTGTAATACATGTAATAGTTTACTCTTGAGTGAAAAACATATTATTGAAAGCGGTTTAATACAAATTCAAGGTTTTGCTAGATTGAATAAAATAGCTGAACTTTCTAAAGACGGTAAAGCAAAATGTACTAACGGGTGCCCACCTAACCCTATTTTTAAACCTCAGAAATCAGGAGATAATGAAGATGTTAACATGTTTTGTATCAAAAAAGTTGGAAAAGAAGAATATCAATATCATCTAAGTGTGGAAAAAATTAAAAATATTTTTAATTCTATGTCAGATAGAGATGTCTCACTTTTAGGTTTTATCAATAATCATCCTTCTAATTTTATCGTTGATTTTATTCCTGTTATGCCTGTTTCTGCTAGACCTTATGTTATCCGTGACAATCAAAAACAAGAAGATTATTTAACCACTGGATACGAAGAAGTACTTTCAAAAATTATTGAATACTATCAGATTGATAGAGAAGATAGTAAAACAACTACAGAAGAAGAAAGGAGAGAAGAATGCTTGAAAAAGATTATTTACATCTATGACCATTCTATTCAGAATTGTGACCAAACTCATCGAAGGTCACCTTCTGATGTCTGTAAATCTATTAACGATAGAATTTCTGGAAAAGGTTCTTTGATGAGAGATAATATGATGGGTAAAAGAGCTGATTTTACTGGTCGTACTGTTCTAGGGCCTAATCGAAGTATTTCATTTGGAGAAATAGCTACACCTTTAGCTATGGCTTCTGTTCTAACAGTTCCTGAAATAGTAACAATTTATAATTATAAGTATGTAATGGACTTGAGTGCTTCTGGTAGGATAGATTATTTGTGTCCTTCAAAGGGTTCTTTTTCCGGAAGAAAATTAAAATACGATAGTCGAAAACATAGTATTAATATTGGTGACAAAGTTGGAAGATTTTCCGAAAATGGTGATATCATTCTTTTCAATCGTCAGCCTACTCTTCATCGTCAATCTTTCTTAGGTTATGTTTGTAATTTTCAAGATAAACTGTCTCTTGGTATTCACTTATCATCAACGAGTGGACATAATGCTGATTTTGATGGTGACGAAGGAAATCTTCACATGCTTCAGACAATTGATGCACAGATTGAAGGAAGAATGATTATGTATTGTGCTAACAATGTCATGAATTCTGCTCATTCAGGACCTGAAGCTGGTTTAGTTATGAACAGTGTAATTGGAGGTTATTTATTAACTAAACCAGAAGTTGTTTTCAGTGAACAAGAATTTTACGAAGGTGTCAATTCTATAGAGATGTATGAAAAAGGAAATTATACTCAGAAAAATTTATCCACTCTCTTTGAAAGATTGAAAAAATACCCAGAAGTTAAAAAATATTCCGGAAAATCTTTAACATCTTTGCTTTTCCCAGAAGACTTTTTATATACCTTTGTCAACAGTGATGGAGGAAGTATAAAAATTAGAAATGGAATTTTGGTTGAAGGAGTTCTTACCAAAGCACAGGTTGGTTCTACTCCGGGTTCAATTATCCAAAGTTTGTGGAAACAATATGGAATGGAATACACAATTCAGTTTATTTCAAATGCTAACTTTTTGTTCAACTGGTATTCTTTTAAATATGGAATGACTATTTCATTTAAAGATATCAAAATAGACGGTTTTGAAGAATTTAATGACTTCAAATTAGATGAATTTGAAAAATTAAACAAAGAAGTTATTAGTCTTCCTAAACTGAATGAAGATGTTGGATATTTAGAAAAAGAAGAAAGAGAACAAAAAATAATTAGAATGATTAATGATAGAGAAAAATCAGTAGAAAATAAGTTTTACACAAATTATTTAGAAAGAAATAATTCTCTATTTATTATGTTAAATTCTAAAGCTAAAGGTAACGAACGTCAAATTAGAAGTTCAGCCGCTTTTGTTGGACAGAATATGATTAGTCAAGATAGACCTGAAAAATTAACTTCAGGCGGAAAAAGATGGCTACCAACTTTTCATGTTGATGATATGAGTATCTATTCAAGAGGATTTGCAAAAAATTCCTATTATCAAGGTTTAAATCCAGACGAGTTTTTTGCTCAAGCTCAGTCAGCTAGAATTACCCAAACTGACCAAGCCATGCAAACAGCAGAAACCGGTACTCTTCAAAGAAAGATGGTAAAAGCTCAAGAAAATTTAATTGTAACTTATGATGGGACTGTTAGAAATCACAACAATGTTATTCTTCAATTTAATTATGGGTCTGGTTTCGATGCTGCTAATATGGTTGTTTCTTACAACAATCTTGGAATGAAAGCTTTATCATTTATTAATTTGAAAGAAGAAGTAGAAAAAGTAAATACTTCTGAAGGTTTTGATGATTTTGATGTAACAAGTTATATTGTTAAATTATTCAATACTGTCAACAAAAAATATGGTGATGAAAAATTGGTTGAAGAGGAAGAAGATAGAGTAAAAATTAATAATTTGGATGACTTTCAAGAAATCCTTACTTCTCAAACAGATGATTTTTTTGAAATTTCTGTAGATATGGATTAATTTAACTTTTCGTACAAAGGAATAAAATTAGATAAATAATTAATAAGATAAATAACAATATATATGTTTTCAATTATTTTTGGAATTAAAATTAGTTGTTTGATACTAAATGTAGAAAAAACAAAATAAGATGATACTAATTCATTTTTTGTAGAAACTAAAAATGATAACATTTTGTTATCATTTCTTTTTAAATATGGAAGAATTTAAAGTCATAGGAGACTTAGAAAAAGATAATTCTTTGGAAGGTAGAAATAAGGATTTACTCCTTTTCTTTTCCAAATATGAGAAAGAAGATGACTATCATTCTCATAGAGAAAATCTTTCAAAATTATCTGAATTTTATCTAAGAGAAATAATTCAATTAGGAGATTTTGAACTTCCTGATATCGGTCCAAATCCAGAAATACTTAATTTTCATCTTTCACTAGAAGGATGGAAGAAAGAATATATTGAAGAAATTAAACATGCTATTAAAATTTACGAAGGAGGGAATATTGAATCTTTGGAAGAAGCTGTTATTTTAATTGAGATTTTGAAAAGAAATCATCCAGAGAAAAGAGAAATTTTAGAAAAATTAATAGATGATTTAATAAATAACAAATTTACAAATCTATTTGATTATACTAATATGTTAAAAATAGAAAAAGAACATCCTAATCAGATTCTTTTTAGTTCTTTATTCTTCTACTTTGCCACTCTTTTGGAATAATTATTATTGTTAAATAATAATTAATTTTTCTTAGTTACATTGGTTTGTAATTCTTCGTCCTCTTTATAAATATAATAACCAAGAACACCAAAAATTATTAATCCAACAACCAAAATAATACATCCAGCTATCAGATAAGAATCGTTATTTTTTGCTTTAACTCCTTCAAAAATAGGACCTTGGTTCCCTAAATTGTTATAATTCCCTGATTCATAAGATAGAGTACAACTATGTGTGGTACAGGGAGTTCCATCATTTGTTTGAAATCTTGATACTTGATAATCTAATGTTCCTTCTGTTCCGGTTGTTATTTTTTGGAATGCCCTATTGGAGCAAATAGTCATGTAAGAATAATAAGGAGAATTATCTAAATTAGTCTTATATTGTACAAGATACGGAACATATCCAGCAGAACAAGTGACAGCTTCATCTGTTTGTGAAGGGATTTCCCTTGAAGTCCCGTTATCACATACAAAATTATTGTACATTTGGTAATTTATAGTAGCGTTTTGAAAAAGTGTGGGAAAATTCTCTTGTAAATAACTGCTTTTTGAAGCTTCTGTTGTATTACCCCCAAAAAATGTACTGTAACTACATCCAGGTGTAATGTTATTGCTATCTAGATATTCTAAATATTGGACAGGACTAGTAAAATCAGAAGACGAACATCCTCCGGCTGTCTCAAAAACACCGATAGGGTTTAACGGAATGATATCGCAACAACTATAGGTCTGGTTAGTTTTGTTGAACTGACGATACTCATGAGTTTGTTCTTTTGTTTGAGAATAACAAGTACAGTAAGGGTCAGACGGAAAATCTCCACATGTATGTATGCTCATTTTATGTTTAAAAATGAATACTTTTTAAAAAAATCTTGTCTCAAATGGATATTCAAATATTAAATCAGGATGAATACATTCCATCCACTGTCACCATGGTTTCTTCTTTTGATAAAACCATCAATCCGAAAGATGTCGCTGAGTACCTACCAGTAGTTCATCTTTTTCACGAAAAAACAGGAAAAAGATTAAAATTAGATTCAGGAACCCGAACAAGTATCAAATATTATGGAATAGAAAATATTATTATTTCTGTTTGTTATAAGAAAACCAGACGCGGTATGAGAACAGGAGCCATGAATAATATGGTTTCTTTAGACATTCAACACGGTGGAAAAAATATCCATGTCAAATTATCTTCAACAACTATTACCAGTGTCGGAACCTCTGGTTACCAATTTGGTGTAGATGTTTTTAATTTAATGATTCAACATTTGAATATGCTCAACCAAAATATTAAATATATTAAATCTATGGATTCTGAAACAAGAGATAAAAATTTAGAATGGGTCTTTGATAATTGTGTAGATGAAAAAGGGAGATTAGTAAGTGTAAAATCATTTCTAAAATTAATAAAAAATAACAGTTGGATAGATAAAAATTTTGCCAAATCTTGTATTGTTTACACAGATGACTTCGAACCTCACCAAATTGACGAGTATCGTAACAAAATAAAAAATTTTATTGAAAACACTACTTTTTATAACGGAGACCTGAAATGTATGAAACCAAGTATTTTTAATTCTGTCTATCATATTAATTTGTTTAAAAATATTAAAAATAAGAGAATTCCTTTACATCGTTTAGCTCCTTATTTGGCTGAAAAGAATTTTGTAGTCGAATTTCATAATTGGATATCTGAAGGAGTAAATGTTTGTTTTGATATTGAAGAAGAAAAAGATGGAGTTCATCATAAAGATAAAGAGTACAAGCACCGTTTTACCATTCATGAAAGAGGAACTATGAGACAATGTTCTCCTACTTTTAAAGAAGAATCTTACAAATATTATCTTGGAATTGTAAAACAAATAGAACAATTTTTCAAAGATACTAATACCGCAGAAAAATATAAAGAATATATAGAATATGGTATCAAAGAATAAATTTATATTTAATATAAATATAAATTTTATTTCTTTTTCTTTTATATTTAATTTATATAAAAGAAAAAGAAATAAAATGGAGATATTACTAGGTGAAAAAAGCAGATGGGCAAGTTATGATACTTCAAATTTTCCATCTGTCCAAATTTATTTTAATTCCAAAATAAGAAACGACCAAGAATTTCAACAATTTTTAGATGATTGGGAGAGTCTTTACAGAAGAAAAGAAAAATTTATCCTATATTTTGATACTACTGATGTTGGAATGGTAAGTATGAAATATGCTTTTCGAATGAGAAGTTTCATTAGAAAATTAAAAGAAAAATATCCGCCCTTTTTAGAAAAGAGTTATATCAAAGTTAATTCAAAATGGGTCAGATTTTTATTAAGTATTATGTTTAAATTAGAAAAACCAGTAGCTCCGGTTTATCTTTATTCGGGTGATATCTCAGAAGGAAGATTTGCAGTTTACAATCCTTAACTGGTTCTAGCAAAATATATAACAATAATAACAATAACTAGGAATAATAGAGAAAATATTCCTATTAACACATATAGTGAAACTAATTCTTTATTTCTCATTTGTTTAACCAAACTATTTTTTTGGTTAGAAGTTAAAAATACTGGTTTTTCCGAATCACCTAATCCTACCAAGGAAGCATTTTTTTTAGAATCGTTATATAACACACAAGAATTTGTTTCTTGACCATTGCCAAAACAATAACCGCATGTTTCGTTGGCACTACAATAAGAATACATAAAATCATGATGAGCATCACCTTGAGTAGTCCATGTAAAAATAGTACTTTTAGTATTTTCATTAAACAAAGGATTGATTGCAATATTTGGAAAATCTGATTCACTGTTTGATGTCCAATAAGAACTATTGAGTCCATTTAGTAAATTTAAAACAAAAAAGGTAGAAAACTCTCTGTAAAAATACTGTTGAAATTTACTGTTTGGGTCTATAGAACTACCTGTTGTATTTTCTCCATCATTTGGGTTATAAATGGTAAAAACAGAGGTAGTATTTAATTTACTACTTAAAGAATAAAACTCTGTTTTCCCTAAAGTAAAACCACCCGGAAAAACAGCAGAATTAATAGCTGGGATAAAATATATTTTAAACCAATTAGAAAATCTAAAAGATTCTATGTTTTCTGTGCTTGGTACAATATCAAAACCAAAAGCTTCGTTTCTAATTTCATATTCTATCTGACATGAATTTGAACCAGCGAGTGGAATAATATTTATTTTTCCATACATATGTGTGTCACTTGTTAAACTATACTTAAAGAGGATATCTTCATTTCCATTATAAGAAATGGAAGAAAATTTAAGATACATGAAACTAGTTGTATCCGTATTATCTAAAAATTTAATAATTCCGTTTTTCTTATTGATGAGTTCAAATTTAGATTTTTGAGAAGTCCATTCAGAATTACTAATTCTAAAATACTTTTCTGTAACACCATTCAAAGTATTTTCTTCATTATATATTGTAAATGAAGTAGTGCCAAAAGTTATTTTTGGAACATTAATATTAAATAAAGGATTGTTAATTCCTGTTGGAGTAGTATAACTGAATAAACTATTAGAAGTATAACTAGTATTTGAATCTATAGTAATATTATTTTGTGTTTGAGTGGTAGAAAATATTTTTCTAAAACACCAGTTATATTGAATATCTGTATTAACACTATTGATTTGAAAATCTGGAACTAAATCATATGGTACGGAAAGATATACTTGATTAGATGATAAATTAAAATTATTATTAGCAATATTAATATCAAACCTAGTTCCACTTCTGTTATCTATCTGAATATCAGAAGGATTATTTGACAACTGGTTGGAAAAACTTGGTTTTAAGGTGTAAACATTATTTTTTTTACTGGAAAAAAAGTTAATACCATAATTATTACTACCTCTTTTTTCGTTAAATTCCATTTGGACAGGTCCTTGGTTTTGAGAATTAGAATTATAGTTTGTCACAAAATCTGTTGGATCACAGCTCCAAAAAACTCTTTGTTTTTTATTTCCAAAACTGTCTAGAAAATTATTCATACATAGTAGAAAATAAATATCTTTGTTTGTTTTTCCGGCAGTATTTGGTAAACCTTGTAAGAAAGTAGGGAGATTAGATAATTCTGTCCCTGATTCTATTATACCTACCATATGAAATCTAGTATTTGGAGCAGATACAGAACCTCTAGAAAAGAAATTAATCGAACTCGACATTTTTATAATATTTTTATCTTATCTCTCTTCTTTTTTATTTGTATCAGTTAAAATAAAAAAGAAGATAGAAATATAAAATGTTTGAATTATGTTGTAGTCCAATAAGTGGTGGTAATTTTATTTCACAAGTAGCTATTTTAACTTTTTTACTAGAAGTAAGGTATAAAAGTCGGGAAATAGAAAAAACACATTTTGATTTATATTTAGGAGCTTCTGGTGGAAGTTTATCTAATACTTTATGTACATTTTTTAATGAATCTAAAGAATCTATTGAAAGAGTTCTATATTCATTAGATTCTAAAATGTTTGTTCAAAATTGGTGGAAAGGAAAAGTTAGTTTTATCAGTTCTAAATTTGTTTCTGTTTTTAAAGATTCTATTTATCAATCAGGTAAGGGAGCTGTGGAAAATTTTAAAGGTTTGACAGATGAGAGTCATTTTGACCCAAAAAATATTCCAGAAAACTGGTTTTTAACATATAACAATGATAAAAACATTCCTTCTGTACATTCTGTTTTTTGTCAAGAAAATAGTAATTTCCAATTAGAAGAAGATGATTTTGAAGCTAAATATTTGGATTCCAAATTTGAAAAAATTATTGAAACTGTTATGGCATCTGCTTCCATACCCGGTCTAAAAAAAAGCGTAGAATTAGATGGAGAAAATCATGTTGATGGTGGTGTGGCCAATCCATCTCCTTATTTTTACTTCTCAGAACTCATATATCAGAAAAATAAAAAAAAAGAAATAACACCTCCGTATCATTTTCATTATTTATTACCTCATGATTTGTCCATTGAAAAAGAAGATACAGGTGCTTGGGTATCAGATGTTTTACTCGGAATTCAAAAGATGATAATATTCTCTATTATGAAAGATAAAGATTTTGTTTTTGAAAATTGGCTCAGATTAATAAAAAAAGGAAAAAAGGATTTGTTAAGAGTGAAAAAAGAAAATATTAAGAAAAAAGAAATTTTACAATTATTAGAGATTTATAATCAATATGATTATTTTGCTGTTTTTTCTACACCAAGCAATACAATAGATATTACTTCTTTTGATAAAAAAGATTTAAAAGAATCTTTTACTAAATGTTATGACTCTATTTTTATAGAAATTTTTATTAATAAAAATGAATGATAATAAATCTAATATTACTGATAATAAATCTACCGGTGATAATAAATCTACTGATGATACTAATACTAATACTAATACTAATACTAATACTA
>Ga0070752_1000930_pt1 | contig 21712 bp, 36 predicted proteins | sample VirMetDEL_Aug_30_FD_77440 | JGI IMG/M metagenome (GOLD analysis project Ga0070752, IMG submission 77440) | Aqueous microbial communities from the Delaware River and Bay under freshwater to marine salinity gradient to study organic matter... | ecosystem: Environmental > Aquatic > Marine > Coastal...
AGCGGCGTCATTGACGGCGACGATCTCTACGCTCTGGCGGTCGACGCCATGGAGCGGTCGGGCATGAGCGCTGACAGGGCCAAGGCCATCATCAACCGTGGACTGAAGGACAACGGCTACGACGGCATCCTTGGCACGATTGACGACGAGGGCTTGGCACGCCCCATCGCAGCAATCTTCAACGGCGAAAACGTCCGCAGCTTGAAGTCCCCGGACCTCCCGGTCGACGTCGTCGAAGACGCCATCGCCCCAACCGGCATCGGTTCCCAGTTCTTTGATCTGGTTGCCAGCGAGAACCAGCTTCCGCCAGCTTCGGCTGCCGCGCTTGAAGACCACTTCAACCTAGCCGGTATACCGAAGGCGCTGTCTTCGGCGATGGCGCAATCCGGCACCAAGTCTCGCGGTCGCAATCCCCTGATGAAGGGCTGGGACGTCATCATGGCGGGCGCTGACGGGCGTCTGCGTCGTGCGGGCATGGAGTGGCTGGCCGATAGCTTTGACCGCTTCACCGTCGACCAGACGATTGCCCTTGGCCAGAAACTGATGCCAGTCGTTGATGGCCTGAACCAGCTCCCCGGCATGCCTAAGAACCTGCTCGGCAAGATGGGCAACTACCTGCGCCAAGGCATGCAGGGCAACAAGCTGCCGCTGATGCCAGCCTTCGAAGAGCCAGCACCGATGCGCCGCATCCGGGCTGCTCTGATTGACGAGAGCAAGATCGCCAACCTGCGTGGCGCAGCCGAGCAGGAGATGTTTGCGAAGATCCAAGGCCTGTTCCAGCAGCAGCTCCGCATGATGCAGGCAGAGGGTATCCTCGTAGGCGACCTTGGCCCATCTTATTATCCGCAAGTCTGGAACCCCGACATCGTTGCCCGCGATCCTGAAGGCTTTAAAAGCCTGATGATTGCGTACTTCCAGCGGGAGCAGCCCAACGCATCAGGCGATGAAGCGAAGCAGTTCGCCGACAAAATCTTCACCAACATCACGGAAGGCGACACGGGCGTAGTCGACCTTGATGCAGTCGGCGCGTCCATGACTGACAGCGTGTCGTTCGCTCGGATGCTCAACTTCCACAAGCAAGCCCCCGAGCTGCTCGAAAGTGCAGAGAGGTTCATGGAGCAGTCTCTGATGGCGACCATGGCCCGCTACTTCGATCAGACCGAGCGCGCCATCCAGCAGGCCAAGCACCTTGGTATTCACGGCCATATGGTCAGCGACTACGCCAAGTCGGCACAAGAAGGCATGAACGGCATGATCGAGGTCATGTCGACCGACAGGATCGTCACGACCAAGAAGAAGACCGTCATGGCTGGCGATGGGGGCGTCCTCGAGGAAGATGAGCGGTTCAAGATCAAGATGCTGGATCGGGCTGCCGCAGACGCCGCAGTCAAGGCTGCCCTTGAGAAGATCCGAGGCGGTGGAGATGTCGCTGCCGCAGAGGCGATCCTCATCGCGGCTAACAAAGGCGCCTCGAAGAGTTCGCCACACTTCCAGCGGCGAGCGCGAGCTGTTGCGGCGGCGATGGCTGACTTCCCTGACCCGACTAAGTTGATGAGAGACGACATCAACGCTGCCGAAGGTTACAGCCGCCTGTTGATGCGGAAACCACTGGGCAGTTGGCCTCGATACCTTCGCAGCGCCTCTCGCAACGTGCGGATGTTCAACAACATCACGCTCCTGCCCTTCTCGACCATCACCTCGTTCTCGGACTTGGCCCTGCCCATCATCCGCACCGGCGACTTCAAGGCGGCGTGGCGTGGCTGGACGAAGTACCTTGGCGACGACGACTACCGGAACTCCATCCGCGAGATCGGCGTGGCCATCGATGGCCTTGTCCATGAGCGGATGGCCCAACTCATCGGCGACCCCAGCAACATGGTGCAGTCCACCTTCTTCAAGATGATCGGCCTAACGCCGTGGACGAACCTCAACCGTGCTGGCTCTGCGGCCATCGGCCATCAGGCGATGACGCACCATATGAACGCGCTGAAGAAGATGGGGGCGCAGGCAAAAGGCTCGCCTGCCTATAATTACCACGACCGCTTCCTGAAGAAACATGGCTTGAACTACGACGCCTCCCAGCCGGTGCCTGACATCACCGACGAGAACGTCAAGCGCGCCGTCATTCGGTTCGTCGACAACACCATCTTCTCACCTAAGCCGCAGGACATGCCGCTGTACGCAGCCACTCCATGGGGCGCGATGATCGCCCAGCTCAAGTCGTTCTCTATCATGTACGGGCGGTTCTTTGCTGAGATCATGGGCGACTTCAAGCCCGCCTTTGGCGCGGTTGCAGCGGGCGACTTCAACACCGCCCGCAAGTACATGACCCGCCCTGCCCTGCTGATGACACTCGGCCCAGCGGTTGCCGCTGGCTCGATTGCCACCAAGGACGTGGTCATGGGTCGAGGTGGTGACGAAGGCCAAAGCTTCGGCCTGAACACCGACCGACGCTTCAGCCAGTTTATTGGCAAGGAATGGGCTGACGAAGACCTCGACGCGATGGCGGGCTGGTACTTGCAGTCCTTCCTGCAAGCAGGCGGCGCCGGTCTCTTGGGCGACCTGTTCATCACCACCGCCGAACAGCAAAGCAACGGCGCATACGGGCGTGAGCGGATCAAGGAGACAATCTTTGGCCCAAGCTACGGTCTGGCAAACGATATGCTCAAGGTCGGCGAGGCCGCTATCGATGCAGCCACGGGCGGTGACAGCGCTGGCGTCCAGCGTCAGGGCGTTCGTGAGATCGTCAGCCGAGTGCCAGTCGTTGGCGGCATTAGACCGCTGCGTGAAGGTGCTGTCGACCTCGTTCGCGAAGCAGACACCAAGTCCAGCGGCGTAGGCGGCGGACCATTCAAGCGGACAACCTACGGGACGACGAACTTCTGATGGCTGAACTTGCACAACAACTGGCCGCAGGCGGCGCTGCTCTTGGAGCGGCGCTGTTTGGCCTCCTGCTCTACATCGTGGGCCGTAAGGACGCGAAGAAGGCCAGCGACAAGCGGGCCGAGAAGAAACTGGAAGAGATCAAACGTGATGTCGAAGACATTGATCGTGTCGTGCGCACTAGCAGCGACGCTGATATTGACAAGCGGCTGCGCGACGGAGGGTGGTTCCGTCAGTGACGCCTGCCAAGTGTACGACTATATTTACCCGGCGATGGGCGACACTTACGAGACGAAGAGGCAGGTCTTAGCCCACAACCTGCTCCACCAGAAACTCTGCGAAGACTAGACGACCGGCTTGCCTTCGAGCTGCCTGATCCGCATCTCGCAGTAACGCATGGCCTTACGCCAATCAGTTATTTCTGACTGCACGGCATCCATATTCTCATACAGCTTGAAGCCCGCCCGCGCGGAATACTTTGCGACGGCTCCACGAACGTAATAGCCCTGCGGGTCATTGGCCATGATGTACTCGATTGGCTCGATGCCGTTCCGCTCGTTGGCGTAATGATCGGGGTGTTCGATCAGATCGTCACTCGGCTGTGGGCGCCCAAACTCGATAGTCATCGCAAACTTCCTGTGCAGTCTCATTCTTGTGGGTGCAGAACCACCGGCCATCGTCCTGTGCGATGCTGTGCTGGCAGGTCGCGCAATCTGTGTCGGGCTGTCGGCCCTCGCGGCACACGCCCCGCTTGAAGCAAAACTTGCAGCGCCAGTCGTCGGGGTTGTCTGTCACTCTGGGGGCGTGCCCGCCCATCACCCGCTCGGCTCGGGCCATCAGCGCGTGAAAGGCGATCTCGTCGAACTCCACGATCTCAGCGTGGTACTCGCTTGTGTCTTTGTTGTAGGCCAGCATCACCGCCTTCTCGAAGCCAGCCATCCCCATGTAGGTCTGCATCTGGTCAACGTATTGCGGGTGCGATTTGCCGATCCCATGCTTGACGAAGGCCCGCCACTTGGAGGCGTTCATGGTTTTGATCTCAAGCAGCGCCAGCTCGCCATCGTCCAGCTCAATCTGGCCGTCGATGTTCCCACGGATGTGGCCTCCGTGCATAGAATAAGCGAACTGGCGCCCGGTCACAGGGTCACGGTCTAGGACCGTTAGCTTCGACCGCTTGAGATCCCCGACGATAAGATCTTCGGCTTTATGTCCGAAGCCAAAGATCCGCTGAAGCTTGGGAGGAGGCTCATCGTCGGGAAAGCCGCGTAGAGAGAATGAAAGCGCGGCATCACAGGGACCGCCGACGTTACTGCCGCCGATGTAACGGCGTGCCTTCTGGTTGGCCCGAAGGCCAACGAAGCCCTCGTCGATGAGGGTCAGTATGTCGTCGGCGGTCTTTGGCATCAGAACGGGATCGCGTCGTCAAAGTTCTGGGAGCTGGGGGCGGAAGTGAACGGGTCACTGGCCGGAGCCGGAGCTGGCGCCGGTGCAGGCACGTCCGCATCAGGCGCAAAAACGCCCGTGATGTTTTTGTACTGGCCCGTGCTGCCATCGTCCCGGCGGAACGACTTGCCGGGTTCGACCCGGATCGTCACGCGCTTACCCTTGAACCAGCCGATGTCGTCCGGGCGGTCAGGGTTGTGGTGGTCGGTGGCGACCAGATACTGCTTGAGGCGCTGCTCACTGATGCGCTTGCCGACCTCGTTGTCGCTGTACAGGCGCAGCGTGTCGGTCAACGTCCCACCGGAGCCGGACATATCGAGGCTGAGAGCGCCTGTCTGCGCGTCCCAATTGACGTCGGTGATCTCCACCTTGTGGACGCCAACGCCCAGTCGCGACGACTGGCTTACGTTGGACAGGTCTAGGTCTGAAAATGCGAAACTCATTTCTTGTCTCCAGTCTGAATTCGCTTGATGATCTCAACGATGTTCGACGTCTCTTCGATGGGGCGAGCAACGCCACGCGGGTCACGGACTTTGCCGTGCCACCCCATGATCTCGTCGGTGTAGATGACGCGCTTCACGACAGGCGCAGAGTTGCCCGACTTTGAAGCGACCTTGGCCCCGGCGAAGACGTTATCGAACAGCGCGGGCACCTTCTTGGACTGCTTCGATCCTTGGATCTGTGGCCAGTAGTGCGTGACGCCGTTGGCATCCGTCTCTTCTTTGGCCAAGCAGGTAAACAGGATGTGGTAGTCGTTCTGATCGCGCATCATGCGCAAGCAGCCCTCTACCGCCTTGCCGTAGTCGGCCCATACCTTGAAGGCGTTTTGCTCGCCGTAGAGTTTGTCGAAGTGTTTGTGGATAAGGTCACAAAGCTCAGTCAGGCTATCAACCATAATCCATTTGTAGCCCTGCTTCTTGAACTCGTCCGAGCGCATCATCTTCAGCAGGTCTTTAAAGGCCAGCCCCTCGCCAGCTCCTTCTTCCCAGCCCGTGAAGGCGACATAGTCGATCTCCACGTCCTGAAGGCTTTTAAGGCCCGCCTCACCTGAGAAGATAATCCCCTTCCCGTAGGCCTCGGCGTAATAGCGGGCGGTGTAAGTTTTTCCGAAGCCGTGATGCGCGTACAGCAGCGACTTCGACGGTTCGTCGAGCGCGATGCTGCTGGTACTTCGAATAGGTAAAGACATTTCGCTTGCTTCTCCTTTGCTGCGGTGTCAAAAATCAGTACACCACTTTTTAACACCACGTCAACAAGGAAAGATCGTGATCGATTTCGATAAGCTCGCTAAGTCCGTTGGGGGTCTCCCGAAACTCGCTGCTCTGGCAGGACGCAGCCGGACTGCTGTTTATCACTGGCGCAAGTCACGCGACATGCGCGTGAGCGATCTCCTGCGGATCTGTGATGCCGCTGGCCTTGATGCGCGTGAGTTTCTGCTTGCGGAGGAGAACGCAACGAATGACGAGCTGGATTGATCACGCCCTAGAACTGCACGAAGAGGGGCTGAATGTTTTACCGATCTTTAAGGGCAGCAAGCTGCCAATCGTGCAGTGGAAGCAATGGCAGCAGCAAGACCAGACGGAACAAGACCTTCTAGATATTGCTGACTATTTTCAGGGCGATACACCGCCAAGCTGGCTGATCGACTTGGGTGACCGTCACGGCGGACGGCCATGGTTGTCGGCCAGCCGCAAGCAACGGCAGCATTGGCCAGAGCCGGTCGAGCTGGACATGGGTATCGTCTGCGGCATGCGGGCTGGCATCGTTGTTGTGGACGTCGACAACGAAGAAGCACAGCAGCACGCCGAGCAGTGGGGCGTGACCAGAACTCCTATGGCCGCAGCCACACGGCGCGGCACGCACTACTATTTCAAGCACCCCGGCAAGCTGGTACAGAGCAATGCCGGTGTCGGCGTCGTTGGGCTGGATGTCAGGGGCGACGGGGGATACGCCCGTGTGCCGCCCAGCACCGACATGAAGTGGTTAAGGCGGGTTAACATTGACGAGCTGCCGCCGTATCCCAATCTGACCGCCGCTGTGCCAGCGAAGGCCGAGCCACAGAAGGCTGTAATCTACGATCTGAGCGGCACAAGACTGCCCGACGAGACCGCCGAAGACTGGCTGAAGGGCAAGTGCAACGGCTCACGCATAGGCAAGGGCGAGCGCAACAACACTATGGCCAAGGTTGTCGGCATGCTCATCAAGGAGCGCCGTGACAAAGACTGGGTCATCAAGCAGGCGCAAGAGCTTGGGGCCAAATACTTTGACCACAAAAAGTATGCGGGCGATGAGACTGTCCGCATCGTCGAGAGCCTGTGGGGGATCGACCAAAAGAACCACGGCGAGAAGTACGAAGAGCCGGTCGAGGTCGAGCTGCCTACCATCGGCTACATCAGCGACGCCAACAGCGAAGAGTTTATCGCAGCCATGCCGCCGCGCATGCCCGCCTACGTGGAGACGATCCTTGAGCCGGGTAAGGCAACGATGGTGGCGGGCTACGCTGGCTCGGGCAAGTCTGAGCTGTTGATGATGCTGCTCAAGGCAGCGTGCGATCCAAGCAAGCTCGGCACCTACGTTGGCCCATGGCAGATCCAGCAGACCGCCAAGGCGCTGGTGCTTGACCCGGAGAACAACCCACACCTGATCACCGACCGCCTGAAGCGCTTCGGCTTGATCGGCAACAGCGGAGATAACCTGCGCGTTATACCGGGCAGCGTGCCCGGACCAGACGGCATGGTCGACATGGCGCTGAACCTTCGTGAGGACGTTGGCCTCAAGCGGCTGGGCGGGCTGCTGTCGCAGCACAACCCCGACATCGTCGTCTTTGACACGGTGCGCTCTCACTTCCCCGGCCTGAAAGAGAATGAGGCCAGCGAGTGGACAGACTACAACGTGATCACGCAGAAGCTCTGCCGCATGGGCCTTTGCGTTGTGTGGCTGCACCACAGCAACAAGCCCGGTCCTGACGGCTACGCCACCGAGGCTGGCTCGAGCCACGCACTGACCAACATCAGCACGCAGATTTTCGTTAAGCCCGTCTACGAGGATGAGGCCATGGCCCAGCGCAAACACGGCATATGGAACGACGACGAGCGGTTTGCTTACGTGGATGCCAACGGCTCAGTGATGACGCCTCGCCAGCAGATCATGGCGGCGAACGGCATCCGTGACGACTTCAGCCGTGTGAGCCAGATCAGCTACGGCAAGGTGCGAGAGGCCAACCCCATCACAGAGCGCACCTACTACCTTGGCCAGACGATTGCGCCGGTCGAGTGGCGGCCACTGCTGTTCAGCACCCGCTCAGTCAAGCAGGCGGCACAGAACCTGTTCATGTCACTGGTGCAAAGGGGTGACCCGAACGCGCTGCTGACGGTCAGTCAGAAGCTCCACGTTCCGATGCCGCAACTTGTCGAGTGGGGTCTACGCGCCGAGGCCCAAGATAGACAACTTCCGCAGGGCCAAACAGCTCTCTAACTTTATCGATGAAGGCGGCGACCTGCGGCTCTGCCGCACGGTTGCGGGCTGCTAATTCTTTCTGCCCAACTGTATCAAATTTTACGCTTTTCAAAAGATGCACTTTCCAGCAAGAACCGCTTAGCCGGGAAGACTGTTTTGCTCGGACCCTAAGGGGAGAGCAAAACCAAGCTGAATGACTGGGGAGAGCGAACTCCTGTTCGCGAACGAACTTCAGAAGAGAGCACTCATGTGCTCGAACGAACTACTAAACGACGAGCTATATATATAGGAACACGGGGGAAAACGGTTGTCAATCCTTAACCGTATTTTAGCCCGTGTTAACCCGGCAGTGTGCTGGACAAGCCACGAAAATAAGCCCCACCGATAGCGAAACCGCCAAGCGGCACACGCACTGGGCGACCCTCCCAACCTACCTCTATCGCCCGAGCCGCAGGAGCGGCTCTCACTGTTCGCGCACAGGAGTGCGCTCTCCCCGACTGCTCGGCTACTCGACGCGCTCCCGGCCCTTTGGTGGGGCCGGTCGCGTTATCCCTGTCTTTTTTGCTTGCTGTGTCAAAAAGGTGTACATAAGATTAACACCACGCATGAGGACGCCGATGCCTGCCCGTGTGCTGACAGACGATGAAAGACAATGGCTTGCTGAACACGTTGCCGACCCCCTTGCCGAACAGGCCCGCCATCTCGGCGTTTGCACCGACACAGTCAAGCGGCTGCACGTCCAGCATGGCCTTCGTCAATATCCCGGCGCCAAGTTTCAGAAGCGCAAGCGCGCCACTTGGGAGCGCCCGTGCATTAGCTGCGGCGACACCAAGCGCCGTCCGCGCAACCACTACCTCTGCAAGACATGCCGAAAGGAAGCGGGCTATGCCAGTTAGCGGACGCGGCGCGAAAGCAAAAGGCGACGCCTACGAACGAGAGTTGGCCGCCTTTTTCAACGAGGTGTGCGGGATCGAGTGCCACCGCACGCCTTTGAGTGGTGGCGGGAGGGGCGAAGCCCTTCCCGACATCACCGGCACCCCCGGCATCGCCATCGAGGCCAAGCGCCACGAACGCATTTCGCTCGACGAGTGGATGCGTCAAGCCCGCAAAAACAGCGGCCTCGACATCCCGGTCGTCATCAACCGCAAGTCACGCCAACCCCTGCCCGACAGCTACGTCACCCTGCACCTCCAAGACTTCGCCGCCCTCTACCGGGGTTGGCTCCAGCTTAACGGCTACGTGAAGGAGCAGCCCGATGACGGATAGTAAGATCGACGAACTGATGGACGAACTCCAGTCCACCATCGACCGCACAAACAGCCCGGACGCCTTGGTTGCCTTTCTCGTTACCGACTACAACGACCAGCTCCCCAAAGTGCGCGTCTTCGCCGCTATCCCGCCCGGCTCTGCCGATGACCTGCACGAAGTCATCAGCGCCGCCTTCGCCGAGCTGGCCGCCACTGCCCACAACACCAGCGACGCCCCTGTCATTGACCGGGTGGCCCAAGCTTTCTTCGGCTGCGACTTCTCGGAAGTCGACGACAAAGTGCGCAGCATGTGGGCGTTCAACGACAGCCTGATCAGTCTGCTCGACGCCCTCGTCGCCGCCAAGCTGGTCCGCCCGTCCGTCCACGATTGGTACTGGCCCTTCCGCAATTTCCTCGTCCAGCAGCCCTTCGACCTGAGCGATGGCCTCCGCGCTTTCGTTGGCCGTGGTCCCGATGGCAACGACGGCGACGACCTTGCGGGCATGGTGATCACCGCCGTCGCCATCCTCGCCCACTTCGATCCGGTCCACCTACCCGACGATCTCGACAGCGACATCGCCGTCGAAGCCAGCAACCTGTGCGGCTCGTTTCTCGATTGCGTCTTTGCCAAGCTGGAGGCGCATTGATGATCCGCATCGCAGCCGCTGCCGTCTTCGCCCTCGTCATCACCCTGTTGTGGCACCAGCAGTCTAGCGCGCAGAACATCATCACGCCGCGCGACCGCTTCCTCGAGATGCTGGACGAAGCACAGGCCGAGCCAACGCACGCAATCTGGTTCTACATCGCTGGCCTCATCGGCGGCGCCAACCTCGCCAGCGTTGCCCTCACTGGCCAGCCGATGGTCTGCGACACGCACAAGTTCGAAGACCAAGAGCGCACCACCGAAGTCATCATGGATTGGCTCGTCCGTTACGGCCACCTCGACAACCCCGACTTCCTTCTCGAAGTCGCTGCCCCTTTAGCTTTCGCAGAGGAGTACCCCTGCACCGAGATCTGAGCGCGGCCTGCCACCATTCCGCGCTCCCGCCCCTGCCCATAAGAGCAATCTCCTCCCTGCTGCTGGGCGGGGGCGGTCCTGCCAACAAGCCACAGTCAAACGCAAGTACCGGGTTTTTCCTTCCTGTGGCCTAAACTGCCCCGCTTCGGCGGGGCTTTTTTTCAGGAGCAGAAAATGCACACAGACAAACGCGCCCTCTACCAAATGGCAGCTACCATCCTGTCAGGTCTGATGGCCAAAGGCAGCTACTACACAGGCGACCCGAAGGTCGCCGCAGCGGCTGCATGGGACTACACCGAAGCACTTATCAATGAGCGCGATAGACGCATTGAGGCTCGTATAGAGCGAAGCCGCCAGAAAGAACGAGAAAGATACAAGGCCGAGCACCCGCAAGACCCGGACGACAGCCACCCAGCCAGCCCTTAGTCTGTCAACATTAATAAATCGCCGGGAATTTTAAAAAATGGTCGACGTCGTCACAACGCCGGATCTCTTCCCCCTACAGGAAGACGGGCGCATGTTTCCTGTCACGCTGTCCGCCTATCGCACAGACTACGATGGCCCACAGCACACCTACCAATCTGGTGTCGACTATCCGCCCGCCACGATCCGCTTCTACAACCCCGGTGGCGTCGCCAAGCGCTCCGACAATGCCCAGTCTTTCTTTGGCGCCCTTCAGTCTGCCGACCTACCGGGAAGCGACGGCAAGCCCCTGCCCACGCCCGCCTTCCAGTCGCCCGCAGACGGCGTTGCCTACTACGGCTATTGGGTTGCAGACCGGGTCGGCGAAAAGCCCACCATCTCCAAGATCGTGGCCCAGTACAACACCGGCAACTCAGCCGCCTACCAGCGTTACGTCCAGTCCGCCACAGGCCTCAACGCCGACGACGAACTATCCGACACCGATCTGGCCAAGGTGGCCCGAGCCATGTTTGAGTGGGAGAGCGGCGGCACCTCATCCGACAGCATGAACGCCAAGGCGCTCGACGCGATGCTTTCCGACGTCGACATTGAGGACGAGATTGAACGTGGCCGTAAGGTTCACGAAGCGGTCCAGTCTGGCGACACAATCGGCGCTGCCATTCTGGGCAGTTCTGCCAACGTCTCCGCCAACGACGAGGTCTCGTCACGGCTCTCCACTATTCCGCAAGACCTGTCAGTCTTTGGCCAGACGTTGATCAGCCCGCTCGGCGACTACGTGATCCATAGAAAAAGCCCCGAGCAAACACTCGGGGCTTCAACAATGTCGGAGTTTCTCCGCCTCCGCTACTGAGGCGGCGGGTACTTCCGGTGGGCCTCGACCAGTCGCCAGTGCTCCGGCAACAGATTGCCAGCGCTGATCTCTTCAATCCGATTTAGCGCGTGCTGCTCCAGCTCGTCGCCGTAAAGCCCCGTATCAATAGCCATGTTCACCATGTCGTAGCACATGGCCACCCAGCGCACGTTGAACTGTAGCTCGCCGACCACCGACTTGTGCAGCGCCTCGACGTTTGCCTCATCCGTTGGCCCCATACTCGGCGCCCCCCATCGGAGGCGGGCACCAAACTTGGCCCTTGGAAATCGAGGTCCAGCGCAACGGGTGCAGTTGCTCGCCGGGGCGTTTGACCAGCCAGCCAGCCCGGACAGACCTCCCACGCCCACAGGGCGGGTCAGTAGCCCAGTATTCAGAACATAAATGGAACAAAGAATGGCGCGCTAAATTAGCGCTTGCGTGGCCTGCCTTCGTATGGCCTAGCATTGGCAATCTCCTCACGTTGTGCGCACATCGTGGCGGGATGCGGCAATCTCCTGCTGCTTGGAGGGTCGGCTTCGTGGTTGGGGCCGACCCTTCGCTTTGTGCTAACCACCACTTAGTCAAAACGATGGGTGTTAATAAAACGAACCGCATAACCCGCGTCAACCCACCCAAAAGACCCCACCAGCCACTCCACAAAATGGCCCACTAAGGCAGGACTACACACAGCCACCCCACACCAGCCGACCGTAGATGCGCGCTGTGAAAATCCCTGTTGTCTGATCCGACACAAAAGTTTCCAGCATTCCCAGACACTTACACACATACTCACACCCCCTCTACTCCACGGTATTGACGAAAATCACTCCACAAGCTACGGCTACAACGGGTTAAATGAATGCAAACATTTTTAACCCAGCCATGCCTTACAGGAGATAAACGCATGCCAGCCACGCTACCACCGCATATCCACCAGACCAGAAACGGCACCTTCACCGCCCGTCTCCGTGTCCCCGCCGACCTCCAGCCCGTGCTCGGCAAGACCGAGCTGCACAAGTCTCTCCACACTAAGAACCTGCGCGAAGCCAAAGTCTTGGCCCCAACCATCGTCGCCCAGCTCCGCCACCAACTCGACGAGGCCAAGCTCGCCCCGCACCCCGACCACGGCACCCCAATAGAAGCAGCCGCAGAGTTCCTACCACCCCGCCCCCGCCACAAGGCCGTGCTGCGCGATCTAATAAATCACACCCGCCTTCAACACGTCGAGTATCTGACCCTCTCCCACTGGCAGCGATGGTGCTACAGCCGGGAAGATTTGCAGCCCCAACGAACAGTAGCCACCGTCCGCAACGAGACCACGCTCATCCGCTCGGCCATCCTCAAACTGATGGCCTCTCGCCGCCTGCCCTTCGACCGCAACCTGCTGACCCACCCCAAGTGGCGAGAAACAACGAAGGCCGAAATCCGCACCCGCCAGCAAGCCAACAGCCCCTACACCCTCGACCGTTGGCAGGAACTCTACGACGCCATGCCCCGCCGCACTGCCTTCCAGCGGTCCTGCCGAGCTGCCTTTGCCCTTGGTCTCCTCACCGGCGCTCGCATCAGCGAGATCGCCAACATGACCACGGCCCAGATCCAAGACAATCTGTGGACGATCCCCCGCAGCAAGACCCTGCACGGCGAGCGAACGATCCCCCTAAACTCATTGGCCCAAGACGTCATCGCCAGCCTGACCCCAGACCCCGACGGCTTTCTGTTCTCCCGGCGAGACGATGACTGGTCGACCCAAGCCACCCGCTATTCGATGGCCCTAGCTCGCACCCTAAAAAAAGCGGGTGCCGCCTCGCATGAAACCATGCACAGCACCCGCTCGACTTTCCGCACGCTCGTCCCTCGCTACGCCAGCTCACCCGAAGGCACCATCGACATGCTGATGGGGCACGCCCCACCCAAGCACGTCGCCGCCGCCTACTACCGGGCCAGCCTAGCCGACTGCATCACTTTAATGCGCGCTTACACGCCTTCAATCCGTCTGGATTGATCGTCCAGCCCATCATCGAGGCCCAGTCGAGCACCAGCTCCAGATCGTAATGCCAAACGTAACTCACCTGCTCGGCGGGCAGCCCCTGCCGACGCAGGTTGGCCAGCCGCCTCGTCGTCTTCACGTCCAGCAACTGCATCACCTGCTTGTTGCCCAGCGTCTTGGGCTGCTTGGCCTTCTCTTCAGCGGCGATCAGCCGATCCAGCTCCTCGAGCCGCACACCCTGCATCAGCAGCGCGTACTTCCGATCCGCTATCGCCACTTGCTCACGCCGTGCGTCAGCGCACAGGCCTTCCCACATCAGCGTCATAGGCCATCCAGCACCCGCCGCATCTGATCGGGCGCCAATCGCAGTGCCCCACTCAGCTCGGCAAGCTCCTCGCCAGACGCAGCCCGTAGCCCGTCTTTGATCCGCCGTTTAATGGAGTTGGCCCGTCTGTCTTCCGGGCGTTCTTCGTGGGGCAGCGCCTGCCCCCGCAAGACCGAGAGGGTGCGCTCTAACCGCACCCGCAAGGTTGGCCCCATATCCTCGTCGCTGTCCAGCAGCTCGAGCAGCATGTTGGCCGCAGTTCTATTGGTGTCCATGGTGTACACCCTTCAGCAAGTTAACCTCGCCGACAGAGTGTACACTTTTTTAACAGTTCGTCAATTTCCGTTGACCATCAGCCCCGGCTTCACCGGCGCAATGAGATGGCGCAGCTCGTCTGTGCCGCCCACCTCAGTCTTGAGCATGTAGTCCTTGCCAAAGCCGCCCGTGGCCGCCAGATAGTCGGCGTCCTCCGCCGCATCCAAGAACCGCTGGCACATGACCCGCAGCTCCGACTGCCTCGTAACACCAAACTTCTTACCGATCTGCCGCTGGTGCGTCTTTACGGTCTCCGTCGAGATGCCGCCCATGATTTTGGCGACATCCTCCAACTTCATCCCGTAAACCATCCCCTGCAAGACAGCATGCTGGCGTGGCGTCAGCTTGGTCAGCTCGGGGATCTCCGCCCCGGCCAGCCCGCCTTTCCCTTTGGCCTCCATACGCAGCACGACCTGCGTCAGCCCCTCCACGGCGAGGCGTAGGCTTTGCAGCTCCCTTCTAGTCTCGTCGTCCATGGTTCGTTCCTCACAGTGCCTGTGGGGCGATGTTGCCCCCGCCTCCACAGGTGTCAAAAAACTTTACAGCAGTCAATAGACTTACGTGCTAAAGCGTAAGTATTGCCTCCCTTCCGTCCTTCGCCGATACATGTGAGTAACGCATCACCATGCTCAGGTTCTTGTGGCCCAGCAAATCGGCCACCACCCGCAGGCTCACGCCTTGCCGCACCAGCTCACTCGCGAACGTGTGCCGCGCATCATGCGGCTTGAAGTCCTTCAGCCCCATGCGCACAACGTGCGGCCACCACACGCCATAGAACTCACGCTCCCGCCACTTCTGACCTGTTGGCCCCGGGAACACCAGCCCGCCGCCCTCACGGGCGGCCTCTATAAATGGCCACAGCCGGTCGTGGATGGGGATCACACGCCAGTGCTCACCCCGCCCACCTTTCAACGAGCGCAGCCGCAACGTCTTCCGCGCGTAGTCCACGGCTTCTGTCTCCAGCTTCATCAGCTCGCCCTTACGCGCGCCCGTGAAGAACAGTGCCGTCGCTATCGGCTTCAGCTCCTCGGGCGCCTCTGCTAAGAACTGGTCCCGCTCCTCAACAGTCAGCCACCGTTCCCGCCCTGCATTGTCCCTTGGCCGGTCCAAATACAGCGGCTGATGCCCGTGCATCTTGCGCCAGTAATTCACGATGCTCTTGACCGTATTGATCTCCCTGCGCTGGGCCGGGGCGCCTTGGCCCCGGTTCACGTAGTCGGAGATGTCCGATCCCTTGAGATCTAGTATGGGGCGGTCACCCATCAGCTTGCGAAACTTCTCCGCAAAATAGACGCTGGTCCCGCCAATGCTGCCGTAGCGCAGCTTACTCTTGATCCAGAAGTCGATGGCATCATTCACCCGTGGTTTACGTGGCCGCCCCATTGGCTCGCCTCCTTTCCTGCATTTGTTTGACCCACGGCCAGTCACTCAAGATGACCTCGCCATACGTCCCTTCCAGCTCGGCAACGAGGGCCGCCATCTTGTCGGGTGAGCGCATGCTCACCCGCCTTTCTTTGGCCAGCAGCGAGAGCTTCACCCAGAAGCAATCCGGCCACCAGTTGTCCGTCAGCTTGTACCAGCTCGCCTGAACCCGCACGGCCTGCCGCCGTGGTCTCGTTCGAAAGAACATGTTGATCACTCCGTCATCACTTCAAACTCTGGCTTACTGGTCGACGGCTCCCACTCGGAAAGTCTGTAAATCTCTATTGGCCCGTACTTCCGCCTCTCATCGACGAGCCAAGCAGCACGTCGAGCCTTCGACTTGAAGGCCCGAATTTCACGGTTCGAACGCCCGTCATAAAACACTTCTGCAAAATAGATTTTCATCAACCTCTCCTTCCATTCAGGATCTCACTCACCCGCCCCGGATTAGTCCCGGCCATGTTGGCCAGCTCGGTCAGGTGCGCATCAGGGTGCAGGGTGGCCAGCCGTCTGACCTTGGCCACCGTGTGCAGATCCAGCCGGTTCTTGACCGGCCCTCGCCGCACCGGCTTGCGCCGGATCATAAGACCCAGCGCCACCTGCATGGCCGCCCGCATGTTCTCGACGTCGTCCATCTTCAAGCCCTCCAACAGGATGGCCCGTGCCTTTGGTATGTCGCTCATCACGCTGCCTCCAATCGCTGAACAATCATGTCTTTCGTCAAAAGCTCGCAGTCTTCCGTCTCGTCTGATCTGGCCTCCCAGTCCTCTGGCGGCATTCCGTTGTAATACTCTTCCAGCACCAGCTCGCGCACAGCCTCTGCGCTGTCCGCCTGCCGCACCAACTGGTACTCCACCACGGATGTCACTTGCTCAAATACGGTCACTTTGTAGGCGCTCATCACGCTGCCTCCTTCAGTAGGGTTTCGTCCCAGCATTGCTGGCGGACACACTCGTCCATCCAGTCTTCGCCACGCAGGTCTTTGACGATGCCGGGGTCATCGCAGACCCAGTAGCCATCGGTCTCAATCAGCAGCCAGCCGCCCAAGAAGTCATGGTAGGCTTGGGCGTTGGGGTAGTCTTTGAAGGTGTCGACCACGGGCGTGATACTCACCTCGCCCCAATGGAACGTGTGGTCCCAAGCAACGTCACCATTACTGATGAACTGCTCAAGCGCCTTGACGACATCGTCGAATTGTCCGTAGGGCGCTTCCCAAACGCGGTCCATGTCATTCGGCCCAGCTACAGCATGAATGGCCGACGCCACTTCTCGGGAGGTGTTACGGCAATTCGCCCACTGCTCGTCCACTTGAGTGTGGATGTACTTATCCTTCATCACGCTGCCTCCTTGTCGTTCGTCTGAAACTTTTCGATGGTGTCCAGCAGCGCCCGCGCAAACTGGGCGCCCTTTTCTGTCAGCACCAACTGCTTCCGCCTGCCGTCGAGAGGGTCGGGCCGATACTCCAGCGCCCGATGTCCCTCGTAGTAGATCTTCCGACCGTCAGGAGCGGTGTAGCTGTACGACTGATCCGTCCACCAAGACGTCAAGCGACTGGTGGCGCTTTCGCTTAGGCCGTATCGTTTGAAGTTGAAGTCCTTCAGGTCTCGCAGCTCATCGATGTCTTCGATCCAGACATTCAGGATGCTGAGTGCCCGAGTGATGGGCATATCTCTGGCCGTTTGGTCGATGTTGTCCGCGCCTCGCTGCCCGTGACAGTTGAGGTAGGCGAACTCTTCAAGCACCCCCCGCACCAGCCTCAGTGCCTCTAGTTTCTGGTCGCTCATCACGCTGCCTCCTTTTCTTCATCAATCGTTATCACGGCGTGCAGGCACTCCAGCGCATCGGCCTTCAGCCCACGCTCGTAGGCCTCCTTCAGCAGGCCCTCCGCCTTCAGTCGGGCGCTCTCCTTGCGGTGCATCATCGATGTCCGCCGCACGGCGGACAGCAGGTCTCGCCGCTCCATGTCCGTCAGCCGCAGCGTGACCGTCAGCGAGCGTGCCTCGTCGAGATAATCGACGGGCACCTCCCGCAGCAGCCACAGGTCTTCGACCAGCAAGCTGTGCTCTGTCATGCTGGCCCCCTTTCAAACCGCTGCTCCCACGCAGCAGCCGCTCCGTCCCGAAGGCCCGCCAGATAACTCTCGGTGGCCCCCCGATCATCGCCATCACTGATGGCCTGCTCGATGGTGTGGCCCACGAACCGGCGGTAGGCGTCGCCATCAAGGTGCTGCGTGTTCACAAACGCCACCCGCTGGCTGGCTTGCTGCGCCAGCCGCCAGCCCACTTGGTACTGAGTTGGTTGAATGCGCATGGTGGCCTCCTCAGTTGACCGACAGCAGCGTGCGGAGGCCATCAATGCCCTCACACAGCTCCAGTTCAGTCGCCTTCCAGAAGGCCTTGTCAGAGACGTCGTCGCTCTCCTCCACCGTGTTGTCGATGGTGTCAGAAACAAACGCCTCCAGCTTGGTCAGGACGTCGTGCGCCCCGGCAATCGTGGTTGTCATGGTTTTCTCCTGCTGTGTGGTTGGTCAGTCGATGTCTTCGAAGATCTCGAGGCCGCTATCAGCGGCGAAGGCGAGCACCTCTCGGTATTCGCTGAACCCGGCCCAGTAGTCGACGAACGCCTCGGTCGTCCCGTAGTTGACGGTGCCGTCCGTGTCCCAGACCACTTGGCCCCCGTCCGTGCGGTAGAGGGTCAGCACGTCCCCGCCTGACAGCAGGTACGAGCCGAGCTTCACGCCCTTGAACCGCAGTGGCACGGCGCCCGCTCGCTTGACAACGTGCCGCTCGCTCTTCGGCGCTTGCTTGTTGTGGTTGGCAATGAACTTGCGCACCGCCAGCAAGTTCCGGGTGTGCGGGATGGTCTTGCCTTGCTCCCATCGGTTGACGTTTTTGCTGCCGAGCATCTCGCCCAGTTGTTTCTGGGTGAGGCCCAGCTCCAGACGGATGCGCTTCAGCTCGACCATCTCCGGCAGCATGACAATCGCAGTCTTTTGCTTCTTCGTGGCCACAACGGGCGCTGGCGCAGGAGCGCCAGAGCCATTCAGTGCGGTTGCTAGTTCTTTAAACATAGTCGTAGTCCTTTTCGTGGTTGGTTAGGCGGCAAGGCGCTGCTCGGATGCAGCCGCCTCAGTTTTTAGGAAGGCCACCGCCTCGCTGGCCTTAGTCGCCGCCTGCTGGAGCATCCGGCGATCATTCTTCAGTCCGCGCAGCCAGTGCTCGAGGTAGGCTGCGTGGCTCTCCGTCTGGACGGGTACGGCGCCCAGCTCTTGCATCAGGAAGGCCGAGCCAAGCTCGGCGATCAGCTCCTCGTAGGCATACTCAGAGCGTCGGGGGTTGGTGTTCAGCACCCGGTCGAGCCGATGGGTGGCCCCAGTCCAGTGGACATGTTCATGGGCCAGCGTGGCGTAGTAGCTCGCCACCGAGCGGAAGCGCTCGATGGGCGGCATGACGATCTGGTCACGGCTCGGAATGTAGAAACACTGGCCCTGATCCTGCGTGCTGACGTCGCTACCCGTCGCCGCAAAGAAGTCTTCCAGTGGCTGCACCGGCGGGTTGTCGAGCAGCTCGTTGGTCAGCTCGAACCTCTTGGGCAAGCCCTCGATCTGGTCGCTGTTCCAGACGGTGTAAGGCTTGCTGAACTTGTACCAGCCAGCGTCGGGGTCGGCCTGATCGACCGGCGCAGACCCGTAGAAGAAGACATGCGTCCCCTTCCCTTTGCTGCCCTCGACCAGACGGCCACCCAGCGCAGCCATCTGCTTGAAGGTGAACCACTGCTGGCCCGTCCACCCATGCTTAATAGAGCTGGCCCAGCAGGCCAGAATGTTCAGCCCCTGATACGGCTCACCGTTGGCCCGCAGCGGCAGGCCACCGGACTGCGCTACCACCGGGTGCTGCCACGGCGGGACGCCCTGCTCCATCAGCTTGATGATCTGGTTGGTCAGGTCGTTGTAGATTTCTGTTGAACGGCTCATCTAGCATTCTCCTGCTGCTAAAAAGGTGTATCTATTTTTGACAGTTTTCCCCCCAACGTCAAGGGGGAATAAAAAAGGCCCGCCGAAGCGAGCCTGTCTGGGGTGGTTGGTGGGGTGCGGTCAGTCGTCGTCTTCGTCCTCTTCTTCGTCTTCGTACTCTTCGATTGGCTCGACGCTTTCGATCTCGACGAGGTCTTCCTGCACCTCCCCGATGTCGGCGCTGTCGATGGTGATCTCCGACCCGTGCCTGCCGACGTGGCTCACGCCCGACATGTCGCCGACATCCTCGGGCACGCACTCAGAAAAGATCTTCCGGGCCTCGTCTTCGTCGTCGGCCTCGATCTCCATGATGATCTCAAGATCGACGGTCGCACTGCAATTCGTGCGGATGGTGTACTTGGCAGTCATTGGGTAATCTCCTGTGTGGTTGGTTTAGTAAATGTCCAGCTCGCCACGTTCTTCACGCTCGCGCAGACGCACCTCGGCCTTGAACCTGTCGAAGTTGAAGCCGCTGTTACGTGCAGCGGCCAGCGCCTCAAGGGCGTGGGCAAGGTCTTGGCCAGCCTCGTAAAAGTCGAAGTGATCGTCTGGCCCGGTGATGTGGGCCTCGATGAACGCCGGTACGTCTGGCCCACGGTCAGGGTAGGCATAGAGCGCAGCGTCGTGCCCCTCTTCCCAAGTCTCCCAATGGATCATCAAGCGGTCTAGCATTCTGCATTCTCCTGTGTCAGTGCGTTAACTGTGGCCCGTGCGCTGCTGATGAGGCCAAAGTAGCGGTCGTCAAACCAGCCCACGCCATCGGCATAGAACTCGGCGTCGCTCAGCAACTCGGGGATGGCTGGGTCTTTGCGGTGGACCCAGTAGTGGCGGCGCGTGCTGCGCCATATCTTGGGCGTGTCGAGATCACGCTCGGCGTGATCGTCGAGGAACGCCCGTGGGATACGGACTAGGTTGTGCATGCTGCAATCTCCTGTGTGGTTGGTTAGCTGTAGTGAGGGCGGGTCTTGGGCCAGCCCGTGGTGTCTTGGTCGAAGTGGATGGCAAGGTGGAAGTCCGTCTCCGTCGTGCGGTCCTCGTTGTAGACCTCCTCCAGCTCCTCCTTGAGCGCGATGGCCTCCGCCAACGTCGTGCGGAACCAGTGGTCTCGTGGCTGGCCGTAGTCGTACCACCAGCCGCCTTCCTCGGGTCCGCCGTAGGCCTGACCGACCTCGTACATCTGCACGACGAAGCCACGCTCGAGGCGCTCAGTCAGGCGGTCGATGAACGCTTGCGCCAGCGCCCATGGCTGGCTGCCTCGCTTGCAGTCGTCGGGGAAGAGAACCTCGCCCTCCTCGCCTGTGTCGTAGTCAAGGTCGAAGTCCACCACCTCGTAACGGAGCTGGCCGTTGTCGAGGAGCTGAATGGCGAAGTTGGTGGTGATTGGCCCGATTGTTATCTGGGGGAAAAAGGTTGTCATAGGTGTAAACTCCTGTGTGGTTGGTTATACGTGCAGTTCTTCGCACATGAACGTGTCTTTGACCTCTCGCTCGAGGGTTTCCTCCTCCTCCCAGTCTTGCCCCCACGGGTCTTCGTTGGCCCTCTCCAGCGCTAGATCCTCGGCCTCCCGCATGGTGGACGCCTCGACGATGACCTCGGTCGTGAAGTGGACGAGACATTCCTGATTGACGCCCACCTTCCACTTGCGGACAGGCGGCCACTGCGGCTCCTTGTCCTCGTCCTGCTCAAGCGCTGAGCAGATCTCCCGTTGGCCTTGGATGGCCGCCGTGCAGATGCTGTGTGTTTGCGGCGTCAAGCCAATGCCCTTGGCCTCCTCGCAGATCTTGGCGAGCGTGTGCCAAGTATCGACCAACTGCTCTGCCATGCAGTCAAACTGTTCTTCGGTCAGGTCTTCGTAGTTCATGTTTTTCTCCTGTGGTTGGTGGTGGAGCGTCTGCTCCAAAAGGCCCGCCACTCGGGCGGGCAAGTTGGAGAAGACTGGTTGGTTGGTTAGTGCTTGCCGTAGCTCACGTTGGGCACGGACTTGTCCCAGCACGCACGGCAGTCGCCGCAGTAGCCGTACTTGCGGCCCTTGCCTCGTCGGGTGGTGAGGTACTCATCCAGCGACACGACCTCGTAACTGCCGTCATCGTGCAGCCGGGTGCGGTAGGCCCCGCACTCCTTGCCGTGTGCCGTGCCGCCCTTGTAGACGGGGGTGTGAACCGTGCTGGTGGTGGCGTGGCTGGCGATTGGCCCGTCGTCGATCATCGTGCTGCTGATGCGGATGGTCAGGTTGTCAGGCTCGGGGCCGTGCAACTCACGGCACTCCTTCACGATCTTGGCCTCCCGTGTGGGCAGCCAGTGCTTGATCTCCGGCGTCATGCGCGCCACCCG
>Ga0070752_1000942_pt1 | contig 21585 bp, 6 predicted proteins | sample VirMetDEL_Aug_30_FD_77440 | JGI IMG/M metagenome (GOLD analysis project Ga0070752, IMG submission 77440) | Aqueous microbial communities from the Delaware River and Bay under freshwater to marine salinity gradient to study organic matter... | ecosystem: Environmental > Aquatic > Marine > Coastal ...
AAGCGTGACCGTACCTCATGCATGCACCACACTCGCCAGATGGAAGCGTGGATGTCTGTTGACCGTGCCGAACGTGACAAGATTTTCAACCACCTCGTTAAGCTGGAGATTATCAATACATCATCCAGTGGCACCGATTGGTACTACGCCTGGGCTCACGAGCAGCTCAAGCAACCCGAGACTTACCTTGAAGTAGCACACAAAGACTGTGCGGACGCGCTCAAAGAAATCATCGAGCTCAACCACCGTGACGGACGTGCACTCAAAGACAAAGCACTGCGCCAAAAGCGTAACAGCCTGTTGACACACGAGGTAAACAAGATGACTACCATCGGCGACTACTCCAAGTTGCTTGCGACTCACGAGAGTTACAGGAACACTGAGGTATTCGAGGAGGCAATGAAAGAGCGGTTTGACCGCAAGGAGAAGTTTCACACTCCGAAACTTAAGCAATACGACAACGACCCGAAATGGCACTAATCCATGACCCATATTACGACATCCAAGCCGTCAGCAATTCTAGCCTGACCCATATCAATCCAGAGCAAGGGGGTAGCCCGTCTCAGTTCAAAGCGAACTGGGATGGTACCGCCCCCAAGCTCCGGACATCTAGCTTGGAGTTCGGTAACCTCGTGCACCTCGCAGTGCTAGAGCCACACTTGTTGAAGTACAAGGTGGACCGGACAAACACACAAGACAAGATTCGTGACATCGTGAAGACGGTGTTCGAAGCTGTCTGCCCTAAGCCCGACCCGTTCAACTTGGACGCCGTGACTGAGGTGAAAGACTTCGAGTCTTACTACCCCGCTATCCTCTCTGCGATTGAGGAGCACAAGTACGGTGCCAACTGGAAGGAGGACACTCGCATCCGCAAAGTGTCGGAGGCAGGTGGCAGTTACTTTTCTACCCTTGCTGACGCACACAACGAAGGCAGCTTCGTGATTACCGCGCAAATGGAGGACCGCTTGAAGTCCGTGATGAACGGTATCGAGCGTGACAAGTACGGAGCCATGCTCTTGGACCGAGACGCTAACCCCGAGAAGAACACGGAGTACCTGAACGAACAAGAGGTTACGTGGCACGACTCGAAGTACGCCTTCCAACTCAAGGGCAAGATTGACCAACTGCGTATCGACCACGGCAACATGGAGTACACTATCATTGACTTGAAGACCACGAGCAAGAAGCTTGCGGACTTCCACGAGTCATTCGAGAAGTACCACTATGCACGTCAGATGGCTGCGTACATTATAGCTGCTGGACGCTTCGTAAAGGAGAAGTACGGCGAAGGCTACAAGCCAACTCACAAGCACTTGATTGTTGCTGTGGAGACAACTGGGGACTACCGCTGTGGTAGGTTCGTTGTCAAGAACGACACGATTGTACAAGGTGACAAGGAGTATCAAGCTCTCTTGGACCGCGTGCAATTCCACTTCGAAACCAATAACTGGATTGACGATTATGAATACATTAAGCACGGATGCTACTCCCTCTAATGAGGAAGCGCTGATGCGTGACTGGCTTGCAGACTACATCCACGAGAACGTAGACTTCAACGCTCCTTCGCGCAACGAAGAATACTTGAAGCTTCGGGACTACGTCGCTGATGCTACCGCCTCTCCAGTCGAGATGGTCACGGTAGACAAGATGACGGAGGGCGGCAAGCTCTACTTCAAACTTAAAGTGATGGCGCGTGACGAGCGTGCCAAAGACCGTATGGCTGACATCAAGCTCATTGAGTTTGAGCACTACGGCCACATGGAGAAGACCCGGGCCAATGCACACGCCGCGTTGTACTACGCAAAGCAGGTTCATGCAGACCGCCCGAAGGTTACTGTCCGCCGCAAGGATGGATGCGAGTTCACATGTTCGTCTGAGTTCAAGGCTATCACGGCCGTTCAGAAGAACGCGTACTACAACAGGTACCAGAAAGCCAGCCTGAACTCAATGGCTTCTATCGAGACAAAGAACACTGACCATCTAACAACTGTAGTATGAGTTTTCCCAACGACGTGAACTTCACGTACACAGCGCCCATCAAACCTAAAGAACAGGTTGGTGGCACCCACTACTCCCGACTAGGCATCGAGCCCATTCAGTTCATCGAGACCAACGGCCTCGGCTACCACGAAGGTAACGTCATCAAGTACGTTAGCCGGTGGCGCAACAAGAATGGTATCGAGGACCTCAAGAAGGCGAAGTGGTACATCGAACGTTTGCTCGAGCTGGAGACATCCACGCCTGAGCCTAAGTTCGAACAACCCGTCCAATTCAAACAAGGACTCGCGCCACGTGTGGCCGACTTCTTGGATGACGAGGACGTGGAAGAAAGTTATCCCGGCGCGGGTAACTAACAGTGCTTGGAGCACGAGGGGGTTCAATTCCCCCTCACTGTTCAGGGTTAAGTACCCGTGTGTAAAAATGTGTGGCAAGAAAAAGGGGAGCTGTAGTGGCTCCCCTTCTTGCTTTTACACTATACCCAAGTCCTTGAACAAGGCCAGGTTCATCGAGTACGCTCGGTGGTTGGCATCAAGGTCGGTGACATTGCGTCGCCACTGCGACATACCAGGAATCATTCCGGTCACTGCGCGCAACAACTTCGAATCTCCCTTGTGGTCACCAGTGGTGTACCGCTCCAACCCTTCGCCGGTCACGCCGTTCCAAGCGTCGTTGCCCATCCACTTCAACGTGGCGGCCAAGTCTTCTGCTTTAGACAGTGCAGCGATTGGGTCTTTCTTGACCTGGTTGAACATCTCGATGATGCCGTACGGAGTGTACGTCCACATCTCGCCTTGCAAACGCTCGGCTCTGTTCATGGCAAATGCGCCAGCCCAGTTCATCTCGTCTTCGTCATCGATACCGGCCATCGCGTAGATAGCTGCGGTCATAGCGAAGATGGCAATACCGATACCAATCTCACGCAGTGCGCGGTGCGCGTTGCGGTTGTACACTGGGTCAAGACCCTCTGTACCCTTCACCCCACGGATGGCAGACATCAAACGCTTGAACGTGTTAATGTCCTTGTCCAGGATGCCGAGCACATTCCAGAGTGCGCGGTAGTCTCCGACTTCCTTGCGGTAGCGTGACTCGTTGTACATCTCTGCACCGAAGCGCTTCTTGACACCCATAGGCAACCAGCGACGGAACTGCATACCCAGACGTCCGAGCCAGTGGCGCTGCCATGTACCCGAGTCCATCTTGTTGTAGGCCCCGTGCACGTGGTGGTTGATTGACTTCACCTTGTTGCGGTAGCGTGCCATGAAGTCGGTGTTCAACTCCACCATCTTACCGGTGTGGTCTGCGACCATAGCGCCTTCGGGCAACGAGAGCACGCCGTCGTTCAACTCGTGCGCGTCCATCAGGTTCGTCATAGTACCGTCGGCCAACTGCACCTCCGTGTTCAACATCATAGCGAAGAACAACTGGTTCTGCATCATGATTTCACCGAGCGTCTGTCCGACGAACGCCTTGCTCATGTGCTTGTCCACGAAGCCTTCCTTCATAGTGAACGGCAATTCACGCTGGTCATCTGCGATGTCGTACGTGTGAATCAACGCAGACTCGAGTGACGTGTGTGAACGGTTGCCCGTCCATACGTCGCTAGCGATGGCACCGAAGTGCTCGCGCAAACGCTTGTGTGCGTCGCGGCTGTTCTCCTTGGAGTAGTACTCACCACCCAAGTTCTCCATCCGGCGCTGCAAGCTACCGTAGGCAACGTTGTTAAACCATGCCGATGGGTTCAAACCGACGCCCATCAACGAGGTGTAGCTTTGCCACACGCGTGCGAAGCTGTCCATCTTGCTGCTGTCCTCCCAGTTCTCACCGAGCACACCCTCGTACCACTGGTCGAGAGCCTCGGCAACGTTGGAGCCTGCAGCCAAACGGCTAGCGTCCTCAGTCTTCTTGCCCACCTTGAACGTGTGCTCGCCATCGATGATGCGAGACTCGTTGAAGAAGTCACGGGTCAGGTACGCCATCGCCTCAAGGTCAAGCAATGCTGCCTCCTTGCGTGCGTCCTTCACAAACTCTTGCAAGTGCTGGCTCAAGTTACCCTGCTGCACGAGCGCTGCAATCTGTTCGGGTGAACCCTTCTTGAATGCCCGCGCGTTGCGCTGGAAGATACGGCCATTGCCTCCCTTCACGATTGGGTTGCGGTACTCACCGTCTTCCGTCAACTCCTTGACAGCACCGGTGACGTTCTTACCACGGTCCTTCAAGTCCTCCATCCAGTTCTTGCTGGCGGTAGACTCGTAGAACGGGATAGACCCAGTCTCCACAAACTGTGCACCGTGGTTACCCACTGCACCAGACATAACCTCCTGCAAGTCCTTGATGACTTGACGCTCCTTCTCGCTAAGCTTAGCGTAGTCAGCGCTGCGCCACTTCTCTTGAGGCTTGGCAGTACCAGTGTAGTCTGGGTTCTTGAACTCGTCCTTCACCTCGAGCGTAGAGTACTCGCCTGCGTACGGCACGCCGTCCACAACCAGGTTGTTCTGCTCGAAGTTCTGCTGAGCGTAGAGCTTGCGGTAGTAGGCGCGGCGTTCGTTCTCCTCCATAGACTGGGGGTCAACGTTCTCCATAGCCTCAGCCTCTGCAGTGATTGCCTTGGCCTTCTCGTATGCAGCGTCAAACGCTGAGCTCACCTTAACCTCGTGGTACTTCTGCAACGTAGGCAGAATCTCTTTGGTCAACTTGCGCAACTGGTTGCGGTCAGACGTAGTCGCCTTCTTGCCAGCTGTCTCCACACGGTCCTTCAACTCCTTCCAGTTATTCAGCTTCACCAAGACGTTCTCGGTGTACTCCTTACCAAACTCGGTAACAGAGTTATTAGCGTCCCACTGCTCGAGCATCCACATCTTGCCCTGCTCAATAGCCTTCTTCTTAACCTTCTCACGCTCAACGTAGTACGCAGCTTCGTACTCACCCTTGAAGCGTCCTGACTCAACGTCAATCAGGTTTGCGATGTCGCCATCGAACTCACGCAGAATCTGGTCAATCTTCGCTGCGTCTTGCTTACCCTCTTGGCGTGCTGCCTCGATGGTATCCTGCATCAGCTTGACAATGTTCTGCACCACTGGGTTACGGAACTCCTTGACACCGAGTGCACCAGCTTCCACACCGCTGACGTCAGTCATCAAGTGGCGGAGCTTAGGGTTCTCGAACAACTCAAAGATGAGACCGTCGCCCATTGCTTCGACGAGAGCTTCGTTGCTAGACTGGGCAACCAACTTGTTAGACACGGCGCCTTGCGTCGCAGCCAACAGCTCAGTGCGGAGCTCGTTCAATTGGTCGAACTGCTCTTGCGCACGCTGGAATGCCTCTTGCGTTTCGTTCTCTGGTGCACCTTCGAGTGGCTTCATGCCGTCGAGGATGTCGAGGAACGTATCAATCTGGTGAATCATGTCGTGTGCACGAGACAACAGCAATGCCTGCTGGCTTGTCAGCTTAGCGCTGTTGCTCATACCAGGCGCTGCGGTCAACACGTCGTGTACAACCACCTCACCTGCAGCACGCAAGTCAGACACTGAGTCAGCCAAAGCATTCATACCACCGGCAAGTCCGCGCTTAGTCACCAACGTAATGGTCTTGCGCGCATCAGCAATTGCTTGCTGTGCTTGCTCCGACGTACCACGACGCTGGGTCAGGTAGTCGAGACGGTTGGTCAAAGTTTCCTTTGCCTTGTTGATGGTGTCGCGTGCGTCACCCTTACGGCGCTGCTCCGCATACTGCGTCAGCTTCTCGTCCAACGAGAGGTGGCCGTCACCGAACATCAGCTCCTGTGCCAACTGGTCAACTGCCTTTGGCGTAATGCCGAACAGCTTACCGATTGCGCGGAGGATGCGGTTGAGGATGCCACGGAACTTCGTGGTCTGCTTGCTGTCTTCGAACAGCTCAGTACCCTTACGACCGATAGCCGTAACGAGCACCTCCATGTCGAGGTCACGCTTGCTCAACTCAGGGTACGCCTTCTTCACCTGCTCGTAGAGCTCGGTGCCTTCCAGCTCCTTGATGGCCTGCTGGACCAGAGCGTTCTCGTAACCCAATGCCTCGACCAAGATGTGACCAAACTCGTGCGCCACAGTATCGCCTTGCAACTTATCAGGGTGCAGGGTAATGGTGGCGGTAGCCTTGTCAATCTTAACGGCACCGTTAGCAGGCAGGTTGCTGTCAAACAAGATGTTGACCTTGATACCCACAGACGCGAAGCGCGCCTTGAGGTGTGCAATCTTAGCCTCGGTGTTCATGTCGGGGCGGTAGTTCAACTTAGAGAACGCCACTGAGTCTTCACCTTCGTAGCCTTCCTCTTCGTGTCCCATCATGTCGCTGTACTTCTGCTCAATCTGGGCAGCCACATCGATTGGCTTACCAGCGAACTTCTCACCAGCGTTTGGTGATGGCATTGCGACGAACCCAAGGTTGCCCTTCTCGTCCTCGAACACTGGGATGATGACGTCACCAGACTCAGCGCGGTAGACCTGCGCCTTGCCCAACTGCTCAGCCAACTGCATTGCCTCGGCGTTAGTGCCCTTGAGGAATGGCAGGTTGGGGCGGTGTGCGTCCATACCGATGAACTCGAACGCGGCAGTATCGCGTGCAGTGTCCAAGACACCGGCAGCACCTGCAGCCTCAGCAATCTTCATCTGCACAGACGTTGGCAACAAGCGGGTCAAACGTGACTGGCTCATACCGTAGCGAGAGCGCTGGGCCTCGTACGCCTGCATAGCCTCGATGAAGTCGAGTACGTCGATGTCGTTGCTACCGTCGAGACGGTCCATTGCTTCAGTCACCTGACGCAACTCACCCTCGTCGTTGATACCAACAACGTTAATGTTATCAAAGTATGTACCGCGTACGTTGTACGGGTTGTTGTTCACAATCAGCTTGCTCAACACGAGTGCGATGTCTGGGTTAGACATCATCTCTTCGTTGGCACGCATGGCACGAATCCACATCTCCAAGCTCCACAGACCCTTGTCCTCTGGCAATGCCTCGGGAGTACGAGTCTTACGCTCACCCATCGCTGTGTACTCAGACTGCATCGCGTAGATTGCAGCGGCGCTGTCTGCCTTGTACATGTCGAACTGGGCCATTGTCATGCCCTGACCAGCCTTGCTCATCTTGCGCTCAGACTTGAGTGTCAGGTATGCATCGCCTGCCTCTTCGAGAAGCTTAGCAGTGTACTTGAACATGCGCTCCATCTCAGACTTAACTGGGATAGCGGCGGTGTCTTGCACAGGCACAGACTCACCGTTAGCCATGTTGAGCTTACCGTAGTTATCCTCGGGAGTCGTGCGCATCAACTGCTTCTCGATACCCTTACCAACGTTCACCTTGTCAGAGCGCATCAGGTCAGACACGTACTGGATGCCAGGGTGCACCTGGGTCTGCCAAGTACCAATGCCTGCGAGCTGGAACAGCTCACCCTTCAAGTCCGTTGGCTTCTTAGAGAAGAGGTTCTTGTTCGTTGGGATAGGCATGTTCTTCACCTGCCTCAGCATATCCACGTCCATAACTTCCATGTTACGCATGTCGCCCATTACTGGGTTCAGCTTAACCAAGTAGTCAAGGCCCTGTGGTGTGAGAGCGGATGCGGTCAACAAGTTCTTGCCGTTACGAGACAAGCGGATGTGTCCGTTCGCAATCATCTGCGCGGGCTCGCTTTGGATGATGTCAATCGCAGCGTCCATGTCACCGTTCGTCATGAGCAAGAGCTCAGAGAAGAACGCGAAGTTGGCATTGTTGATGCCGAGCTTACCGTACACTGGGTCCTTCGCACCGTCCATTGCTGCAGCCACTGCCTCAGCGTGCAAGCTAACCAAGCGGTCGGACACCTTCGTGCCGTCGAACTTGGCAGTCTCTCCGTTGACTTTGAAGTCAGCCTCGTGCTGCCAGCCGTAGCGAATCATGTCGAGCAAGATAACGTTCTTGTTCGCAGCCTGACCCTTCAGGTTCACACCCGCCATGTTGTCGGCACGCAACCAAGCGTGGGTCATACCAGAGTAGGGGTTGTCCTGAATGAACGTCTCCTGCTGCTGGCCACGCAACTGCTTCTTCTTCGCTGCAGTAGCAAACGTGTCAAAGCCTTGGGGTGCCATAATCTGTTCGAGCATAGCAGGAGTCTCGAAGACCTCCACCATCAAGTCGAACAACTTGTCTTGCTTGCTGTTGTCGCCAGCCTTGAACTGGAAGAACAGCTTGTCAACGTCGAAGTCAGAACCCATCTGAGTAACGAACTCGTCGGGTACAATCACACCGTCCATACCTTCGGGCAAGAACTCGACTACCTCTACAACGGCACCGGAGTTCATAGCCTCTGACGGGATACGCAGGGTAATGGACTTGAGCACCTCGGGTGCGGTAGCCTTAATCTCTGCGATTGTCATGTTGCGGTACTCCTTCGGGAGGAAGTCGCGGGACACTGCAATCTCTGCAGGCATGACCTTGCCGTCTTCCACACGCATGCCGCGCAAACGGTTGGCGTTGTTACGGAAGAACTGGCTAGCAATCTGCACCTGCGTACCACCCGCAACGCGGATAGTATTTACGTCACGCTCCATCTTAGAGAAGATGCGAGAGCGTACGGCACCGATAACGGTAGGTGCAGTCAGCATGCCCTTACGAATCAAATCGATAGTGGCCTGTGGTGTAGAGCCGTCGTCCAGCTCACTAATCATCCAGTCGCTCAGCTTGTTCACGTCAACGTGACCGTCAGTAGTGAACTGGTCCACAACCTTCTGCATCTGCTCCTTGTAGATAGCGTCAAGCGTATCCAAGAACTCAGACACCATTGTGTCCTGTCCGTTACGACGGGCTGCGGCGACCACAATCTTCTCGAGCTGTGATGCCAACTTGTTGGTGCTGTCGCTGTGCCAGTGGTCTGTCACGTTCACCTGCTTGCGGTAGCCGTTCATTGGCAACGTGTACACGTCAGCCTCGTTCACCTTAGTGCCGGAGAAGTTACCGTTCTCGTCGCGCAACTCAACCTGCTTGCGGGTCTGGCCCACCTTGTGCGCAGAGTTCATCTGCACCTGGTCGATGTTGTTCGTCTTCATCCACGCGTTGAACTTGTCAAACTCAGGGCTGATGCCTTGGATGACGGGGATGATAGAGTTCTTAATCTGCTGCGACTCAAACATGCCGGTGTTCTCGTTGAACACGCGTGCGTAGTAGAACGGCTTGTAGGGGCGGAGCAACTTCACCTCTGCGGCGTCGAGCTTCTCACCACGCTTAGCCTTAGCAATAGCGTCTGCAATCTCAGGCGTCATGTCACCGTGCTCTGTGAGGATGTCCTCGTAGAACTCGATGCTGACATAAGACTGTGCGTCAGCCACGTCAACGCTCTTGTACGCTGCGGGCAGGTAGTCAGCCAACTTCGTCAGGTCGAGTACAGACTCAACCATCGTCACGCTGCGGAACGTCTGGCGACCAGTCACCCCTGCGTTAGATACACCTGGGGAGATGATGTGCTTGTGACGCTTCTGCATGTCAACGGTGTTAGCACCTGCGCGGCGCTTGAACTCGTTGGCTGTACCAGCGAGTGCGACACCCGTCGAGAAGTTAGAGAAGTAAGACGCGAAGGCCCACTTCTCAGCGAGAGCTTGGCGCTCCTCTGCACTGGCATCCTCAGTCAGCACCGCATCCATCGCCTCACGGAATGGGGCGAGACGCAGGCTAGCCTTAGCCTCAGCCTTCAGTGCTGCGTACGCAATCTCAACTGCTTCGGTCAACACCTCCTCAGAGATGCTGGCGTCAGTCAACTGGTAGAATGCCTCAGAGCCTGAGCGCACCAGCTTGCCGCGCATGAACTCGTCAACCTTGGCGATAGAGAAGCGACCGGGGCGAGCCTTCAACTCCTGGAACTCAGCAGTGATGGTGTCGCGCAAGTGCAGCTTCGCTTGGGTCTCGCCCTGCGGAGTGCTGGTGTTGTACACAACTGCAGGCACCATGTACGTGTTGCTCGCATCAGACGGAGTCGTGATGGGCAAGAAGTGGATGCCGAAGTTGTTAATGTATGTCTTGTTACGCAGTGCGTCCAGGCTCATAGCGAACCACTGCTGTTCAGTCATGTTAGTGTAAGTCACCCCACCCATGCCGTCGATACCACCGAGGCGGAACGTACGCATAGCGTGCAGTGCCTTCATGTTGAGGGAGCCATCCTTACCCCGTGGGAAGAGGAGCTTGCCGTAGTTGGTGGAGAAGAGACGTGCATCGCGGAACAACGTGTTACGCAAGTCGCGCTCAATCTGTTGTGGGCTACGACCGTTGACTTCAAACTGGTCGAAGAACTCAGTGATGAAGGACGGCACTTGCTTGCCATAGATACGTGACCCCTCGACGTTAGTGAAGGTTGTGCCTACGGCACCCATGTCGTAAGGGGCGAACTTCGCAATCAGCGGGCGGAACATCTGGCTCAGCTTCTTGCCGGCAGCTTCCTGCTGTGCTTCGTCAGCCTTGACATAGCTAGCGTATGCACCTGCAACTGCAGACACGTTGAGCAACAACTGCTCGCGGAACTGCATGTCGTTGGCACTCATCTCCAGCACACGCTCCATAGCTTGTGGGTCGATGGTGTTGAATCCAATAGCACCGAGTACGTTAGAGGCAATCGTGATGAACTGGTCATCAGACATCTCACGTACCTTACGAGACTCACGTGATGCAGCGGCAGCAACTGCTGCAGCCATATCGCCAGCGTTCTCTCCGCGCATCTGTGCAAAGTCACGGATAGCAACCTCAAGAGTACCACGGTTCTGTGCGAACAAGGCGCCCTCGAACACGTCGTTCATCTGCAACTCACCGCGCTTGTGCACGAGCTCAGCAGTAGAACCGCGACGCATCGCTGCGAAGAACTGTGCCTGGATAGCAGTGTCCTCCTTCTGCAAGCGCATGGCAAGCAGAGCGAACTCTGGGTACACGGTGCCCATGTCGTACAAGGCGTCCATCATCTCCGCAGGAGTAGACAGGTGTGCGATGCGACCGCTCATGTATGGGAACACACGGTCGACGCTCATCATCTGTGGCAAGCCGAAGTAGGTCTTAGTAGCCGACTGGCTAACCAAACCTGTGATGCGAGAGATAGCCTCTTGCGCCTTCTCGGGTTGTCCCTCTTGGAGGTGAATCTGTGCAGCTGCCATCAACGAGCGCATCTCTGCACTGTTCTTAAACAGCTCCAAGCTAATCATAGGCGTCGTCTCAATCAGAGACTTGACGTTCTGTGACAAGCTGTCCTTGGGGTTCATCTTCTCGAAGGTCTCGCTGTACTGGACTTCAGTCTCGGTACCAGCGGTAGCTTCTTGTGACATCAGGTCTGCGACGAACTTCTGCATCTCGGGACGAGCAGCGAAGTAGTCGAGTACTTCCTCACGGTTCTTAACGAACAGTCCGTGGAAGCGCTCTTGCATCTCAGCCTTGTCTTCAGTCTGGCTCAGGATAGTCTGGGCCTGTGACTGCATAGGTCCACGCAATGCGAGCTCGAGGAGCTTGCGAGTGATGACCTCGTTCTTGGTGACACCGGGACCAGCCACCTCGCGGAACGAGCGGTTGTCCATAGCGGCAATCTCCTTGATGCGGGCAAACTCCTGCTGGAACTTAGCACCACCCTGTCCACGCTGCAATGCGCGCAACACGTTGAACGCGTTAGTCTTCAAGGACTGCGCAATCTCCTGCTGCACTGGCACATCGTACTCAGCGATGTCAGCCATCAACAACTTGAAGCGCGTAGCGAACTTGGCAGTAGTAGCCGTAGGCGCAGTGTTAAACTTGCCTGCGTTCATCTGCTGGAACATGCGGGTCGCAGCCAGCTGTCCGTTCATCAAACCAGTAATGAGCTCGAGCAGCTCAGAGAAGAAGCGACGGATGGTCGACTTCTCGCGGTTGCTCAATCCCTTGGTGAGCATGTACTCACGGAACTCTTCGGCGAGGTACTCGTTGTTAGCAACCTCGTCGTTAGTGTTAGTCTTCTTTGCAGCCTCAGCCAACAACTTCTCACGGCGAGCAGGCGTCAGGTACATGTCCATCACGGCGTGGAATGCCTCGTGGTACTCAGTACCTTGGATGGCCACGTCACTCACTTGCACTGCACCAGCTTCGAAGATACCGTACGCGGTACGACCGCCACGGCTAATGATACCCTTGACCCGCTTGAACGGAACGTGGCTCATGTTCTCGGCCCACCACTTCTCAGCGATGTCCATGTCTTCTTTGCTAGCCTTGCTAGTGTTGCGTGCAGACTCGGCAGCTGCGGTGGCAAAGAACCAAGTAGGTCCTTCCCAGCCCAAGCCGTCCCAGTCGTTGCTGTTCTCAGAGTCAGCTACCCACTCATCAGTCTTAGCATCCTTCGCGCTACCCAAGATAGCATCGAGCGCAGCCTTACCGCTAACCTTCTTAGGTCCTTCCACCACTCCGACAGGAGCGACAGTCACGGTCAACTGTGTGTTGGCAGTGTTCTCGTTGGAGAACTTCTTGCCTGCCTTACCGTCGTTGAACGGGTATGCAGGTGCGAGAGGGTGCGTCCAGCCCATCACCTCACCGTCATGGATGACAGGGGTGTAGCCCAACTTAATCTCACGCGCCACAAAGTCAGCGAGGTTGTCGTACTTCAACGTACCAATCTCGATGTTGTTGTTGGCATCTTGGAATGCAGAGTCTGCACCCTCAATCTTCGCAGCAACGTCGAACGCCATACCAGGCACCAAGCCTGCCACGTCCACGGACCACTTGCCGTTACGCAACACACTCACGGGCTCGTCGCCCAAGCGCTTGTTCTGGTTGGTTGGGTACAATGCCCAGTCGCCCTGCTCTGTACGGCGCAATGCGTTAGAGCCAAGCACGTTCTGCAAGTTCGCAATGAACTCGTCGTTACCGCTGTTCAAATCCTTGACGATAGCGTCGACCAACTCCTCACCGCTGTTGAGCTGCGAGATAGTCTGGCCGGGAGCCTTCACCCACAACACCTCACCTTGGTGTACCAGTGGCACAAACAATGCACCGCTGTTCCAGCGCTCGATGGCGTTAGCGTCAACTTGTCCGCTGCGCTCCTCACCTTGTTGGTAGGGAGTCACCACGCGGGCGTCAGTACCCATGACCTCCAACTGCATCTTACCGTTGGTAGCAGAGGGCAACTGCAATGCGACACCGTGCTCACGGATACCAGCGTCGGCACCCACTTGCTCGGCAGTCACAGTGCCTGACGTATCATAGATGAGAGAGCCCTTAGCCTTCTGGCCAAAGCTGTTCTCCTTAGTGTTCATAGTAACCTGGACGTTCACAGGCTGGCCATTCTTCCGCATCTCGTACAGCTTCTGGCGCAGCGCGTGCATAGTCACAGCGTTAGCGAGGTGTGCCTCCTGTGTCACAGCAGACATGACCAAGTTCTCACCAGTGCGCACAGCGCCGACACGACTGTCAGTACCGAACGTACGCTTAGAGTACTTCTCGCTCAGGTTGGCTTGGCCACGGTCGTGTGCAGCTTGGATAAGCTCGCCCGTAGTAGGCAACACACCGACAGGCACACCGCCAATCTTCATCACAATCTGCATGCTGTCACCCTTGCCAGGACGGTAGGTGTAGTTACCCTTGTTGTCCGTCTGCTCCAACAGGTCAGCAGCAGGGTTGTCGCTCAAGCGTGACCAGACGTTTACACTCTGCACAGTCTGCGTACCCACAGCCTCGTTCCACTCAAGGGTGATAGGCAGTGTAGTATCGCCAGCCAGTGCGCGCATCAACAAGTCGTACTGCTGTGCAGCACCACGGTCGCCAATCTGCAACACGCCTTCGTGTCCGTGCACCAAGTATGGCAAGCCACGGCCAGGCTCAGACGTCACCTGCAAGCGACCAGCAAAGTAAGACACCAGCTCAGTCAGTGGCAACTGGAACTCGTCTGCATCCAACGTCACATCAGTGACAGGCGCAACGTCGTCAGTCTCCTCTGGGACCTGTGGTTCTTCAACCACTGCCTCCGCAGCCTCTTCAGGCATCTCAACCTGTGGCTCCTCGACAGACTCCAAAGTCTCAACAGACTCGAGCGCCTCGTGACGGATGATAGGCAACAGGTCGGCACGCTCAGTGGTGATGTCTTCCAACTGCTCCGTAGTCATGCTCTTGGTAGGCGTGTACATCACGTCGATTGGGATGATACCCAAGTCCACGACGGGTGCACCCACCTGGTTCTCCAACAACAGCTTGTACGTGCTCAACTGCTTCTGGTGCTTCTTCTGCAAGTCACGACCCTTGGGTCCGTACTTACCGTCCTTCGCCTTGTTACCAGCAACTGCGTTGCGGATAGTCTTCATGTCGTAGATGCGGAAGTTACCCTCAGCGTCCACAGTCAACAGGTCAACCGTACCTGCAACACCGACAGCGTCAGCGTCGTTGGTCTCGGTCTTACCAAACAGAACCACGTCCTTGGCGATTACCTTTTCGCCATTGGCAACGAAGGCTTGCTCGATGTTACGCAACTCCTCGCGCAACGACGCCTGCAATTCAGCAGGCAGGTGTGGGTATGCAGCAGCGTCACGTACGGCTCCGTCAAAGAAGTCACGCACGAACTCGTCGATGCTGTTACCGATGTTAGATGAGGGCACACCCCACATAGCTGGGATGTTGCTAGCCTCACCACCATTCATAAAGGTAGTAGCACGCTGGTACTTCTGACCAGTCTGTGCGTCCACGTAGTACGTGCCATCCTCGTTCAGTGCGAGGCGGTCGCTGTTACGCAACAGCTCATCCACCTTGGCCTGCACGACACCGGGCACGACAATATCCTTAGAGCGGGTCTGCTCTTTCTTCTCACTCTTCGCAGCGTTCTGTGCCTCGAGCTCCATCTGGTCGATGCGCTCTTGGATAGCAGCCTTACGCTCTGGGTTCTCTTCCTTGCGGAGGTCAGCCTTGAGCTCTTCGACGCTAGCTTCCTTGAGGTGCTTCTGGAAAGACTTGTCCTCTGTAACCTTACGCTTAGCAGCGGTCTTCTCAGCAACCTCCTTCACCAACTCGCGTCCCTTGTTAGATTGCAAGTGGCGGGTCATGCCCTCAGCAGTCTCAATCTGGAACTCCAGGTTGTGTGCATCCTCGACGAGGTCGTCAATCTGCATGTTGCTTGCGTCCTCCATGTCGGACAACTGCGTCACAACCTCCTGCAAGCGAGCCGACTCTTCTTCGGTGCGCTCGTCCTTCTTAGCCTGGAGCTCAGCCTTCTCCTTACGAAGTGCTTCAACAGCCTCGGTAGTCGGCAGGGCGTTCTCACCCACACGCTTCTCAAGGGCCTTCTCCATCAGCTCGTTCTGGGCAGGAACTTCCTTACCCTCTTCGCGGAGCTGTGCGTTGCGTTCTTGCAACTGCTTCAACATGCGACGGTCCAACTCAGCCTTCTGCTCAGCAACGTTGTCGATGCCCTCAATCATTGGGGTCACCGTGTCCAACACTGTCTGGAGCTGGTGCTTGCGGTTGTGCATGTCCATTGCCATCTGGGTGTAGACAGCTGCCTCGTCACCACTCAATCCCAAGGCGCGTGCCTCACGACGAGTCTGTGCCACAGCTTCTTCACCAGCCTTCATAGCCTGACGCATCTTCTCGATACGTTCGTTCTGCTCCTCTACGGGAACACCCTCAGCCTCCATCTCCATCAGTGCAAGCTGCACCTGGTTCTCTGCTACATCAGCAGTACCGTCCATTGCAGCCTGTGCGCCAATGCCAAACAACTGTCCCTCGACAGCCATGTCAACAGCGCGACGCTCTTCTTTGGTCTGTGCCTTAGCACCTGCTGCAGCCAAGTCAGCTGCATCTTGGATAGCCTTACCCCGGGCCGTAACCTTATCTTCCAAAGACTTCTGCCCGCTAGTACGAGCACGGTAGGCTTCACGAGCCTTACCCACTCCAGAACCTAAACCAGTAAACACAGCACCACCAATCATACCCAAGAAGCCTGACTCCCAGAAGTGGTCGTCGGCAGAGTACTTAGCGTAGCGGTCCATGAACTCTGACTGCTCAGTATTGCCGGCCATCAACCGTGCGTAGTACTGGCCTTCTTCAGAACCCATGTAGTTAATCAATTCCTCAACACCCTCGGAGCCAGCGTCCACAATACCGAACTGTGCAAAGCGACCCATGCCGGATTGCAACTTCTCGAGCTTAGTAGCAGCGCGCATCTCACCAGCGGCAGTAGCCTTAGCACCGGTCATCTTACCACGAGTACCACGCAACGCCTTGTTGAGTGCGCTCATCTGCAGCACATCAAAGAACAAGTTGGCGCTGTTGAACTGGTAAGTCTTCTTCGCAGCCACGCCGCCCATGTAATCAGCCAACTCGTACTTGTTCATTGGGGGACGGTTGTTGTCCCGCACGAACGAACGCCATGCGTCAGTACCCTTGTACTCAGCGATAGGCTTCATCGTACCGAGGAACTCTTCACGTGCAGACTCGTAGGTGTCGTGCGCCTCACGCATGTTCTCTGCGTGGCGCATCGCCATACCACCCGTCAGGTTCTCGAGACCTGCTTCCACAACGTCGCCGGCTTTAGAGCCAGCCTTAGCGCCTACCTTACGAGCAGTCGCTCGGCCAACCTTACCCAAGGTCTTACCGACCTTACCGACAGCCATACCGGGTACCATCATAGACAGCGTAGACGCCATGCTAGGCAAGTTCTTTGCCCACCACGCAGCGTCACCAAACTGGAACGTAGCTCCACGGTTGCGCTCAAAGATTTCGTACTCGTCCTGCATGCTGGTCATCATGTGGTCTCCCACACGCTCCATGAAGTTACGCTCAGAGTATTCGCCGTTGATAAGCATGTTACCCAGCGCGCCGATACCAGAGATGGTACCGCCCAAGACTTCACCGAAGATAGCCTGCATAGCACCGTTGCCCAGTGAGTCTAGCACACCTTGGTTGACAGCAGCATTGTAGTAGCTGTTCGGGTCTGTAGCGTTGAGTACGTACTCGTTAAGATTCAACGCCCGCTGACCAAAGACAGTGTCGTTTGCCTGGATATCACCAAACCCGTAGAAACCAGAAAAGCCCTCCGGTTGGGGGCTCTCCTGTGTATCAGGGGTAGACGATATAGTTTGGTCGTATGTATTCTCTTCTGGGGTAATAGAAGAGCCCATGTTGGTTTCGTCCGCCATGATTATTTATTTACTGTAAGTTACTGATTCTTAGGAACCTGCAAGCCCCTGCCTAACGTAGTTGGTTACAAGCGTAGCCATTGTGTTGGGGTTCTGCACTCCTTCTGCTAAGGTACGATATTCTTCGTTATTTTCAAAGAGATTTCGTCCCGAATTGTTGAGTGCAATAAGCTCTCCGTCAACGGTGTACTGCAGTGTAATTGGGCCAAACACGGTAGTCACGTGGTCGTTCAGCTGGCCAAAGTTCAAGGGGAAGTTTGTACCGATTGACATCTTAGCACGCTCTGCTGTTTGTGCCACAGCCGGGTACACAACGTTGATTGCTTTACCAGCAGCGTGGATACGCTCACCTTGTGACAGGTTAGGGTCGTTAGCCATCGCAGTGTACATATTGCCAAGGGCACGGAATACTCCGTCGTTCTCAGCATCACTCTGGATAGTCAAGTACTGTGCGTTACCATCCTCGTCCTTAATCTCGATAGCGAGCGCGCCCGTACCGTTAGTATCGTGAGAGATAATGCGAGCGCTAGAGATATCGTAGTCGTCGCGGAAGTCTGCACCTGTCATCTCCTCGAACATGCTGTCCTCGTTCAAGACCATAATCTTGTCCTTGCCGTTCAAGCCAACGCGGAACGTATCGTTCAAGCGCTTCTCTTGAGTAGTGTTCAAGCCCAAGGAGTTCACAGTGTGCTCCATCTTGGTATCCATCACCATAGCGTTAGAAGACTCATAGACATCCATAATGTCAGCGGTCATGAATCCGGGACGCAGGGCACGTGCAACTTGGTTGACGTAAGTATCAAGCTGCTTGTCGCTCAAGGTTGGGTCCTCTTGCTTCAAACGCTCACGCAAAGCAGTCGTGTCTTGTTGAAGCTCCTTAATAGGTGCGTTGTCCTTCATAGACGAACCAACGGTAACGTACTCTTGCTTAGGCAACACGTCAAGGTTTGCTTCCTTCAGCACCTTCGTAACAATTGGGTCCAGGTTTTCTTTGCTTGCGTACACATCAACAGCGTTGCGGTAGCTAGCACGACGGTTCAAAGCTTCTTGCTGGTCAATCTTGCTAGTGCTGTTCTCCAACTCGCCCTGCTCAATCAACCACTGTGTAGCGTTGTTAGGAGCCTCGGCAGTCTTAAACGTAATGTCCTGTCCGTTTTGGTTAGCCCAAACGTCAGCACCACCAAAGCCAGAGCCTGAGCCTGTACCACTCTTAGGTGCACCCTTCATCTTGTGCGTAGACTTGCTGTATGCAAACATGCCGCTGTAAGGAGCCACTTGGTTGCCGAGGTACTCTTGCATATCCATAGAGCTACCGTCGGTACGCATAGAGTTCTCCATCTGCAACTGACGTCCCATCTGGCGCATCAGCTGTGGGTTGCTAGACGCAGCACCCATCAAGATAGACTGCACGCGCTCAGGTGACAACTGTTCACCGGTGTGCTCGTGAATGAACTTACCGTCTGAGTATGCCACACCGTCTTGGCTCGCAGCAATCTTGCTACCGTTGTCCAAGAAAAACTTGTTGACGTCCATCAACTCGTACAAAGACGGAGCCCGGAACGTAGCACCACCTGCTGCACCACCAGCAGCTTCGTAAGCTTGCTGTGCCTGCTGAAACTCCCACGCTGCGACGTCACCGTACTTAGCGGGGTCCTTAGCAAACTCCTCCTGCCACTTGGCACTGGCCTTAGCCGACGACTGCATAGTCTTGAAGGTTGGGTCCATTGCAGTCTTGGTAGCCAAGCGACGCACCTTAGCGGTACCGTGCTCGGGTGCCTGACTAATCTCCTCAATCTGGCGATTCAGGTCAGACATGAACTGCTGCTTGTAGGCTTTGTCGGCCTCACCCATAGTAGGCATGCCGTCAGCCATGAGCATCATCTTGTCCATGTTGGCAATGTTAGTCTCGGCGCGCTTAGTAAGTGCACCGGCAACTTGCATTGCTTCATTGATAGGAGCGCCTGCGTACGTACGGATGTACGGGTTGGCGTTAAACTGGTCGAAGATACTCATTAGTCGTTGTCGTTAGTGTAACCAAACATGCTGTTGAAGTCGATGTCGTTACGAGCCATCAATGCTGGGTCGTACATCTTAGACAACAGGTTGAACTTGTTGGCGTCCGCATTCAAGTTCTGGAAGTCACCGAACACTTGGCCGAGCTTCATGCCCATCTGCTGACGCATACGGTTCTTAGCAGCGAGCTTGTCGTTCTCGAAGTTAACAGTGTTCTGACGGTTCTGGTAATCAATCATTTGGTTCCGGTTCATGTTGTCGTTAGCCAACATCATGTTCTGGTTACGCATCTGTGATTCCATCTGAGCTTCGTTGCTCAATACGTTAGCCTTCTGTCCAGCGGCAATGCGTTGGTTAGCACGCTTCATTGCAGCAGCGACAGCAGGGTTCGACACGTTGCGGTCCGCTGCAGCCATAGCACGAGCAGACGCTTGGTCGATTTGATTCAATTGGTTGCCAACCTGAAGGTCAGCGTTCATCAACTGCAGGCGCTCGAATGGCAAAGCCTCGGGGCCTTGGATGTCATCCATAGCACGCATAGCAGCGATGTCTGGCAAGAACTGTGCAGCAGCGCCCAAGCCCATACCAATCTTAGTCTTGGTCATTGGGTCCATGCCACTAATCTTGTTGCCAATCTTCTGACCAAAGCCAGCAACAGCCATAGCCTTGTCTTCGATACGGCTACGCAAGCTAGGTGCACCAGTAAGCTCAGCACCAATGTTCTGGCTAGGGGCCATCAAGCCACCAGTGTTGCCAGCGTTAGGCTGCAGCAGCGTAGTTTGTCCAAGCCCTTGAAGAGGGACAGAGTCAGTAGGCTCAGGACCTGCGTAGTTACGAGGAGCTGGTGTAGAAGCGCTAGCTCCAACCTCAGCAGAGGGAAGCATGTTAACGTTCGTGAACGTAGGGTCAGTCTCGAAAATCTTACCGCCCATCTGCGCAGCCTCACGCGCACCAATAGGGCCAGCCACTCCAGTCTGTACAGGAGCAGGGCCAGTAGACTGACCGAAGTCAGGGTTAGTCAACATATCGTGGACACTGGGGCCTTGGTAGCCAAACTCTTGCTGCAAGTCGGCAGGCATTTCTGACTCAGGGTAAGAAAGCTCGTGTCCAGTAGGAACGTTAGGGTTCTCGGCAAGACGCGCCTGAGTCTCAGGGTCATTGTAGTTTACTGACTCAGTGTTGTTCCAGTTGTTACGAATAAAGTAATCAGCATAATCACCTTGGTTCAACTTAAAAAACAGGTGCTTAGGGTTACCGCCGTCGAGGTGCTGAGCCATCTCTGGCGTCATAGCAGCAACACGACCGTCATTGTGTGACAACAAAACGTACTCGTTATTGCTGTTCACAAAAGCTTGTGGGTTAGACCCATCGTTAGGCACAGTCTTTACAGACCAACCACCGAAGGCAGTAGCACCACCTTGGTCGTACTTAGGCATGCCGGTGTTGCCACCCTTAGCCATCTTACCAGACTCCTGTGCTTGGAACAGCTGGTCCATGCCAGCGTTAATCTTAGCAAGGCGGCGCTTGTAATCAGTAACGCCCGAAGGGTTCCCAACACGTTGAGCTTCCTTCAGGCCGTCTTCATACTTTGCCTTCTTTGCAGTCAAGTCCTTCATGACTGCTGCGTACGTTTGCTTCTTCTTACCCATCAGAGTTTATTCAATTTAGCGACAAGGTCCTTGTCCACGGTGAGTTGGTCGCTGTAGATACGAGCGCCCTTCTTGTCAGACATGCCAACACCACCCGAGGCAGCGCTGTGCTTGTCGCCAGTAATCTCAGCTTCCGTTGCCGTCATGCGGTTCAGGTCGCCGTTGTTGTCAGTCCTAGGTACATCGTTAGCCTGGTGCTGAATCATCTCACCACCCTCGGCTCTGTACTGTGGCGCGGTAGAACCGCCCATTGCAAGCATGCTTTCGCCCAGCTGAAACCCAACCTCTGTTGCAGCAGTCTTACCCATAGCACGGGCTTTCATCTGCGTAGGGGTCAGACCCTTCTGGAGCAGCTGTCCCCAGCCAAGCTTGCTTGCGTTGTAGATAGCCTGTGCACCCTTAACACCCGCCGCTGCATTGAGCAACATGTCGGGGCGCATAGTCACAGGTCCGTCTTCAAAACCGTAGAGCTGCATAGATGGGCTCAGGTTAGACGGCGCCAGCTTAGGGTCAGCCTTTGCCTCTGGTCCCGTAGGTCCGCCGTGCTTGAAGTCCATAAACTTGGATGCGAGCTTTACGGGGCCAACAGCCCACTGCTTAATCGCACCACTGTCACCGGCAGCGTCAATAATCTCAGACTTAGACAGTCCAGTCTTTTCACGCAGCGGCTTAACCCATGACATGTCCATCTGCTTAAACGCAGCGAGCTTCTCCTTGCCGGACAAACCCTTGAACATGTTGTCCATCTCGATTGACTTATCAATCATCATGGTAATCTCGTCCTCGTTCAGCTTAGTCAACGCAGG